>Ga0194128_10000068_pt1 | contig 162053 bp, 120 predicted proteins | sample TA2KigCa65mmetaG_FD_148650 | JGI IMG/M metagenome (GOLD analysis project Ga0194128, IMG submission 148650) | Freshwater microbial communities from Lake Tanganyika, Tanzania - TA2015037 Kigoma Deep Cast 65m | ecosystem: Environmental > Aquatic > Freshwater > Lake | place: Tanzania: Lake...
GGCGGGAGGCGGGATACGATCGGCAAAGTCTAGCAGAAACGGGGCGGCATTTGAACGATTTCCCGGCGTGTGGTAGGCTCGTAACGCTGGAAAATTTCGGATTCGGAAGCGACGGGGCAGGCCTCCGCCGCTTTCGGCCCGCTTGAGGAACCGCATCCTTCCGCCGAAAAGCGAGGACTCGCGACATGCTACGTATTACCGATCATGGCACGGCACACACCTGCGATGGCATTCATCGGCGGGATTTTCTGGAAATCGGCAGCCTCGGCGCCCTTGGGCTAACGCTGCCGCAGCTGCTCGCGGCGAAGGCCAGGGCCGCCGATTCGACCTCGCAACCCGATGACGGCCGGTCGGCCATAATGATCTTTAACCTTGGCGCGCCTAGTCAAATCGACACGTTTGATCCGAAACCCGAAGCTGCCGCGGAGATTCGCGGCCCCTTCCAGCCGATCTCGACCCGCTCCGCCGATATCCGACTTACCGAAATCCTCCCGCACCACGCCCGCCACGCAGACAAGTTTTCGCTGGTGCGCAGCTGTTTCCACACGGCCGCCGCCGTGCACGACACCGGGCACCAGATGCTGCAGACAGGACGGTTGTTTACCGGCGGACTGAATACCCCGCATGTCGGCTGCGCGTTGGCCTATCTCAAAGGTCGCCGGTCCGATTTGCCGCCGCACGTCATCCTTCCCGAACCGATGGGGCGCACCGGCGGCAACCTGCCGCATGGCCAGGACGCCGGTTTCCTCGGAAAGGCCTTCGACCCGCTGGCACTGATGGCCGACCCCTCGAAACCGAATTTCAAAGTCCCCGACCTGTTGCCCCCGGAACAGATTGGCGATGTGCGCCTGGACCGCCGCCGGAAGCTGAAATCGCTGGTCGAGGAGTCGATGCAGCGTTTCGAGTCAAGTCAGAATGCGAAGTTGTTGGAGAGTAATTTCGAAACGGCTTACCGCATCATGACCAGCCCCCAGGCGCGCGACGCATTCGACTTGTCGAAGGAGCCAACGGCAGTTCGCGAAAAATACGGGATGAATCGGTTTGGCCAATGCTGTTTGCTGGCGCGGAGGCTGATCGAAGCCGGGGTGCGATTCGTGACGATCAATACATTCATCACCGTCTTTGACGAAATCACCTGGGACATTCACGGCTCGAAACCGTTCACCTCGATCGAAGGAATGAAGAACATCGTCGCGCCGATGTACGATCAGGCCTATGGTGCTCTGCTGGAAGAACTGCACGAACGGGGAATGCTGGAGAAAACTCTGGTCTGCAATCTGGCGGAGTTTGGTCGCACTCCGCGGGTCAATCCGGCCGGCGGACGCGATCATTGGCCACAGTGTTTTACCTGCTACTTTGCCGGCGGCGGCGTCCAGGGTGGTCGGGTGGTCGGCCGCAGCGACCCGATCGGCGGCTATCCCGCGGAGCGGCCCGTCGATCCGGCCGAAGTCGTCGCCACAATCTACCACGCACTCGGCATCGACCTGGAGACAACGTTGTCCGGTCCCGCGGGGCGCCCCTTCCCCGTCGTCGATTTTGGCAAACACGAAATCAAGGAACTGTTCCAGGCATGACTCCTCGAAAATTTTCCGCGCCGCCAGCGCCTGTTTGGACCGCTGCTCTACGAGTTGTCTTGACAGCGATCGCAACGCTCGCTGCCTGCGACTTGACCGGAACCGGATTCGCCGCCGCGCCGAATGACGGCTTGCGCATTCTCCCCGGCGATTTTGCGCTCGCGCATCCCGAAGCCCGGCAGCGAATCGTTGTCGAGCAATTACGAGGAGAACAGTATGCCGGCGAGATCCGTGAAGGTTGCCAGATCCAGAGCAGCGATGAACGGGTCGTCAAGGTTGAATCCCGCGTGGCGATTCCCGTGGGCAATGGAACGGCCACGATTGTCGCGCGCGAAGGACAGCGGCAAGCCTCGGTTACAGTTACCGTCTCCGGGCAGGAGAACGAACATTTTTGGAGTTTTCGCAATCATGTCGAATCGGTTCTTTCGAAATGTGGCTGCAACAGCGGCGCATGCCATGGAGCCCGGGCGGGCAAAAACGGGTTTCGATTGACCTTGTTTGGATTCGATCTGGACGCCGATTACTCGTACCTCACGCGGCAAGCGATCGGGCGCCGGATCGTTCCTGATGACCCCGGCCGAAGCCTGCTGCTGACCAAACCGACCGGCACCATCCCGCACAAGGGCGGAATCCGCTTCGAACCCGATTCGCTCGAGTACCGTGTCTTGGCGGAATGGATCGCCTCCGGCGCGCCAGGACCACGCCCGGATGACCGCGTGATCGAACGGCTTGAGGTTTTTCCCAAATACTCACAACAGCAACCCGGCGGGCGGCAGCAGTTGCTCGTTCAAGCCCATTTCAGCGATGGCTACGTCGAGGACGTGACGCGCTGGGTGAAGTACACCACCGTCAACAGTTCCGTGGCTTCGGTCAGCGATGCGGGAGAAGTTCAGATCACCGGCTCGGGCGAAGGGGGCGTCAAAGTCTGGTACTTGAACTTGAGCGAGCTGGCCTTTCTCAGCGTGCCTTACCCGGGGACGGTGCCCTCGGAGACCTATTCGCGGGCCGACCGCAGTACGTTTCTTGATGAACATGTGGTGCGAAAACTGCAGAGTCTGAACCTGCCGCCCGCGGCCCGCGCGGACGACGCGACATTCCTACGCCGAGCGTTCCTGGATACGGCCGGAATCCTGCCGACCGTTGAGGAAACGGTGCGCTTTCTGAACGATAACGATCCGGATAAGCGCGAACGGCTCGTCGAGTCGCTGTTGGCGCGGCCGGAGTTCGTCGACTACTGGACCTACCGCTGGTCCGATCTGTTGCTGATCACCGGCGACCGACTCCGTCCCAAGGCGGTCGAGACTTATTATCAGTGGTTGCGGGCAAAAGTCGCGGCCAACACTCCCTGGGACCAGTTGGTGCGGGAAATTATCACCGCCAACGGCAGCACCCATGAATACGGCCCCGCGAACTTCTTCGCGCTGCATCAGGATCCGGAGACGATGGCGGAGACCACCGCACAGGCCTTCCTGGGACTCTCGATCAATTGTGCCCGCTGTCACAACCATCCTTTAGAAAAATGGACCAACGATCAGTATTACGGATTCGCCAATCTCTTCTCGCGCGTACGCAGCAAAGGCTGGGGCGGCGATTATCGATCTGGCGACGGACTGCGCGTCGTCTTCGCGGATACGCAAGGTGAACTGCTGCAACCGAGCAAGGGCAAACCCCAATCCCCTCGACCGCTCGACGGTCAGCCGATTCCGTTCGAACGCACCTCGGATCGCCGGATCGAACTCGCGGATTGGTTGACATCGCCCTCCAACCCGTATTTTGCTCGATCGATCGCCAACCGCATCTGGGCGAACTTCTTCGGAGTTGGACTCGTCGAGAAAGTCGATGACATGCGCGTTACCAACCCCGCAAGCAACGAAGAACTGTTGGCGGCGGCCAGTCGGTACCTGATCGACCATCAATTCGATCTGAAGGAACTGATGCGCGCGATTCTCAACTCGGCGACCTATCAGCGGTCCAGCGAAGCGCTGCCAGGAAATGCCTCCGACGATCGTTTCTACTCGCGATACTACCCTCGCCGACTGAAAGCGGAGATTCTGCTGGACGCGATGAGCGCGGCGACGGGCGTGCCAACCGAATTCAAGAACTCCGAGAACAAACCGTTCAGCGCCGAAACGCGAGCCTTGCAATTGCCGGATGCCAGTGTCGACTCGTACTTCCTCAAAACCTTCGGACGTCCGGAACGACTGATCACCTGCGACTGCGAACGGAGCGACGAACCGAGCATGCCGCAGGTGTTGCATCTGTTGAACGGGTCGACGCTGAACAACAAACTCCAGGCGCCGACGGGTCGCATCCCCACATGGCTCGAGTCCGCGGCCGGTCCGGAATCGATCGTCAAAGATCTCTACCTGGCGGCGTTGTCCCGATATCCAACGCCCGAAGAGGAGACGCGACTGACGAGCGTCCTGTCCAGCGTCTCGACAGACCCTGCCCATGCCAACGATCGACGACAGTTGCTCGAGGATCTGGTCTGGAGCGTGCTCAGCAGCCGTGAATTCCTGTTCAATCATTGACCGGACTCCGTGGCTGGAACCGCCAATAATCCAAGCGAGGGCATCCGTCATGCGGTATTTTCGAGCGATAATTCTTGCGGTCTTCATGGCGGGATTCGCCGCCGCGTCGGTGGCGCAGGAGAAGGTTGCGGTCGACTTTACCAACGACGTCATGCCGATCCTGCGCAAGTACTGCGCAGGGTGCCACAACGACACCGATGCCGAGGGACAATTATCGCTGGAGAGCCATCGCTCGCTGAGCCGCGGTGGCAAACGCGGTGCGGCCCTCGTTCCGGGAAGCAGCGTTAACAGCCGCCTGCTGCGCGTCTTGACCGGAAAGACGGAACCGAAGATGCCGCCCAAGGACAACGAGGCGCCCAGTGAACGGGAGATCGCTGTTCTGGCAGCCTGGATCGACGCCGGAGCGGCTGGCCCGACCGGCACGACCGCCGATCCGACTCGATTAATCGTTCCCAAGATCAAACTTCGCGTCCCGGCGCCGCGAGCCGTACGATCCGCGGCGCTTTCTGGCAACGGAGAATTGCTGGCAGTTGCCTATTTCCATGAAATCGAACTGTTGCGCAACAAGGATAATTCGGTTGCGCATCGATTTGCAACCGAACGCGGCAATCTCAATTCGGTGTCGTTCTCCGGCGACGGACGGTTCCTGGTCTCTGCCGGCGGTGAACCGGGCTTGATCGGAGAAGTCCGGATCTGGGACCTGCGCAGCGGTCAATTGGAACGGGAATTTCTTGGCCATCGCGACAGCTTATATGCGGCGCGACTCAGCCCCGACGGCCGGTTGTTGGCGACCGGGGGATACGATCAGCGTATCAAGATCTGGGATCGAGCGAGCGGCCAGGAAATGCGTACGCTCGACGGCCACAACGGCCCGGTCTTCGATCTCGCGTTCCATCCGCGCGGCGATATTCTTGCCAGCGCCAGCGGCGACCGTACCGTGAAGCTATGGGATCTTTCCAGCGGTGCGAGACTCGACACGCTGAATCAGTCGTTGCAGGAACTGTACTGCGTTGCTTTCGCGCCGGACGGGCGATCGGTGGCGGCCGGAGGTGTCGACAACAGAATCCGAGTCTGGACCGTCAGTGATTCGGCCAAGGAAGGCAGCAACCCTCTGCGTTTTTCGCAGTTTGCGCATGAGTTGCCCGTGATTCGTATCGCCTACTCGCGGGACGGCCGCACTCTGGCGTCGTCAGGGGAAGATCGAATGGTCAAGATCTGGGATGCCGAATCGATGGAAATCCGCGCGACGCTGCCGCCGCAGCCCGACTGGCCGGTCGGGTTGGCTTTAGACCCGTCCGGTGGCAGTGCATTTGTCGGGCGACTGGACGGTACGGCGGAACAGTACCAGTTTTCGGCGGAACCGCGCGCCGCTTCCGAACAGCCGCTACCTGCTCCCGAAGTCCCACCCTGTATCGATTACGGCCCCCAGCCGCCGCTGGATCAATTGCCTTCGCTGACGGAATCGGAGCCGAACGATACCGCGGCATCCGCCGGCGAGATGCCACTTCCCGGGATCGCGCGGGGGAAGATCTGGTCGCGGCAGCCAGGCACGGTCGACGCCGACTGGTATCGATTCCAGGCGCGCCAAGGTGACCAGTGGATATTCGAAACGAATGCCGCGCAGAAGAAGTCGCCGGTCGATACGAAAATCGAGATTCTCTCCGCGGCGGGCGTTCCCGTTCCGAGGTTGATGTTGCGCGCGGTGCGAGATTCCGAGGTCGAATTCCGCAGCATGGACTCGAATCAGCGCGGCGTCCGGTTGAAAAACTGGGAGGAGATGTACTTGAACGAATATGTGTATATCGAAGGAGAAGTTATCAAGCATTTCCAGCAACGGCGTGGACCGGACGCGGACTCGCAGTTCTATCCGGAAAACGGCAACCGCTTCAGCTTCTTCGAAACCAGCGCGCGAGCCCACGCATTAGGACACCCCAGTTATGTCGTCGTGCCCTATCCCGTGGGAACAACTCTGCCCAACAACGGCCTGCCGACGTTCTTATTGAACTACGAAAATGATGATGACGGGCAACGCAAGTTGGGAAAAGACTCGCGAGTGACGTTTGTCGCGCCGGCCGACGGAGTCTATTGCGCTCGCGTCACAGATGTCCGTGGCGCATCGGGCGAGGATTACGATTATGAACTGATCGCGCGGCGGCCGACACCCGGATTTCGAGTGAGCCTCAATCCGCGCAATCCCACGATCAACGTCGGTGGCGGAAAATCGTTTACCGTCAAAGCCGACCGCGTCGATAAGTTTATGGGCCCGATTCGCATCGACATCCTTGACCTCCCGCCCGGCTATACAGTGACTTCACCGATCGTCATTCAGGCCGGACTCTACGAGGCAAAAGGGGTGCTCAGTGCGCTGCCGAGTGCCGCGGCACCGGACGAAGCTGCGAGCAAGGCCGTCCGCATCGCCGCGACTGCAGATATCGCCGGAAAGCAAATCGCGCAGGAAGTCGAATCACTCGGAACGATCCAACAGGCCGCGCAAGCGAAGCTGCGTGTCTTCCTGGAAGTCGACCCCGCGAATCCCGACTCCGTTCCCGCAGCGGCGGCCGCAGAACCGCTGGCTGCCCCTCAGCCGGCGCAGGTGTCGATCGTTCCCGGACGTCGCACCACTTGCAAGATTCGCATTGAACGCTTTGGATTCGAGGACCGCGTGCAGTTGGAGATCGAGAACCTGCCCCATGGTGTCATCGTGGACGACATCGGATTGAACGGGATCTTGATCCCCGAGGGGCAAACCGAGCGGATTATTTTTCTCAACAGCGAACCTTGGGTTCCGCAGACCTCGCGGCCGTTCTTCGCCGTCGCCAAGGCCGAAGGCGACCAGGCCTCCCTGCCAATGGTGCTGCATGTCGCGCCAAGGAATTAGCAGAACCAGTCGCCGTCGCCCTGCCCGCTACTGATTTCGATGTCCGCACCCTTATCGACCGGCGAGAAACTCGCCTACGGCGGGGTTCGATTTGCGGCGCCAGATCGCGCCATCGAGCAGATAGTGCGTCAACTGCGGCACGGCCAGTAACGGGACGAGCCAAACTCGGAGATCAATCTGCCAGGCGGTGCCGAACAGCCATGGTCTTTCGTGCCAGACTCCGCGATCCCAAAGATACTCCTCCGCGTATGCCAGGCACCAGACCGCGGCGAGAAACCAGTACCAATGTGAGAAAAGCGAATGACGTTTGCGGGCGATCTTGTCGACAGTTGACGCGGATTCGGCTGCTGCGACACACCGATCGCTTTCTCGCTCGTGAACCTGAAATCGGTGCACAAGCACCATATACGGTATGCCGTGAATCAGCACGTTGGTGACCATGAATGCGTAGTCGGAGTTCAGCGCCACAATCCCCAGAAACCAGCAGACGGCCGTACTGCCGACGACCAGATCCTTTCCAGGGTTCCAGCGGCGATGTTGCACGCCAAGTTGCAGGCTGCGAAGCAAGTAGGCGGACAGGAAGCAGGCGTAGAGCGGTGCCGTGAGGGTTCCGACCCACCCAGGGAGTGCGACGAAGTCATGCGATCGGAACCACCAGAAGGCGCGCGGCAATTGGCTATGCCACCAGAGCAGTGGCCAGATGGTCGCCGAGTAGATGGCGAGCGTGTCGATCCAGCGGGTGGTCGATGTTCGATCGCCACTTCGGGATCGATAGATTGCGACCCAGCCCGCCTGTTGCCGCACGAAGTGGAATACAGCCAGGTAGGCCATGCAGCGCCAGAAGACCGATTCGCTTTCGGAGTAGACACAGGCGGCCAGCAGCCAGGCGAGAGCCGGCGTCGATCCATACAGCCACGGTCGGCGTCGCAGTTCACCCGGCGCGAAGTAGACGCGAAATCCGGTGGCCCAGACATGCGCCACATCGACAAGCAGGATCGAGCCGATCCAGGTCCATTCCGGTGAGTCGCTGTCGAGCCAGCCCGCGATCGCGCCGAGCAAGACCAGGGCCAGCGCAAGCGCCGCGCTGCCGCCGAACGCCCCTAGGTCGACGTTTCGGGAAAACAGCCAGCGACTTGAAACGATCGGGGCGGAACTGCGCGAAAGAGCGGCGACGGGGCTGGCAGGTGCGTTGGTCACGGGACGCGCTCCCGCTGCTGGTCGGCAATCTCGCGCGCGGCCCGGCAGCCATGCGCAAACGCCTCCTCGAACAACGCAATCCCGCTCAGATCGGTATGCGCGAACTGAATATTGCCAAAACGCTCCTGGCAGCGCGCGCGCGCCGTGCCAAACCGAAATCCGGGAACCGGCCGGATCATCGCATGTCCCCAATGCATGACGTCCAGCCGAACGATCAGCGGTCGGAGGTCCGAGTGCGCGATTTCCAGGTCGCGAAGCACGACGTCAACGCAGGCATTCCAGTCGCACGATTCCAGCCATTCCCGACCTTCGCTGGGGGTAAATTCGCACAACGGCCGATAGTAGGTCAGCACGGTCGGACCATGATCGCGTCCCGACTGATGGGTAGCGACGACGTAACCCAATCCTTGTCCGTCGCGGATCACATTGTCCCAGGCAACGGGAAACGAATGTTCCACCGGCCGATCGCGGAGATGCAAGTTTGCGACAAGCCAGGGAGCGTACGTGAACTGGCGCACCGCGTCTCCCCGCTCGCGGTCGTAATTTTCGATGATGCGGCGGGCGATAAACTGCGGTCCGGCGAAAATCGCATGGCGGGCGCGCCACCCCCGGAGAATTCCGTCGGCGGCGCTGCGCGCGACCACTTCCACACCGTCGAACGGTCCCTCGGGCATCGATCCAGGCTTCAACGATGCCGCTTCGTCGACGCCGCCTCCATTCCCGCCGCTTGTTGCTGACTTCGCCGGTCGCATCGCGGTGACGAGCATGCCGGTCCTGGCCCGGTTCCCCAACTGATCTGCGAAAAAGCGTACCAGCCGGCCGTTTCCCTCGGGCCATGTCAAGAGCGGCTGCGGCGATTCGCCGGGATTCCGGATTCGCGATGCGAAGTAGAACAGCCCGGCCCAGGCGCTCGTCTGATCCAGGGTTGTGCCGTAGTCGTCGCGACAGGCGTATTCGATCTCCCAGCGGACGAACGGGGAGTGGAATCGACGTTGTTCCATCCACTCGGTCATGCTGATCGCATCCAATGCCGCGACTTTCGGATCGTCCGAGCCTCGATCGCTGGGCAGAACAAAAGCCCGCCGTCCCTGAGGATCGCGCCAAGCCACCCACGCATCGACCTCGATACGAAAGCGATCCCACTCACCTCGCTCCCGGTCGCTCACGTCGGAGGGCAACAGGTCCTCATGCCACTGACCGTCGTAAAACAGTCGCTCCTCCGGATCGCGGCAGAGTTGTTCTTCCGCATAGACCGCCGAGCCGTCCGCGTCGAACTGTTCGATCGCGCCGGCTTCGTGCAGAAGCCGCAGCAGCTCGATGTTCTCCGGCATGGGGGTCGGCAGGTAGTGTGCGCCCCAGGGGTAGGCGCTGACGTCGGAACGTCCGCCGCGCGAGGTTCCTCCCAGCGCCTCCTCCAACTCCAGCAGCACGAAGTCACGCAGGCCCAGCTTGTCGAGTGTCCAGGCGCTGGCCAGTCCCGCCACGCCCCCGCCAACAATGACGACGTCGACGGTGTGCCACTCCGCAACCGGTTCGTCCAAACGGCGATCGCCGCGCAGTTCGTGGCCGCGGTCGCGCGCGGCGCCGATGATCGCGCCGGGAAACGAGAACGGTCCGACACGAGAACCACATCCCGAGCATGCGGCCGTACCGGCAATGGCCGATGCCTTCAACATCCGGCGGCGTGTCCAACGTTCGGAAGACATTACATCTCTCTCTGCCTGGACTTTGCGCAGCCCCGGTGGCGGCGGGCTCTGCACGAGCGAACCGACGCTTTACTTCCAGCGAGCCCACTCCGACTCGTAGTACCGCACCAGGATCTGGTTGTTCCAGCGATTCGGTTCGACCTCGAGTCTTCGCATGTCGAGTGGAAGTTCAAAAAGCCCTTGCAGTCCGGAGTTGTCCAGAAATTTCAACTGCGACGCAACCCGTTCGTCGAGCCGCCAGTTCGATACCGTACCCAAATCCCGGCGTGCGGCCAGCACGAAACCCCATTCGCCGAACGACGGAACACTGGCGCGGTAGGGCCAGGTATGCAAACCGGCGTTCTCCAGCGTCTTTACGACGCACCAGAACGATCGCGGTGCGCTCAACGGGGATGTGCACTGAACCGCCACCACTCCATCCGGAGCAAGGCAACGTAACAGCCGTCGATAGAAGGTCGTGGTATACAACTTGCCGACGGCGAAACTGCTCGGATCGGGGAAGTCAATGATCACCAGATCGTATTTGCGGTCGACCTGTTCCAGCCAGATCAGCGCATCTTCATGAATCACGCGCAACCGTCGGTCGCCGAACGCGTCGGCATTGAGCGTTCGCAACAGCGGCAATCCGCTGCCCAGTTCGGTCATCGCGGGATCGATGTCGACCAGTGTAGCCGACTCGACATCAGGATAGCGAAAGATCTCGCGCAGCGCCAATCCGTCTCCACCGCCCAGCACGAGCACATGCCGGCGATCGATCGCCGCGCTGAATGCCGGATGCACCAGTGCCTCGTGATAACGGTACTCGTCGGCCGAATGAAACTGCAGATTGCCGTTCAGAAAGAGATGAAAATCGGACTCGCTGCGCGTGACGACAATCCGCTGGTACTGCGACGTTCGCGCGAATACCACGGGATTGCCGAACTGCTGTTCCTCGGCGAGGTCGGTGAACAGGTCGGCCTTGATGATCCCGGCGACAAGTAAGCCGATGACCAGAAACGCCCGTCCCTGCAATCCTCCAACCCGCCGCGGCAGCAGGGGACGCAGCAGGTGGGTACCCCACAAAGCGACAAGCGCATTGAGCAGTCCCACGACGAACGACGTGCGCACGAGCCCCAGCTGCGGCACGAGGAACAACGGGAATAGCAACGATGCGGCCAGCGCGCCGATATAGTCGAATGCCAGGACGCGCGAGACCAGATCGCGAAAATCGAGGTGTTCTTTGAGGATCCGCATCAGCAGAGGCAATTCCAATCCCACCAGCGTGCCGATCAAGGTGACCACCGAAAACAGCGCGAAGTGGAAACCGCGCAGATATCCGAACGCCAGGAACAGGACGGGTGCCGAGCAACCTCCGACCAGAGCGACCGCCAATTCCACTTCGACAAATACGCGCGCCGGCGATCCGACGATGAATCCGGAGAGCCACGCGCCAATACCGAGCGCGAACAGATAGAATCCGATCACCAGCGAAAACTGCGTGACCGAGTCGCCCAGAACATAACTCGCCAGCGTGCCCGCCAACAGCTCGTAGACCAGTCCGCAGGACGCGATGATCAGCACGTTGATATACAGCAGAAAAAGCGGCGCACGGTCGAGCCTCAATGGCTCACCCTTGCCCCACCCCGCTTGTTCCAGGGCTGGTTGCACTGGCTGAACGATGGCCATCTCCCCGCCTTATCCTTGGATCGCGGCGGCGATGATGATCGAAATGCCAATCAACAGCGCCCCGACAATGATCCCCATCGCCGTGTTCTGGTCTTCGAGGATCTCTTTTCGGAAGGAATAGGGTGAAAATTTGTCGATCACCCAGATGCAGACCATCAACACCAGAACACCGATCCCTGAGAATACCACCGCCGCGATGATATGCTTCAACAGCGAAACGATCCCCATCAAATCGCCATCTCCGTCCACGGCGGCCAATGCGACCATCGCCGACGATAGCGCTTGCTGCACTACGGATCCCATATTACTTGCCTCCTCCCCAACCCCAGATTCCACTTGAACCCCTCACGCCACTGCTGCCGGTACTGCTTTGCGATGATCCCGACGAACCGGTCGAGAATCGCCAGCCACGAGCCAGCGCCGTGCTCAGTCCCAACGCCAGGACCAATCCATAGGTCACAAACAATTTCTTGACCATCACCTTGATTACTCCGCGAATTCGCTGTCGGCCCAACGACTCTGCTCGAACGAACGGGCATGCAGCCAGAGCGCGCCGGGGAAAAACGAGAGGCAGGCGATCGCGATCACCGTCCACTCGTGTCCGACCGGATGTTTGACAATCAGGCTGATCACCAGGTCAATTGCGATGAAGATCGCGAGCCACGCCAGCCACAAGAGATACACGGGCCCGTAGGTCGGAGCCGGCTGGTTGGGCGCGACGCCGAAACCTCGCGGTAACCGACCAAGCTTGAACGCCGCCTCGACCTGTTCGTGCGCCAGATAGGTCCCCAGGGAAGCGATCCGCTCGACAAAGCGAGTCTTTTGCCAGTCATCGGAACCCGAATAGCTCACTTGTGCCTCAGCTTCCGGCGTATACTCCAGCGTGATCATGCGTGGTGGAGCGATAAAGTCCTCGGCGAGCACCGTCTCGCCCAGCGAGACCTTCCAGTAGAACTCGCCCAGCACATAGACCACGCGGGCCCAGGCGCGTTGGAAAATGCGGAACCGGGTCCCTTTCCATTTCAGAATGTTCCCCGGCGTAATTTCATCGGTGGGAATCGGTTCGACGAAACTCCAATGGCGATCGCTGTGCACCAGCCAGCGGAAGCCGGTGGCCGCCTCGTACAAGAGGAACTCGTCCCAGGTGTATTGCTTGTCGAAGTAGACAGATCGTCGCACGAATCCGATCACGACATATTTGACGCCGGACAGCACTCCTTCCGAGCCGATGGGAATGATCGGTTTGATTTCGGACGAGAGCGTCTTCAGGAACTTCAGGTTGCCTTGTTCGATGTCGAGCAGCGAGGAACAGTAGGGGCAGGTAACCCGTTGTGCGGCGTCAGGTGCCCTCAGTTCGAGTGCGCCGCCGCACTGCGGGCAGCTTACGCCCGTTCCCGAAATGGCGACCGATTCCCGATCGCGGTCCTCCGCGTCGTCGATACCCAGTTCCGACAGGGATACCTCGCGTCCGCGGTACAGCGTGACCTCATCACCTTCGTAGACCAGCGTACCGAATCGGTTGTCGGGTCCGGAGAGATCCGCGAATCGGTGTTCGCAACCTGGGCGTGCGTCGAACGGAATTTCGCCTTCCGCGGCGAGCAGCGCCGCGGTGTTGAACTCGTTGACCGTGAACATGAGGTGATCGCGGAGTTGCACGGGAGCGCCTACGGAAAGTTCGCTCCAGGTCGGAATCCGCATGTGACTGTTAATTTTCCGTTCTTGGGTCAGGAATCGTTTGCCCTGGGCTTCCGCAATCCAGCACCATCGGTCGCCTGGAAATGCCGCGTACCACTCGTCCCAGATCCCGCCCGCCGGATGCCGATACTGTACGTGACCGACAATCTCGAACGGATGATCGCGATATCGTCCCGTCTTCCCCAATCGCAGCACCGAATCGGTGGCCACGATCGCGGCCACGCGACCATGGTCTTCCAGCTTGCGATCTCCTCGCGCGACCACGGAACTGCAGGAAGGACAGATCGTGACCAGCGAGGCGCTGACACGGAATTCGACGGGGCTGCCGCAGGATGGGCAGGGCGCTTCAATCGATTTCATTCCGCATGCTCCCCGGCGGCAAGGACCACAAGTCGTCGTCGCCCACAGCCGCCCCGGTTGCGGATTCGAGCAGCAAACCGCGAGGGACGCGGCGAACGCGCACCTGCTTCGCACCGAGGCTTTCGGCCAATTCCGCCGACCATTGCCAGCGCGGTCGCGGCCGGCAGCAATAGAGATTGAACGTCGCGAGACGTAGTTCCGGGAATGTATGGCAAGTCAGATGCGATTCGGTCAGCAGATACAGTCCAGTGACACCGCCCGGAAACGGGAATTGGTGCCACTGCGGCTCGCCGACAATCTGAAGGGCGAGCTCTTCGACAATTTTCTTACAGACGGCGCGCACCGACCGCATCTCCGCTAGCAGTTCCGCGCAGCAACCCTCCGCATCGACGATCAATTCCTCACCCGCGTACATGCGAGAAGTTTAGCAAACCGGACATCCGCCGCCAATCAACCCGAGCGGGATTCGAGATTCGGAAGAGTCGCGTTGCGGTGACGCGATGTAGCGACCAGCCTAACCTATCATCGTGGCTGGCGGCGGGAGCCAGACCAACCCATTCCTGCACAGGTCGACCGCATGGATAATTTGTTGGGGATTCTTTGCGTCTTGAAGATCGTTCTTGTGGTCGTCATGTTTGTCGGCCATCTGCTCTGGTTGTTAATGGCGTCGATCGCGCGGCACCTGACGCTGGCCGGCAATGCCGCCCTGTGGGTGCTCTTTCATGAATCGGAAACACTACAGTTCGCCAGCCATCCACAATTCTGGTTGATCCCCCCTGCTGTTTCGGTGCTGGTCGCGGGCCAATTTCATCGCAACCGGCTCTCGCCAACACAACTCGCTGGGATCCGCTACGGCTGCATGATGCTGATCTACCTGTCGTCGACCAGCAAAGTGTTCTTTGTCAGCGCCGGAAAATCGATCGCGGCACCGATCATACTCGCCCTGCTGTCGCTCGCCGGTGTCGTCACCGGCATCGCGTTGCGCGTGCGAGCCTTCTTGTATCTCGGGACCGGCTTCGTGTTCCTGTCGGTTTTCAGCATGGTCTGGAATGCCTACCAGAATATCCGGCATGTCGGAATCTGGTGGGCGATTTGTATCGCGCTGGGGATCGCCATCCTGGCACTGTATGGCATGTTCGAAATGAAGAAGGAGAATATCCGGGCGCTCATCGAACGGCTTCGGCGGTCGGAACAGTGACTTCGGCACCCACGGCGATGCTGCCGCTGGAAAGCGGAATCCCATTCTGACCGAAAAGGACTCCGAGCGTGGGGTGCTGGCGATAACGGGCCAGCGTCGCCAGCGGCTCCTTACCTCGTTCGGTCGTCGTCTGATCCACCGTGGTGATCGTACAACGCGCGCACGGCTTCACCAGCCGAATTTCCAATTCGCCAACGCGAATCGCCGGCCAACCGTCTTCGGTATATGCCTCACAACCGTCAATCACGATGTTGGGACGAAAGCGGTCCATCGCCAGGTGACCGCCGATCCGCTGATTAAGTTCGTGCAGCGAGGCACGCGTCGTTACCAGAAGCGGAAAACCATCACTGAACGACACGCGATCGGCGGGCGTTACGGCGTACCGTGGGTCCACACGACGCGGATGTTCCTCCGCGAACCGCACCAACCGGCAGGGGAGCGACAGGTATTCGGTGAACCACTCGGCGACCGTTCGGCCTTGATCGATCGCCTGGCAGTTGTCGTCCCAGATCGTGACTTCGAGTTTCTCATTCGCGGCGGATGCGGTGGTTTGCGGCGTGAAGGAAATATCCGACAGGCCGGGTGCGGATAGTGCGATCGAATCGCCGGCGATCGTCGGCTGCACGAGGGCGAGCTTGGGGTATTCGCGTTGAGTAAGAAACTGGCCCTGCCAGTCGACAAGCATGAACAGGCGATCGTGGATCAGTCCACGAGGCTCGACTTGGCTCGATCGAACTGACGTGCCACGACACGACTTGATCGGGTAGACCGTAAGTTCGGCGATTTGGAGCATTGCCCTCGACCTTCCATCGTTGACGTCCGATTTCTAGAATACTATCGCACGCGATGCTATCCCGCCAACCGACCATTCACGAGGAATTCAAGATGCTTCACTTGCCTGGCCAATCGTATCGGCTGTGTGACGGGCGAACCCGCCGCGGTTTTCTGCGGGCAGGATTTCTTGGTCTGAGCGGTCTGACGTTGAGCGACTTGTTGCGTGTCGAAGCCTCCCCTTCCGCGACGCCCAATGCCTCGCGCCGATCTATCATCCTGATCTGGCAACATGGAGGCCCTTCGCAGCTGGAAACTTTCGACATGAAACCGACGGCCCCGATCGAGTATCGTGGTCCGTACGAACCGATCGATTCATCGCTTCCCGGCCTGCAAGTCTCGGAGAAAATGCCGTTTCACGCCCGGATCATGCATCACACTTCCGTGATCCGCAGCTTCACGCACGGCAACGGCGACCATTGGGCCGCTGCGCATTGGATCTTGACCGGTTACCTCGGCGCGACCGGTAACGATCGTCCGGCGCGGAAACCGTCGGCATGCGCGATCACTTCGCATCTGCTTGGTCCCACACGCCGTGGCGCTCCGGCATCCGTGAACTTCAACGACGGCGGATTTGGCTACCACGGCGCCTCTTACCTCGGAGTCGCACATAATCCGATTCGTGTCGGCGAATTCAGCTACGGCAACGAGGCCGGCCGGATGCCGACCGCCGAGGCCAGCAGTTTTCAATTGATCGACGGAATGACCAGCGATCGTCTGGGGAACCGGCTAAGCATGACGCGGCAATTTGACGAGTTGCGTCGGCAGGTCGACGCCTCGGGACAACACGCGGGCATGGATCGAATGAGCCAACAGGCGGTCGATATCCTGCTTTCCGGCCGCACGCGTGAGGCATTCGACGTTTCCAGCGAGTCGGCCACGACCCGCGACGCGTACGGTCCCGGTTGGGGCGAACAAGCGCTGATGGCGCGTCGGCTCATCGAAGCCGGCGTTCGTTTCGTGACTTTAAACACGGGTTACTGGGACGACCACGGCAACATCAAAGGCGCCTTGGACGACAAGTTGCCTCGACACGATCGGGCCGTCGGCGTATTGATCGCGGACCTCGCCGAGCGGGGAATGCTCGACGACACCCTCGTTGTCACCGCTGGCGAATTTGGCCGTACGCCGCGGATCAACCCTGGCGCGGGGCGCGACCATTGGCCGCAGGCACAAAGCGTACTGGTGGCCGGAGGTGGAACTCGACCGGGCCAGGTAATTGGAGCAACCAATGACAAAGCCGAGTATCCGACCGCGAGGCCGATTTCCCCCAACGACTTCACCGCCATCATTTACCGCTCGCTGGGCATCTCGCCGGAGCACACCATCAATGACCACTCGGGACGCCCCACGAAACTGTTGCCCGGGGGAACGGCACCGGCGGAACTTTTTTAGCCGCCTTGCCATGCGGCGCGGCCGCGGGTCCCGACGGCAACGCTGGCGATCGGCCTGCCTGACGATCGGCGCCGTGCTGATCGTCGCGATCGGTGCCAGCTGTGCCACGGCTCTCGCCGGCGGCGACGGCGACGACAACGCATCGATCGAACGCATTCTCGATCGCCTTTCATCGCCAGTCCTTGAGGCATCGGAAGCCGCAAGCATGCTGCCGCGATTCGTGAACGAGAATCTGCCAGAACCGCAGCCCCCCGACTCTTACGAGGTTTGGTGCCGTGAGCTTCCCGCGCTGCGCCAGAAGGTACGGGAGCATCTCGGCATTGACGATCTGCTTCCCGCCGGTTGGCCGCTGAACCTGCAGCATCGCGGCACGCTGCTTCGCGACGGCTATCGCATCGAAAAACTGACGTACGAAAGCTACCCGGGCCAGGCGGTGCCGGCGCTGCTCTATCTTCCTGAGCCATCGCCGGGCAACAGCACCCCGCGGCGCATGCCGGCCATTGTGTCGATCGCCGGCCATGTCTACGGAGCGGGAAAAAGCGCGGAATTTCTCCAGATCAGAAACGTCAACCTCGTCCGACGCGGCTGTGTCGTGCTGGCCTACGACTACATCGACTGCGGCGAACGCAACACCGGCCCCGATGCCCGCAATGGCCAGCCGTACGGCGGAGGCAACGACCACGGAATCAAACTCTTTTCCTACACGCGGAGGAATCCCACCGGCCTGGAGGTCCTGGATGGGATCCGCGCGATCGACCTGCTCGTCCAGCGCGACGACGTCGACCCGGAGCGGATCGGTTTCACTGGCGAATCGGGCGGTGGGAATTCGACCTACTGGGTCGCCGCAATCGACCCGCGCGTGCGGCTGGCGGTACCGGTCAGTTGCCTGACAACTTTTGATTACTGGATTCGAATGAACCGTAACTGGGACTGGCATCAAAGGCCCTGGGGCATCCGCCGCCATACCGATATTGGCGGACTGATGGCGATGCATGCGCCGCGACCACTCGTAGCGATCAGCAGCCTGCGCGGCAGCGACGACGAGGAATTTCCATGGACGGAGGCCGAGAAATCGGCCGCGTACAGCCGGCGCGTCTACGAATTGGCCGACAGCGGCGCGGCGTTCGTCCACTTGGAATCGACGACCGGACATGGCTACCAGCGCGACAAACGAGAGATCCTCTACGAGGCGGTCGAGAAGTGGCTCGATCCCCCCAGCCCGTTGGGACGCGAGGAACGCGGCGTCGATATCGAGTCATTCGACGACCTGCAATGCCTGGATGGCCGCCCGAATCTGACGCATTTCGAGATTTATCAGGGATGGCTTCGCGATCTGCCCGGGCGATTGCCGGACGACACGGACGATTGGGAGCGAGCCGCAAGAAGATTTCTCGCCGAACGGCTGGGCGAATCGGCCGGGCCGGAAGGCGCGATTCCCGATGCGCCGCGCCCGATGCGCGTGGAGCAAGTGCGTCGCGAGACTCACGGAAAGTGGACGATGACCTGGCTGCGTTGCACCCTTGAGGAACCTCTGGTGCTGCCGGCGCTGAGGATCACCTCCGCTGACGCGCGCCAAGACCTGGTCGTCATACCCGGTCGCGATCCGGCGCGTGTGGCACGCGCGCTGCGGGATCGATGCGACGTCCTGACGTTCGATCCGCGTGGCACCGGCGAATTGCGCGGCGGCGAGGGGATGTTACGCAACTGGAGTTGGTTCTTCGGACGCCCGCTCGTCGCGCAACAGGCACGGGACCTGCGCGGCATGATCGCTCAAGCCAGACAGGAACGGCCGGGTGCAAAAGTCCGCGTGTCGGCTTCCGAAACGTTCGCTCTGCCAGCGCTGCTTGCGGCCGCCAGTCAATTCGATGCTGACCTGGAATTGGATTCACCGCTGGGATACGATTCGTTTCGTGATTTGATCCAGCGGTACGGCGACCGGGCGCTGGCCGACCTGCCGGGTTTGTTCCAATTCCTTGATGTGCGAGATTTACAGAGGTTCGCCCGCAGCCGCGGTGGTTGAAATTGAACCGGACGGGAGCTTCCTCGAGCCATGCACCTGATCTATCAGTCGTTGTTCGAAGAGATGCGGCGGATTTATCGCATGCCGCGAGATATGGGGCGATTCCGGGTTTACCTCGCGACCATGACCGATGCGAGCCAGGAAGATCTCGCCTTCCCACCGTTGGTCCTGATCAACCCGATGGCACGCGAACACCTGCTGGATTACGTCGAGTCACTGATTGCCATGGACGCCGACGAGATCGTGCGATCGGCGATCAACGAATCCGCAGCGGACGTGCAGGACGTCCCCGATTCGTTTTCCATGTCGTTGGTGGTCATGGACGACCTCAAGGGAGGCTGGACGAACCGCTATTCTTACGAGTTGAACGGCCGACGCATGCCCAATCCGCGCAACCTTCCGCCTCGACAAAGGGACCGTTTCTGGGTTACCGGCGTTCTCTGGAGCAGCGAGCCGCCGCAGGCGGCAGCCGTGCGCCGGGCCGCCCTGCAATCGATCTATCGCACCTATTACGTAGTGAAACATGGTACGGCCCGGACGCTCGGCGAGATCCTGCGGCAGGACGGCTGGGTCCTGCGAAAAGCGGACTACGAATTTCCTCGTCTGGATCCCGCCAGCCGCACTCGTACGTGCGAGGTTCTTGAACTCTGTGCCGACTGCGACGACGTCGGAACACTGATCGAGTGCCTCTTCGGCGCTGAGGCGGCCGCGACGCTCGGCTACTCCGGATGGGGTCTGGCACCTTGGGCCGGAGTCTCACTGGCAACCGAGAATGCATCCGCCTGAATTCAGCCTGCGTTCACAGCACTGCCGCTGCCCGCGCCATAGCATTATCATAGGGCGACGCAACGACACCTATGTCGGGATTGTCGGCATTGTCCTTCAGCAGCCAGCGCTCTTCGATCTTTTTTGCGTAATATGCTCCGAGGAGGCGATTGATCGATGCGAAATGAAGTCAGGAACTACTCGGAATGAGCAGCCTGGTCGTGGGCCGGTTAGCGCCGTCGCCGACGGGGGCGCTGCACCTGGGTAACGCGCGGACGTTTCTGCTGGCCTGGTTGTCGGTCCGGTCCCGGGCCGGGCGGCTAATCCTGCGAATCGAAGATTTGGACGGACCGCGGGTCAAGCCTGAAGCAACCCGAACACTGATACACGACCTGCGCTGGCTGGGGCTCGATTGGGACGACGGTCCGGACGTCGGGGGACCGAACGGGCCGTATGTTCAGACGGAGCGAACCGAACGGTATCAACGGGCGGTCGAGCAACTCAACGCGGCCGGCCAGCTTTACCCTTGTGTCTGCTCGCGTACCGACATCCAAAACGCGGCGTCGGCGCCCCATCCGGGTGAAGATGGCCCGCGCTATCCTGGAACCTGCCAGGGTCGATTTGAGGACGGAGCGGCGGCGACGCGGTTCGCCGGTCGGGAACCGGCCTGGCGCGTGCGAGTCCCTGCCGAGGAGATCACGTTTTGCGACGAGTTGCTCGGGAATGTCTCGATGGATGTCAGCCGGCTGGCGGGTGATTTCGTCGTGCAGAAGAACAATGGCACACCCGCGTACCAGCTGGCCGTCGTCGTGGACGATGCGGCGATGGGGGTCAATGAAGTCGTGCGTGGCGACGACCTGTTGTCGTCGACGCCGCGGCAGATCGTGCTGCAACGGTATCTCGAACTTCCTCGTCCTGCCTACTACCACGTTCCTTTGGTGATCGGCCCCGACGGGCTCCGGCTGGCGAAGCGGCATGGCGACACGCGGCTCAGTGCGTTTCGCGACGCGGGTATCGAAGCGCACCGGGTTGTCGGGCTGCTGGCTCACTGGTGCGGCCTGGCCGCACCCGGCGAATCGCTGACGCCACAGCAGCTGTTGCCGCGTTTCGACTGGCGACGATTGCCGCTTTCACCAGTCGTCTGCGATCGTCAACGGGCATTGGAGCAATTGTAGCAGCGCACCGGCTGACGCCGCCCCCTCCAAGCCGCCGCAGGTTACGGAAGCCGGTGGCCGATTCCGGTGCAAAACGGGCGGGGGTGTGGCGGGTGCTTCCAGCGCTGGAAACACCAGCCACGCCAGGGTCTAACTCCGACGTTGTGGGGGCTTCCAGCCCCCGCAGAATGAACGCTGGATCAAGATTCTCTGGGGCTGGAAGCCCCAGCCACGCCGGCAGAGCTGCGGAATGAGGCGATCCGTTACGGTCGAACACGAGGCAATTGGGGTTGGTCTGCCCGTATCCGCTCGATAGAATCCCGCACCGCCAGGCGGCGGACGAGGGCAGGACCACGCGCGGAGGCGCGCGACGATCGAAGCCAGTGGATCGGGAGTTCGAAATGCGGATATGGCTGGTCACAATCGGCGAGCCGGTACCGGTTGGCGAGGCCCTCGGGGATCGGCCCCATCGGGCCGGAGCGTTGGCCCGCTATCTATCGGACCAGGGTCATGACGTGACCTGGTGGACGTCGACATTCGATCATTTTCGCAAGCGGCACTGGAGTCTGCGCGATACGCTCCTGGAGCCTCAGCCGAATCTGCGCATTCGACTGCTCCACGGTGGCGGATATTCGCGTAACGTGTCTTGGGCGCGAATCCGCGATCATCAGCGGATTGCGGCCAGGTTCGCGCGGCAATGCCGAACGGTTGCTCGGCCCGATCTGATTGTCGCTTCACTGCCGTCGCTGGAACTTTGTGACGAATCGGTACGATTCGGACGAGAGACCGATGTTCCGGTTCTCTTGGACATGCGCGACATGTGGCCCGACATCTTTCTCGATCTGGCACCCGGTCCCTTGCGACCGCTGGCAGCGCTGGCGCTGGGACATTTTTTCCGATTGGGTCGCAGAGCATGCGCCGGCGCTTCCGCGATCATGGGTGTCACCGAATCGTTCGTCGAGTGGGGAGTCAATAAGGCGGCTCGGCAACGTACCGCCTGGGATCGCAGCTTTCCGTTTGGTTATCAGCGCGGCGCCGTTACGGAATCGGCACTGGCTGCCGCGGCACGGACTTGGGACGCGCGCGGGATCGATTCGGTACGCACTCCCTGGGTCGCCTGCTTCTTTGGAACGTTTGGCCGGCAGCTCGATCTGACAACCGTTCTGGCCGCCGCGCAGATTCTGCAGAGCAAGAACAGCCCGATCCATTTTGTACTTTGCGGAACCGGTGATCGGTGGAACGATTATCGCCGTCAAGCGGAGGGACTTGCCAACGTCACGATGCCGGGCTGGGTCGATGCCGCCGCGATTCAGACGCTGATGGCCCGTTCCCACGTCGGTCTCGACCCATTGCCGCAACGGTTTGATTTTCTCGGACATATCAACAACAAAGCAGTCGAATACCTCAGCGCCGGACTACCGGTGATTTCATCGCCCGATCGCGGCACCCTGGCCGAACTGTTGGCGGAGCACCAGGCAGGCGGAAGCTATCGGTTCGGCGACCCGGGGGCGCTTGTTGCCGTTCTGGAACGACTCCAAGCCGATCCCGCACGGCGGAACCGAATGGCCGACAGCGCCTTGCACCTGTTTGAAGAACGATTCGAAGCAAACCGCGTACATGCGGCCATGGAAAACTATTTCATTGAGCTTGCGTTCAGAACGGGGCAGACGCCGGCGAGGGAATTGAGTTTGACATGAGCCGACGTTCGTTCGCCTGCATACCGATCCTGTTTGCTTCGGCCGTTTTCAGCGGCTGCGCGCCCACAGGGGTCTTTCTTGCGACGCGTCCGGCGGATATCGATATCGGGGGCTGGGAACGACTACTGGTCCTGGAGTTCGACGCGGAACCGCAACCCCAGGCACCGGTCCATTCCGCGGTGGTACAGGCACTTTTTGAAAACGGCCACTACTCGTTGACCGATCCGGCCGATTTCGCGGCCGTGCGGCGCGATGCACCACAACGGGATCTGCTTTCCGCGGCCCGCATGCTGGAAGTCGACGCGGTGTTGATCGGAAGCGTCGCGGAATGGCGCGTCGCCGACCGATCGTCCACGGAAGCGGCCCCGTCGTCCTGGGGCGGATGGCTGGGGGGAAATCCGACACGCCGGGACCGTGACGAGTCGATCGTGGGGATAACTTACGAATTGCTCGACGTGCAATCGGGCGAGATTCGCGATCGGCGAACGAGCGTCCATCGATATCGGCATCACAACCGGCACGAACCCGCGCCGCCATCGGACAAAACGATGGACGATCTGACGCGCAGCTGCGCGAGCGACATCGTACGGGCAATCACGCCGCATCGCATTCCGGTGCAGGTGCGACTCGCACGTCAGTTCTACGGCCAGGGATTGGCGGAGTTGCGCGCCGGCAATGACGCGGCCCGATCCGGTGACTGGGCGGCGGCGGAAGCGTCCTGGGAACGTGCCGTGCAGCGAAGTCCCCGCAATCACGCGGCCCACTTCAATCTCGCACTCGCCGCCGAGGCCCGCGCAGACTACGCCTCGGCGTCGCGCCATCTCGATCAGGCGATCGAGCTCTTCGGCGATAGCCTCTACCAACAGTACCGCCGGCAACTAGTGCAGGACCGCGCTCAACACACGGCGGCGATTGCCCAGTCCCAGTCGCGGAATGTGCTGGCTGTCGCTCGACGGCAACTGCGCGAAGCGACACAGAACGTTGGATTTGATGCGCCCTATCCGCCGCCCTGAATCGTCGCTCGCGAGCAGAATTCGATCCCTGCTGGCGGCTCCGCCGGCAAATAGGCTCACGATCGCGGCTCAGCTCAGAATCCTGGCAAGCTCGGCACGCATTTCCTGTTCGATCCGACCGCGGAACACCATTGCCGCGAAAGGTATCTGCGCCTCGATGCGCGCCAGCTCCTGCAGCACGATCAGTTTGCCTTGGACCTGCAGTCCCAGGACCGCAAACGAATAGTGCAGGCAGTTCTCGATCCACTCGCCGCGAAGATTATCGACCTGCCCCTGGTAACGCTGTTGCACGCCGTCCAAGAACACCTTGAGTTTCTCCAGGGCTTGCTCCTGACCGAGCAGGTGCCGAACTTCGGTGGTTAATGCCGGCATGGTAATTAGTCCCGCATCCTGTCGCTGCGTTCATACGAGATACGATCGGCGGGATGCCACAACGGCAGTCCGGCCTGCACGCGCTGCGCGAGCACATCCAGTTTCTCTGTGGAACCGGGCAGCGCGTCGGTCGCGGAAAACCGCTCGGCTCGCGCCGCCTCGGGTTCATAAGTCCAAATCCCTTGTCGAATCGCTTCCAGGATCGAATGCGGCACGAAATCACCCCTGAGAAATGAACACCGATAATGAAAGATGAATACCGATTCGTGGTCGAGAGCCGATACGCAGAAGTCATGAAGACGCACCAGTATTAAGTCCGCGCAAGTGGCATGTCAAGCAACCGAGTTCCAATTGGCGGCGAATTCGCGAGAGTCGACCTCGGGCGTGTATCGATTAGGCGCAGGACCGTGAGTTTGCCGTAGGGGAATGTCGCGAAACGCGCGGAACGGGTTTTCAGTCGGCGCAACCTCGCCACGCCGTAGAAACGGGGGTGATCGAGCGCAGGAATTCGGCGAGATCCGCGACGCGCCGGCTGGAGATCGTCCCGGCGCGGTCACCGTCGCACGCGGCTCCGCGGACGGCGATCAGGTCGGGGCCAAGTTCCAATGCGCGACCAATTGTCGCGGCCGTCAGTGAGCCAGCCAGCACAAGCCCGCCGATGCGTCGTCGGATCGCCTCGCACCACTCGATTAGCTCCGCTTCCGACGCCCGATCGAACAAGGTTGCGCCGTTCTTATGGAAGGTGTCGATCAGGATCGTGCGAATGGACATGCGTTCCGCCGCGTCGATGATCTGGAGCGGATGCGGTGCCCCGGCAGCGGCCCAATCGGCGTAGATCACCCCGACCAACGCAACGTCCGACGGCAATCCGCCGCGGAGCGAGGCCCAGGCGTCGCACCAGTCGGCACGGGACTGGCAACCGGCCAATCCGACTTTGACGAACGCGGCGCCGGCAAGCGATTTGAGATCGATACCGTCCCTCTGGTGAAGTTCACCCAGCGCCACGCTGACCGGCAGAACTCGCCCGATCTGGCCGATGACGGCGCGCCAGACGTCGGAATCCGCCGCCCCCAAGGAACCTCGAAGAGGTTCTTTAACGTCGATGACCGCAGCGCCGCCGCGCAGTGCGGCATTGGCCTCGAGCGGACTGCGAACGCTGACCAACAATCCGGTCACGACGCCTCCCGTTGTTCGCGATGGACCTGGACAAGACGCTGGTTTATGCGTTGCAGCAGCGGACCGTTGATTGGCTCGCACCAGGTCCCGCGAATCACAATGTACCCGCCACACCATTGACCGAACGGCGAACGAATGTCCCGATGGTGGAATTCGCGTGCCGATTCCGCCAGACGGGTCACAATGTTCGCGGTCTGGGACCGTTTGCCTGCATTCTCTCCAGCCCCCGACGGGATATCGCTATCGCCTTGTCCCAGGAAGAAGCACTCGACATGCTCGATCGGAACAGGCTCCGGATGAATCGAATTGAGATAGACCAGCAGTTGACCATCCGCATAGGCCAGCCTGGGCGACCGCGCCAACTGCCAGACCGTGTACCCCGCGAAAGTCGAGGCAACGGCGATGCCCCCGGCCAGTCCGCTGATTGCCAGCCACCAGCCTCGATGGGGAATCAGTCCAATCACGACGATGCACGCCAACGCCAGGATCAGCGTGAGCAGCCCACAGGCCAACATCACGCGACGATTCGGTTTTAGCCAACATTCAGGCATGTGCGCGGGGGGGGATTTGCTAATTCTGAACCGTCGACTCGCCCCGATCGGTCGGCGATCGGTCCTGCGAGGTTGACGCCGGTCGGCAAATGCAGACTCCAACTGGGAGAACAGACAACCAGGCTGACCGGCGTCGACTATCTTAACATGAACCGGACAACCACGGCACCGGACAGCACCGCTCCGACAGCGCCGACCGGCTTTGTTCCTGCCAGGCCGTCGTCTGGCGTACGAGCCGGCGGATCGATAAGATGCACCCAGTTTGGAATTCAGTCTAGGACCAGTGCGGCGCAGTGCATTACGAATATATTGACAGCCAAACGGCTTTGCTCCAATTCTGCGACTCACTCGCCGCCGAACCGATGATCGCGTTCGACACCGAGTTCGTGTCGGAGGATACGTATCGCCCCGAATTGTGCCTGGTGCAGGTCGCCGCCGCGCGACATCTGGCGGTCATCGACCCTTACGCCGTGGAGGACCTCCGTCCTTTCTGGGCACTTCTGGCCCAGGGCCCTCACGAGACGATCGTCCACGCCGGCCGCGAGGAATTCCGGTTCTGTCGACTGGCGACGAACCGCCGGCCGCACGCGATGTTCGACGTGCAGATTGCGGCCGCGATTGTCGGGCTCGAATATCCGGCGTCCTACGGCTCCTTGTTACAACGGATCCTGGGCGAACAGCTGGAAAAAGGCGAGACACGCACCAACTGGCGGCAGCGACCACTCTCTGCCCGGCAATTGGAATATGCGCTGCAGGATGTGACCCACTTGTTGCCCCTTCGCCGGCGATTAGGCGAGCAGATGGACCGATCGGGGCGCACCGACTGGATGCGCAGCGAAATGGCCGACTGGCAGGAGGACGTGGAGCGCGCGGAGACCGCGGAGCGCTGGCGGCGGGTCTCCGGTATCTCCGGCCTCAGTGTGCGACAACTGGCGATCGTACGGGAGGTCTGGCACTGGCGGGATCAGACGGCGGCTCACCGCGACTGGCCGCCGAGACGCGTACTTCGGGATGACTTGATTGTGGAATTGGCGAAGCGGCAAACGGCGGACCCCAAACGGATCCGTGCCGTCCGCGGAATGGAGCGAGGAGATATCCAGCGGATCATGCCGGCACTCGTCGACTGCATCCAACGCGCGCTCGATCTGCCCGATCGGGAGTGCCCGGGGAAAGGCATGCGATCGAGCCGGCCGCAGCTGAGCGTCCTGGGTCAATTTCTCTATACCGCACTCGGCTGCATCTGCCGCGAAGCGAGTGTCGCGCCCAGCCTGGTCGGCACCGTCGAGGACCTGCGGGATCTGATCGCCTACCGCCTGGGGTTTGCGACCGACGAATCCGAACCGCCGCGACTGGCGCGTGGGTGGCGTGCCGGTGTGGTCGGAAAATCGATCGACGAATTTCTTGACGGAAAAATGGCGATCCGCGTCGACGATCCCCGCAACGAAGATCCTCTGAATTTCATCCGCATCGGCGACCACCCTGATTTGTAGGACGGACGCACAAACTACAGCTTCTGGTCCACCGCCAGCTTGTGGAAATAGTGCTCGACGTTCTCCTGGTTCTCGAGCAGCCAGTCGATATCCGGGATTCCATGCATCGCTTTGTGAATCGCTTTGGCGGTCGCGTCGCGATTGGTTTGAAACAGTACCGCAGGGTCGAACTTGGCCTCGACGATGCTTGGGTCGAGCCAGACGGAAACGATGATCCCCAGTTCGTCCGCGCGTTTCCGGGGAAGATCCCCGGCGCGCACCGCGTCCAGAACGCCATGCGCAATGGCCGCTTGGACCGTTCCCATCAGAATATTGGTGTACTTGTTGCTGTCGACCGTTACCTTGCTGACCATCAAGGTGGTGGGTCGGATTTGAACGTCGCTGTTAAGAATTGCGAAGACCTTTGTGTGCCCTTTGACTTGATTGCCGAGCAGATTTGCGATGGCGTAGCCGACGGGCCCGTCAAGTTCGCCGATCACGACTTCCGGTTCCGCGGCCGACCAGGCTTCTTCGGCTTCCACCAGGGCTTCTCCGGTGCGCATGCCGATCCGTCCCATGAATTTTTCGGTCTTCTTGCTCTTCGACTTTTTCTGTTTTGCCACGATCGATGCTCCCTTGGATTGGAAAGTTACCGCTGCGGAATTGCGGCAATGGACGATAGCGAGACTGAGAATGTAGTAGTTGCCCTGCGGCCGCGCGTCAAGGTGCGGCTCACCATAGTTGCAGCGATCGTTCGAGCAATCGGCAGAGTTCCTGCTCGCCGACGGCGCAAGGCGCTAGTTTCAGCAACCGCTGTTGCAGCAGAGCGCCTTCCGCCAACCTGGACAGGTCCGACTGGCTGTACCCCAGAGCGGCCAGCCCGTTGGGAAGGTCGTACCGCTTGATCAGAGCAATCAGTTCGTCGCGCAGCGCCTGGCCAAGATCGCGGTCGTGAACGTCGGGACCGCGGTAGCCGATCCAGCGCAGCACCTGAGCGTGCCGGGCGGTATCGCGCGGAGCCAGAAACTCAAAAACAGCCGGTGCCGTGAGAATGACCGAGACACCGTGAGGCACCATCGGATGGTCGACCTGATAATCGCGGGGAAGGTAATCGCGCACCAGACTGGCGATCGGATACGACATGGCGTGGCAAAGGTGCACACCGGCGTTACCGAATCCAATGCCCGCGTAGGCAGCCGCCAACAACATGTTTTCGCGCGCGGCCTGATCACCGCGATCGGCGACGAGTCTTGGCAGAAATTCGGTCACCATCTGGATCGACTTCTCCACCCAGACGTCACTGATCGGATTGGTTCCCTGATAATTCGGTCGCTGATCGGGTCGCGCGACCGCCGGACGGCGGTTATACGGCAACGCCGTGTACGATTCCACTGCGTGACAGAGCACATCCAGTCCCGTCGATGCGGCGACGGTGGCCGGCAGCGTGAGGATATTGTCGGGATCGAGGATCCCCAGGGTTGGTTTGAGAAACCGGTGGGCAATCCCCGTCTTCAACTGCCGCTCGGTGAGATCGCAGATGGCGACGCCGGTGGTTTCACTTCCGGTTCCGGATGTCGTGGGGATTGCGATCAGCGGCTTGAGCGGTCCCGGAACCGGCTGGCCCTCCCCCACAGGCGCGTTGACGTACTTCAGAAATGGCGCCGGGTAAGTGGCAAACAGGTTGGCCGCTTTCGCCGTGTCGATCGTCGATCCGCCGCCGATGGCGACGAATCCTTGATATGCCCCGCGCCCCGCCACTTCGATCGCCGCCGCAAACGACTCATAGCTTGGCTCGATGCGAATCGCGTCGAATACGTCGAATGCAACTCGCTCATCTACCAGCGATTGCCTCAGGCGATCAAATTGGGGTGTCGCCCGCAGCGATTGATCGACAAACACCAGCGCACGTTGGACACCAAGCAGTTTCAGTTCGGCCCCGACCTCGCCAGTCGTCCCCGGACCGAAGCGCAGTCGCGAGGTGGCAATCTCGAATGCCGTATCGAATGCCGATTCAGGTGCAGCGGCAGCCATAGCGCATCCTCGAGGAATAATGAGCGTTGATGGGACGACCCGATCGTCAAACCAAAGAGCGAACTATTACCGGACAATTCCAGGGCGTCGTCAACCGTCCCACCACGAAAAGGATCGGAATCGGCTTGCGTTCCTGGCCCGCAACCACACCCAGCGACTGGCCGGGATGGGCCCCGGAACGACCTTGACGGTATCTGTAGTTGGGACCTATATTTACGCTCATGAAGACGGAACGAAAACACGAACTGCAGACCAACGTGTTGGCCGACTGGTTGGGGCAGTATATTGAGCAAATTCGGCCCTACGGCAAGAACATCACCTTCGGAATCGGCTTGGCTCTGGTCGCCTGGATCGCGTTTGCTTTTATCCAGTACCAGCGATCGATCGCATCGGGAGCGACTTGGCGCGACTACTTCGCGGCGACGATGGAGCGAAACCCCGATCAGCGCAACAAGAAAATCGACGCTGTGGCGATGATGCATGCCGACCAGATACCGGGCTTGTGGGCCGTTCTGAACGCGGCGCAAGGAAAACTGTCCGCCGGGTGCGCGCGGCTGTTTACCGATCGCGAAATTGCAAGGAAAGAACTTTCCGACGCCAAAGAAGGGTTTCAGGAAGTTGCGGACAAGGCAAGCCAGCCCGATCTGCGCGTATTCGCAATGTATGGTATGGCGCAAACCTTGGAAGCGATGGGGGAATTGAAACAAGCGTCGGAGAAATTCCGGCAAGTCCATTCTGCCGCTCCAGAATCGGCTTTCGGCAAAGCCGCCAAAGTCCGCTCAGAGTTTCTGGTCAGTTCTTCGGTCGAGCAGTTTTACGATTGGTTCGGCAAACAGACGCCAGCCATCTTGCCGCCGTTCGGTAATCGCGACATCCTCCCGCCGGAATTTGGCGACCTGTCCGATCGCCCCGGTTCGAGGCCCGGGCTCGACGACCCATTTGGTGGCTTTGGCAAGGGATTGGAACCTCCCGAGGTTAAAGGCAAATCAGACGATAGCACGAAGCCTAAGACCGAGGAACCAGCTCCGACTGAAGATCCGGAATCGCCGGCGAACGCCGACCCCAAGCCGGACAATCCGCCGGAGCCCAGCAATCAGCCAAACCCGCCAAAAACCGACGCCGATCCCGAATAGTCGCAAGCCGTTCGACTGCCGGTGGCGGACTGCGGATCGAATAATGCCCCGCTGCAACGGTACCTCTTCGCTCTTACCGTCATGACTGATTCCAGCAACCCTGGCGCGACGACGCATGATCTCGTCGTGCAGTCCGACGAAGCGGGAGCAAGGCTGGACGCGTTTCTCGCGCAGCAATTTCCGCATTACAGCCGGGTCTTCCTTCGTAAGGTGATTCATGCCGGCGGTGTCGTCGTGAATGAAATGCAGGTGCGCGCCGCCTTTCGTTTGAAAGCCGGGAATCGAATTCAGATACGACTGCCTGACTTGCCCGTGGACGGCCCCGAACCGGAGGATATTCCGCTCGAAATCTTGTTCGAGGACGAACATCTTGCGGCGATCAACAAACCACCCCATATGGTCGTGCATCCTGCGCGGGGCAATTGGAAAGGGACGTTGACGGCGGCCTTGGCACATCACTTTCAGCAACTGAGTGACGCGGCGGGACCGGCACGGCCAGGTGTTGTTCATCGGCTCGATCGCGAGACCAGCGGTGTGATTGTGATCGCCAAAACCAATCGTGCCCATTTCGAACTCTCCTCCCAGTTCGAAAGCCGGGTGACGCAGAAAGAGTATCGGGCGATTGTCTGCGGTCACCCGGACCGCGACCGGGATCTGCTCGATCTGCCGATCGGAATCCATCCGTATCAGCGCGAAAAGATGGCGATACGAGCGGACCATTCGAGCAGTCGAGAGGCACAGACATTTTATGAGGTGCTTGAGCGGTTCTCCGGTTTTGCGTTCATGCGTCTGGTGCCTCGGACCGGCCGCACGCATCAGCTCCGCGTTCATCTCGCGCATATTCACTTGCCGGTACTCTGCGACCGGCAGTACGGCGGTCGCTGCGAAATCCGGCAAGCCGAACTGCGGGGTGATCGGGACGATACCGTGCTGCTGAGCCGCCAGGCCCTGCATGCCTACTCGCTGCGAATTCAGCACCCGATTACGAAGCTCCCACTTGAATTCGTCGCTCCGCTGCCGGACGATATGCAGCGTGTGTTGAGTGAATTGAGGCAATTCCGATCTCAAGTCGCGCGTTGAGGAAAGGACGAACATGGTTGTTCTACGGGCCGGACTGGCAGCGGTTTTGTTCGAGGTTCTACAGCTTGCAGGCACGGCGTTTGTTGCGGCGCAGCCGGCGCAACGGCTGGAGTACGCGATCGTCCTGCACGGCGGCGCGCTGGACGATCCGGAAACGATGGATCGCGAATTGCGCCGGCAATATGAGGCAGGCCTGGGCCGCGCGTTGGAAATCGGCAAGCAAGTTCTGGCCACGGGCGGCAGTAGCCTGGATGCCGTTGAACAAGTTATTCGCAGCCTTGAAGATGATCCGACATTCAACGCCGGAAAGGGCGCGGTCTACAACAGCGAAGGTGGACATGAACTGGATGCTTCCATCATGGATGGATCGAATCGGGCCTGCGGTGCCGTGGCAGGTGTTCGCACGGTGAAGAACCCAATTTCGCTGGCGCGATTGGTGATGACCCGAACTCGACATGTGCTGCTGGTGGCGGATGGCGCGGAAAAATTCGCCGGTGAAATGGAGGTCCCGCGGGTGGAGCCTTCCTATTTCGACACCGATCGACAGCATAAAAACTGGCTCGAAGTCCGCGAACGGCAAGCCAAGCAAGGCAAGAAAGGAACCGTCGGCTGCGTGGCACTCGACAAACGCGGAAATATCGCCGCCGGTACTTCCACGGGAGGACTGACCAACAAGAAATACGGTCGTGTGGGAGATTCACCGATCGTCGGAGCCGGCACTTACGCCGACAACGCTACCTGCGGCGTGAGTTGCACTGGAACCGGCGAGGAGTTCATTCGCAATGCCGTGGCCCATGATGTCTCGGCGCGAATGCGGTTTCTTAAGTTGCCGGTCGCCGCGGCGGCCCGGCAGGTCGTTCACGAAGTTCTCAAGCCCGACGACGGCGCCTTGATTGCACTGAGCTCGACAGGAGAGATCGCGGCCGAGTTTAATACCGGCGGCCTGGCTCGCGCTGCCGCAAACTCCGCAGGGTTGCTCGAAGTGAAACTGGGAAAATAGTCGTGATCGCAAGCCCTACCTCGTCCTTGGGCCATGGTCGATGATCGTACTGCTGTTTGATATCGACGGAACGCTGTTGCTGACGGGCGGGGCAGGCCTCGCTTCGTTGCGGGGCGCAATGCGAGACGAATTTGGCGTCAGCGACCCCTTTCAAGTGGAACTCAGCGGCCGCACCGATCGCGGAATCGCGGCGGAGCTTTTTGCGCGGCACGCTATCGAGAACTGCGAGCCCAACTGGCAGCGATTTCGCGACGCTTACCTGCGCCAACTGGCTCTGGAACTCCCGCTGCGTCAGGGGTCGGTCTTGCCCGGCGTGTTGTCGCTGCTGGGAACATTGTCCGCTCGCCCTGATGTGGCACTTGGACTGCTGACGGGCAATGTGCGCCGAGGCGCCGCGCTGAAGTTGGAACATTACCGATTGCACAGCTATTTTGCTTTCGGCGGTTATGGCGACGACCATTCACATCGCGATCTGGTCGCGGCGTCTGCCTTGTATGCGGCGCGGCAGCATCTGAACTCACCGCACCGTGATGTCTGGGTGATCGGCGATACTCCACTGGATATTCGCTGCGCGCGAGCCATCGGCGCTCGATCACTCGCCGTCGCCACAGGCAGCCACCCGCAAGACGAGCTTCAAGCCTGCGAACCCGACCTGTTACTCCCGACACTGGAATCGGCCGACGATTTCCTGCACCGAATCCACACCATCCCCTAGAACCCATCCGCAAAAAGGCCTTCCAGCCCCAGCAAAATCTTATCGATAGGGGTAGGGAGACCCGATTGAGTTCGGGCCCCCTCCCTCCGAACCGTACGAGCGGTTCTCCCGCATACGGCTCTCCGGTCAGTGGTTGCCCTTTGGGGATTGAACAAATCTGGCATGGCTGTTTCCAGACTGGAAAGCCCTCGCCAGAGAAAGAATCGATTGGGCCATTGTTGGGTTGCGGGTTTTCTTCGCGGATTACGTCGTTGTCGTTTTGCTATCAGGCGTCGGAGCCTGCGGCGCACGAGTTGATCGTAAGTAGCGAAGATGTTCCAGAAACAGTGACGAAAGTAGTGAACCAACCTCGCAAGACGGAATTCAGTTTTTGGATATAGGAATCCAGTGACTGGCCAGACTTGCGTGGGGTCAGTTGTCGGATGCGGTCCATGAGTTTCTTGTGGCTCTTTTCCTTTGGAAAGCGAAACCTCCCACGAAAGGAATAGCCCAAGAATGAAAAAACTCGGTACGCGGATCGTCGGAATACCTAGCGGGCGTTTCTCAGAACCACCCGGTTTCGGAATCCAGGTTCGTCGAACCGCTGACGGACAGTAGGTACCGTTCCGCAGTTGTTCGTACAGGTGCTGGAGTTCCTCTCGCCCATGGGCGGCGAAGGTTTCGACGGTCTGCCGGTCTACGCCACAGGCGCCTCCGTTTGTCCACACTTTACGCGCGGAGTCGCCGAGGTTTTCCGGGCCGTATACTTTGTCAATTAACGTGTGCCATTTCCCTACGCTCGTATCTGTACGTTACTGCACCGGCGTAGGCTGCCGCGTCTATCCCCCGGGCTGACCGATACAAAGGGTCGAAGGGATTGCCGTCGCGCGGTCAAGGGTTCGAGAATTGCCAGGACTTTCCCCGACAGGCTTGGCCGAAACGAGTTCACAATTGTTACGGACTGGTTGTTCTCCTCAGGTTGCTCTCCACCTCTCCTCACGGAAACGCAGTTACCGTATCGGATACAGGCCGGTAACGTTAGCCTGACAGGGACTTTCATCCCGCTGATCAAGCGCCTTCACAGCCGCACTGGCTGGGGCTTCCAGCCGCCAGGGGGGCCAGTCCTACGCCGTCGATTCGCACTTCTAGCGGGCCGGGAGGCCCATCCTACGCTGGAAGCCCATGCTAAGAAGTCAGTTCTGGCCGAAGTATTTGTCGGCGAATTTCAGGAAGACTTGCCAATCTTCGGGGATCATTGAATGTTTACCGGCTCGGACGAAGTAGCCGAGCCGACCGTCCTGCAATTCACCGACCGGAGGCGGCATTTTCGCTTTGACGCCGTCAGTGCCCAACAGCCGGTAGACGGGGTCGGCGGCGACCAGTACCGCGAATTGTCCGTCGGGATTTGCCCAGGTGTCCTCCACCGCATTGGTGAACAGAACCGGACGGGGCGCGACCAGGGCCACCAAGCAATGCTGGTCGAACGGGATTTTTTCCGGCTGGTCATTGAACTGTTTGAAGACATCGTCGAACCAGTGCGGAAAACGGTCGTTGATCTGTTTCACCGATTCGCCGACCTTGCCCCGGCTGGGAGCCGTACCGCCGCAACCCGCCTGGTGCGGAATCGCCAGTGCGATCCGCTCGTCGAACGCGGCGGCCAGCAACGCGGTTTTTCCCAATCGAGAATGGCCGACGACGGCGATCCGTTTGCGATCAAGATCGGAGTCCGCGACAAGATAATCGACGGCCCGATGGATTCCCCAGCTCCAGGCCGCAATCGTTCCCCAGCTGTCGACCGTGCGCGGTCCGGACTGGAAGTGCGGATGCACCCCATCGCTGAAGTCGTTGCGGTCGGGATCGACGTCGCCGCTGTAGAACGTCGCCACCGCATAACCGCGGTCGATGGTCGCTTCGATCGCCCAGGTGTCGATCTGCGTGCCTCGGCTCGCTTCCGTCGCGCGTTCCCCCTGCGTCCCCTGGCAACTGCTGTAGATCCACTGGTCGGGAAGCGGGATCTGGGGATCGTTCAACAGCGCGTGATTGCCGCAGAAGTTCATCCCCACGAAGACCGGCGCGGGACCTGACCGGCGGTTTGGTATCACCAGGAGCAGATGGATCTTTGGCGCGGCGTCGGGTCCGAACGAGATCGTCACCTGTTTCTTTGTCGCGCGCCCCTGAAAGTAATTGGCGTCCGATAATTCGACTTTGGCGCGCAGGTTCGCGGGAGCCGGCGGCAGGAAGCCATACATGTAATGCTGAAACAACCTCAGCAACTCCGGACGACGCCGGGCCGTCCAATCGTCAGGCGTCGCGACCCGGCTGCCATCGAAGGCGATCAGCGGGTCAGGCAGATCGGGATGTACGGGCAGTCTGGCCACCGGCAAGAACTCTTCGGCGATTCCCATTTCCTGGATTCCCGTCAGGGACAGAGGCGCGAATACCACGAGGAAAACTCCGAGTCGCAACGAGGCCGGCGCGGATCGCAAGATGGCGGGTAGGATTGACATCCGACGGACTCCTGGGGAAAACTCCTGGCGCCCGAAATCACCGTCACGCATGATCCGACCCAGCGCCGGGCTCGATTGTAAAAGGAATCCGCCCATGGAACCACTCGGCAACGACACTGGTCCGCCAGCCGGTTCGCCGATCAACCGACCGGCCAAGCCGCTCACCAAGCCGCTCGCCAACCCACCTGGTGGCCCAGTAAGGAACCCGAAGGAGAGCCCGTCCGAAAGCCCACCCGTGAGCGCTCCGCGCCTGTTGCTGTTCGGCGCCCATCCGGACGATTGCGAATACCATGCTGGGGGCCTGATTGCGCGCTACCGGAGCGCGGGCGGACCGGTTCGCATGATCTCGGTTACGGACGGCGGTGCCGGTCACCATTTGCGGCAGCCCGAGGAGCTGCGGCAATTGCGACGACTGGAATTCGCTCGATCCGGCCGGCTGGTCGGGGCCGAGGCGATCGTCTGGGACTATCCCGACGGGGAGCTGCAGTGCACGCTGGCTCTGCGACAACAGATCATCGCTGAGATCCGCCGCTTCCAGCCCGACCTTGTACTCACCCATCGCGTTAACGACTATCATCCGGACCATCGCGCAGTGGGGCAGGCGGTCCAAGACGCCTCGTTCATGGTCACCGTGCCGCGGATTGTGCCAGAGGTCACGGCGCTGCGCGTCGATCCGGTCGTCGCTACGATGGTCGACTTGTTCACTGTTCCCGCCGCTCTGCGACCCGATCTGGTTCTGGACGTCACCCCCGAACTGCCGACGATCCTGGCAATGCTGGAATGCCATGCCTCGCAGGTTTTTGAATGGCTTCCGTATAACGCGCGAGTCACCCCACCAGTACCGGACGACGAGTCCGAGCGCCGTGACTGGCTGAGAAACTGGTTCCTGCACTGCGTCGCACCACGCCGCGACCGGTTCCAAGGCGCTTTGCGAGACCGTCTCGGCATCGAGCGGCTCGACGATGTCCTTTGCTGCGAAGCGTACGAAATCAGCGAGTACGCAGCACAACCCGACCCAGCGTCGCTGTCCCGCCTTTTCCCGTCGGCATCCTGCCGCTAGTAGGACCGACATCTTGTCCGTCCAAAAAGATTCCGACGGACAAGATGTCCGTCCTACAGTTTTCATTTCGGACAGGCGCTAAGGCAACGGCTGCGTCGCGCGAAGATAAGCAAACAGATCGCGGACCTGCTGGTCGGAAAACGGCTTCAACAGCTCCTCGGGCATCAGCGACGTCGGTTGCACACGCATTTCCTCGATCTCCGTACGAGGAACAACGACCGATTGTCCGTCGATGCCTTTCAGCACCACCACCTGGCTATCCTGATCGGTAACGAAACCTGTGAGTGCCTTCCCGTCCTCCGTGCGAACGAGGTAGTTCTCGAACCCTTCGCGGATTTCCGCGCTGGGATTCACCACATTCAGCAGCATGCGTTTCAGGTCATCTCGTTTATAGGCGGTCAGGTCGGGGCCGATTCGGCCGCCGTCCTCGAAGAGAATGTGGCATTTTCCGCAACTAGCGCGATAAACCTGGCGTCCGGCGTAAGGGTTGCCGGACCCCGTGCCGATGATCTGGGTGTAGCGTTCGACCAGTTCGAGCATCTTTCGGGTTGTGGTGCCCTGGATGTCGCCGAAGTTCTTTTTCACCAGACTTTCGATTTCCGGATCGGTGTGAAGCAGGAGCTTTTTCAGCATCGGCGTGCCGACGCTGTCCTTGGCAAGTTGTCCGGAGTCGACGGCGGCCAGGAGCTGGCGGCTCCACGGGCGTCGGCTGGCGAGCACCGATTGGGCGACCAACCGGGTGTCGGCGGACATTGCGGGCAGCGCTTTAATGATCGCAGCGGCGAGATCATCGCCATCGTAGCCAAGCAGCGCGCTGAGTGCCGCTGCGCGGACGGTGTCGTTGCCCTTATCGGTCGCGATGCGCATTAGGGTCGCGCGCGCTGCGGGGAGCTGCATCTGGCCCAGGGTATCGACGAGCTGCACTTTCAGCCCGGCGTCGGTGGCCGCGTCCTCCAGTTTAGCCAGCGCTTCCGCGATCGCTTGTTCCTCGCCTTGCCGCACGCGCAACGGCAGGGACGCTCCGCCGGCTCGGGCGATCGCTTGTGCAAGTTCGACGGGAATTTCGCGCAACGATCGCCCTTGAAAAGCCTCTTCAAATCCCGCCATTGCCAGCCGAGCCGAATCCGGGTCGGGGGCCAGGGCAAGCAACTCCGCGCAGGTCAGAAGGTCGCCGCGCGAACCGGCCTGAGCGAACCTCCGCAATTGGCGGGCGATCAGATGCTGGCGGGCGATCGGCAACCGCCAGAGCTGCGGCTCTTTCCAGAAATCGACGACGGCCGGTCGGGCTCGATCTGCATTTGCCTCCAGGCACCACCATAACAGTAGCGGAATCAGCGGGTCGTTTTGATCCTCGTCGCGCGCCGCCAGCGGACGTACCAGAGCCAGGCCCTGCTCCGCCGGGAGCCGCCGCGCAGAACAGGCAAGCTGGCAGCGGACTTCGACGTTCGGATCGCGGTACGCCAGGTCCCGCAGCTGGCTCAGCAAGTCGGCGGAGATCTCGCCCTCGTCACATGCCAACCGCACCGCCCAGACGCGCACCTGGGCATCGGTGTGAGCGAGCGCCAGTTTCAGCAAATCCTCGCGTAATCGGCCGCGGCCGTGCAGTGCCCAAAGCGCTTCCAGGCTCCCCGTTTGCGTGGAATTGGCGAGCAACGGCGGCAATTGTTGATCGAGCGCCGCGTCGTCGCGGACCGCCAGCTGCCGCGCGGCCGTCTGGCGCACCCACGGATTACGCTCGGCCAACGCCCGAATCAACTGCCCTGAATCGGCCTTGGTCCAATCCGTGGCCGGTACTGGCCGGGCGCCTTTGGCCTGCAAGCGGTAAACACGCCCGGACGCTTTGTCGACTCGGCCCTGATAGTGACTTGCGTGGTCGATCCGCTGTTCGTAGAGATCGGCGACGTAGATCGCCCCTTCCGGACCGACCTTGATATCCACGGGCCGGCACCAGGTGTCGGCAGTGGAAATCGCCAATCCCACATCTTTCGACTTGAACGTCGAACGATCCGGCATGAAGTCACTCATCACCACATGGCTTTGCAGCGGCCCGACGCCAAACAGCCGCCCGGCATACTGCGCCGGCAATGCATCCGCCTGGTAGATCACGAAGTTGTGCGTGAAGCGTTGCACTGCATGATGGGACATCGGCGCGAAGTAACCGAACGCGAAAGGGTTCGAGAGCGGTCCGTGCTTGCCGAACCCCTTCTGTGAGTAGCCGCCCTGCACATAGTGAAAACCGCGAGTATCTCCGCCATTGTGGCCCGAAAAGCAGCGGCCCTTGTCGTCGATCTCGACACCAAAAGTGTTGCCGCCTCCTTCCGCGAAGATCTCGTAGCGCCGCAGCCGTGGATGGTACCGCCAGATCAACTGCCCCATCGAATGCACGACGTTGCGCCGATCGTCGGGACGCCGGATTTCAGCGCTGACCGTACTGCCCTGCGCCGCGTATAACCAGCCATCCGGACCCCAGCGAAGACTGTTGGCTATCGAATGAGAGTCCTCGATCCCAAACCCTTCCAGATGGACCTCCGGATCGCCGTCCGGCCGATCGTCGTGGTCACGATCAGGATAGAACAGGAGGTAGGGGGGGTTCAAAACCCATGCGCCGTCATGGTCGACCGCCACCGACGTCGCCAGGCTCAAACGATCGACAAACGTCGTGTGCCTATCGTAAATACCGTCGTGATCGGTATCCTCGTGGATGGTCACACGATCGTCGCCCGGAAAATGGTTGGGGGGAGCCGGCGGAACCTTGTCATAAACGGTTCGCAGAAACTTGTCGCGGCTGACCATTTTTAATCCGGCCGGATTGGGATACTGTCGGTATTCCACCAGCCACATTCGGCCGCGCGCATCAAATGTCATGAACAACGGCTGGCTGATCTGCGGTTCCGACAGCACCAGTTGCAGTTCGAGGTCATCGGGAACCTGCATTCGCGCGAGTGCGTCGCGAGGCGCGAGCGGGCCGACTTCATCGGCCAGTTTTTTCAGGGATCGTCGCAGGTCGGCGGCGGGTGCCGTTCCCGTCCGGATCAAATCACGGGCCGGCTCGCCGGCACCACGCGCCGCTCCCCAGTCGGCTTGATCGCCGACCAGCAGTTGCCAATCGCCCTGGAAGCGGATGCCATACGAGCCGCCGAACAGCGCGGGCGGCGCGACGTTGAAGCCCGTGCGGCAATCGCGATCGTAGTAGACGCGAATGGCAAGCAGATGCCGGCTGCCGCGGCGCAGGAGTCCGGCGGGCAGCGCAAAGAACTCGTTGTCTCCCAGCCCGCTCCGATACGCGGGCGGAAACTGGCCGATCGCGGCGACCCGTTCACCATCAATGTACGCCTCGCGAGCGTCATCAACCGCCTCGAGAAATAACTCTGTCGAATCGACAGGCCAATCGGCCGGCAACTCGAACCAGCATCGATACCAGGCGTATCCACGCCCCGTATCCAGCACCCCGTCGGGGATCCCGCGCCAAACGTCCGGGATCTTCACCCCTTTTTCGGCCGATGCGACGGGGCGGGCCACCCCGAGCAGGACGATCGCCAGACTTATCGCATTCAACAGTCGTACCACGGCAGGGTCCTTGGCGGGTGGAGTTGCAGGCAGTTCGCTGATTGTCGCAGACAGCTCCGCCCGTTTCAAGAATCCGTTGTCCCTGGGGCACGACACATGAGCCGGCTCCACGTCATCGACCACGGCTTAAGTTGATCTGCCACGGGTGCCATCGTGTGGCCATCTATCGGGAGCGGGGAATTGGGCGGGCGGGCCAAGGCCCATCGCAGTGGCCATCTGTGCGATAGAGCGCAGCGCCCAGCGTCGTCAGCCGATGTTGCTGTTCAGAAAATCGACCGGTTCGTAGTGTTGGCCGAGGATCTCCCCGGCGGGTTGCTGGAACCAGCGCGCGAGGATCGTGGCGTAGACGCGGCGGAAATCGGTATGGAATTTCGGGTCGCCGTCGTCCAGATCGTCCAGACGCGGGTGGTGACCGATCAGTCCCGTGCGGACCCGGCTTCCGGCAACGAACATCGGCGCGGCAGCGCCATGATCGGTCCCCTGGCTGGCGTTTTCCGCGACGCGTCGCCCGAATTCGCTGAACGCCATCAACAGGACGCGATCGAGGTGCTGATGGGCGTGCAGATCGTTCAGGAAGGCCGATACGGCGCCGCTGAGTTGTTCGAGCAACCCCGCGTGGGCGGCCGCCTGCGTCGCGTGGGTATCGAAACCATCCAGCGAGACGTAGAAGATTCGGGTGTTGAAACCGGCGTCGATCAGTTGTGCGATCCGCTGGAGTTTCTCCGCCAGACCGCTTTTGGGATAGTCGACGGCAGCGCGATAACTCTTGACTGCGGCATCGACACGTTCGCTCGCCGCTAAGGCGTTGATCGTGCTGGCCTGCACAAACGACAACAGGTCGTTGGAAGAACCGCGGTCGGATTCGGCCGACTCCTGGATCGCGCGTCGCAGCGCGGCGCGGCCGCCCACGTCAAGCCGGAACCGTTCCAGCGAACCGACCGACGAGACCGGCGTGCGCAGTGTCGCCAGAGCCAGCGGCTGCGTCTCGTCACCGAAGTGTAGAGCCGGGGCGTCGCCGCTGTCTGGTGGTAACTCGTCCAGCATGCGGCCAAGCCAGCCGAGCGACCGAGAGGAGTGGTTGGTGCGCGCGGAGTGCCAGATATCCATCGATTCAAAGTGGGATCGATTCGGGTTGGCGTAGCCAACGCCCTGAATCAGACTCAAACGGCCTTGCTCCAGTTGATCGGCGAAACCCCGCATCGCGGGATGAAAACCAAGCTCGCCGTCAATTTTCAGCACTTGATCGGCGCCGATCGCCAGGCTGGGCCGCGCGCGCCGATAGATCTCGTTGCGATACGGCACGATCGTGTTCAACCCGTCATTGCCTCCCGAGAGCTGTACGACCACCAACACCCGCCCGGCGTTGGACGCCGCGCTGGCGGCCGCCGCACGCATCAGAAACGCGGGCGTCGATTCCGCAAAGGAAAGCAAGGCCAGCGAACTCGATGCGGTCAGAAATCCCCGACGTGTTTTCATGGCCCTGATTCCCGCTCTGGATTTACCCCACAAGAACAACGATCACGCCCGTCAGCTTAACTGAAATTCCGGCAACACCGCCATCGCATGCAGCACGTCGGCCCAGGCATCGCCCCGCTGCGCCAATTCCAGCAGCCGCGCGTGGCTCGACTCCGGAATCGGGATCGCGATGAACTGTTCCAACAGCCAATTCAAACCGGCCTCCGGCTCCACGACGCCTTGCCCCGCGAGGTACTCGGGCAGCTTGCGGCCGCCGAAACGCGTCTCCGAATTCGTCACCAACCGCCGCGCCAGGTTGCCGCGGCCCAGAATCGTGGCAGAATTGATCCAGCTCTTTCCACCATCCCAGCCCTTGACGTTGGGCGGGAAGATAAGCGACTGGCCCAAGGCACCCAGTTCCTCGGCCAGCATGTTCAGATTGACGGTGGCGTCGAGTCCGCGCAGCAGTCCGATCCCGAACTCCACTGGCGAACGGACTTTCCGGCCCGCCACCCGGTCGGAATAGAAGAGTTCGCTGCCGAGAATCGTCCGAATGACACCGGCAAGCTGCAGTCCGTCGGCGCGGAACTGCGCGGCGAGCGGTTCGATAAGCGGGTCCGGGAAATCACCGTCGGCGACAAAGAATCGCAGGAGCTTGCGGACGAGGAAGCGACTCGTGGCCGGTTGCTCCAAGACCACCCGAACCCCGTCTTCGCCGGTGAAGTTGCCGCGCTTGCCGAAAATCGATTTGACGCCGAAGTCGGCCTGAAAGCGGTTGAAGCGGAATTCACCCTGATTGACTTCCCACCCGGTAAAACAACGGGCCAATTCCTGAATGTCGCGCTCGGTGTAGGCTCCCAATCCGAGGCAGAACAGCTCGAGCAGTTCCCGGGCAAAGTTCTCGTTCGGATGGGATTTACGATTGGTCGCTGAATCGAGATAGAGCAGCATGGCCGGGTCACGGGCAATGGCCAGCACCAGCTGTCCGAAGTCGCCGATCGCGTGTCGCCGCAACAGTTCGTTTTGGTTCAGCAGCAGCTCCGCTTTTTCGACCTTCGCGCCGCTGGTGGCAAAATGGCCATGCCAGAACAGCGTCATCTTTTCGTGCAAAGGATTTGGCGTATACCGCATCCTGTACAGCCAGCCCGATGCGAGATTTCGAGGATTGTTGCCGGCTGCCAGCGTCCGCATCATCTGGTTCATCTGGTCGGTGAAGTCCGGCGCGTCGACGCCAACGACGAGTCTCTCGATCAGTTCGCCGGGCGAGCCGGAGATCGCTTCGTTTAACGCCGCCGCGTCCGCGCCGAAGCCAGCGCGGCGGAACAAATGGGCGGCCCGTCGCTTGTTCCACGGCGACTCCGGGCCCGGCTCGTACCGGCGCCACGCCCAACTCGGATCAATCTCCTGGAAGCGGCTGTTCACGCAGATTACCCGTCTACGGTTCGAATTGCAGATCGAGGCTCAATTGAAGCTGCTCGTCCCGCCGCTCCAAACGTGCCCCGAATCCCTTACCGGCGTTCAGAATCTCCAGCAAAGTCCCGATCTCTTTCTCCGCATCCTTGCGGGCATGGCCTTTCTCAATCATGTTCTGCGAAACCAGATACTGCCGGTTGTCCTCCAGCACCTGCTTCAGCATCGAAAAATCGACCTGCAGGCGCGTGTTCGCCTGCTCCGTGGCCGCCGCGCCATTCGCCGCGATCCCACGCGCCGAGCGGGCCAGTTCCTGCGCCAGCTGCCGCGTGGAGGAGACGATAAACAGGTCCTTGATAAAGCAGACCGAAGGCGACGCATTGAAATTGATAGGGACCGGTACGCTTTCCTTGGATTCCTTGGGCACATACGCCGCGGTAACGAACTGCACGCCATCGACCGTTTCCATGTTGAGTTCAAGCGGCGGCTGGCCGTTCATCGCTCCGACCACGTTCAGAAATCCGATGAGACTCTGAAATGTGACTTTCCATTGACGCAGCATCTTCTCCGGGTCCTTCAACCGAAACACCATCGCCAGCGACGGCAGTTTTATTTCCGGCGTCAGCGCCGGCGATTCGAACGTCTGGCGAGCAATCACGAGCTGCATTTCCGGGCGGAACGAGGCCAGCACATCCAGACCAAAGTCGCGTCCAGCGAAAAGCGTCGTCAATTGGCTGTTGGCCTGAGCGATCGTGGCGTTCACGTCGGCTTCAAACAGATCCGCGGAAGAGTTCCAAAGTCCGCTCAGGTCCCGGTAAGTCGAAAGGCTGAGAATGCTCGACGGTGTCGCCAGCCCCAGCGAAGCAGTGCCTTCGCCCGTCGGCCCCAGATAGAAATGCCGCGACTCCGGAACCCATCCCGGTTCGTAGGGAAGGTCCAAGGTCCAACGAACCCGATCGCGCGAGCCGTACACGGCACTGCTGGCATAGGGAGCTTTGCGCAGCGTCGACATGATACCGCCGACGAGTAGTTCGGCTAACGGGTTATCGGTCTTGCCTCGGAAAATTTCTTTCGCGATTCCCGCATCCCGCAGTTTCTGCAGCCGCACAAACGCCCAGAACAACGGCGCGTCGCCGGATGCGGTCGAACCGCGCGAGGCCTTGAACTCGGGGTCGGCGGACAACGGATCCTTGGCGCCATCCAGCAAGGCATCGAGGATCGATTTGCCAAGGTCATCTTTGTTGGTAACAATCAGCCAGGAGCCTACCACGGCGAATCGCGATTCTTGAATACGATAGGCTTGCACTCCGCGATATTCGCCAGAGCGAATCGGGTCCGACTCGCCTTTCCTCGACGCATCTTCCCGGACCAGCCGCAACAGCGTTTCCTTGGCTTTTTCCAGTACTGCCGGGTGCCTGGCCTTGGCAAGCATCACCGTCCCCAGCGTCGGACCATCGATTGCAATATGCACGCCACCTTCGGTCAGCCCGACGAGTGCCTCGCGCCACTTCATCCCCAATTGCTGCTCGACCATCGACAGGCCGAACTGGAATTGGGCGTACTGGGGTGTTTCGAACGCCTTCTTGTATTCGTCGAGCGCCTCGAGGCGGCGGCGGATAGGGTGGTCCAGCACCAGTTCAAGCAAGCGCGGCGGTGTCGCCAGTTCCGAGTAAATCACCGTGGTCGACGGCAACAGATCCGCCGCTTTTCGTTCTTCCCCCAAGGCAGCCGCCAATGTGGCCAGGATTCCCAGCAACGGGACCCCGCATACGAGCAATCGCGACATAATTTCCCCCGAAAATCGATCGATACAACTACTTGCCGTGGTCGACGACGGCAAGACGCTCTGAAATAGAACCCGTCTGGCAATCGCCTGGTCGGAGCGACGCACTCCCTAAATACCCTGGCCACTGCCCGGACGTTTCGGTGAAAACCCGGCCCGGGTCGGGTTGGCGGCTGGCGGGTGGTGTCGTCGCCCGGTTGTCGGCCGCCGGTTGGCTCGTAGTGCCCAAAGGCCGGTTACGGTAGATTCGTAGAAGTGGTGCAAGGAGGGCAAACAAGCTACAAGGTGATGTGGAAGTTCCTTCACGCGGCTGACATCCACCTGGACAGCCCGCTACGACGGTTAAGCCGCTGCGAAAACGGCCCGATTTCGGTGCTGCGCGAAGCTACGCGCCGGGCACTCGTCAACCTGGTCGATCTGGCGATCGAGGAACAGGTAGCGTTCGTGATCGTGGCCGGCGATCTGTACGACGGGGACTGGGACGATGCCCGAACCGGGCTGTTCATGGTGTCGCAGATTGCTCGGCTGCGCGAAGCCAATATTCAACTGTTCGCCATCGCCGGGAACCATGACGCCGCGAACCGCATGACCCGCAATATTCGGCTGCCCGAAAACGCCCAATACCTCTCCCATCGCCGACCACAGACGATCGTACTGGACACGATCGGCGCCGCAATCCACGGCCAGGGTTTTGAGAACCAGGCCGTGACCGAAAACTTGGCGCGAGGTTACCCGGCGCGGAGGCCCGACTGTTTCAACATCGGCGTGTTGCACACCAGCATCGACGGTCGCGAGGGTCACGACAATTATGCGCCTTGCACCCTGGCCGACCTGGTCAACAAGGAATATGACTACTGGGCACTGGGGCATATCCACGCTCGAGAACTGCTCTGCTCCGACCCGATCATCGCGTTTTCCGGCAACCTGCAGGGCCGCCACATCCGCGAGTCGGGACCGAAAGGCGCTTACCTGGTCACGGTCAACGGCCACCGAGCGACGGCGGAGTTCCGCGCCTTGGATGCGGTGCGCTGGGCAACCGTCGAGATCGACATCTCGAGCCTGCGCCATACCGACGAGGTGCTGTCCACGCTGCAGACACAAATCGCGCTCACAACGCCGCGATGCGATGGACGGCCACTGGTGGTGCGCGTGGAATTGACGGGCAGCGGACCGCTCCACCACTCCCTCGCCGGACGCCCGGACCGATGGGACGACCAGTTCCGCGCGATTGTGTCCGACCAGGGAGCCGCGGATGTCTGGCTGGAACAGGTCAAGTTTCTTACGCGCGCCCCACAATCGCAAACACGCGAACGGGCTTTGGAAGGGCCCTGGGGCGAGGTCGATCGGATCATGGAACGGGCCATGACGGACGATGCGGTGCTGGACGAACTCGCCAGGGAATTGCGCGACCTGCGCGCCAGGCTGCCCGACGATTTGACGTCGAGCAACGACGGCATTCGCGTGGACGATCCGGTATGGCTGCGCGCAACGCTGGCATCGGTCGCGTCTCTTCTGCATGAACGGCTTCGAGCGGGAGCGGACAGCCCATGAGAATCGAGTCGCTCGAACTGACTGCTTTTGGACCATTCACCGACCGGCGACTCGATTTCCAAGAGGGAACCTGCGGCCTGCACCTGGTCTACGGCGCGAACGAAGCAGGCAAGAGCTCGGCGCTGCGGGCGCTGCGGGATGCGCTTTTCGGCATCCTCGACCGTTCGACCGACAATTTTCTGCACCGGCACCCCGACTTGCGAATCGGCATGAAGTTCCGCTCGCGAGACGGCGTCGTGAAACAGTTCACGCGACGCAAAGGCCGCGCGAACACACTGCTCGATCCAACCTCCGACACACCGCTGCCCGACGATTTTCTCTCCCCGGTTCTCGGTTCCATCGACCGCCCGTTGTTCGAATCGATGTTCGGCATCGATTACGATCAACTGGTCGCTGGCGGCAAAGAAATCACGCAGCTGGAAGGAAGCGTCGGCCAGACGTTGTTCTCCGCCGCCAGTGGCCTCGCCAGCCTGCGCGACACGCAACGCGAGTTGGAGCAGCAGGCGGAAAAACTGTTCAAGTCGGCGGGAACCAAGCCTCTTCTGAATTCCCTGCTGCGCGAGTACAAGGATGTCATCAAGAAAACGAGAGGCGAAAACAAGGGTAGCCGTGAACTGGCTCAGCTCGAAGCCGACATCGAACAAGCCGCGAAAAAAGTCTCGCAGCTGTCGGAATCGCAGCTTCAAGCCAAGCGGGAGGCCGAGCGGCACCAACGCATACTCGATGCCATCGAGCCATTGTCGCAACGCCGGGAAATGCGCGAGAGACTCGAGAGCCTCCGCGGTGTACCGCTGCTGCGCGACGACTTCCAGCGCGACTATCGAGCCGCGGCCGAACAACGCGCTGGAGCGGTCATGCGCAAGCAGCAGGCGGAACAGGAACAGACAACCCTGCGGCAAGAACGGAACGACTGCTCCGTTCCGCCGGAATTGCTTGAAAACCACACCGCGATTCCGTCGCTCCGCGACCAGCTCGGCGGCCACCGCAAAGCCCACAGCGATTTGCCGGAGCTGACGCGCGCCTTGCAGGTATGCCGCACCGAGGCCCAAGACCTGCTTGCCGATTTGAACCACGAATATGCCAGCCTCGACGACGCGCAGCTGCGACCGCTGTTCGGAACGCTGGGACGACGGATCAAAACCCGGCGGCTGGGCGATACCTTGCGTGACTTGGAGCGAAGTCTGGAACGGATCGAACGCGGCATACGGGAGCGGAAGCAGCCGCTTCGGGACAAACAGACCAGCCTCGCGGAACTCTCCAGGCATCCCGACGTCGAACAGTGGAGACAATTGCTGCTGGAACTCCAGGCCAAGGCACCGTGCGAAAATAGCCTCGCGGAACGCCGGCGGGAACTGGCGGAGGTCGATTCGCACATCGCGTCACTGCTGGCGCAGTTACCGGGCTGGGCCGGAAACTGCGAGGAACTCACCCGATTCGCGGGGCCCTGCGAGGAGCGGATCGCCGAGTACGAAGGCCGGCGGAATGCGATCGCGTCGCGCCGCATGTCGGCGCAGTCGCAGTTGGAGGAACTGCATACGGAGTTGCAGCGCGAACAGGCGGCGCGCCATCGTATCGAAAAGGGCGGAACATCCGTCGTGAGCGAGGATGCGCTGCTTGAGGCCAGGGCCGCGCGCGACCAGACCTGGCAGATCATCCGTTCTTTGCTCGAAAACCCAGAGCATGACACCGCGCAACCCACCGAACCTGGACGCTTACAGACGCTGCGATCGGAATACGAAAAACGGGTGGCTGACGCCGATGCGATTGCCGATCGGTTGCGGCGCGAATCGGACAGGGTCAGCGAATTCGCGCGATGTTCCGCCGAAATCGAGCGGCTCGAAAAGGCGATCGTCCGAACCCAATCCGCACTGGAAGATCTGCGAAACGAGGAATCGAATCTAGCCCGGCAATGGCGAGACGACTGGACGCCGTTGCGGGAGGTGGCCGAACATCCCGGCGAGATGCGAGCCTGGCTTCGACGCCGCAATGAAGTGCTGCTGCAGATTCAAAGACGGGACGACTTGCGGCGACAGATTGACGACTATCAAACGGCGCTGGCTGCCACGCGGCGAAGCGTCGAGGAGCGATGCCGTGCGGACGGGATCGCTGCCCCCATGGAATCCGAGTCGATCCAGACTCGTGCGATGCTGACCCAGAAACTCCTCGATCGCTGGCAAAAGGAGGAGGCCACGCGGCGCGAACTGGAACGCGACCTGGAACGCTTACGGGAACAGATGGACGCCGACGAGGGAGAACGGGCGCGCTTAACGAACGAACTGGACGGTGTTCGAAATGCGTGGCGCGAGGCGCTGGTGCCGTTCGGCCTGCCCGCCGAAGCCACTCCTGAGCATCTGGACGATGCGCTGAACCGGATCGACCAGGCAAAGAAGAAAATGCACGAGGCCTTCGGCCCCAACGGTCTGCACGATCGCATCGCAGGTATTCAACACGATACGCAAGCATTCACCCAGCGCGTACGCGAACTCGCAATGCGATCGGGCATCCCTTTGAATTCCGCCGACCCGGCCGACGATGCCGAACGGTTACTCGACAGGCTGACCGACGCAAAACAGAGGCACGATCGGGGCATCGGCATCGATCAGCAACTGGAGGCATTGGGCGAGAAAATCCGTAGATCAGACGAGGCAATCGAGGTCGCCGGCAGGCGCCTCCAGGTATTCTGCGATGAGGCCGGCTGCGAGTCGGCCGAACATCTGGATGCCCGCCATCATCAGTCGATGGAACGCCGTACGTTAGAGGACCAGTTGCGGATCGTAGAAAGAGAGCTCCTGCGCTGCGCGGCGGCAAGCCCGATCGACGATCTCGAGGCACAAGTGCGGTCCTGCAATGAGCGCGAAGTCCAGCAGGCAGTCCACGACGCCAGCCAGCAGGAACAGCAACTCAGCAGCGAGTTAGCGGAGGCTCGCGAGGAATTGGGCGGACTGCGACAGCAACGCAAGGCCTTCGATACGGGAACAGAGGCGATCGACGCCAGCGCGCGCGTCCAGGCCATCCTGGCGGAGATCGAACGCTGCGCCACCGATTACGTCCGCACCGCGCTTGCGGCGGCGACGTTGCGACGAGCGATCGACACTTTTAACGAGCGTTACCAGGGCCCGATGCTGCAGCGGGCAAGCGGCTACTTCCGTCAATTGACCGCTCAGGCATTTACGGGAGTCCGCATTGGTCACGACGACAACGATCGTCCCATCGTGGTCGGCTCAAAGCGATCCCCCGACGGCCGGGAACAGACGGTCCCGGCGGTCGCCATGAGCGACGGGAGTGCCGATCAACTTTACTTTGCCCTGCGACTGGCCTACCTTGCCGAATGGCTCGAACGCAACGAAGCCTTGCCGCTGATCGTCGATGATATTCTGATCAAGTTTGACGACACGCGGGCACTGGCAACGTTGGAAGTACTGGCCGAATTCTCCCGCAAAACACAGGTCATCGTTTTCACCCACCACCAGCACCTGCTCGATCTGGCCCGCTCCACAATCGCAGATCAGACGCTGTTCGTACACCACCTTTGACGTGAAATCGCGGGGTAGCTCGTAGCTCAAAACTTGTTTTGAGCAGTGCGGCCCGCACTGACGAAGAAGGCTACGATCAAAAAAGCGTGACGCAATCGCGGGCTGCTCGAAAAAAGTTCGAGCTACGAGCGCGCCAATTCATGAAACCGGCGCATCAGGTCGCGTGTGACCGGCCCGGGTGTGCCTTGGCCGATCGGCCGATTATCGACTTTGACGACGGGGATCACTTCGGCAGCGCTGCCCGTGAGAAAACACTCGTCGGCGACATAGACGTCGTGTCGGGACAGCGACAGTTCGCGGACGAGGATCCCCGCGCCGGTTGCCAGTTCCATCACCGCCGCGCGGGTGATCCCTTCCAGGATTCCCGCATCGGTGGGCGGAGTCAGTAACTGACCGCCGCGAACCAGGAAGATATTATCGCCCGTACACTCGGCCACTTCTCCCTTGTGGTTGAGCATCAGGGCTTCGATGCATCCGGCCTTCATTCCCTCGAGTTTGGCCAGGATGTTGTTCAAGTAGTTCAGCGATTTGATCCGCGGGTTCAGCGCCGCGGGGTGATTGCGGGTGGTGCTGGCGGTGACGATTTCCAGACCTTGTTCGTAGAACTCGCGCGGGTAGAGGGAGACATGGTCCGTAATGATGATCACCTGCGGGTTGCTGGTGCGGTTCGGATCAAGGCCCAGCGTTCCCGCACCGCGGGTGACGACCAGGCGAATGTAGCCATCGCGGATGCCGTTGACCTGGAGTGTATCGTTCACCGCCTGGGCCATGGCGGCTTGGGTGATGGGAATTGCAAGCGCGATTGCCTTGGCAGAATCCCAGAGTCGATCGAGGTGTTGTTGCAGCCGGAAGACCTTTCCCGAGTAGCTGCGCATGCCCTCGAAAACGCCGTCTCCGTACAGCAATCCATGGTCGTAGACGCTGATCTTGGCGTTTTCTTTGTCGTAGAGTTGGCCGTCGATGTAGACCTGGAGCGCCATGGGCTGATCCTTGTTTCACAGTTATCCCGGACTTGGCAACCTGTCGGCCAGTCACGGTGTGCCGGATGTTGCAGGCGCGCGTCACGAACGGGAACGCTAAAGCTGGACGACCCGGCCTTCCACCAGTCGCACGATGCGATCGGCCTGGGCCGCGATCGCATTGTCGTGCGTGACCATGACTATAGTGAGCCCTTCCTGCCGGTTCAAGGTTCGCAGGATTTCCAAAATTTCCTGCCCCGTTTCCTGATCAAGGTTCCCGGTCGGCTCGTCCGCCAGAAGTACCTTGGGGCTGGAAATCAGCGCACGAGCGATCGCGGCCCGCTGCATTTCTCCCCCCGACAATTCTCGGGGCCGGTGTGTCAACCGGTGACCGAGTCCGACGAGTTTTAACAGCCGAGTCGCTTGTTCCCTGTTCCGTCGCCAGGCCCAGACATATTGCCAGACACGTTGGGAGATCATCAACGGCGCCAGCACATTTTCCAAGGTGCTCAATTCGGGCAGCAGGTGGTAGAACTGAAAAATCATTCCGAAATCGCGATTGCGCAGCAGCTCCCGGCTGGTCGAGCGCAGATGGTCGATCCGGTTTCCTTCGAATCGGACTTCTCCCTGATCGGGAGCGTCGAGTGTCCCAAGCAGGTGCAGCAGGGTACTTTTCCCCGACCCGCTTTGTCCGACAATGGCGACGAATTCGCCCGAGCGCACGTCGAAATCGACACCTTTCAGGACGGGAACAACATGGTTTCCCTTGCGGTAGCTCTTGAAGAGGCCCTGGGCGCCGAGCAGGGTCGGGGCGGAGCCGAGAAACTTGCCGGTGGCGTCCGGATCGCGGCGTCGAGTTGTCGCGTGCTGATGGAGTTGACTGGACATGATTCACCCTCCCTGGTCGATGGATGTTCGCTGGATTCGCGCCTGACCCTCGTCGCCTGGCAGCCGCCACGGTTCCAAGCCCGGATTATTCGTAACGCAAGGCTTCCACAGGATGCAGCCGCGCCGCGCGCAGTGACGGAAGCACACTGGCGCCGACCGCGATCAGGATCGCGCCCGATACGACCCAGAACAGCATCGAGGGGTTGATGATCGTCGGAATCTGCTGGAAGTAATAGACGGTGGGGTCGAAGATCTCTTGTCCCAGAATCTTCTCCACGACCGCCGCGATCTGATTGATGAACGTCACGAACAGCAGGCCCAGGACCAGGCCCATCCCGGACCCCACGACACCGAGCGACAATCCGTAGTTCAGGAAGATGCTCATCACCCCGCTGCTGGGCGCGCCGAGCGCTTTCAATACGCCAATGTCGCGCGTTTTCTCCACGACGATCATGAAGAACGTGGCGAGGATACCGAAGCCCGCCACGGCGATGATCAGAAACAGCAGGATGTTCAGAATCGTGGTTTCCATCTGGACGGCGGCGAGCAGCGGACCTTGCAGATCGCGCCAGGTGTCGATGCGGTATGCGAATCGATCGGCGGGAAAGTGCGCGCGCAGTTTGTCGCGGGCCTCGGCCAGGCTGACACCGTCGCGGAGCCGCAGTTGTATCGACGTCACACTGGGGATTCCAGTTGTCGGATCGATCATCCCGCGCATTTCCTGAATCTTCTCGATCGGCATGAACGCGAACATGGAGTCGTATTCGCTCATCTTGCTCTGATAGAGATCGACAATGGTGAACTTGGCGGTAACCGCTTTCGGCGGCTGTCCGGATGTCGGGAAGGTGATTTGGACGTCGTCGCCCGGTCGAGCCAGAAAGTAGCTCTGCACGGAATTGTCGGGGTCCCGATGCCGCAGGCTGGTGATGGCGATGCCGAGTACCAGTCCCGTGTGCTGTTCACTCATTTCATCGAATACCTGGGACGCATCTCTTTCGTCTTCCGCAGTGCTTCCGCGTTGGAACGGATCCAGGACCGAGTTCTCGGCAAGGGGCGCGGCCCGTTTTCCCAGCGGCAATCGGGCCGGAAGTCCTCCCTCCGCTGGCGCTTCACGGGCAGGATCGTCATCCCTGCGTTCATCGCCGTCGGCAACATCGATGTTGCCTTGGCGATCGTTGGCGGCATCATCCCACGATTCGTTGCCCAATCGTCCCTCGCTGTCCGGCCCTTCCCGATCGGACGCGACGGCACCTTCCACGGCCTCGTCACCGACGACGTCATACTCCGTGCTGGCGGCTCGCACCGCGCCATCGGAATCGCGCTGAAAGCGCGACTGGCGGCTCTGTTCCGCCTTGTGCAGCTGTTCGCGGTAGGCCCGCTCGAACCCAACCCGCAGTCGGCGATGCTGCCAGCCGGAAGTCGGCAGCGGCGCGTCGTATCCGTTCTCGCGCAGCAGGAAGCTCAGTTGGTCGCGATTCGACGGATGGAGCAGGAATTTACTGAAGTCGGACACTTCCGCGTAGGAAGTTTCGTCGATCCCGATCACCATCACCTGCTGCGTTACCCATTCGCCGCGGACGCGAAAGTTGAGCATCGCCGGAACGCGGACGGCGGCCGTCATTCCGACAACGTCGTCACCAAGGACTTTTCGGATCTCCGCCTGATGCCAGGCCGGGTCGGGAATTCCCGACATGCTGTGACTTTCCACGACCACGTCGGAGAGAATGCCATGCAGCCGGTTGTACATCTCGGCGGTGAACCCATCCATCACCGCGTTGACGATGATCATGGTCGCCACGCCGAGAGTTACGCTGATGACGGACGCCAGGGCGATCCAGCGCGTTCGCAGGTAGCGCCAGGAGAGCAGCAGTTTGTACATGGCCAGTCCTTTGGCTCGCAGGGAACCGCGTCACTCCGGACGCAGCAGAGGGAACAGGATTACTTCTCGGATTGATTGTGCGTTGGTCAGGAGCATGACGAGCCGATCGATGCCGACGCCCAGTCCGCCGGCTGGCGGCATTCCATGCCGCAGCGCGCGGATGAAATCATGGTCCATCTTTGCCATGGAATCTTCCTCCGCCATGCCTGCCAGTTGCGTACGAAACAGTTCTTCCTGCAGGTCGGGGTCGTTCAATTCGGTGTAGGCGTTGGCGATCTCCATGCCCTGGATGAACAGTTCGAAGCGTTCGGCGACGTTAGGATCATCCTTACGCCGTTTGGTCAGCGGGCAGATGCTGGCGGGATAATCGGTAACGAAGACCGGCCCTTCCAGGGAGTCCTCGACACGCTCCTCAAACACTAGACTCTTGACCACGTCGGGATGTTTTCCCTTCACGTCGAAACCGATTTCCGAGGCATAGTCGGCGACGGCGTCGGCGTGGCGGGGATCGATGCCGGTGTGGATCTTGAACAGTTCGTCGTAGGTGAACCGCCGGAAGGGTGGCGTGAAGTCGATGGTGTTTTGCCCCCAGGGCAATTCAAACCCTTGCCCGGTTGCGTGGATGGCATCGACGATCAACTGCTCGGTAAGGTCCATCATCGATTCGTAGTTGCCATACGCCTGGTAGACTTCGAGCATCGTGAATTCGGGGTTATGCCTCGGGCTGATTCCCTCGTTGCGGTAGACGCGGCCGAGCTCGAACACGCGTTCCATTCCGCCGACCATCAGCCGTTTGAGGTGCAATTCGAGCGCGATGCGCAGGAACAGCTGGATATTCAGGGCGTTGTGGTGCGTGGTGAACGGGCGTGCCGCGGCGCCGCCGGCGATGGCGTGCAACGTGGGCCCTTCGATTTCGCAGAAGCCGCGCGCGGCGAGCGTCGAACGGATCGACTGCACAATCCGCGTGCGCTTGAGAAAACGGTCGAGCACTCCCTCACCGTGGATCAGATCGACGTAGCGCATCCGTTGGCGCAGCTCGGGGTCGGCCAGTCCCTTGTGTTTTTCCGGTGGTGGGGTGACCGCTTTGCAATGGAAGTGCAACCGCGAGGCGAAGATAGTCAGTTCCCCGGTGCGCGTGCGACGCAGCTCGCCGTCGACACCGATGAGGTCACCGAGATCAAGGCATTGCGCCAAGTCCCAGTCTCCCGCCGCGACCTGGGCTTTGCCGACGAAGAGTTGAATCCTGCCGGTCCAATCCTGGATGTCGATGAAGAAGAGTTTTCCCGTGTCACGAATCAGCATGATGCGGCCGGCGGCTCGGACCGGCGGGCCGTGCAATTCGCCGGTCCCCTGTTGCGACACCCATTCGCGGAACCGGTTTCCATCACCGACAAGTTCGACCGGCAGGTCAAGCAGGGAACCATCCGCCCGGCGGAATTTGATCGCATCGGCTTGCGCCCGGATCGCGCCGATATCGTGGCGATCGTCGAATCGCCCGCCCCAGGGATCAATTCCCAGGTCGCGGATCCGCTGCAATTTCGCCCGACGGGAAGATTCATGAATACCCAAATCGGAAGCGGCGTCCGGCGAATCGTCTGGGGATGATGTCGGGGCTGGATCGGCCATGGTGGTGCGAAAATGCGTCGGTTACTGGGACAAACGGCCGCATTATCGTAGTGGATGACCGGCGGGGGTCAATGTCAGATCACCACCAAAGCTGCATGGCGATGCGGATTTGGCGAGCTAATCGTTCCATCGATTCCTGCTGGGCCGTGACGACCGACTGGCCCGCCTCGGGAACAAAACTCGTCTCTTGCGCCACTGCCAGAGCCGCGCCGGGCACAGGATATTGCGACCGCTGCATCAACGGCTGGCCCTGCCGATCGACCCAGGACACATCGACCGAAGTGCCCCACTCCAGACTTCGGGGCTCGTCGGTTCGCGTTTCCACCAGCAGCCGCTTGCGGTCATCCTGGAGCCGGCACTGGAGCGTACTGTCGGCATCCGGCGTTGCCACGACCTTGTACGGCGTATTCAGTTCAATGTCCCGGATCAATGCCTCCGTGAGCCGCTCGCCGAGATTCCGTCGCAAGCTGTCGGATTCGATGACCGGCAAGTAGACGGTACGGATGTCGGACCGGTAGAGGCTGCGGTTGCCGAGCTGGTACCCTGCGCAGCCCTGCAGATTGGTGGCGCAGAGCAGCAGCAGCAGGCCCGCACCCGAGAAAAGTTGATCGCCGGCCGCGCGGCGGGTGTGGCTGGTTCTCATCGTTGCTTCGACGACTTCACGGGCGCCTCGTCGCTGTGGAAGATTGGTTTCGCGGAACTGCGGGCCGGGAACAGGTTGGCCAGCCAGGGCACCGGCTGGGGTGGGGTCGGCGGTTTACCGACGAAATTTGGAATGCGGCCAGCCGCGTCCTTCGCAAACGGCGTATCGCCATAGTCTTGCTGGAGTTGATTGAAGTAGATCGTGGCGGCACGATACTCGCGTTTCAGTTCGTAGTAGCGGCCAAGGCTCCACAGTCGCTCGGCTTTCTTGAAATGCACCTCGGCGGCTGCCCGGGCCAGGAACTCCTTTTCCTTTTCCGCCTGCTGCGGAAATTGGCGGTGCGTCTGCTTGACCAGATTCTCCGCCTGATCGAGTGGTTCGCTCGAATAATCCCAGCCCAGGTAGGTCAAGAGCTTGGTCTTGAGTCCAAGGAAATGGGCTTCAAATTGATGCTCGCTGCTCGGAAATGCCTTGCGCAGATCGGCGTAGAGATCGTCGGCTTTCTGGTAATCACCGGACTGGAAATGGGCATTGGCGGCTGCCATGGTGGCGTCGTCGGCGAGCCTGCCGGTGGGATCATCGTTGCGGATCCGATCGAAGACCCGAAATGCGTGCCCGTCGGTATCGTACCAGGGCCGCGCCGGATTCGTGAAATTGACAAGATAGAACGGCTGGGGAGCGGCTCGATCAATCTCGAGCCAGTACCGGGCGATCGCAAATCGGCGCAGATCGACGGTTTCCATGTAGCGCGAATTGGTGTGGTGCTTGATCAGTCGGGCGTAATACTCCTCGGCTTTGGGATAATGATCACTGAAGAACGCCGCTTCGCCGGCCATGAACAAGGCGTCCTCCTCCAAAGCCGATTCGGGCCAGCGATCGGCCGCCTCGGCATACTTCGCCGACGCCTCGCCCAGCAATCGCAGTCGTTCCTCACCCTGCGCCGCCAGCGCCCGATCGTAAATCGCTTCCGCCTCCGCCATTAAATTCCGGGCGATCCCAGGATTCCGGCCGTACCCGGTCAATTGCTTGATTCCGGATTTGACATTTGCCGGCGCAAGAGCATCCAAGGCCGTGGGCTTCTTTCGTCGACTCGGCTCGCCGTCGTCCCGGTACATTTCTTCGATTTGAGCACGCCGGGCATCGTTGAGAGACTCTTGATGCGACACGGTGGCCACGGTGGCACTCGACGCCGCCGTCCCCGTCGCCGCCGAACTGCCAGCCCGGGGGCCGGTGGACGCGCTCGTCAAATTGAAGAGCGACGGCAATCGCGGCACGGCACAGCCCGACACCACCACGATCAGAGCACCCAGCCACCCGATCGCGCACGCTACAAAATTTCCATCCCGCCGAACTTGCATAGGCCCTCGGTCCATCCTTGTCCGATCTTGCCTGAACTCCCTTGAACTCCGATTACGGCGTCGACGACGGTCTGGAATTACCACCGCCGCGCGCCGATGTTTCTCCCGGAACCTGCACCGCGCCTGTCCGGATGGCTGTCCGGATGGCAGCTGTGGCCACGTAACTGTGCATCCGAGGCCGGTGCCCCAACAGGTGCGCGATGTAGTGTTGCATCAGGCCGCGTGACTCTCCTCGCACGGCGTCCGGCAGTCCTGGCGGGCCGTGCTCCAATGAAGTTTCGTTGAATTTTCGCAGTACACACAGAGCCTCCCGACTCACGCTGATGATCTGTCGCTGTCCTTCGCGGCATCGCTGGCAGAGCGTACCGCCGGCCACCTGGCCGAACGCGATCCGTTCCAGGTCCGGCAAGGCCCCGCCACACTCGGCGCAATCGTCCAATCGCGGCGCGTGCCCCAGGATCCGCAGCGCCGCGAACTCGAACCAGAGCACGATCGGCGCCAGGTCGGCTCCATGGTCAATCGCCGCCAGACTGTGATCGGCCAGGTCGAACAAGTCGGGATGCGGGTCACCTTGGTGGGTCAGCTCCCGCAGCAGTTCCAACAGGTAATAGCCGCAGTACAGCCGCCCCAGGTCCCGCGACGCCGATCGAAAACGGCGCTCCAGCTTGGCCTCCGTCAACAGGTCCAGTCCATCGGACGATTTGCGCAAGAACACTATGCGACAGACCGCCAACAGGTCAAGAGCAGCCTCGAAGGGACTCTTGGGACGGCGGGCTCCTTTTGCCAGAACGCCTATCTTTCCAAAGTCACGGCTGAACAGCGTGACCACGCAACTGGTCTCGCTGAACTCGACGACGCGCAGCACGATCGCCAGCGACTTTTCACTCGCCATAAGCTTCGTCCGTGTCGTAGCGGTGTTCGAGCTGAAAGGAGGCCAGATAGCGGCGTTCCTGATCGCGCATCACGCGTCGATCGCTTGCGTCGAGATCGTCGTATCCGGCCAGATGCAGGGCGCCATGGATCACGTACAGCAGCAATTCGGCCGCTGGTTCCCAACCGTAGCGGCTTGCTTCGCGTTCGGCGGTCTCGTAGCTGGCGACGATCTCGCCCGCCAGTGTCGTTTCCGACTTGTCCAGGACGAAGCTGATCACGTCGGTCGGCTGGTCATGCTGCAAAAATCGCCGATTGACTTCGTGGATTTCCGCGTCGGAGACGATCGCCAGACTGATCTCCGCCGTTTTGATTCCCTCGTTCTCGAACACGCGATGGATGGCCACAATCAGTGGCTGCGGGTCGATCGGCATCCGCTGGCGATTGGTGAACTCGACAGAGATCATTGGCGGCGTCCGAAACGGGAAGGAGCGAGCGGCGGCGAGGGGCAGGGGAGGCCCCTACGCCGACTGCTGGTCCGGGTATTTCACGCGCCCATGATAGACGGCGGTTAGAGATTTGACGAGGCTTTCCTCGATCGTGTGCAGTTGCTGCAGGGTCAGACCGCATTCCTCGTACTGGCCGTCGAGCAATCGTTTCATGGCGATTTCATGGACCAGGTTTTCGATCCGCGCCGGTGTCGGATCGACCAAGGTTCGGCTGGCGCCTTCGACCGCATCGGCCAGCATCAGCACGCCCGCTTCCTTGGTCTGCGGTTTAGGACCCGGGTATCGGAAGCTCGCCTCGTCCACTTCGGCGCCGTCCGGATCAGCTTCGCTTTGACGGGTCGCCTGCCGATAGAAATACTCGACCAGAGTTGTTCCGTGGTGCTGTTCGATGAAATCGACGATCGATTGCGGCAGTCTGTGTTGGCGAGCGAGATTGGCGCCGTCCTTGACGTGCGCAATGATGACCAGCGTGCTCATGGCGGGAACCAGCGAAGAATGTCGATTGCCATCTTGGCCCTGGTTCTCGATGAAGTAGTTCGGTTTGAGCATTTTTCCGATGTCGTGGAAATAGGCTCCGACGCGGACCAGCAGGCCGTTGGCGCCGATCGCTTCGGCCGCCGCTTCGCCCATCGAGGCGACGTTGATCGAGTGGTTGTAGGTGCCTGGGGCTCGCCGGACAAGTTCCTGCAGCAGTGGATGGGCAGCGTCGCCTAGTTCCAGCAGTTTGATGTCGGTCTGGATGTCAAACAGCCGCTCGATGAAAGGCAGCAGCGCGGTCATCAACAGTCCTGCCATGACGCCGCACGTGCCTTCCCAGGCGGCGCCGGCGAACAGGCTGCTGATGAACTGGGTATACGGCACTTCGGTGGAGTAGGGTGTGGGGCTGGCGAGTATCGTGGGGGAACCGAACGCTTGCCCCACGAGCGTGCAGACGCCCACCGAGGTGAGGAAGCTGACGAGACCGACAAGGGTGCCGATGTGGATCAGTCGGGTTCGGCTGCGGATGCGTCCCAGCAGCAGGATGGCAGCCGCCATCGACGCGGAATAAACGACGAAATTTGCCAGCCCGAATCCGAAGGCCAGCGTCATCGCCAGTGCGGTGGCGGCCGAGAGCAGCAGTGCGAGTTCCTGCCGGTGCACGATCGTGATCGTCATCGCGAACAGAATCAACGGGACCAGCTCGGCGCGCCAGTTGTCGATGGCGAACATGCGACCGGCGGCGACCGTGGTCAGGATCGCTAACAGCAGCATGACGAACTGGCGCAGATCGACCAGCAGCCGGCTTTTGCGGACGGCGACGTAGTAGCCGCACAGCACAAACATCGCCATGAACAGGCCGAACGTCGCGAGCGAATAGAGCACGGTGGGCAAGAGCGGGGTCTGTGCCATCAGCGCTTCGTGCTCGGAGCGCAACAGTTCCAGTTCCTTTGTATCGAGCGGTCGGCGGCCGCGGGCCAGCACCGACTTGCCGGGCTCATAGGTGATCAGCTCCGGATTGGCGGCCACTTTGGCTTCCACCTCTTCGCGCGCCTTGACCGAAAACGATTCGTCGTAGGTCAACGTCGGCTTCAGCCGACGGCGTACGTAATCGGCGATCCAGCGGGCAGCGTACGTGGAGCCGGGATCGCCGTCCATCTTCGATTCACGCCAATCGTCGATCAATCGTCGTTCCATCAGCGGCAGGATGCGGGACAGCCGCACCGAATCGACTTCGACGCGCGTTACGAGTTCCGGTTTCCCGTCGGGATAAACGCGGATTTCGGTCTGGCTGCCCTTCTCGGGCGTGTGGCGGTCATCGAGCCGGTCCAGGATGCCGTTATGTTCCCAGTCAGTGAACAGCCGGGTTAGTATCGCTTCCAGCCGCGTCATGCCGTCGACGGTCCCCAAAGCGGCCTTCAGCGCCGCGAACGCGGCCGCGGGCTCCTGGCGGGGGCTGGATTCGATTAACCCCAGTTCGGCCCGCGCATCGGCGGGTAACTGCTCAAACGACTCGATCTGCATCAGTTCGCTGATGCGGCTCCTGGTCGTCTCGCGCAATTCAACCAACGCTTGGGCGTCATTGCGATAGAACAAGGGCGTTTCGCGGATACGTTGCTCGCGTGTCCGCGCCGTGCGTTCCTCATCGATGACACTGAATTTCACGCGGGCCACGAGGTCCCGAGGGCGGACTTCGCCGCGCCGATAGGAAAACGGCTGCCGCCAGCCGGAGGCTACAAGCCAGAGCAACAGGATGCTCAGCATGCAAAGCGCGATGCGCAACATCGTGCCTGGCTGTCGGACGGTGTCCCAGGCGCGGGCCGCACCACCCGGTCGAGCTCCCAAGGCTGCCAGCCGTTCCGATCGTGAGCGACGAATGCGCGAAGTCGACATTGCGATCAGTGCCGATTACGAGCGGTAGGGTAGGTCCGGGCCGGCTCGTCGTAGGCTCGAACGATCTCTTGAACCAGCCGATGGCGAACAATATCGGCTTTCGTGAGCTGCACGATCCCGACACCCTCGATCCCGCGCAGTCGTGAGAGCGCGTCGGTCAACCCGCTGCGAGCGTGCTGAGGCAGATCGACCTGAGTCGTATCGCCCGAGACCACAATCTTGGAACCCGAACCCATCCGGGTGAGAAACATCTTCATCTGCGCGACCGTCGTGTTCTGACCCTCGTCCAGAATGATGAACGCCTCGTTCAACGTTCGGCCTCGCATGTACGCCAACGGAACGACCTCAATAATGTCCTGCTCCATGAATCGCTTGATCTGGTCGAATTCCATCATCTCGTGTAGGGCGTCCAGCAGCGGCCGGAGGTACGGATTGATTTTCGCGCGCAGATCGCCCGGCAGGTAGCCCAGGCTCTCGCCTGCCTCGACCGCCGGCCGTACAAGACAGATTTTTCGAGTCAGCCGGTTCTTGAGGGCTTCCACGGCCAGCGCCACTGCGAGGTACGTCTTTCCGGTTCCCGCCGGGCCGATGGCAAACACAAGATCGTTCTTGCGCATCGCCTGCACGTATTGCACCTGACCAGGGGTCCGTGGTTTGACCCGCTTCACGGCATGACTGATGTCGATTGCCGGCGCCTCTTGGCCGAGGTTCAAAATCTGCGAAACGTCCTCGACTGCCGGGCTGCCGCCGCGTTCGGCAATCGCTTTCAGTTGCTCGAGGACTTCGGTCGCGCGCGCCACCGAATGGTCGTCCCCAGTAACGTGGATCACGCTGTCACGATGCGTGATCGTCACTCCCAGGCTGTCGCGAATCAAGCGCACGTTCTGGTCTCGAGCACCAAACAGCGGCAGCACCAGCTTCGGATCGACCAACGAAATTGTCGCTTCGGTCATTCAAAAAGGTCGCCTTTGCCGGCCACCCCACGCGCTTCAGAACTGTCAAACGCAATAAGCAACTATAGCTAATCCCTCCGGCGAGAGGAAAGCCTTTGGCGAATCAACAGCCAACAACTCGCGTATTTGCAGGCATTTACGGCAATCGCCTTTCTGTCCGGATTCGCCGGTCACAGCGATTTTGTCAGCCGTAGCACGGACATCTTGTCCGTCAGAACATTCTTGGACGGACAAGATGTCCGTCCTACAGGCTCAGTCCCGCCCGCTCCGCCGCCGCAGCTTCTCGCGGGTCCGTCGACTGTACTCTTCAAGCACCCGCCGTTCCCGATCGGTCAAACTGGAATCGCCGCTGGCGTTCAGTTTCGCCAGGACGCGGTCGCCCTCGATTTCCAGATCGGAATCGTCGTCGTCCAAGGCCGGGGCGTGGACCTTAAGCCGCGAACGTGATGTCCGCCACTTCCGTCGCAGGTTCGCCAGCCATGAACCGCCCGGCATCCGCCTCGTCAGTCGAATTCCCAGCCAAAAATAGACCGCACTGAACGCCAGCCCACAGAGATGGATATCAAACGCCGTTTGACGCGCGCCGAACCCTAACAAGTTCATCGCGACCACAACGATCCCGAGGACCCATGCAGGCATCGGCACAATAAAGATCAACGTCCGCTGCGGATGGTTCAGGATGAACAGCAACAACGTCGCCGCACAGGCTCCGGACGCTCCAAGAGCATCTCTTCCCGTAAAACCATATCGAATCAGGACGACCTGCTCCAAGGCAAACCACAATCCACCGACCAACAGCGAGACCAGATAAAACGCCAGGAACTCACGCTTGCCGTAACGATCTTCCAACTCTCGCCCAAAGATCCAGAGTGTAAACATGTTCAGGGCGAGGTGCAGCAGATCGGCATGCGCAAACCCGTAGCTGACCAGTTGCCAAATCTGAACGGGGTTGGTGATCGACTGGCTGGAAACGCGCATGCCGTGCTGGAACCAATTAGGCCGGCCAGTGTCTTCGAGCACCAGGCCCGCCAGAAAAAAGAGTCCATTCAGCACGATCAGACCAGTGACCACACTTCGATTCGAGGAAACGAACGATTCCCCTTCGTCGCCTCGGTAGTAATCTCGATCGTGAATTCCCATCGCGGAGCGCCCTTATCGCAGCAGCAACTCTACGTTGCCTGCGCAAATCGAGCAAGCGTCATTCCGCCATCGACCCCTTCAGGAATAGGAAACGCTCGCCGGCGGGGCCGTGCGAAATGCGTCGTCAAGAAAGGGGCCGTCCTGCGACGCCGCGGTTCCAAACAGGCTACTCAGACAAGCTATTTGGCGGCGCGTTCGTTGGCCGCCTGCTGTGTATTCCTGATGATCTCGTCCGCCATCTGGGACTGCAGCAGCGCGATATCGTCGAACAGTTTCTGGTTCGATTCCTCGAAACCGGCAATGCGGTTGCGAACCGTTTCCAATTCGGTCCGAATTCGCTCCTCATATTCGGTTATCGCGGCCAGATCGGCCTTGTGTCCCACGAGATCCTGCTGCAAGCGCATTAACTCTCGGGTACGGTAGTCGACTTGGGCCTGAAGTTTTTTCTGGATTTGATCGGTGTCGGATATCAAACGGGAGAGGAATTCAATCCGGATATCCATGTCGACAAGGCGACTGAAAATCTCATGGTAATGGAACTTGAAATCCTGCAACGGACGGCGATAAACCGTTTCGAGCTTTTCACAAATGTCCTCGTTCGTCAGTTGATCGGCCGCTTGTAACGGAAGCAGTGCCAGGTCTCCGGCAACGAACTTCGCTTTTTCCGAACGGCGCAGGTCGGACTGGACCGCCAGACCACTCAAATCAAAATACTCGGAATCGAGCCGCTGTTCCTTATTGGGGCTGTCGACCTCCATTTCGTACGGCTTCTTGAAGCGAACGCGCGCGTAAATACGGTCGGGCGGATCGTCTGGCTGCACCGCTTTGCCGTCGCGCAGAAACTGCAGTATCGTTTTCTCATAAGCCTCTTCGGTGACATCGGCCGGTCGCTTGATAAGGTATCGGATGATACCGTTGACCATCTGCTCCTGCTCTGCGTTCGGCGGCTGCCCGCCGTTTCGGAATTTCAGAAAATCCTCGAATGCATAATGAGAATCGGTCGGAATTCGTTCGTAGACCGTCACCGACGCTGCGCGCGTAACCAGGATCTGGTCCTGCAGGGGATCACCGGGCAACGTCCTTTTCAGCGAGACCGCGTCGGGGGAAGTGGCGAACACATCGAACTCACCAAGATAGGCGTCGGGAACGCTGAACCCTTCTTCGACTTTCTCGGAAAACAGGTAGACAATCGTGTGCTCTTGAATGCCGTGGGCGCGGCCTTCCGCGGCCGGATCGGCGGCCGCAGGCGGCACCACACCAGGCTGGGCCGGATTCGGCGCGGGTGGGACCGCGGGCGCTAACGGAACGCGCACCAGAACGTTGCCCTTCTCAGGGCCTTGATCGACGATGCCTTGAATTGCACAGTTACGAAAGACTCGGCCGCGTCCGACGAGCAAGCGATCGACCGCTCCTTTCGCCGCCGGCTGCGTCGCCATTTCGTCCTCCTTTAACATCTGCGGCGTGCCTTGGATCAACTCCTCGTTCTTTTCTTTGGCTGTGTTCAAGTCCTTGAGCGTCTTGACGTATAGTTCGCCCCAAAACGCCCGCGTCTTCAACGACATCGACGCCATCGCCAGATACCAGAAGGACGACAGCATCACAAACGACAGAAACAGCAGGTGATACCACTTCCACGTTCGCGACGCCGGCCAGAAGCCAACGAAAAACAAAATGACCAGCAGGATCACAACCAGCAGGAGCACAGTTTCCATGGAACGCTCGACGACAGGCGATGCGACGATCGCGCAATAGTGCGGCAGTGCGGGCGATAGAGTACCGTTCGATGATAAACTGGGTGATTTGGGGTGTCAAGAAAAGCGAAATTAGCTGTGGCCCCGGGCCGATTCCGCGTCCGGTATTTGCCATCGCTCGGCGGAAACCTCCAGTACGGCGGCACCTGGGCCTAAATTATCGCCGGAACTGGCAACCTTTACCGCTACCATTGGCACAATCGTTCAAGTCGGAACCTTCGCATGCCGAAACTTTCTGCTGGGAACCATTTCTCGGTGAAAGCTGGTCTGGTTGAAGGAAACAACCCCACCAAACGGTACCCGTACGGAAGTTGGATACGGCGGCATTGTCCAGAAGATCAACGGGTCGGCAGCGCAAAGCCAGCGGAGTGGGGTCCAAAACCGATTGGATTTTGATGGAGGGAGTGGGGGGATGGAAGACGCCAACGGGTCAGCCGGCGGCGAGCGAAGGCCTGAGCAGGGCCCGACTCATTGGCTGGAACTGGTCACGCAGATTTCGCTTTGCGGTCGGCAATTGCGCCGGCTGCTGGGCGAGGTCACGCTGCCGTGGAACCTTTCGGACACCGAATTTCTCTGCCTGTGGAGCTGTGCTCGGGGAGCGGGCAGTGGCGTAGCCCAACACGATCTTGCGGTATCGCTAAGTGTTTCGGCGGCCCAGATGAGCGGGCTGGTCTACGACCTTCGAGATCGAGGACTGCTGGATCTTGAGCGCCCCGCCCGGGATCGTCGTCGGCAACAGTTGCGAATCACGGGTGCCGGCCAGCTGCTGCTGAAGCGCGTATTGGAGTCGATGACGGGACTGCTTGCCGAATTGGATCGACAGGTACCCCGCGACGATCAAAAAAGATTACACGAGAAACTGTTGCGGCTGAATACGTTGGCGCACCTGCAATCGGCCGGCAGCGTTTCGCGGGGACCTGCCGAGGATCGGCCGATGCGGAGGGCGTCGTGAGTGGCTCCCGAGATCGCTGCGGCGGCAAGCGCCTCAAAGTTGACCTCCCGACCCCGCCGCAATAAGAGATCGCACAAGAGCTTTCAACTGCAACGAAAGGTCATACCATGGACGGCGAACGACGACGGATCGAAACCTGTTGGATGTGGTTGGCTTGTGGATTGGCGTTCCTGATGCTGGCGAACGCCTGCAGTCGGTCACGCTATCGTCGTCTCGCGGATGCGGAGGCGGTTGATCTGATTCGCGAGAAGTCCGACCATCCCCACTGGGATCTACCGGACTACCATGTTTACGTCGATCCGCGTTCGCGCATGTTCGATCCGTTTGACCCGGACGGACCGCCGATGCCGCCGGACGATCCGACGTCGCACAAACTGATGCGTTTTGTGGACGGCAAGCGCGGATTCCCGCAGTGGCATCGCAACGGCGACACCCCTTTTGTCGAGAATCCTACCTGGCTCGACTACCTGCCGATGGACGAACGCGGAGTGCTGAAACTCGATTCCGAAAACGTCGTCGAGCTGGCGTTGATCCATTCGCCGACTTACCAGCGGTTGCAGGAGGAAATTTACCTTTCGGCGCTGGACGTCAGTTTCGAACGTTTCCGATTTGACACGCAGTTCTTCGCCGGTTATCAGACCTTTTTGACGGCGGACGGGCGTCAGCGCGCCGGCAGTGGCGGGAACTCCCGCAGCAACTTGACCACCAGCCTGTTCTCCAAAGGTCGTCGCGATATGGCGCTGCAAAAGTCGTTCACCACGGGGGCCGACCTGGTGGTCGGCATGGCCAATTCCCTGGTCTGGCAGCTGTCGGGTCCCGATGATTACAACGGCTCAACGCTGATCGACTTCGCCCTGGTGCAGCCACTGTTACGCAACGCCGGCCGGGACCGGATTCTGGAACGTTTGACAGTCGCCGAGCGAATTCTGCTGGCGAACGTGCGGCAGATGCAACGGTATCGGGGCGCTTTCTACGTGGACTTGTTGACCGGGCGTAACCCGGGGCAGGGGCCATCCCGTCGCGGTGGTGTTTTTGGCGCAGGTCTCGAAGGATTTACGGGGGTTGGCGGCGGCGGCTTCGGCGGCGTCGGCGGCCAAGGCGCGGGGGCGGGCATTGGGGGCGGTGGAGCGACCGGCGCGGGTGCCCAGCAGGCCGGAGGCTACATCGGACTGCTACAACAGCAGCAACAGATTCGCAACCAGGAAGACAACATCGACCGACTGCGCGTCAATCTGCTGCGGCTCGAAATCAGCCTGCAGGAAATGCTCACGACGTTGCCCACCGATCAGGAAGCGATTCCACGACAACGCTTACAGGTGGCTCAGGCTCGTCAGGCATTGTTCCAGGCCGAAGGCCGATTACTCAACTCCCGAAATCAGTTCGAGCAGCAGCTCGACGCGTACAAAGCGCAAGTCGGATTGCCGCCGGAGATCTGCGTGGAGATCAAAGACACGATGCTCGACAAGTTCAATCTGATCGACGAAGCGATCAAGCCGCAACAGGCTCTGGTCGACGAGGTGATCGAGCGGATCGGGGAGATCAACGGCAAAATTCTGGCAACCGCGATGGAGGAGAAGGACGAGACCACGAATATCACAAGACGTTCGATGGTCTGGACCGATGCCCTGCGTTTGCAATTGATGAAGCTTCGCGAGGAGCTGAAACCGATTGAGACCCTGCAGCAGGAGCTTCGCGGCACGAATTTGCCGCGCGTGGAAGACGATTTGCTCCATCTGGCCGAGGTACTTCCAGGCCGCCGAGCCGACCTGGCAAAACTGCGCAGCAAGCATGCCGAACTGGCAAAGTGCCCCTGCCCGCTCTTACCGGTACCGACTATCGATCCGATCGTATTCGACGTCAAACGACTGGACGGCGTGCAACAGTCATTACGCACCGAAGTTAATCGGTTGACGGAACGGTTCCAGAATTATCCCGAGCGACTTGCGAAACTGAATGCCGACCTGGACCAGTTGTTGAAGCAGGGATCACAACTCGATCCTTTCCAGCTCTTCGAACAGATCCGCGACCTGGCGCTTCTTGGCAGCCAGGATGTACTGATCGATTTGCGACTCGATATCCTTGCGCTGGAGATTGCTCAGGTTCGAGCGCGTACCGAGAGTATCTCCCTGGTGGACATTGACATTCCGGCCTGCGAAGCGATGCAGATCGCGTTGCGGTACCGGCATGACCTGATGAACGCCCGCAGCCAGCTTGTCGACTCGTGGCGCTTGATCGAGTTCAACGCCGACAACCTCGAAAGCACGCTCGACCTGTTCTTCTCCGGCGACATGGGTAACACCACAAGCAATCCCTTTAATCTTAAGAGTACCACCGGCCGATTGCGCGTCGGCGTTCAGTTCGACGCACCGATCGTGAGACTGGCGGAACGGAATACGTATCGCCAATCGTTGATTGAATACCAGCAAGCGCGGCGTACGTATTATGCCGCCGAGGACGCAATCGCTCGCGGACTGCGAACGACGATTCGCACGCTCGAAAACAACCGTCTGAACTTTGAGTTCCAGCGGTTCTCCGTGCTGGTTGCGGCTGAACAGATCGACTTGAACGAGGACATCCGAGTGCTCCGGGAAGCTCTGCGGCAGCCTTCGGGCGCTACCGCCGCCCGCGACTCGGTGTCGGCCTTGACCGACCTGCTGAACGCTCAAAACGACTTCCTCAGCATCTGGGTGAACTACGATGTGCTGCGCCGCGCTCTGGACCTCGACCTGGGAACACTGCAACTGGACGAGCGGGGACTGTGGATCGATCCAGGCCCTGTCGGGCCAGATTTCGCAACGGTTGTTGCCGAGCGAATCCCGTTGGGGGACGAGGGATCGGTAATCGAACGGTGGGAATCGGAAGGAGTGATCCCGGAATACCGGCACACCCAGCCGGGATCAGGTCCGCAGCCTGGCATGTCGCCGGTGCCAACTCCTTCCGGTGCCCCAGTTTACTACGACGATCCGTAGTAGCTCGAAACTTGTTTCGAGTCTTACTCCGCGTCGCGTGCCCCAGCGATCACGCACAACACTTTCACCGCAGAGATCACTGAGACCGCGGAGTCAGAGTACGGAAATGCCGCGGGAGATGGCCTGGAAGGGTCGTCGCAACTTTGGATCGGTCGGTCGGTTTAAATAACCGAAGGATCGAGGCGGTTACGGCAGCGCGCAGTGCCTTTCGATGGGAATGGCGGATTTTCCATCTGGGCTCTGGCAGACGCATAGGCAACTCGGGCTGGCGATTCCCTTGGTTTGCACACCCCCGGTTTTTCCGCCCGATCCCCTCGCCGGACCAATTTTGAGAGTGGCGGATCAGTCCGGCGCGACTATAATGACGGCGATCGATGCTATCGATGAAACCGACCCCCACCTGACAACTTGAGCCTGCCTTACGAGTCGGCGCGTAAGCCGACGATTGGAATCCCCCAAGAATCGGGGGAAAAAGGAGAATGCCATGTCCCGTCCACGCTCGCGCGGAAACGCGATACTGCTGATTCTGGCCGTGATGGTCGTCGTTGCTATGGTGGCCGGCGGAATCTACTTTTTCATGCGTTCCGAAAATGCCAGCGGCGAAGGTCCCCTGGTCAAGGAAGTCAAGCTAGGCCCTTTCGACCATATCGTCTTGGAACAGGGCGAAGTGGAAAGCTCCAGCAACATCGAAATTCGCTGTGAGGTCAAATCGCGAAATACCTCCGGCACGCAGATCATCTGGGTCGTGCCGGAAGGTACGCATGTAAAAAAGGCGGATGTTCTGGTGCGACTCGATTCGTCCGCCTTGGAACGGGAACGGGATCAGCAGCAGATTTCCTGCAATTCCAGCGAAGCGGTGATGATTAACGCCCAGAACGTCTATGAGGCGGCCCTGGTCTCCAAGGTCGAGTATCTGGAAGGGGCGTACAAGCAGGAGGAACAGGCTGCCAACAGCGAGCAGTTCTTCGCGGAGCAAAACCTGCGTACAGCGGAATTGCTCTATCGATCGGCCGAACGTCTCGCGGCCAAAGGCGTCATCTCGCCGTTCCAGTTGGAGGGCGACAAATTCGCAATCGACAAGGCGCAAGCGGAACTGGCCAAGGCCAAAACGCGCTTGCACGTGTTGCAGCAGTATACGAAGCCGAAAATGCTGAAGCAGTTCGACGCCGATATCGCCACCGCCAATGCTAAATGGAATGCCGAGAAAAGCAGTCACGATCTGGAGAAGAAAAAGCTCAAGGACATTCTCGATCAGATCGTCAAATGCGAGATCAAGGCGCCGGCGGACGGACAGGTCGTCTTTGCGAATGTGGCCAGCAATCGTGGCGGCGGTTCGGGTGAGTTTGTCGTCGAGGCAGGCGTGAACGTCCGCGAAGGTCAGACGATTTTGAAACTGCCCGATCCAACCCAGATGCAGGTCAAAGCGAAGATTAACGAATCGCGGGTGACGCTCGTGCGGGCCGGCATGCCCGTATTAGTTCGACTCGAAGCGTTTGGCGACCGGATCAGTCAAGGCGAAGTCACCAAGGTCAATCCCTATCCCGAACCGGGCAGCTGGTTCAGCAGCCAGGTGAAAGAGTATGCCACGTACGTGAAAATCACCGATCCCCCCGAGGGAATTCGACCTGGTCTGAACGCCGAAGTCCGCGTGTTTGTCGAACAGATTCCCGAAGTGCTGCAGGTTCCGGTTCAAGGGATTTTTGAACATGGCCCCGACTTTTATTCGGTGGTCCGAAAAAGCGCCGAAGGCCAGCCTCTGAAACATGAATTGCGGAAAATCAAAGTCGGTTCGTCCAACGACAAGTTTGTGACGATCAAGGAAGGCCTTAAAGAAGGCGAAGAGGTCATGTTGGACGCTCGCAAGCTCGTCGAAAAGGAACTGCCCAAAGTGGAACGAGTTCCGGACAGCGTACCCAACAAGGGTTCAGTCGCTGGCGGCGCGGCTCCGACGGGCAAGAGCGATGGTGCTCCTGGCTCCCCAGGCGCAGGTCCCAGCCCTGGCGCGGTTGCGGGTGGTCCTGGCGCGGGTGGTCCTGGCGCGGGTGGTCCCGGCGCGGGTGGTCCCGGCGCGGGTGGTCCCGGCGCGGGTGGTCCTGGTGGCGGCGGAGGCGGACGCGGCAAGCGTGGCAATTTCAGTCCCGATCAGATGTTTGCCGCGCGAGATACAAACGGGGATGGAAAAATCACTTCCGATGAACTCGAGGGGATTCCCGAGCAGTTTCGCGCGGGGATGATGCGCATGGATACGGATAGCGACGGTGCCATCTCCAAGGATGAATTCACTCAAGGAATGGCGCAGTTTTCTCGAGGTGGCGGAGGTGGTGGAGGCGGCCCGCCTGGAGGGGCTGGTCCGTGAATATTGCGTGCCGGGCAACTGAGCTGACGAAGGAATACGTGCTGAAGGGCGAAACGGTCCGAGCCTTACGTGGGGTTTCGTTCGACGTACCCGAAGGCGACTATGTTGCCATCATGGGTCCGTCCGGTTCGGGAAAAAGCACCCTGCTGAACCTGCTGGGATGCCTCGACCGACCGACGCTGGGGAACTTGTTCCTCGGTGACAAAGACGTCGCGAAAATGAACGACGATCAGCTGTCGAATATCCGAGCGACTCGCATCGGTTTTGTCTTCCAGTCGTACAATTTGATCCAGCAACTGACGGTCGTCGAGAATATTGAAGTTCCGCTTTACTACCAGGGTCGCGCTTCGTCCGCCAGTCGCAAACGCTGCAAGTACCTGGCCGAAATGGTCGGGTTGGGGGATCGGCTCGGTCACCGGCCTACCCAGCTTTCCGGTGGTCAGCAACAGCGCGTGGCAATCGCCAGGAGCCTGGTCAACGACCCGTATTTTATTCTGGCGGACGAGCCGACCGGAAACCTCGATTCGAACACGACGCTGGAAATCCTCAATTTGTTTGCCGAACTCAACAAGAACGGCAAAACGATCATTCTGGTCACACATGAAGACGAAGTCGCTCGTCATACCAAACGGATCGTGCGGCTGCGGGACGGGTTGATCCAGTCCGACACGAGGAACTGAGGCATGGTGGTGTTCTTTCGAACCTGGGCACTAGGTATCAAGAGTCTGATGCTGCACCCGCTGCGGTCCGGGCTTACGGTGCTCGGAATCCTGATCGGCGTGGCGGCGGTGATCTGGCTGCTGGCGTTCGGCGAAGGGATCAGCCGGGAAGCACAGAAGCAGATCGAAGGGCTCGGTGCGGAGAACATCCTGGTTCGATCGGTCAAACCGCCCAGTGAGGCAACAGCGAACCAGCGCGGAGCTATCCCCTACGGGCTGACGCGCGAGGAGTTTGACACGTTGGTGCAGACCATACCCACGATCAAGAGCGCGATTCCGATCCGGGAAATGCGGCGTCAGATCCGCTACCAGGGTCGACTTATCGATGGACGCCTGGTCGGTTGCACCCCGGAATATGCGGAAGTGACCCGGCTGGAAATCGATCGCGGCATGTTCTTGACCGACGACCACCAACGGCACAAACAGTCGGTTTGTGTATTGGCGGCTAACGTTGCGGAAAGGCTGTTTCCTTATGAGGATCCGATCGGGCGCCGCGTCTATCTGGCAGACCACACCGACTACTATGTGGTGGTTGGCGTGCTGAGGCCGAAGAATGCGACCGCGGCCATCGGGGGATCGCTCGATGCGCAGGACTTTTCCAACGACATGTATATTCCGATTTCGACTTGCCGTCAGCGCATCGGTGACATCGTGGTCAACCGAGGCAGCGGCACGTTTAGTGGAGAGATCTTGCAGCTGAACCAGATCACATTTCGCGTCAACGGCATCGACAACGTGATGCGAACCGCCGACCTGATCAAGGAAACGTTGAAGTCGCACGACCGCAAGCAGGACGTGGCGGTGATCGTGCCGCAGGAGCTTCTGGAACAAGCGAAAACGACCAGACTGATGTTCATGGTCCTGATGGGATTCATCGCCGGGATTTCTTTGCTGGTGGGTGGCATCGGAATCATGAATATCATGCTGGCTACCGTCACCGAGCGGACGCGCGAAATCGGTATTCGCAGAGCGTTGGGCGCTCGTCGCACGGATATCGTGCGGCAGTTCTTGATCGAAACGGTATCGCTGTCGGTTGTCGGCGGCGCCACGGGCATCGGGATCGGATTGCTCTGTCCCTATATGGTGGGATGGGTACGGGATTTCGCATTTAGAAACTGGGCCGAAGTCATGAATTCGCTGCCCGCCGTTGTCAAGTCCGTGGAGCCGCATATCGTGCCGCTCTCGATTCCGCTCGCTTTTAGTGTCTCGGTCGTGGTGGGAGTTCTGTTCGGTATTTATCCCGCCATCCGCGCCGCTCAAATGGATCCGATCGAGGCTTTACGGCACGAGTAATCGGCTGGGCGAAGCGGCGAAGCCGGTAAACTGGGCAACAGCCGCCCGAAAACTGCTCTGGATTTCGCCCTCCATTTTCGCATAGCATCCCGCCGCTTTGCAAAATCGGCCCGTATCGCCGTCCACCGTTGGCGTCGGCGAACGTCGATGGGAGACGGCTGGGATGAGTCACCGCCCGTGGATTACAAGCCTGCTTTTCGTACTGGCCATTGTCGGATTGGCCGGCGGACTGACCGGCTGCCATACGGCACCGATCACTGGACGCCGTCAGCTCCTGGTGATTTCAGAACCCGCGGAACTGCAGATGGGCCTATCGGCCTACCAGGAAGTACAACGGACCGAGCGACCGTCGAGCAACGCACTTGCCGCGGAGATGGTTCAGCGTGTCGGTCAACGAATTGCCGGGGTATCCGGCCGTCCCGATTACCAATGGGAGTTTCGACTTTTTGCCTCGCCGGAGCAGAACGCGTTCTGTCTGCCAGGCGGCAAAGTCGCGGTCTACGAAGGCATTCTTCCGGTCTGCCAGAATGAAGCCGGACTGGCGGTCGTGATGGCGCACGAAGTTGCCCACGCGCTGGCCCGCCATGGCGGAGAGAGAATGAGCCAGCGCTATGTGATCGACGGCACGCAATCGCTCGGTTCGTACGTGATTCAAGGACGGTGGCCCGAGCAGCACGCGGCGATCATGAAGGCGTACGGATTGGGAACCCAATATGGCATCGTGCTGCCGTACAGCCGATCGCACGAATCGGAAGCCGACCATATCGGATTACTGCTGATGGCGCGGGCCGGATACGATCCCTCCGAGGCACCTCGATTCTGGTCACGGTTTGCCCATAGCCATGGCGCGGCCCAACCGCCGGAATTTCTCTCGACGCATCCCAACGACGAGCATCGCGCGGAGGCACTGACGAAATTGTTGCCCGAAGCGAGCCAGCTCTACCTGGCCACGTCGGCGCGCTTTGGACTTGGCGATCCGATTCCTGGAGTGGCGGCAGTTGCGGCCCAATCGAGCGGTCCGCGGGTAGCGAACGGGCCGGAACTACGGTAGGCTGTTTTCGATCGCCGTAGGCCACATCCCGTTTCTCCATGAGGTCTCTCCATTATGCTTCGAGCTTCCCTGTTCTGTTTGGCGCTGACAACGCTTCTGTTCCCTTCCTATGGCCTGGCGGTCGACCATACCAAAGACCCGCTTGCGGAGGTCAAGCAGCGCGTCCAGGAGAAAAAGGCGATTCTGCTTGATGTTCGTGAGCAGAAGGAATGGGACGAAGGGCACCTGAAGGACGCGGTCCTGCTGCCACTGTCCAAGATTCAGTCCGGTACGGAATTGAAGGACGCCGTCAAGGACTTGAAGAAGGACACCCTCATCTACTGCCATTGTCGAGCCGGCCGACGGGCACTGACCGCCGCCGAGCAACTGATCAAACAGGGATACGATGTGCGGGCTCTAAAACCGGGCTACGAGGAACTGTTGAAGGCCGGTTTCGATAAAGCGGGTGACAGCAAGAACTCGAAATAACCACTGCCAGCCTGCCGCACCTTATGAAGATTCAGTTGATGGTAACATGCCTGGGGGATGTCATTCGGCCTTCGGCGGGCCAGGCGACGGTTTCTCTGTTGCGTCGATTGGGCCATTCGGTCGAGTTCCCCGCCGCGCAAACCTGTTGCGGCCAGCCATTGTTTAACAGCGGTTACGCCGAACTGGCTCGCAATCAGGCGCGCCATACGATCCAGGTCTTTGCCGGCGGCGACCCCGTAGTGACGCCCTCGGGATCGTGCGCCGCGATGGTGAAAGCGGAGTTCCCGCACCTGCTGGCCAACGACAGCATCTGGCAGGCGCGCGCGGTCGAACTGGCCGCGCGCACGTTTGAGCTCAGCGACTTTCTCGTCAACCAGTTAGGGGTCACCGATCTGGGGGCTCGCTACCAGGGTCGCGTCGCGTATCACTATGCCTGCCACCTGCGAGCACTCGGGTTGCTGCCATCGACGGTGGAGAGCCTGCTGGCCAACGTGGAAGGACTGACCTATGTGCCGCTGATCAGGCAGGATCAATGCTGCGGATTCGGCGGTTCCTTCGCCGTCCGCTATCCGCATGTTTCGGGTGCCATGGTCGACGATAAAATGCGATGCCTGATTCAATGTGGCGCGGATACGGTGGTTTCGACCGACACCGGCTGTCTGATGAACATCGGCGGCAAGTTGCATCGCGACAACCGCGATATCAAAGTACTGCACCTCGCGGAATTGCTCGATTCACGGTAGCTCAAAACTTGTTTTGAGCAAAACGGCCCGCACCGACGAAGCTGGGCGTTCAAAAGGCAGTCTTTTCGCTACCAACCAAATCTCGGCCCCACGCTCCGTCCGGTTCGCGTTTCTGGCGAGCCCAGCGGGGCGTTTTCGTCATCTTGGCCACGAACCGGCTAGGTCAACGAGTAGAGGGCCTTGTGCCTTCCCCAGTGAAAACGGCCACGACGAAAGCGGCGTGATCTGCGAGATGCCCAACCCCGGCCGCTGGCGCGACGGAGCTGCTCGAAACAAGTTTTAAGCTACGGACAAGTTTCGCGCTACTCCATCACGCGGGAGAGAAATCGTCGCGTGCGTTCTTCGGCGGGCGCGGCGAACAGTTCCTGCGGCCGACCGTGCTCGATGATCCTGCCTTCGGCGAGCACGAACACGCGATCCGCGGCCCGCCTGGCAAAGTGCATTTCATGGGTCACCAGGATCAACGTCATCCCCTCCGCACGCAGCTGTTCCAGCGTCGTCAGCACTTCGGCTTTCAGTTCCGGATCGAGCGCGCTGGTGATTTCGTCGCAGAGCAGGCATTCCGGTTCCATCGCCAGGGCCCGCGCGATCGCCACGCGCTGCTTCTGACCTCCGGAGAGCTGTCGCGGGTAGTCGTGCGCCCGTTGTTCCAGCCCGACGCGTCGCAGCAGGTCCAATCCCCGCCGTCTGGCTTCGGCGGTCGATTGCCGCAGCACCTGACGCGGCGCCTCCATCACGTTTTCCAGCGCGGTCATGTGCGGGAACAATTGAAAGTCCTGGAAGATCATCCCCACCACGCGCCGGACGCCGGCCAGGACTTGCGCCGGGGTGCGGGGCGTCAGTTGCCAATCGCCGACCCGCACGCTCCCTTCTTCAAAAGGGTTCAATCCGTTGATGCAGCGCAACAGCGTTGACTTGCCGCCGCCGCTGGGTCCGATCAGCGCAACCGTTTCGCCGGGCTGGATCTCGAGACTCACCTTCTCCAGGATCGTCCGCGAATGGAATCGCTTGGTCAGATTGTCGATACGGATCGCGTGCGACATGCGGCGCCCGGTTACCCTTTCCCCCATCTCTTTTCCAACCGACGTGCCACCCAGCTCAACGGCACCGACATACAGAGATAAATCACGGCGGTAATCAACCCTATCTCAAAATACTTTTGGCTCGACTTCGACAGCAGTTGATACTGCTTCGTCAGTTCGACGACGGCGATGCCGCTTACCAGGCTAGTGTCTTTGAACAGCGCCACAAAGTCATTCGTCACCGGGGGCATGATCACGCGCAGCGCTTGGGGCAGAATGATCCGGTAAAACGTCTTGACGGGTGACATTCCCAGCGAAGCGGCGGCTTCCCACTGTCCGAGCGGGATCGAGGAGATCCCGCCACGATAAATTTCCGCTTCGTACGCGCCGTAATTCAATCCGAAGGTCAGCACGGCGACGGTCCAATCGGTGAAGTTCAGCGAAAAGCCGAGCTGCAACGTTTCGCTCAACGTCGGCAGTCCGTAGTACAGCACGTAGAGCAACAGCAGGACCGGTATCCCGCGAAACAATTCGACATAGCCGACCGCCAGCCAGCGCAGCGGCGCCGGTCCATACATTCGCGCCAGGGAGACAAACAGCCCCAATACCATCGCCAAGGTCATGCTCTCGACCGAAATCAACAGCGTAACCCAGGCTCCATGGCACAGCAGCGGAAAATACCGATCGAAGGTATACTTTCGCCGGGACTCGGTGAGAAAATCCGAGCCCTTGGCGAGTTCGGCGTTTCCCAGTTCCCGTTGATCGTCGTTCCACAAATCCCATTTCTCAAGAATCCGCCGCAATTCCCCTGACTCCAGCAATCGTTGCAGCGCAGCATCGATCCGTTCGGCGAGTTCGGTTCGGTCCTTGCGGATGGCGGCGGCATACAGTCCCTTGCCCACCGGAGCGCCGACAAACTTCAGTTTCGGATTCGGCTTGGCGCAATACTGGGCGATCGGCAGGTCAAGCAGCACCGCGTCGACGTTGCCCACTTCCAGATCGCGGTACGGCTCCATCTGTCCATCGTAGACTTTGGCTTCGATTCCCATCTGTTCGAGCAGGCGGGAGGCAGCCGTTTCTCCCAGCGTGCCGACTTTGGCCGCGAGCGTTTTGCAGTCCTGCAGCGTGGCGATTCGGTCGTCGTCCGCGCGCGTCACCAACTGCAATCGATAGACGTAATAAGGACGGGTCAAGCGGAAATTCGCGGTCCGCTCCGGCGTGACCTCAAGACCATTCAAGGCGATGTCCAGATCGCCGCGTTGCAGGCCCAGCAGCAGGTTTTCGAAGCCGTACTGGTGGAACTTGATCGGAACACCCAATTCGCGGGACAGTGCGTCGATCAGATCCACTTCAAATCCGATGTTCCTGCCCAGGTCGTCGGGGTCTTTGAAGATATACGGCGCGCCCCCTTCGGAATCGGCGCCCCAGTGCAGCGACTCACGAGTCGCGGCAGCGGAGACATCGGCGGCAGCGGAGACGGTCGCTAACGCCAAGCTGGCGCCAAGCGCCATGGCGGCGGCGAGGCAGCCCGGTGGGGCGACGCGCCGCGGCGGGTCCGTCAGTGACAACTTGGGATCGGCGATCGGGAATCCTCCCTAAGTCGGTCCGCGCCGGTCATTCGCGGATCATTTCATCCACCGTCTGGCCGGACGGAATCATCGGCAACACATGTTCCTGGTAGGGCACTTCGACGTCGAGCACAAACGGCCCGGGATAGTCGATCATCTCCCGCAAGGCGGCGGTCAGGTCGGATTTTCGGCTGACGGTCGCCGCTCCGCAACCAAACCCTTTGGCGATGCCGACGAAGTCGGGATAGCGCGTGCTGGCGTAGCGCCCTTCGCCTTTACCGATCGCCTCGGCCTGGTCGATCGGCCCAAGATAGGTATGGGCGCGGTTGCCGGAATAGAATCGATCTTCCCATTGCACAACCATCCCCAGATGCTGGTTGTTGAGCAGCAGGACCTTTACCGGCAGTTTTTCGCAGAAGCAGGTGGCCAGTTCCTGGACGTTCATCAACAGGCTGCCGTCGCCGTCGATATCGATGCAGAGTGCGTCGGGATGGGCCGCCTGGGCGCCCATGGCGGCGGGCAAGCCAAAACCCATCGTTCCCAATCCAGAGCTCGACATCCAGGTCCGCGGCTCACGGAACTTGAAGAACTGCGCCGCCCACATCTGGTGTTGCCCCACCCCGACTGAAACCATCGTTTTCCGGTCGCGGGTCATGCGCGACAGCTCGGAGATCGCGTGCTGTTGCACGATGCCTTCACCGCTCAAGGCGTACTTGAAAGGTTGTTCGCGTTTCCAGGTCTGGCATTGACCGACCCAAGGGCTGATCTCTTCCGGCGGTTCGACGATCTTCAACAGTTCCTCGAGCGCATATTTGACGTCACTGACGACGGGGATGTGGGCCGGTTTATTCTTGTTGATCTCGGAGGGATCGATGTCGACATGGATGATCTTGGCGTGCCTGGCGAAGGCGCTGACTTTTCCGGTCACGCGATCGTCGAAACGCACCCCCAGTGCGATCAGCAAGTCGCAATCGCGCACCGCCCAATTTGAATAGACGCTGCCATGCATGCCGAGCATATCCAGGGACAACGGATCGTCGCTGGGAAATGTCCCCAGCCCCATGACGGTCATCGTCACCGGAATACCGGTTTTTCGCGCGAGTGCCCGCAGCGCGGCGCTGGCGTTCGAGGCGATCACACCGCCGCCGGCATAGATGACAGGACGCTTGGCCAACTTGATCGCCGCCGCAATCCGACGGATCTGCTCGGGATGCGCCCGGCGGTCATCGACCCGATACCCGGGCAGCTTCATCGATTCGTCCCAATCGGGCACGCACGTATCCTGTTGGATGTTCTTGGGCATATCCACGAGCACCGGCCCGGGCCGGCCCGTCGACGCCACGTAGAACGCCTCCTTCATCACGCGGGCGATCTGGTTCACATCGGTGATCAGGCAATGATGCTTGGTGATCCCCCGGCAGACCTCCACGATCGGCGTCTCTTGAAAAGCGTCGGTGCCGATGACATGCGTCGAAACCTGACCCGTAATCGCCACCAGGGGGATACTGTCGAGTTTCGCGTCGGCCAGGGCGGTAACCAGGTTGGTTGAGCCAGGGCCGCTGGTCGCCATGCAGACTCCGACACGCCCGGTCGTCCGGGCGTAGCCTTGCGCCGCGAAGGCGCCGCCCTGTTCATGCCGCGGCAGAATCGTCCGCAGGCGATCGGAGTAGCGTGTCAGTGCCTGGTGCAACGGCATGCTGGCGCCACCGGGATAGGCGAAAATGACGTCGACCCCATGATCGACCAGCGACTTCACCAGGACGTCCGCTCCGGACATGCATTGGGTGGCCGCTACAGGCTGGACATTCGACATGATTGTTATCCCTCAACTTCCGATCGGTTTCGGCGGGCGATCGCCGGTAGATCCGTATTCACGAATCGGCGCACAGGACCAATCTACTTCAAGTTACGCGACATAGTTCGGGCTTTCAAGGTTCGATGCAGGTTGTGGTTAGCCCGCCAGCGGTCCCATAGCACCGCCGGCCGCTGGATCCTGCAACGTCTTCCGCAGGAATAAACCGGTGCTGTTTTCGCGGAGCGCCGCGATTTCCTCGGGAGTACCGCTCGCCAGCAGGTATCCGCCCGCGGTCCCGCCTTCCGGTCCCAGGTCGATCAGCCAATCCGCCGACTTGATCACATCCAGATGGTGCTCGATCACAATGACGGAATTGCCCTTGTCGACCAGCCGGCTGAACACCGCCAGCAGGCGGCGAACGTCGTCGACGTGCAAGCCGGTCGTCGGCTCGTCGAACACATAAAGCGTGTTGCCGGTTTCGGTGCGCGCCAATTCCGTGGCCAGCTTGATCCTTTGCGCTTCGCCGCCGGACAACGTATTCGAAGCCTGCCCCAGTCGCAGGTAGCCCAGGCCGACGTCGCCCAACGCCTGCAGTCCACGGACGATCACCGGGAAATTTTCGAAGAATCCGATCGCATCCTGTACCGACATGCTCAGGACATCGGCGATCGATTTGCCCCGATAGCGAACCTGAAGTGTCTGCGGGTTGAATCGCGCACCGCCGCATGCCGGACAGGCCACGTACAGGTCGGGGAGGAAGTGCATTTCGATCTTTTCCGTACCCTGGCCTTGGCAATGTTCGCAGCGCCCACCTTTCGCGTTGAAACTGAAACGGCTGGCGCGGAAACCGAGCAACTTCGCCTCGCGGGCGCTGGCGAAGACTTTGCGGATCTCATCAAAAAGTCCGCTGTAGGTGGCGGGGTTGCTGCGAGGGGATCTGCCGATCGCCGACTGATCGATCGGAATCACTTTATCCAGCTGATTAACGCCACGAAGGCTCTGGAATGGACCCGGTTTTGATCCCAGCCCTCCCAGCCGGCGGACGACGGCCGGGATCAAGGTCTCGTTAATCAATGAGCTTTTTCCCGAGCCGCTCACCCCCGTAACGCAGACCAGAACGCCGAGCGGAATCATGACGTCGATGCGCTTCAGGTTATTCGTGGCGACCCCTTCCAGCATCAGAGAACGGGTTTTCGCGACCCGGCGACGCGTGGCCGGAATGGGAATCCACTCCCTTCCACTGAGGTAGCGGCCGGTGATCGAGTTCTCCTGGGCCTGGACTTCCGCCGGCGCGCCCTGAGCCACGATCAGGCCACCCGATTCGCCAGCGGCCGGTCCGACGTCGATCAGATGGTCGGCCTGCCGGATCATTGCTTCGTCATGTTCCACAATCAATACGCTGTTCCCCATCCGTTGCAGGTCACGCAGCGCGTCGAACAGCCGCTGGTTGTCGCGCGGATGCAGCCCGATCGACGGTTCGTCGAGAATGTAACAGACGCCGACCAGTCCCGATCCGATGCTGGTGGCGAGTCGCACACGCTGCAGTTCACCGCCACTGAGCGTATCGGCGGACCGATCGAGTGTCAGATAATCCACTCCGACCCGCTCGAGAAAACAGAGTCGCCGCGTCATCTGGCCGATCAACGGTTCCCCGATCGCCGATTCCGGTCCTTCCCAGCGTAATTCTTCCAGAAATTCGCGGGCTTCGCGCACCGACATCCGGGTAAGTTGATGGATCGCCTTGCCCGCGATATTGACGCTGGTCGCTTCCTTGCGCAATCGAGAGCCCTCGCAAGCGGTGCAGCTGACGGGACCGCGGTATGTTTCGAGTTCCTCTTTGCGCCGGGCGTCGGTCGCGGTGGCATATTCCCGCTCGAGTGCCATCAGCAGTCCGATATATTTCTTGTTGTCGCCGTGGAACAACCGCTGCAGATCCTCGGGCGGCCATTCGCCAACCGGTGTGGCCGGCGACAGCGACTGACTCTGCAGGAAAGTTTCCACGTCCGCCAGCGCTTGGCGGACCGCAGCCGCCTTCTGCGCTCGCCAGGGAGCGATCGCACCGTCTGCCATGGTGCGGGTCTTGTCGGGAATCACTAGGTCGGGGTCGAATTCGACCCGGGACCCCAACCCTTCGCAGACGGGGCATGCGCCGTAGGGGCTGTTGAAGCTGAAGGTGCGGGGCTCAAGCTCCTCGTAACTGATCTCGCAGTTCGGGCAGGCGTACCGCGTACTGAACAACTCGTCGCGCCAGAGAAGCTCGCCGCCGTTGGTGGCGGCTCGTTCCGCCTCCGGCAGCAGGTAGCATGCGGCCACGAGTCCCTGGCCGTGGCGAATGGCCAATCGAACCGACTCTCCCACACGCGACTCAATTCCCGCGCGAATGATGATGCGATCGACAACCGCATCGATATGGTGCGTTTTCTTGGCGGACAACGGCGAAATCTGGTCCAACTCCAGAACCTCCCCGTTGACCCGCGCTCGCAGCAGCCCGGCCTTCCGAATTTGCGCCAGCACGTCGCGGTGCTCGCCTTTCCTGCCGCGCACCATCGGCGCCAGAATCATCGTCTTGGTGCCTTCGGGAAGTTTCATCAGCCGTGCCTCGATCTGTTCCGCCGTCTGCTGCTTCACCGGGGCGCCGCACTGGTAGCAAGAGACCGAGCCGAGCCGCGCGAATAACAGCCGCAAGTAGTCATAGACTTCGGTGACCGTTGCCACGGTGCTGCGGGGATTCTGAGCGCCCTGGCGCTGATCGATGCAGATCGTCGGCGGCAAACCCTCGACCGATTCCAGGTCGGGCCGCTCCAGTTGATGCAAATACTGCCGGGCGTAGACGGAGAGCGTTTCCAGGAACTGCCGCTGGCCCTCGGCATACAGCGTGTCGAATGCGAGCGAACTTTTGCCGGAACCGCTTGGTCCGGTAATCACGACCAGTTGGTCGCGTGGGATGTCGAGGTCCAGATTCTTGAGATTGTGGACGCGCACGCCGCGAACTCGAATCATACTCGGGGGCGAGTCCGGTTCTGGTTTCGAGTTGGGCCTGCCGCGGGACATGGAGCTAGATAGCCAGGAAAGTGACCGGGAGTTAAACTTCCCACGGTAACAGACGAGCGCGCTGACGACAATTGGAATTTCGCCGCTCGGGGCGGCGAATGGGGCGGCGCGAGCATCTGAAATTGACAAGCGGCTTAAAATGAACAGCGAACCGCCGCCCGGTAGGCCCGACGCGTTCGGAACGCGCTTACAAACGGTAACAGAGCGGGAGCTGCTGCTGGCACCCTATGCAACGTTCAGTGCGCAGTCGCAGGGTCGCCGCTATCCCGAGCCGGACCATCCCTACCGCGGACCGTTTCAGCGCGACCGCGATCGAATCGTTCACAGCGCCGCCTACCGCCGACTGAGTGGCAAGACCCAGGTCTTTATGGGCGAACTGGGCGACTATCATCGCACGCGACTGACACATACCTACGAAGTCGCCTCGATCGCCCGCACCATGGCCCGCGCTCTACGCCTCAATGAGGATCTTGTCGAGGCGCTGGCGTTGTTCCACGACATCGGTCATCCGCCCTATGGTCACGCCGGCGAGGACGCTTTGAATGAATGCCTGGCAGACGACGGCGGCTTCTCGCATAACCGCTTCGCGCTGACGCTCGCCGAGGAACTTGAATCGCGTTACCCGGGTTTTCCAGGCCTGAACCTGTCGCTGGAGGTGCTGGCCGGCCAGCGGGAACGGACAAGCAAACTCGATCGAACCCTGTCGGCCGACCGCTCCAGCCTCGAAGCTCAAGTCGTGGACCTCGCCGACAGCATCACGTACGACGCACACGATTTTGACGATGCGGTCAAACTGGGCCTGGTTACGATCGAGCAACTCCTGGAAGTTCCGTTGGTGCGCGAAGCGGCCGACCAGGCGCGGGCGCGGCATGGCAATATCAGCGGGAAACTGCTGCGCATGGCGATCGTTCACGAATTGATCGACCTGCAGGTCGGTGACGCACTCGATCACGCGCGGCAAGTCCTGCGGGTGCTGGAGCACGACATGCATCGTACGCTCAGCGAAGCTCACCCGTCCGTTCGCCTCGGTCACTCCATTGCAATCGCCGAACGCAAAAGGGTACTGGAGGATTTTCTTTACCAGAATGTCTACCGGCATCCGCGGTTACTCGCCGTTCGCGCCGTCGCTCAAGCGCGCCTCCGCTCGATGTTCGACCTGCTGACGCAAAACCCGGAACGGCTGCCGGTTCGATTCCGCGAGCGGGCGAAAAACGTGGGCTGGAACCGGTCGGTCGGCGATTATCTCGCCGGCATGACCGATCGCTATTGCGATGCCGTCCATCAGCGCTTGTTGGGTTACGGGACGGATTCCGGGCCGGGTTGCGGGCCGACCAGCCCCCGCTGACCATCACTCGCAAAATCCCGGGATGGCTAGCATGGTGTCCCGTCCAGGGACTAAGATAGGGCTCATTATGGATGCGACAAAGATCTTTCCTAGGAATTTTTCGCTTTGGCTGCTGCGCGCCGTTTTTCTGCTGGTCGCCGCCGGGGTCGCCGTCTACATCGTCAACATTAACCGGCCCCAGGCCGAACATGTACCGATCGGATCCAGTATCGTGTTTTTCGTGCTGGTGATGCTCGGCGCTGTGACGATCGTCACCGTCGATACCATGTTCCCCCGCAAACGGCTGGACATGATCACTTCGGTCTACTTCGGCATCCTGATCGCCCTGTTTCTGACCTACGCCGCCAGCATCGCCCTCGAACCGCTGCTGCTGACCCCCGACCTGCAGATTTCCAGGATAAAACCGGTGATCCAGCTGCTGATGGGCATCGCCTTCAGCTATATCTGCATCAGTCTGTTGATGCAGACCAAAGACGATTTTCGGTTCATCATTCCGTACGTGGAATTCGCCAAAGAGGTCAAGGGACTGCGGCCGTACGTGCTGGATACCAGCGTGATCATTGATGGCCGAATCGCCGACCTGGCCGAGACTCACATTCTGGACAGCCAGCTGATCATGCCGCGTTTTGTGCTGGCCGAGGTTCAGGCAATCGCCGATAGCGGTGACAAGTCGCGCCGGGCGCGAGGGCGGCGCGGCCTGGATGTGCTCGACAGGCTGCGAGCCAACACCGAGATCGAGCTGAAAATCTACGACTCCGAAACCCCGGAAATGGCCGGGCAGCCGGTCGACATGAAACTGGTGCTGTTGGCAAAGCACCTCGGCGGCAAAGTCGTTACCGGCGATTACAACCTGAACAAGGTGGCTCGGATCCACAGCGTTCCCGTCATCAACCTGAACGATATTGCCAACGCGCTTAAACCGGTCTTCCTGCCAGGCGAAACCCTGGACGTCAAGATTGTCAAATCCGGCGAAGAAGCGGGACAGGGCGTTGGCTATCTCGACGACGGTACGATGATCGTCGTCGAGGGAGGGCGGGAGCATCTGCAGAAAACGGTGCGGGTCTCGGTAACCAGCGTTTTGCAGACCAGTGCGGGGCGCATGATATTCGGTCGATTCCTCAGCAATCTCTAACCAACCGCGAGGCTACCATGGCGGAACTCACGCGTCGCTCGTTCAATACGCAAACGGTCGCATCGTTGTTGACGTTCTCGCTGCTCGACACGCTGCTGGTGCGGCGGGCGTTTTCCACGGAAATCGAGCCGCTGATTGCGCGGTGGCTGAAGCAGGTCAACGACCTCGGACTCGATCTCAAAGGCAAAGCGTTGCCGGCAGTTCAATGGCAACAGCAGGTGGAGGAACTCTTCGGGAAATGCGAGTTGTCCGAACTGTTGCGGTTCATCGACTTCGACAAACTCACGGCAAACATCTCCTTCCGGGACCAGGGAGAGGTCAGTCTACGGGCGACGATTCCGTCCGTCGAAGGGCTGCCGACCAACCTGGTGTTCGGGCACCAGGTCTTCGCGCTGAAAAAAGATCGCTCCGTGGTGCCGCATGGCCACGAGAACATGGCGACGGCGTTTCTCGTCCTCCGCGGTAGGTTCCACGGCCGGCATTTTGATCGCCTGGAAGATGCTCCCGAGCATATGATTATCCGCCCGACGATCGATCGCGCGTTTGGTGCCGGGGAGCATTCCTCGATTTCCGATGAAAAAGACAACGTGCACTGGTTCAAAGCCACCAGCGAATCGGCGTTTATCTTCAATATCCACGTGAACGGGCTGGTCGCGAATCGGCGTACCGGCCGCGTCTACATCGATCCCCAAGGTGGCGAAAAACTGTCCGACGGCCGTATTAAGGCGCGAAAGATCGGCAGTGACGAAGTGTATCGAAAGTATGGATAAGCCGGTTCATCGCGTGGAGGTGGGGAAGGCGGGCAGTTACGGGACGGATCATCGCAGCCGCCGCTAGCGCTCAGACGTCGAGGTTGCGCACGTCGAGTGCGTGCTTTTCGATGAATTCCCGCCGCGGTTCGACCTTGTCGCCCATCAGCACGCGGAACATGTCGTCCGCCGCTCCAGCATCACTCATGGTGACCTTCACCAGAGTGCGATTCCCTGGATCGAGGGTCGTGTCGCGCAATTCCTCGGCATTCATTTCGCCCAGACCTTTGAAGCGGGTCACCGTCCAGCCTTTCTGACCGGCCTCCCGAATCGCCGCGGAGAGTCCTCGCAGATCGCGGAGCGGAAGGTCGGATTCGCCGCGACGCAGCAGGTAGCGAGGCGTTTCCATTCCGGTACGTTCCTGGGGAATCAACGATTGAATGTCAAATCCGAGGCTGGCGAGATCGCGCAATCCCTGGTTGATCGTGCGGACCTCGTGCAGTTCGGTGATATGCAAGTGGGGCGTCGCGCCGTTCGATCCGTTGCCATTCGGTTCCTGCTCGGACTGGGTGTCGCTGATCGAGACTTCGCTGCCGGTCGCCTGTTCCTCTTGATCGACGAACTCTTCCAGTTCCGCGCGCGTCGCGAACCAGAGTTCGCGCCTTCCCAGGAACACGTGGAACACGGGCAACCGCCCTTGGGAGTCGATGCGTGCTGCGTGTGCCCGCAGGCTGATGCCACGCTTTTCGAGGGCGAGCAGCGCGTCTTCCATCGATGCCATAGTTCGGGACAGCCTCTGCATCTCGTCGCCGCCGATTTCCCGACCGTCACCCGGGATGAATACGGCGTCCGCCAGGCCGCGTTCCAGCAGCTTTTCCCGCATCTCGTCTTCGGTCTGCACGTAGAACGTTTCTTTCTTGTTCTTGACGCGGAACAACGGCGGCTGGGCGACGTACACGTGTCCCGACGCAACGAGTTGGTACATCTGCCGATAAAAGAAGCACAATAGCAGGGTGCGGATATGCGAACCGTCGACGTCGGCGTCGGTCATAATGATGATCTTGCTGTACCGGCGGCGAGCCAGATCCTGTTCCGCGCCGATACCGCTGCCGATCGCGTGGATCATGCTCTGGACTTCCTCGTTCGCGAGCACTTTGTCCTCGCGGGACTTGTAGGCGTTGATGATTTTTCCGCGCAACGGAAGGATCGCCTGGAAATCGCGCAAGCGGCCGCCCTCAGCACTGCCACCGGCCGAATCACCTTCGACCAGGTACAGTTCACAGCGATCCACGTCGCGGCTGATACAGTCCCGCAATTTACCCGGCAGGCTGCCTCCACTGAGAATTCCCTTGCGTTCCCGCAGCAGTTGCTTGGCTTTGCGAGCGGCCTCGCGCGCCTCGGCCGCCAACACCGCCTTGTTGACGATCAGCTTGGCGGTCTTCGGGTTCTCTTCGAGGTAGCTCGTGAGAAAATCGCCGACCAGCGAATTGACCTGACCCTCGACGTCGACGTTATTGAGCTTGACCTTGGTTTGCGATTCAAATTTGGGCTCGGGATGCTTCAACGAAACGACCGCCGTCATCCCTTCGCGAAAATCATCGCCGGTCGGAACGATATCCTTGAACAGGTTGTTCTTCTTCGCGTAGCTGTTGACGGTACGCGTCAGCGCGGTCCGAAACCCCGAAAGGTGCGTACCGCCGTCCACGGTATTGATGTTGTTGACGTAGGTTCGCACATTTTCTGAAAATTCGGTGGTGAACTGCAGTGCCAGTTCCACCGTTACTCCATCGACGTCGCGGAGCATGTACATGATGTCGGAGTGCGCAACATCACAGCTGCGGTTGAGATGCTCGATGAACTGCAGCAACCCGCGCTCATAGTAAAACGATTCCCCCTCACCCGTCCGTTCGTCCATGAACTTGATCCGCACGCCCCGGTTGAGAAACGCCAGTTCCTGCAGACGGTTCTTGAGGATGTGGTAATCAAATTTCAGGTTTCCAAACACCTGCGGATCAGGTTTGAACGTGGTTTTGGTGCCCGTCCCACTGGCTTTGCCGATCCGCTTTACCGGACCGACGGGAACCCCACGCTGGTATTCCTGCTGGTAGACATGCCCGTCGCGACGCACCTCGACTTCGCACCACTCGGAGAGAAAATTCACCGCTTTCACGCCGATGCCGTGCAGACCGCCAGACGTTTTGTAGGCTTGCTTGTTGAATTTGCCGCCGACTTTCAGCCGGGTCATGACCGCTTCCAGCGCGGAGATTCCGAGTTCCGGATGCATGTCCACCGGAATTCCACGCCCGTCGTCCATGACGGTGATGGAACTGTCCGGATGGATCGTGACCTTGATTTCGTGCGCATACTTGGCCATCGCCTCGTCGATCGAATTATCGACGGCTTCGTACACCAGGTGATGCAGGCCGCGTACTCCGGTGTCGCCGATGTACATTCCCGATCGTTCGCGAACATGCTCCAGATCGCTCATGGCTCGAATCTGGTCGACGCCGTATTCGCCCGATTCCGCGGGGTCACTCTGCAAACGGTCCACGTCGCCGGCCGGCGGATCGGACTGTGGTGGTTGCGGTTCGTTCTTCTCGTCACTAGCCATGCTGTTCCTTTTCTTCCTTAATCGAGTTTACCGACTCGAAAGCGGAGCTTACGAATATTTTGTTGCGGCAATGCGTTCTGAATGCCCGACAGCAGTTCCTGCGTCCGCAGACTGAGTTCCGTGGTCACCATCGAATTGGCGACGACCACCGTCAGGGTTCCACGCCGAACCTCGCAGGGAACCGAATCGGCCGCCAGTTGTTCGCCGACAAGCGTCTTCCATACATCGGTGCGCTGCCTGGCCGACTCCGATTGGCCGTAGCCTTTCAGCGCTAACAGGTCGGACAGCAGGCTGCTCAGTCTTCTGGGCGCCGGACGAAAAATCTGACGCGCTCGCAATTCCGAGAAATCAACGTCCGCTTCCTCATGCTCCTTCATTCCAGATCCTTCGCTCGCGTGGGCCTGTGCCACGGCATCAACGCAGATGTATTCAATGTTCTTTCGACATCGGCATGATCACATATTGGTAACCGTCGTCGGTCGAAAACAATGCCGCCGACTCCGAGGACTCAATTTCGCAGGTGATCATTCTTTCGGCGTCGAGCACACGCAGAAAGTCAGCAACATATCGGTTGTCCAATGCGATCGTGATCGGCTGGCCCACGTAGCTGATCGGCATTTCCACTCGCGAACGGCCGACGTCGGCGGTGGACGCCATCAGGATCAGCGAACCATCGCCAAAGCAAAAATCGATTCCGCGACTATCTTCGCTCACGACGATCGAAGCCTGGCGCAACGCAGCATAAACGGCTCCCGCAGGCAATTCGATCCGAATTGGATTCGTGCGTTGTGGCAGCACGTCGCGCCAACGCGGGAATCGGCCCTCGACCAGCCGCGAGAAAATGGTCCCCCGCGGGCTGCGGATCAGAATGTCGTTGCCTCGCGCACCGACGCGAATTTCCGCGTCCGAATCAAACAGTGCTCGATCGATAAGTTGCATGGCGCGCGTCGGAACAATCGTGGTGTAGTCGCTCGAATGGTGGTTGCCGACCGAGATTGCCGGACCTTCCATTTTCGCGAGCCGTCGACCGTCCGTTCCGACAGCGATCACCCGCTGCTCTTCGAACTCGAGCAGCACGCCCCCCAACGCGTAACGGCTGTTTTCCGTGTCGGTGGCGAAGGCAGTGCGGCGAATCAACTCCTTGAAAAACCGTGCCGGAATTTCCTGATATCGCTCCTCGTGAAATCCCTCAATCACGGGAAACTCGTCGGGGTTCCCACCCGCCAGTCGGAATTCACTGCGGTCACCACGAATCACCGTCCCCTGGCCTTCCACTTCCAGACGCAACTGAGCGTCGGTCGATTCCCGCAGGATCAGTCCAAACCGGCTGGCCGGCAACAGCGCTGTCCCGGGAACCTGGACTTCTATATCCGGCACCTCCATCCGAATGGCGACATCCAGGTCGGTTGCCATCAGACTTATTGAGTTACCCGACGCGTCCAGCTTCACGTTCTGCAGAATCGGTTTCGGCGTTCGAGCCGGCACAATGTTCGACACGACGCCAAACGCGGCGAGCAACGAATCTCGATTGCACTTCAATTTCATCGCAGGTGAACTCCACGGTTTTCCGCAGTCAGTTTTGGTGATCTCTAATAGTATTTTTTAAGTCAGTAATAGTAATAGTCCGCTGTCTTCTGTCGGCACGGCGAATGACCCGTGAACGCAACACGCAGCGGTATCGGAGGTTGTTGTCACGAGCGGAAGGCGGACAACCTGTAAAAATAATGGCAGATTTGTGAACGACGGCTGTTGCTGGAAAGTGGTTGTCGTTCGCGTCCGTCGCCTGGCGCGTCGAGAGGCAATTTCAGCGACATGCTGTGACATCAATTTTGCAGATTTTCCCCAAGAGTGTCTCACGATAACACACGCATTTTTTCAATCGCGTCGCGTAACGCGCCGTCAATCGACAACAGCTCCTCCGTCTTGCGGCAGGCGTGCATGACGGTTGTATGGTCGCGGCCGCCGAATTCAGCGCCGATCGCGTCCAGACTCATTCGCGTGAGCTGACGGCAGAGGTAAATCGCCACGCCCCGAGCCCGCACTACGCCCTGACGGCGCGAGGGTCCCGTGAGGTCGTTCAAGCGGACACCGAACAGCGACGCCACTTCCTTGCAGATGGCGCGTAATCGGGGAATCTCATTGTCCACTTTCTCAAAACTGCTCTGGAGCTGTTCGACCGAAACGGCCTGCACCTGACCGGCGATCCGTTGGGCGAGCGCCAATAGTAACTGGTTCATCTGCAACACCGTGCAATGCAGAGGCAACAGGCCCGGCATACCATCAGCGAGCAGATCGATCGCCGATTCGTGGAATTGGATTCCGTGCAGCCGCGCGAGTCGTGTCAGCAGAATTCTGCGTGCGGCCGGACCAGGGGCGGTCATTGGAATCGCCAGGCCGCTCGAGAGGCGGCTAACGAATCGCGGGTTCAGACCGCCGATTTCGCCCGGCAAGCGTCGCGCCGTGAATAAGATCCTGTTCTCGAACTCCGGGAGACGATCCAGATACTGGCAGATTTCCAGCTGCGCGGTCGATTTGCCGGCCAACTCTTCGATGCCATCAATAATGACCAGTCGCAATTGATTCAGCCGATGGCGGAAATCGTCCAGACCGTCGGTGTCGATGGCATGGGCGACCGCGCGGGCAAAATCCGATCCGGTCCAGACCTGAACCCGACCGTTGCCGGGCTGGGAATGCCAGCGTTCCGCAAGGATATTTGCGAGCAGACTCTTGCCCGTACCGGTGGGGCCATAGAGCAGCAGCGACTCCAACGTTCGCACACTTTCGCTCATCCGCGCGATGGCGAACTGGATCAACCCCCGATCGTCGGATCCGACGAATTCATCGATCTCCGGACTGGCAATCCGGGATCGGCGAAGCGTGCGTGCCGACAATGTAAATGCACTCCCTGACACCGTCCGACTGGCCCCCTGAAAATTCGCCATTTTTGCCAGCCGAAATTATAGAAAATCGGGCTTCGACTGAGGAGGTCCCCGGGGTCGGAATTTCGGTGTCTGCGGGGGTCAATTCCGCCAGCAAACCGCGACGATCCGGTCGATCGCTTCGGAAACGTCCTGGAGGCTGTTTGTTCGAGCGAAGCTGAACCTCAGTGCTGACCCGATGAGTTCCTCGGCGACCCCCATCGCCTGCAAAATGGGGGACGGCTCGCTGGAACCGCTCGCACACGCGGATCCAGTCGAACAGCTGATTCCGGCCAGATCGAGTGCGAGGAACAATCGCTGGCGATCCGCGCCGGGGAACGAAATACAGCTCGTCTGAGGCACGCGAAGCGCCTCACTCCCGTGCACAACGATCGGCACCCGACCAGCCAATCCCGCCTCAAAACCATCCCGCAGTTGGGAGAGTGTCCGCAGCTGTTTCCCGGACACCGCCACGGCCTGTTCCAGGGCCACGCGGAACCCGACCGCTAACCCGACCGATTCCGTGCCGGGTCGAAGCCCAGCTTGCTGGAAACCCCCGCGAAACAGCGGTACCAGCGGTAGACCTTTACGCAGCAGGAGCCCTCCGATTCCCACCGGACCGTGAAACTTGTGCGGAGCAATCGACATGGCGTCCACTCCAAGTTGAGCGAATTCGATCGGCAATTTGCCGACCGCCTGGGCTGCGTCGGTATGGAAGGGGATGCCATTCGATCGACAGATGGCGGCGAGTTGTTCGATCGGCTGTATGACGCCCGTTTCGTGGTTGGCGTAGATCACACTTACAAGACAAACCTGCGGCGTCAACCGCCGGGAGAACTCGCCCGGGTCGATCCGCCCGCACCGGTCGACGGGTAGTTCCGCGACCGTAAAACCCCGCTCGCGCAACAGCGAAGTCGCTCCCTGAAGACAAGGGTGCTCGACCGACGAAATCAACACGGTTGCAGGCGGGCTGCCGGCCATCCCGAGCAGCGCCAGATGATTCGATTCGGTCGCGCCGCTGGTGAAGACCAGACGATCGTCGCGGCCGGCACCCAGCGCCGCACAAATGGCGTCGCGAGAATCCTCAAGGACCGCGCGTGCCGCCTGGCCATCAGCGTGCTGGCTGGCGGGATTCGCCAGGCACCGCGCGTCGATCCGGTCGATCGCTTCCCTGACCAGCGGATCGAGAAAAGTGGTAGCGTTATTGTCGAGATAGATGCGTCGCATATTCAAGGAAGTTACGTCGCGGTGACGGAATCGCCCGCCGACGCACGGCGCGAGCGGATCCATTCGGTACGAGGGTCCTCGTCCGCAAGGTGCAGAAGCGCCTCGTCGAGAAGTTCCGCCGCCTGGCGGCTCTGCCCCAACTCTGCCAGCACCTCGGCGCGGCTTAGCAGCTTGTCTGCCAGGTAGTCGTCGATTCTCCAGGTCAGCGTCTCATCGGGCGTCGCGGCGGCTGCAAAGTCAAGAAACGGAGGAATGAACTCGTACAACCGCAACTCGGTCAGCCGTTGAACTTCCGGCCAGAGCTTCCAGGCAAGTTCGTCATGTTCGGTCGTCCACTTGCGCCAAGGCGATCCGCTGCCGGCAGACTCCAGGGCCCGATAAAGAAAACTCGCGTCTCCGTCGGCTTGGCGGTTCCAGCGGTTGACGCTCACCAGGTCCCAGTTTCTCGAATCGAGTTCCGGGTTGCTGCTGACGAAACCGTCACCACGCAGAAAATCGACGTCCTGGTGAGTGGCTGCGGCACGAGTGATCCGCGTAAGTTGCAGTCGAAGCAGCGGGATTTCGACGTAGCGAAAATGGCGGAATCGAAATTCGCGTGGGGAAAACTCCAGTCCCGTTACGGTACCGATCCGGATCAGCACGGAACTGGAAACGATGGTTACCGTCGACACGACCAGTCCGATCAGGAGGCGCCGGCGGTATCGCTGCCAAAAACCTCGATTAACCTCTGCCACGCAATACCTGCCCCTGGGATCGAGACACGAACTTCGATATTCATCTTAAACCTGACCCGCGGGCCTGCCTACCGAGACCCCTGCCGCTTTTTCTCTCTTTGCCAGATTATCCGGTCCGGGTACCATTCCACGTGCGTGTAGGACGGACATTTTGTCCGTTGGAACCTACCCGAACGGACAAGATGTCCGTCCTACCAGGAAGGAGCCGAACGCCCGTGACCGTAATGGCTCGCATGAGCGCGATCCTAATCTTCCTAGGCATCATGCCCGTGCTGGCCCTTGTTCCCCAGTTCAGGCCGATTTCACGAAACTTGTCGCCGGCGGAGCCACCGGTCGCGCCCCCGCCGCAAACAAGTTCCCCAGGTCGGGAAGACGAGGAATCGCCGGGTGGACCTTCCGTCGAACCAGACCGAGCGTCGCGGCCGCCCGAGCGGGGATCGGCCGATGTCGGAGTGCCTGGACGGCAACCGGCCGACGGGGACGACAAGTTGCCGGTGCGCCGGTTCCCGCCGGCGGAACTGCTGCTGGAAGGCGACCGTTTTGAACAATTGCAGGCCCGCCTGCAGGCGCAGGGGGTAGACTATTACGTCCTGGAGCGGCAGGAGGGTCCCAAGCCAGGATACCGGTTCCATTGCAGAATCCGCGTGCACGGTTCCTCCACTTACGTTCGGCCGTTTGACGCGCAGGACGAAGATCCGCTGGTGGCCATGGAACTGGTGCTGCGGGAACTCGAACAGTGGAATGCGCGCCGCGAAGCGCGTTCCCAACTACGTTAGACGACCTGGCCGCCACCCGCCCGAGCCAAAAATGGTTGGGGGCGGACCGTGGAAAATCCTTTGGCGGATCAGGGGTACCGGGTTGCCTTAAACTGTTACAAAATCGTACCTTAATCCGATGCGACAGGTACCCAAGTCACCGGCGCGGCAACTGCGAAGCATCGCGAGTCGATATCGACTGCCCAAGGTTTTCCTCTGGGAATGCCGATCATGCAACAGCGGCGTGATAATTACGGGCACCCCGGACAGTGACGCGATTTTCGACAGGGACGCTAACCGGGACCTTCGAAACGTCGGCTCGTGGTCGGACGGAGCCCCGGCGGAGTCCTGCGAGCAACGTTTGAGTCGACTGGAAGCGATCCTGTTCCTGGCGCGCGAACCGTTGTCGGCGCGGCGGTTGAGCCAGTACGCCAACTTGGCGGATGGCACCGAAGCACGTACACTAATTTGCCGCCTGAACGAAAGATACGACCAGCAGAGTTGCGCATTTCGAGTGGAGGAGATTGCCAGCGGATTTCAATTATTGACCCGTCCCCAATTCGCTTCCTGGCTGCGGCGACTCGGGCATGTGCCAAGTGAAGTCCGATTGTCGGCTCCCGCCCTGGAAACGCTCGCCGTCGTAGCGTATCGTCAGCCGGTGTTGCGCGTGGACATCGAGGCGGTTCGGGGAGTCAATTGCGGCGAGATCCTGCGGCAGTTAATGGATCGGGACTTGATCCGGATTTGCGGACGGAGTGAGGAATTGGGCCGGCCATACCTTTACGGGACGACGAAGAAGTTCTTACAGATGTTTGGACTCGTCGATCTCGACCAGTTACCGCGAGCGGAGTCACTGCGAACACCAGCAGTCCAAGCACCAGCGAGGAAGCTCTCGACTTCGGAAGCCACCCTCAATAACCAGAATTCGATAACAGACCAGAAACTCGATGCAGAAACGTGAGGAGGAATCTGACGTGAGTGTGACCGTTTTTGCCGGCGTCGCGAACCGTTCCGTTGCCTTGGATACGCCCAACGATTCGATCGCGATCCTTTCCAGCCGTTTCGCCGACGGGCTGGAAGACCCGTCGCGCCTCGATCCATCCATGGAAGATGACGACTTCGACGACGAAATCGACGACGACGACGACGATGACGATGCCGACGACGACGACGATCTCGACGAGTTGGAAGACGATGAACTCGACGACGAGGAAGACGATGAACTCGACGACGAGGAAGACGATGAACTCGACGACGACGAGTGGGAAGAAGTCGACGACGAGGAAGCGGAAGAGGACGAGGACGAGGAGGAGGACGATGAGGACTGGGACGACGAGGACGATGAGGACTGGGACGACGACGACGACGACGAGGAAGAAGAGGAAGAAGAGAACGAGGCCTGGTAATCGGTCATTCGAGCCGGAACAGTCGTTTCAGTGCGTCGAGTAGTCCATGGGGTGTTCCGTCGTTGGCTTCGCTGCGAAGTGATTCAAGGGGTGGGTGGAGCAGTTTATTGAACGCGCGGTCAAACGCCTGCCGGATTTCCTCCGCGATGCGTGGTTCGATGGGCTGAATCTTGTTGAGTAATCGCGCCAGTTCATCCTGCTTGACGTTATCAGCCAGTTCCTTGAGCCGGCGAATGGTTGGCCCGGTGGCTCGGTGGTTTAATTCGCGCATGTAGCGTTCGGTTTCCTCGTCGATGATCTTCTCCGCCAGCGGCCATTCGCGCTGCCGGGCTTTCTGGTTGGCTTCGCAGACGCCGCGCAGATCGTCGATCGAGTAGAGGTAGACTTCAGGGTACTCCGCCAGCCGCGGATCGAAGTCGCGCGGGATGGCGAGGTCGAGGATGAACAAGGGGCGCTGTGCACGGGCCTGATGCGAGGCACGAAAACTGTCCCAGGTGACGATCGGTTCACTCGCGCCGGTCGTGCTGACCACGATATCGGCTTGAACCAGGAGTTCCTCCAGGCGTTCCCAAGGTTCGGCGCGGCCGCCGATCCGTTCGGCCAGTGCCTCGGCCCGTTCCCGGGAGCGATTGACGATCGCGATATCGGTGGCCGCTTCGTCGCGCAGATAGCGGACGGTTTCCTCGCCCATCTCCCCCGCGCCGATGACGAGTACCTGCTTGTCGTCGAATCGTTCAAAGAACCCTTTTGCGAATTCGCCGACGGCGACGCTGGGAATGCTGACCCGCTTCTGCTGGATCGCCGTTTCATTGGCGACGCGTCGCGCAACGCGGATTGCCGCCTGAAAGGCGGTATGCAGCAACGAGCCCGCGGAATTGCCCGCGCGGGCCAATTCGTAGGCCTGCTTGACCTGGGCATGGATCTGGGCCTCGCCGACCACCATGCTGTCAAGGCTTGCGGCAACCGTGAACAGATGGCGAATCGCGTCCTGCCCGGTTCGTTCGAACAGCTCTTCAAACACTTCCAGCGGATTCAGCCCGTGATATTCGGCCAGGAAGGCTGCGATATCGTGATGCGTGGGGCAGCGTTTGTCCTCTTCCGACGCCAGGTACAGTTCCACCCGATTGCAGGTGGATAACAGCACCGCTTCGGACCCGGGAAACCGGTGGCGCAACAGGCGCAGCGCGTCGCGGGCCTGGTCGGGGTTGAATGCGAGTTTTTCCCTCACTTGCACCGAGGCGTTATGGTGACTGCATCCGACAACGTGGACCTTCACGGCGCATCCCCCGTCGCCGCGCCGTCGCTTGCCGAAGCCGGCTGGCTGGCGTGATTACCCGCCAGGACAAAAGCCAACGCTAGCGCTAGAAACAAAAAACTGGCCAACGTCAGGTAGGCAATCTTGCGGCCCCGCCGCGCGGGAACATAGCACCATTCGAATATGTTCGCCGCCAGCAGCCAGACCAGCAACACAGCGCTGGAAAGGATCACGGGATCGGTCCAGGCAATGGAGTCGGACGTCTTGGCGGAGTTGAGCGCCACACCCGAGATAAGGCCGACGAGCAGCAGTCCGGTGGAAACCAGCAGCGTTCGGCGATTAAAGCGCTGCAGCCATTCCAAAGTTGGCAACCGGATGCCCTGCTGCGTCGGCAGCTTGTTTTTGAGACGATACGACTGCGCGAGGTACATCACACCGGCTCCAAAGCCCAACGCGACGGTGGAGGTGCCGGCGAGTAACGCGATCCCGTGGACGGTGCTCCAGAGTCCGAGCGCTTGATCGCGACTGAATCGCGCATCGTCCCCCATCAGCATCGCGATCAGGATCAGAACCAGTACCAGTGGCAACAGGAACAGTCCGACCGCGTTTTCCGAATGCCGTAGGATCAGGCCGACATAGGCGCCAGCAAGCAGCCAGGCCGAAAGCAGGCACCATTCGTACCAGCTGGAAAATAGCGGCAGGTGCTGCTGCAGCGCCGTTGTTGTCCGCTGCCCAAGGAACAGCGAATGGGCCAGGATGCCGGCCAGAGCGAACACCACGTTCAGCCAGGCGCGGACCCGCGCGCGAAATGCGAAGCGTGCGATTTCGGTGCCCAGTGCGAGCAGGTAGCTCCCCAGGAAACAGGTGATCGTCATCCCCGACAGCATTCCAGCGGCCACTCCACGCGAATACGCATCAATTTTCCAGGTCGTACTCTTTCAGCTTCTTATGCAGGGTGTTGCGGTTGATACCCAGGCGTTTGGCCGCCTTGATCTGGACATTATTACAGGTCAACATCACCTGGGCCAGCAGTTCCTTTTCGACGCGGTTGACGATTTTGGCGTGCAGGCTGTCTTCGTCCGGGCCGCAACTGGAGAGTCCTTGTTGGACGACGGCTGAGGTGAGGGTCTCCAGGTTCGCGCCGAGCAGGCGGCTGGAAGGCGCCGGTTGTTTTCCGAGCACGACCGGCGGCAACAATTCGACCGTCAGTTCATCGGTCTCCGCCAGCACCACGGCCCGTTCGATGTAATTCTGCAGTTCCCGCACATTTCCCGGCCAGTGGTACTCCTGCAGTGCCTGCCGGGCGGCGGGATGAACATGCACCACGAATCGCTCGTTGGCTTCCGAGTAGTGCCGCAGGAAGAAGTGCACCAGTTCCGGGATGTCCTCGCGACGGTTCCGCAGCGGCGGCAGCGGTATCGAGACAACGTTCAGGCGCCAATAAAGGTCTTCGCGGAACTTATCGTCGTGCACCAGACCGAGCAAGTCGCGGTTGCTGGCGGCGATTACGCGCGTATCCACGCGCACCGTGTTGGTGTCGCCCACGCGTTCGAACTCGCGTTCCTGCAGCACCCGCAGCAGCTTGACCTGCAGGTGGGGAGTCGTGGAGTTGATTTCATCGAGAAAAATCGTACCGAAATGCGCCGCCTCGAAGCGGCCGGTTCGGTTGTTGATCGCACCCGTGAACGCGCCGCGCACATGTCCGAACAGTTCGCTTTCAAGAAGGCTCTCGCTGAGCGCCCCGCAATTGACGCGCACGAACGGTCCGCCCGCCCGGTCGCTCAACCGGTGCACTGCACTGGCGATCAGTTCCTTACCGGTCCCCGATTCACCCAGTAGCAGCACCGAGGCATTGCTGCGCGCGACGCGGCGCGTCAGCCGGTAGACTTCCTGCATTGCCGGACTCGACCCAATCAGACCCGCAATGGGTGGATCCTGGTCCGCGCCCATCTTGGCGGGATTCGACGCTTGGGATTGGGGATTTGGCATGCTGACGAACGAATCGAACCGGCGTTCGTGGAGGTGGCTAGGGCGGCGGCTGTTCTAGGATGTCGAGTATATCGCTCAACAACTGTTGCGACTGCTGATCCAGCCGCGCGCTGCCGTTGTAGCGCCGGTATTGGTTCAGGATTGCGTCGCGCGTCAGCAGGATCGAACGCGTCTGGACCGCGGAGGCGAACGCCTTTACCGCTTCTCGCCGGTCGCTGACGGGCCAGTGGGCTTCACTGGCGAACTCGATCAATGCCTGCTGGGACCGGGGCGTGCCGAATTGTCCAAGGATTCCCGCCGCCAGCGACGACAACTCGCCGGTCTGCAAGGCGGTCTCGACCGCCGGCTGCAGGCGAGGCAGATCGTAGAATTCGTAACGCTTCCCTTCCTCGGTCAGGCGGGTGACCCATTCCAGGCATTGCCGCGCCTGTTCGACCCGGCGGTCCCTGCCTACGTTCTGGCGGGCAGCGATGGCGAATGAACGGTTGATAATCAGGTCCAGCGCTTCGATCTCGTAGGGCCGGACGAAGACGAACGTGAATTCATCAAGCTGCGCCTCGCGCCGCGACTTCTCGACGTCTTCCGCCCGCGAAATGATGCAGACTGGCAGGTGCGCCGTACGAGGCTCGTGACGCACCATCTGCAGCATTTCAGCAACCCGGGGTTGCTCGATCCCTTCGCTCAACAGCAGCAATTCGCAATCCGGGTTCTTCACGGCCAGCTGAAAACCGGCCCGTCCTGTGGACGCCGATTCGGCCTCGAATCCGCGTTGATTCAACATCCCGACCAGCGATTGAACATCGGTCGATCGCGGATGCACCACGACGGCGCGGCGCATGCCGACGGTGGAACTCAAATACGCGAGGCAGTCAGTCAGCATGCTCGACCCGGCAAAAGCCGACTGGGGATCGATGCGCAGGATCGCCATCGCCGCGGTGAATCGAACGCGTCGGTCGGGATGTTCCAGGCAGGTCGTCAGCGTCGCCGGACGACCGTCGAGTGTCTCCAGCAGTGATGGGTCGGCAATCGATCCCAGCAAATGGACGATCGCCATCACGCCAACGGATCGCTTGTTGCGCAGGCAGTCGACCAGGGCTTCGTTCAACATCGCCACGCCCGCCTGGGACGCGTACTGGACGATCGCGGGATCGCCTGACGAGGGTGGATTGTCCAGACCGGCGATCCACTGCGCCGCCTCGAGCCGCGTGGCCAGCGCCAGTCGTTGATATTCCCGATTGTCCGGCATGAGCAGCGCCAGTTCGCGAGCCAGGCGCGACGCTTCGACGACATTCAAAATCCGGGCATCAAAATATGCTGGAACCGGTCGTCGCGTCGTCGCCTCCCAATCCCATAGTTCCCCCGTTCCGTCGACGCCGATGACGACAGGTGACTCGCCGCCCAGATGGGCCTGAATACGCCGGGCCAGAAATCGGCAGGCCTCGTCCCGTGACGGCATCGCTCCCACCGTCCGCGCCAGCGCATCGCGAGCCGCGGCCTGTGCTTCCGCGTCGGCCTCCGGCAGAACCGCCGGCGCCAGGAAATAACCGACGCAGCGCGTCGCGTTCATTTTTCCGAGGACTCGGATCACCTGGGCCTTTAGCTGCGGGTTGTCGGATTGCAATGCGCCGACCAGCGGCTCCACGGCCTCTTTCCCCATGCGCACCAGCAACTGGCGGATCGCCGGATGCTCACTGCTGCGCGAGGCGTCCGACAGGACGGAAACCAGGGGTGGAATCGCGGATCGCCCGGCGAGCAGGATCTCCGACCCGGCCGCGGCACGGACCTGCAACGAGGCATCGGACAGCTTCGGTACCAGCGTCGACAACCGGTCGGCGTCACGCACTACCCGCGCTGACGCATCCAGCACCCGAACCCCGAAGTCGCGCCGCGCGGCGGTTAACGACTCCTGGGCCGCGACGCGCAGAAAGAAATCGGAGCCAATCCGAGATCGCAACGATGCCAGGGCCGCGTCGTCCAGATTCAATTCCAGCAGCCGATCCAGGTAGTTGGATGCCTCATCAAACCGCCCCAGATCGAACACCACGCGCACGGCCTGGATCAACTGCTCCGGAGTTTTCGGATTCGACCGACGAACGCTGAGGATCGCCGCATCCGTTTCCTCGACGAAGTCCGCCGGCCGTGCCGCCCCCTTCGCCGCCCCGGAACCCGGCCGTTTGTCCGTGGACGGCGCATTGGTGTCAAACGGGTCACTCTGAGCTGACGCCAGACGCGCGGCAGCAGCCAGACACAAGAGAGATGCGATTGTGATTCGACGATTCATGCGGGATCACTCATGAAATGGTGGCACGGGAAGTAGCGGCATCATCGATGGGCAGCGGGCCGATCTGCTGCTTCCATCGTTCGATCTGGCGGGCCACTTCCTGCGGAGCCGTCGAACCGTAGCTTACGAACGCCTGTAACGCATTCTGCACGCCTAACACGTGATAGACCGATGCGTCCAGGTCGGACTGCAATTGCTGAAATTCCGATAACGGCAGGTCGCAAAGTCGACAGCGACGCTCGATGGCGCGCCGCACCAGCGTTCCCACCAGATGGTGCGCGGTACGCTGCGGCGTGCCGCGGAGGATCAGGTACTCCATCAGCGAGGTCGCGTCCAGGAACCCCTCGTCCAGTCGAGCCGCGATCGACTCGCGATTCAATTCGGCGCCGTCCACGACGGCGGTCGCCATCTCCAGGCAGGCTTCCACCGTGTCGACCGCGTCGAACAGCGGCGGCTTGTCCTCCTGCAAATCCCGGTTGTAGGCCAGCGGCAGACCCTTCACCAGCACCAGTAAGGTCTGCAGGCTGCCGATGACGCGGGCCGTCTTGCCGCGGGTCAGTTCCAGGACGTCCGGATTGATCTTCTGCGGCATGATCGACGATCCGGTGCAGTAAGGCTGTGGCAGTCGGAGAAAATCAAACTCGACCGTCGACCAGAGAATCCACTCCTCGGCCCAGGTACTCAGATGCTCGGCAATCATCACCAGGCAGAAGGCGGTTTCCAGCACGAAATCACGATCGCTCGTGGCGTCGATGCTGTTGGCAGCGATCGTGTCGAAACCGAGCCGGCTAGCGACATCGGCACGATCGATCGGCAACGAAGTGCCAGCGATTGCGGCCGATCCCAGAGGCATCACGTTTACGCGTGCGCGGCAGTCGCGCAGGCGCTGTCGATCCCGTTCCAGCTTCTCGATGTAGGCCAGCCAGTAATGGGCCGCAAGAACCGGTTGCGCACGCTGCAAGTGGGTGTAGCCGGGCAGCACCACTCCGGCGTCGCGTTCGCACCGCGCCAGAAAGGCCCTCTGAAGCTCGCGGCATTTGCCGTCGATCCGGTCGATCGCGTCGCGCACCCAGAGCCGAAATACGGTGGCAACCTGATCGTTGCGGCTGCGCGCGGTGTGCAACTTGCGGCCGGTGTCTTCCAGGCGGCCGATCAATGCACGTTCGATGTGCATGTGGATATCTTCGTCCGCAGTGCTGTATTCAAACCGCCCCTGCTCGATCCGCGTCTGTACTTTGCGCAGCGTCTGCTCCACTTGTTCGCATTCGATGGCGTCCAGGATTCCAATGCGAGCCAGCATGCGTGCGTGGGCGATATTCTGTTCGATATCGTGCGCGTACAGCCGCTTGTCGAAACTGATGCTCTCCGTGAACTGCTCGACTCGGGGGTCTGTGCCCTGTTCGAATACCCCGCTGCGCGATGGTGTGGTCAATGTCTGCCTCAAAGGGAATCGCCAGGCCGACTACCCGAAAAAAAACGACAACCTCTTCATACTAAATGGCTTAGGAAAGGGTGTCAACGAGCCGGCCGGAAGCCTTTGCGTAAGGATTAGGCAGCTTATGTCGATAAGTCTAGCGCGGTTTGCGGCGTTTACGTTCAGGCTTCGCACGGGAGGGCAACGAACCCTCCCGATCCAGCAGACGCACCTTCATGCGCGTTCCCTCGGGGGCCGAGAAACCGCCAAGTTCGCCCTGGCTACCCACGACGCGGTGGCACGGAACAATCAACGGAAAGCGGTTGCGTGCCATGATCGTTCCCACGGCGCGCGCCGCCCCGGGCCGCCCCGCCCGGCGCGCAAGGTCGCCATAGGACACAACGTCGCCCCAGCCAACCCGACGACAACATGCCACGACCCGTTTCTGAAACGGCGTCATGCCGTCCAGCGACAAGCGAATATCCCGAAAATTGTCGACAGTCCCTGCCGCAAAATCCAACAACCGCCGCACCAACGATTCCTGCTCTTCCGTCGGTTCATACGGTTGCAGCGGCTCGAACGGTCCGCCAAGTGGCCGATCCAATCCTGGCTCAACATCCCTGGCTTGCGTTGCCGGGACCTGAGGAGCCGTAACGGTAGCCTTCGGTCCATCCGGTCCCAGGGAAGACAGCGCCGTCTGCCTCGCCTGCCTCGCCGACCGGTGTCCAAAAGTGAAATGGCTCAACAGATCCGCCTCCCAGCGACAACACATCCAGCCAAGTTCCGAGGGGAAAAGGGCCTGCGTTCGACCGTGATCCCTGGGCGACTGACGCCAGTCAATCGGAGCGGTTTGAGGCATCGTTTGTCCCTCCTGAATCGGACATCGAAATTCGACGATTTGGGTCCGCCGACGGTGCATCTCCTTGCGACCCTTGCCAGTCGCCTTATACTGAAGTTGGTAATTCTAGCCAGTTCAATCGCGACACAACACCCAGGAGTTTTCCATGGGGAGGTTTGAATCTTTCGCTGACGACTATTACGTCAACATGAACCTCAATACCGAGATGGACCTCCCCCAAGGTCGCGAGTCAATTCTGCATTATTTTGAGCAGTTGCAGAAACTCTATCCGACCATGCGGAATTTCTTCACGCGGGAACGGGGAGAGTTTGTTCTCGAGGAGGACAAAGACCGCGGCAGTTATCGTTGGGCGACGGTCGAGACGCGGCGGGTTTGCTCGGGATATGTGAATCCAACTTCTCCTGAGGAAGCGCTGAAGCAACATGCCCGCGTGCTCGAGCTGGTGCCGTACCACTTGTCCCTGTCGCCGCTGGACTGCGAATCGTTGAACGTGGTGTACGGATTCGATTTCAGTTACCGGGGCAATCAGAATCAGGTGCTGGTCAACGCGCTCGGGCTGACGCCCGCTTTCGAGCGGATGGCCAATCTGCCTGGTTCGACGGTGCTGTCACATGAACCGTCCATCCAGTTGGCGCTCGACAGCGATTGCCGGACGCAATGCCGGCTGAGCATCGAAACGCGAACCAATGCCTACCATGTCCGCACGGGCGAATACCCCGAGGATCAAATCAGCGTCTATTTCACCGTGCGGCGGTATGGCAGTCTCGATTCCAACGAATCGTATGTGGCAGCGATGGCGCGGCTTGCCGAGCTATGCCGCGAATTGGTGGAGGGATACGTCGTCGACAACGTTTTGCGGCCTCTCGCGCAGACGATCGCCATTCAATAGATCCCCGCTTCAGGTCCGTCCGCTCATTCGTCGTTTTTTCCGTCCCCCAGTTTCCTTCGCGTCCGATCTAACGCGTCGAGGAACCACGAGGCCTGATAGTCCCGCTGGGCCTGAAGCAGGTCGGGAACCGCCTCGGTCACCTGCTGCCCTTGGCCGGCCGACAACCGCAGCCTCAGCCGATCGTTCTCCACCGATGCGAACAGGCCCCATCGATGCCCCGCAAGGCGAACAATGGTCGGGCCTGTGGGTCAGTCTGCCCGATGTCGATGCGGGGCGCCTTTTTGTCGACGAGCCGTTCGAATCGTTCGCCAACCTTGTCCGCACCCATCGCTCCGCAAACCTGGCCCTGGAGAAGGTTTGCGCTCGCAACACCGACCAGGGCTTGAAGATGACATCCCTCTGGTTTCCCGCCGCGATCCGCGGCATCAAATCGGCCGCCGACTGGTGCGCCCGCCAGCGGCGAACGACGGGTCGTAATGCGGGGAGGCAGTTTCGAGTCGACGCCGCGCGAACTGCGTTCCGCAGACCGCACCGCCAGCGTTCCCGCCAATCCGCGTTATCCCTTCGGCTTCCGCGTTCTATTCCAGGACGGTCCGTTGCGATGAGTGGGCGTCAGCTGTAGATGTCGACCAGAAACAACACCGCTTCGCCCTTGCCCATGTTCACGATCGCATGCGGCACATCGGCCCGGTACGTGGCGGAATCGCCTGGATTCAGCAGTTCGCTGTCGGTATCCGATTCCACCCGCACCTGCCCTTTCTGCACCGTGAGGAATTCGCGAGTGCCCTGGAAATGGGCCGCGCTGCGAAGTTCACCGCCCGGCTGCAACGCTAACTCGTAAAACTCAACATCCTTCTCGAGGTTCAGCGGACTCAAAGTGCGGATCCGGCAGAGCTTGTCCGAGCGGTAGTGATAGGTGCGGTCGTCCGCGCGAATCACCGTGATCGGCGCGCTGGCCCCAGGCATTTCCAGTAGTTCACCGACCGCCATGCCAAACGCCTGCGCGATGCGGACGGTGACAGCCAGCGTTGGGTTGGTCTGATCGCGCTCGATCTGGCTCAACATCGAACGGCTGACGCCGCTCGCACCGGCCAGCACTTCCAGCGACCATCCCCGCTCCGTCCGCAGTTGCCGCACCCGCTGCCCCAGGTGCCGCGACAGCGCGTCCGGGGTCGGCGCGGTCGTTGGCGCGGGACGTTCGGTGACAGGGGGGCCGGTGCGGGATTTCCTGGAAGCGGCCATGTTCAGTATTTTGGAATTGGATCTTGTTTATCGAACAACGATCATCTACTGTGTTAAACGCACATCTAATATATCGGAGACGAAACATGAAAACCATGCCGGCGCTGGTCAAGCGCCAATCGGTTCCCGGCCTTTGGCTCGAGGAGGTCCCAGTGCCGACGATCGGCATCAATGACGTGCTGATTCGAGTCGACCGGACCGGAATTTGTGGTACCGATCTGCATATCTACAATTGGGATGCCTGGGCCCAGCGCACGATTCCGGTGCCGTTGGTGGTGGGTCACGAGTTCGTGGGGGAGATTGTCGAGGTCGGTTCGAACGTGACCGATTTCTTTCCGGGCGACGTGGTGAGCGGCGAGGGGCACGTGGTCTGTGGCCGTTGCCGGAACTGCCTGGCTGGCCGGAGGCATCTCTGCAAGGACACCAAAGGCGTCGGCGTCAATCGCCCCGGGGCGTTCGCCGAATTTATCGCGTTGCCGATGACCAATGTCTGGCATCATCGCCACGATATCGACCGCGATGTGGCATCGATTTTTGATCCGTTCGGCAACGCGGTGCACACCACGCTTTCGTTTCCGGTACTGGGTGAAGATGTGCTGATCACCGGCGCGGGGCCGATCGGCATCATGGCCACGGCGATCGCGCGGCATGCCGGGGCTCGCTTCATCGTGGTCACCGATGTGAACGACTATCGGCTCGATCTTGCCCGGAAGATGGGAGCAACGCAGGTGCTGAATGTCCGCCAGGGCAACCTGGGCGACGTGCAGAAATCGCTGGGGATGAAAGAAGGATTCGACGTCGGCCTGGAGATGTCCGGCAATCCGTCCGCATTCCGTTCGATGCTCGATTCGATGGCCCACGGTGGGAAAATCGCGATGTTGGGAATTCCCTCCGAGCCGATTTCGATTGACTGGAACACGGTGGTGTTCAACATGCTCACGATCAAGGGGATCTACGGACGGGAGATGTACGAGACCTGGTACAAAATGACGGTCATGCTGGAGAGCGGGCTGAATATCTCGCCGGTGATCACGCATCGCTTTGACTTCCAGGAATTCGAGCGTGGATTTGAGATCATGCGGACCGGGATGTCGGGCAAGGTGATCTTGAATTGGCGTTAGCGCGACACCGCACGAACCAAGGTTCATGCTACGCGTATCGGACGGTGTGGCGGCGGACAAACGATTCGTCGACGTTCACGCCCAGGCCGATCCCATCGGGAACGGAAACGGTGCCGTCTTCGTTCAATTGCAGCACCCCGCCGCAAACGCCGCGCGTCAGACGGCTCTGGGCGACATTGAATTCCACAAACAGCGGTTCGGCCAACGTGCAGGCGAACTGCAGGCTGTAGGCGGTCAGCAGGTCGGTCAACCATGCGTGGGGAACCACGCGCAGCGACTGCTGCTGGGCGAGTACGGCGATCCGCCGAGCCTCGCTCATGCCACCGCAGCGGGTCAGGTCGGGCTGGACCACGTCGACGCAACCCATCTCGATGAACCGTCGGAATTCCCAGAAAGTTCCCAATTGCTCTCCGGCCGCGATCGGCACCGGACTTGATTCCCGCACCCGCTGATACTCTTCAAATTTTTCCGGGTGAATGAAGTCCTCGATCCAGCGGACATCGAAATCGCTCAGCCATTGGCAAAGGGCTATATTCTCGTCGATCGTTCGGGGCCGCCATGGACCTTGCCAGCCGGCGCCGTACCAACCGGGATCCACCATCAGCTGGCGCTTGGGGCCGAGTGTTTCCCGGGCCGCGGCGACCAGTTCCCGGTCCCGTACGGGATCCTCGCCGAAAACTCCCCAGCCGAATTTCACCGCCTGAAATCCCCGTTCGATATAGGACTTGACGGCTTGTTCCATCCCTTCCGGTGTCGGTCGAAAAAGGGTGGACGCGTACGCGGTCAACCGATCGACGCGCCGCGTTCCCAACAACTGGTGCAGCGGCACGCCGGCTGCCTGCGCGCGAATCGACCATAAACAGTTGTCGACCGCGGATAGACAGTGCAGGGCCACGCCGCGTCGACCGTAGTAGCTGGAGCCCAAGAACATCGTTTCCCAGAGTTGCTCGACGTCGAGCGGATTCTGGCCGATCAGAAGTTCCTGGAAACTGCGAAACCCCAGCACACCTAGTCCGGGTCCGTGCACGCAGGCATGCGCCGCCGACGGCAGAGTCTCGATGTCCGACCAGCCGACCAGACCCTCGTCGGTCGCGACCCGCAACAGAACTTGTTGATCCCCGTTGTCGGTCGCCTCACCGGTGTCCGCGGTCGCGGAGTAGGTCTGATCTCCGCGCAGCAACAGCGCCTCGACCGCCGTGATTTTCATCGGTCACTACGCGATCGCTTCTGGGCAAACATCCACTCGTGCATCGCGGGGTCTTTGTACGTCGCGGTCCAGGAATCGTGGCCGACATTCGCGTATTCGGTGTACTTCGGCATTCCTCCGGCTTCGCGCAAGGCTGCGATCATCTGCCGGGAGCGTTCGGTCGGCACCGCCTGATCCTTGTCGCCGTGAAAGGCCCAGATCGGAATATGGATGATTCGGCTGGCGAGTTTCGTGTCGCCTCCGCCACAGATCGGCACCGCTGCCGCGAATCGGTTGGGATACCGCTGCAATGCGTCCCAGGTTCCGTACCCGCCCATCGAAAGCCCGGTGATATACCACCGATCCGGATCGATCGAAAACTCCTTCTCCAACGCGGCGACGGCATCCATGGTGAGACGGAGCGCGTCGGACGGCTGTTGGGGCATGTCATGTTTCAGCGAACCAAACGGGACGTCGACCCACTGCTTTCCTTTCGGGCATTGGGGTGCCAGGACGAAACAGGGGTATTTCCCCATCAACGCGTCACTGGCGTAGTCGCTCATGCCGTGGATCAGTTGCGCCTTGTTATCATCGCCGCGCTCCCCGGCACCGTGCAGGAAAACCACCACCGGGTATTTCACGCTAGGGGAGTAGTCCTTCGGCTTCAGCAAACGGTAAAGCAGCTTGGCTCCGGACGGATCTTCAAAGACACGAGCCTCAAATCTGTCGCGATCGTCCGCGGACGAATCCGGTACGAACATGAACGGAGCTCCCAAGAAAACCGCCGGAAATACGACGCGCCACATGGTACTTTCCTTCTGAAATGGTTCGTCGCATCGTAACCGCTGGCAATAACGGAGGCAATCGCCAAAGTCGCGGGGCGAGTTTGCCGATCATGACTGTAAGGCAATATGCGCGCCAGGAGCCCTGCCATGTCTGATGTGAATTTTCCCGACTATGTGCAGCTGTGGGCCAACGACATCTTGACCTGGGTGGGATTCGGGACGATCGTCGGGTTGCTGGCCAAAGCAATCATGCCCGGCCGGGATCCCGGAGGCTCGATCGCCACCTTAGGGATGGGGATAGGCGGAACGCTGATCGGCTGTGGTGTCTGGTCGTTTTTCTACAATGCTCGAGTGACCCCGATCAGCCCGATGGGATTCGCCGTAGGCACGGCCGGATCGTTCATCATCCTGTTTTTCTACAAGTTATTGGGCGGCTACTGGTTCATCGAGGGTGAGTCGCCGGCGCGCCGATATCGGCATCGGCGGAAAGCGACCTACTTACGGCATTCGCACCCACATCATTTGCACGAGGATTGACGAACACGGGCATGGACTCGTGCGATCACACGGGCCACGGCTGCTGCCAGGGAAGGTGAGCGGGTCGAAATGCATCGCGCGCTAGGTTATCCCGGTCTTGCCTTATCCTGCACATTCCTTGCGGGTAGCCTGGGTTGCGCGACAGGGAAGCCGAAGCTGGCAACGCAACCCGTGCCGGCCGCTGCCCACTCGGACTCTTTTCCGTCGCCTACGCAAACGCCAACGCAAGCGCAGCGCGGAACGTCGCCTGTGCGCACTGTCTCCGCGACGGGACAGGCGACGATGTCGCATTCTCGCGTGGAAAGTCTGGCCGAAATCGAGGAATTGGCCCTGGCCGGCAATCCGGCCGTACGTCGGATGCGGGAAGAGGCGGCGTCCGAATGGGCAAGGGCGGGCTACGCGCGGAAGTTACCCGATCCTACCGTCTCTTCGATGTTCTATTTGCCGCCGATGAATTTCGAACCCGACCGGCAGGTCGCGGAAGTGCAGGTCATGCAGATGCTGCCCTGGCTGGGTCGGCTGAACGCCGAAGCGCAACGGGCTCATCTCGAGGCTCTGGCGGCGGAAAACCTGTTACGAGCCGAGCAACTGAGGGTGATCGGCGAGCTACGCGGCACCTGGGCACGCCGGTATGTGATCGGCAAGCAGATCGCCATCACCGAAGCCGAAATGGCTCAACTTGAATCGTTGGTGGCGACCGCCAACGCACGCGTGGCGGCCGGCGACGCGCAGCCCGGCGATGTGCTGATGGGGACGTTGGAATGGAGCAGTCTGCAGGAGCAGTTGTTGTCGTACCGACAGCAGCTTTTTTCCACGCAGGTCGAATTGAACCGCATGGTTGGCCGCGATGCGACGACACCTGTCGCCGTTCCGGAACAGATCGAAGCGACTCTACCGCCGTGGGATCACGATCAGTTACGGGCCGCGGCGATGAAAGACCACCCGGAACTTACAGCTGCCCGCTTGCGCACCGCCGCAACGCTATGCGGCCTGGAGGTCGCCCGACTGAAACGCCGTCCCGATATTTCCCTGGGCGGCGGCTGGGTCTCAATGGACGCTCCCACGGCGACGACGGCCGATGCCGGCCGCGACGTCTGGACGATGGGCATATCGACAAGCCTGCCGATCTGGGGAAAAAAGAACGAAGCCATGGTCTCGGAAGCATGGCACCAGCATCGTGCGGCGAACGCCGGCGAGGAAGAAGTGAAGCAGCGGATTGACGCTGCGCTGCGCGATCTGTGGGAACAGGCGCTCGCCGCGCAGCGGACCGTCGAACTATACGAACGGTCGATCCTGCCGCAGGCTCGACAAACTTATGAGGCGGATCAGAAATCGCTGATCAACAACACGGTGACATTCGATCGGGTCATTCGCGACTACCGCACCTTGTTGAATCTGGAGCTGGGATACCACCGAGCTGTTGGCCAGCTCGCCACAACGCTCGCCCGTATCCGCCAGACCGTCGCTGTCGATGAGTTACCGGCCGCGGGCTTGGAACCGCGGTTCGAATCGACGAAATGAACGCCTGATGCCGCCACTCTGGACAGTTCCTATCGTCCCATGGACAATGGAAGTTGTTCCTTTTGGGGTGGACGATGGTCAATTGGCTTAATCGGCAGGCAATCAGAACGATGCTGGTGCTGCTGTCAGCGGCGAGCTATGGAAGCTGCTCCATCGCTGCCGGCTGGACGGGCGCGGCATCCTGCGACATGCCGACGGCGGCCTGCAAGATCTCCTCGGCCTGCTGTTGCCAGGCGCAGCGGTCCGATCAGGCAAGTTGCTGTTGTCAGACCCGGAATACGCCTGCGCCAGACCGGTCTTCATCGCCCCAAGACGGTGTGGGAACCGCCAAGTGGCTTTCCACTTTTTCGCCGCCCGGCCTCCCCGTCAAGACGACCGGTGTCGCGACGTCGTTCGGTTTGACAGCGATCGTTCGATTCTTCTTCCCGGGTCGGTCTCTGCAAACGGTGCTTTGCATCTGGCGGTTCTGACAATTGCCTGGGGGTCTCCGTGCGCAGCGCGAATCGCGCGCAGATCGATGCTCCGATAGAGCATCGTCATCCGGTGCAGATTTTGACCTTGGCCGTAACTCCGGTCCGATCTCTCTCAATGTGAATGGGACGATTGTCGCATGCCAGCGGTATCCCGATGGTAGCCGCGTGGCTTCGAGCATACCTGAAGCGGTAATGCGCCGTGCAATTGGAGGATCAAGCGATGAGTGATCCGATGAGACAAACCGATCGGTCGTTCGCGAGGCGCGTATCGCTGGTGGAACGACTTCGATTGGCTGGCCGGCGACTGTTGCCGGTCGGGTTGTTCTTTCTAGCCGGTATCGCGCTGATCTTTGTTTTGGGCTGGGCCCAACGTCAGGGATTCCTGGAACCGGCCCGCGACGCGTCGGCCAGCGGGTCTGGCGGGGGTTTGACCGGCGCTGTCTATACCTGCTCGATGCACCCGCAGATACGGCAACCCTTAGAAGGACGTTGTCCGATCTGCGGTATGGCTCTGGTTCCAGCGTCGAATGCCGTAGCCGACCTGAACGAATTCGCGGTACGGATCGAGCCGGCCCAACGGCGGTTGGCCAATATCCAGACAGCCGCGGTTGAGAGTGCTCCTCTGGAAGCCACGTTACAGACGATCGGCGCGATCGCGGTCGACGAAAGCCGGCAGGCGTCGATCGCGGCGTATGTCGACGGCCGGCTGGAACGGCTCTACGCCGACTACACCGGCATCGAGATCAACGCGGGAGACCATCTGGCGATTATCTATAGCCCGCAACTCTTCGGCGCCCAGGTCGATTTTGTGGAAGCACGGCGTGCGGTTGCAACGTCGAGCGGTTTGCCCGCCGTCCGGCAGGCACAAGAGGCGCTTGTAGCCAATACACGGCAGCGATTACGCGAGTTCGGAATGAGCGACGAGCAGATCGTCGAACTGGAACGGACTGGAACGCCCCGTTCGCGGCTCACGATCTATGCGCCCCAGGGCGGCACGGTGGTGGAGAAACTGACAGTCGAGGGCAGTTACGTCAAAGCCGGCGAACCGATTTATCGCATCGCGGAGCTTTCCACCGTTTGGCTGATGCTGAAACTCTTTCCGGAAGACGCCTCGCGAGTACGATTCGGACAGCGCGTGGAGGCCGTTGTCCAGTCCCTGCCCGGCGAGAAACTGCGTGGCCGCGTGGCCTTCATCGATCCGACGGTCGATCCGCGGACGCGCACGGTGGGTGTCAGGGTCGAGCTCATCAATGACGGGCGGTTGCGGCCCGGCGACTACGCCGAGGCGACGATCACGTTGCCGATCGGCCTTCGCGGCGATGTATTTGATGCCGATCTGGCCGGGAGGTGGATCAGTCCGATGCACCCGCAGATTATTCGCGACCAGGCAGGCGAGTGCCCGATTTGCGGGATGGCATTGGTGCCGACCTCGCGCTACGGCTTCGCCGCCGAACCTGTGCCGCAGCCGACGTCGATGTTCGTGCCGCGACCGGCAGTGCTCCTGGCCGGGGGCAATAGCGTGGTGTATGTGGAATCGCAGACAGGCGTGTTCGAAATCCGTCCGGTGGTGCTCGGTCCGATCCTGCGCGATCGGATCGTGATTCTCGACGGCCTGCGCGTGGGCGAACAGGTCGCCACCGCAGGGAACTTCCTGATCGATTCCCAGATGCAACTGGCGGGAAAGCCCAGCTTGATCGACCCGGCGCGTGCGATCGCGAAAGCGACACAGCAGGCGGGGCCGTTGCAGCTCGGGCCGCTACTGACCGCGTTGATCCCCGGGGAGTCCGGCATGGTCCTGGAACGCCTCTACGCCGCGTACTTTGAACTGCAACAGGCTCTGGCCTCGGACAAATCTCCGCCGGAAGCGGCGTCGCACTCGCTGCACGAAAGCGCCCATCATCTGGCGGATGACCCTTCGGTTGCAGAACCGCTTCGCCAGCTCGCGCGGGAGATCGCATCGAGCTCGGAACATCTGCGGCACCTTGACTTGAAAAGCGTGAGGCGGGAGTTCAAGACGATCAGTCGAAACGTAGTGACGCTGGCCAGCAAAGCGCGTGGGGATTCGAGCCACGTTCCCTTCGTTCATTTTTATTGCCCGATGGTCCCGGGTGGCGGCGGTGACTGGCTGCAGATGCGCGACGAACTGTTGAATCCGTACTTTGGCAGCGAAATGCTCCGGTGCGGCGAGAAAGTAGAGATTTTTCCGTCCGCCATGGACAAAGATGCGACCGACGAATCGTTGCAGCGCGACAACGAATCCAAACCGCGTCAGCCCGATGAATGGGCGGGACGTGAAAAAGGAGACTGCTGAGATGGTGCGCGCGGTAATCGGTTTCTGCGTAAGGCAGCCTGTACTGGCCCTGCTGGTTATTCTGGCGGTTGCGGCGCTGGGAGGTTACTGTACGACCGTCGTGCCGATCGACGCGATCCCCAACGTTGGCGAAAACCAGGTCATCGTGTTCACGGAATGGCCCGGCAGGTCGCCCAAGGACGTTGAGGACCAGATCACCTACCCGCTGTCGGTCGCGCTATTAACCGTGCCCCACGCCGACAGCGTGCGCGGGAAGAGCATGTTCGGTTACAGCTTCGTTCAGGTGACGTTCGCCGATGGCACCGACTTTTACTGGGCCCGCAGCCGCGTGCTGGAGCGGCTGGGGACAGCCGCCGGGTCGCTGCCAGCCGGTGTTACGCCAACGCTGGGACCCGACGCGACAGCACTCGGCCAGATCCTGTATTACGTGCTGGAGGGTCCTCGCGATATGAACCTGGCGGAATTGCGGTCGCTGCAGGACTATGTCGTGCGGTACGAGCTGCAGTCGGTGCAGGGGGTCAGCGAGGTGGCGAGCGTGGGTGGGTACGTGCGTCAGTACCAGATCGAAGTCGACCCGGATGCGTTGCGCTTCCACGACATTCCGCTGGAGCGATTGATCACCGCCGTGCGGGATTCGAATATCGACGTCGGGGCGAAGACGATCGAATCGGGTGGAATGGAATATGTGATTCGCGGTCGTGGTTTCATCGGGCAGAACAAGGATGCGACGCAGGCTGTCGTCGACATCGAGAATACGGTCGTCACCTCTCGCGACGGAGTGCCGGTGCGCATTCGAGACGTCGCGCAGGTCCAGTTGGGACCGGATTTCCGCAGCGGCGCGATCGATCTGGACGGCAGCGAAGCGGTTGGCGGCGTCGTTGTGATGCGCTTTGGGGAAAACCCCCGTGATGTCATCGAGCGCGTCCGCGAAAAAATCCGACAGATTGAACCGGGGCTGAAAGGAGTGCGGATTCGGGCGATCTACGACCGCACGGGGCTGATCAATGAAACCGTGGCGACGCTCACCGAATCGCTGCGCGAAGAACTGATCATCACGTCGGTGGTCATCGCGCTGTTCCTGCTGCACGTTCGCTCCAGCATTATCGTTGCGATGACGTTGCCGTTGGCGGTGCTGATGTCGTTTGTCGGCATGCGTTGGTTTCAAATCGACGCGAACATCATGTCGTTGGCGGGAATCGCAATCGCCATCGGAGAAGTTGCGGACCTGGCGATCATCATTTCCGAGAACATCTATCAGCATCTGGTGGAATGGGAAATGTCGCAATCGTGCCGACCGGAAAACGGGGGGCGCCCCATCGCGGCCGATCCGCGAACGAGAACGGAAGTGATCATCGACGCGGCAGCGGAAGTGACGCCCGCCGTGATCACGGGGGTCTCGACGACGATCGTCAGTTTTCTCCCCGTGTTTTTCCTGACGGGTCGGGACTTCAAATTGTTCGCCCCGCTGGCCTGGACGAAGTCGTTCGCGATGGTTGCCGCCCTGCTGGTGGCGGTGCTGCTGGTGCCGGCGATGTGCCGCCTCTGTTTCCGTGGTGCGCCGTGGCCGGTGCTTCGCGGGTTGATGGCGGCGGGGATTGCGGCACTGCTGGCGGCCGCGGCGACCTTCCTGTTTTGGGATCCCTGGATCCGGCAGGAGATGCCCTGGCCGCGAACACCCACGGTAACTTTGACCGCCTTGCTGGTCGGTGGGCTTGCCTTTGCTTTGACGCGCGAGCGGATGCGGCCGATCGAGGCCAATCCGGTGAGCCGTATGATCCTCTTCGTCTACGTGCCAACCTTGCGCATGTTGCTGGCCCACAAGCTGCTTTTCGTCAGCATTCCCGTGCTGATCATCGGCCTCGGCGTAGGGGCCTGGTTCGGGCTCCCCGCGCTGCTCTACCCCGTGGAACGAATGGCGAGAGGAATGGGCACCGAACTGAATACCGTTCCCGGCTATGTCGAATGGAAGCACCGCCTTCCGGGCTTGCGTACCGATGATTGGATCGCGTTGGACGAGGGCACCTGGTTCTACATGCCGACGCTCTATCCCGCCGCGAGTTTTTCCCAGGGTCTGGAAGTGCTGCAGACGCAAGGGGCGCTGATTCGGCAGATTCCCGAGGTCGAGAATGTTCTCGGAAAACTGGGCCGAGTTGAATCGGCCCTCGACCCGGCCCCCGGTGCCATGATCGAAACCTATGTGATGCTCAAGCCGGAATCGGAATGGCGTCCCGGGGTGACGATGCAGTCAATCTGGGAACAGATCAACGCCGTCGGTACGTTGCCAGGGATCACACCCGCTTCGCCACTGCAGCCAATTGAAGGTCGCGTGGTGATGCTGCAGAGTGGTATCAAGGCGCCGATGGCGATCCGCATTTACGGCGATAACCTGGATGGACTGGCGGAGGCAGCTCGTCATGTCGCCGAACAACTACGCCAGATGCCGCAAGTCAATGCCGCGACGGTCAACCCGGATATTGTGCTCGGCGTTCCCTATGTTGAATTCGACGTCGATCGCGAAACGGCTGCCCGATTCGGCATGACCACGATGTCGGTGAATCAGATTATTGAGACGGCGTTGGGCGGAATGAACCTCACGCAGACGGTCGAGGGCCGGGAGCGCTATCCGATCCGCGTGCGCTACCAGCGCGACTTGCGGGAAAGGATGGACGAACTGCCACGGTTGCCGGTGGTCACGGAGACCGGCGAAGTCGTGCCGCTCGCCAAGCTGGCGCGCATGAAAACCACCTGGGGTCCCGGAATGATCAGCAGTGAGGACGCCCGGCTCGTCGCGCACGTCGCTTTCTCTCCTTCGGGCGTCATGGGCGATCTGGAAACCGTGCAGGCCGTCGAGCAGCAATTGCGGCAGGCACAGGATGTCGGCGCCCTGCCACTGCCCACAGGCTATTCGTTGCTCGCCGTCGGCTCCTTCCAGAACCAACTTGAAGCCAATCAGCGGTTGCGGATCATCATTCCGGTCGTGATCCTGGTCGACTTGTTGATCATCTATTTGAACTTCCGCAACCTGCCGCTGACGCTGATCATATTCTCTCAGATACCGATCGCGATCTGTGGTGGCATGATCGGTCTGGGGATTTATGGTGTCGAGTTGAACACGGCGATTTGGGTGGGATTGATCGCGTTGATCGGGATCGCCGAGGACGACGGCGTCGTGATTGCGACCTATATGGAGCAGCTTTTTGCGATTCGGTCGATTCGGTCGATCCAGGACCTGCGCGATGCGACGGTGGAAGCGGGTCGGCGACGCATCCGCCCTTGTCTGATGACCGCTTTCACCACATTTGCCGCGTTACTGCCGGTGATGCTGGCCACCGGTCGCGGCGCCGATGTGGCAAGAGCCATGGCGCTGCCCGTTTTCTTCGGGATGTTCATTGAACTTGTTTCGCTGTTTGTGGTCCCCGTGCTCTATTGCGGCTACATGGAATGGAGTACTGGAGACGATCTAGCGCCCCCTCCCAACGCCTGAATTGTGGGAAGCACGTTGCCGAGACCGCAACGGTTGCGCGACTCCCGCCGCATTCCGTTGCGTCTTTGCGACTCTGCGAGAACTCTGTTTCCTCGAGCGCTCACGCGAAGGCGCAACGTCGACAAACGACAAGCGACGGCCGTGAACACCGTCGCCTTCACGGGTGGATCGAAGACGGTACCGGACCTCCCTCGGATCCGGCTGCGAGATTCTCGCGCATCGCAAGAGCGTTCTGCCCGTTCCGCCAACTGCTGTTCCAGGATACGCAGGTTTTCTTGATTGGCATGGATGGCCTCTTCGAGGAACGGTGCGGTCACACTCGACTGCTTCAATTTCTGGAATTGCTCAAACGCCAGGATCGGCCGGAAACCGCGATTGACCAGGGGCGGCACTTGGAGCCGTTCACGCGGGCCGGACTGTTCAATGCCCAGCGACCTTTGCCGCAATGTGGTCGGTCCTGATCAGGACGTCAGTTGCGTGTTTGCCTGCCCGCATAACGCGGCGTTTCGGATGAGCGGTTCCGAATTGTTGCAGCGCGTGCGGGGTGGTGACGGTTAGCCGGGGATCGACTCGCCGCGGACCAGGTCCTCATTCGTCTGTCGCGCTCGAGCTAGGTACGCCTGGCCGTCGCAAATCAGCACTTCGGCGGCCAGCGGCTTGGAATTATAGTTCGATGCCATCACGAAGCCGTAGGCGCCGGCGCACTCCAGAATCAACAGATCGCCGACACCCGCGGAGGGCAGGCTGCGCTGGCAGACGAAACCGCCTTCTTCCTGCGTGAAAATGTCGCCCGATTCGCACAACGGTCCGCCCACGACAACCGATTGCAGCGGCCGTCCAGTCGCGTTCGCGATCGACATCGGATGGTAGGCGCCGTAGAGAATCGGCCGCGCCAGATTGTTGAAGCCCGCGTCCAGCAGATAAAACGTGTTCCCGCCCTGCCGCTTCACCGCGCGGATCTCGGTAATCAAGAAACCACTCTCCGCCACCAGGTACCTGCCCGGCTCGATTTCCAGCGAGATTTTGTGTCCCAGTTCTTCCTGCAGCCGCTCGCGCGTCGCGTTCCAAAGCCGATAATATTCCTCCAGGTCAACGTAGGACTGCCGCGCATGATAAGGAACCGGCAGTCCGCCACCCGCGCTGATCGACGTGACCGTTCGTCCGATCTTGGCAACCGTTGCTTCCAGCGCGCCACAGACTTGACCCAGGTGTTCAAGATCGGTACCCGACCCGATATGCATATGGATGCCGCTGACCGCCATTCCATGCCGATCGATCTGCCGCAGGCATTCGTCCAGTTCGGCATGCCAGATGCCGTGCTTCGACTGTTCGCCGCCCGTATTGGTCTTCTGGCTGTGACCATGCCCGAACCCCGGATTGATACGCAAAGTGACCGACCGGCCGGGGGCCCGCGTTCCCAACTGATCGATCATGTCGATCGAACCGGCATTCACGTGGATATCGCGTTGCACGACCAGTTCGAGCGACTCGCGATCAAAAATGTCGGCGGTATAGACCACCGGAGGCGGATTACCGTGCAGCGAGTATCCCGCGGCCAATGCGCGATGAACTTCTCCGGCGCTGACGGCATCGACCAGCACCTTTTCACGTCGAACCAGATCGAGAATGGCCAGGTTCGAGCAAGCTTTCTGGGCGTAACGAATGTGATCGAACCGCTGAAGATCGGCGACCCGCTCGCGAATTTTGGCAGCGTCATAAACATAGACGGGCGTTCCGTACCGCGCCGCCAGTTCGCTGACAGGCAATCCGGCGATTTCGTCTCGAGTCACCGGAAACGTTCCCACCTGGGGCATCTTCAAGGTTCCTTACCGGGCAAGTAAATGGATCAACGATCGATTCAACAGGGGCAGTTGCTGAGCCTACAAGGGCGCGGGCGGGAATGCAACGAGTGATCTCAGCCGTCGGCCGCATACCCCTCCGCGAATTCGAGTACCCAGCGGTCGATCTGGTCCTTGAACTTCGTCAAGTCGATCTTGTTGGGCGCCTCGAACAGGTTGCGGCTCATCATCTCCCGATTGCGAATCGTGCCGCGGGCCACGATTTCCAGGATCATCATCGGCCCGATCGGCCGGACGGTGATTTCAAGCCTGCTGAAATCACGATCCCGCTGGCCACGCTCGATCCGCAGCGCGTCGCGCGACACCGCCGTGCCCCAGCCTCGTTCGCCAAAGATGGATTCCAATTGAAACCCAGGCAGATGATGGGCAAGTCTTCTCAGGCAATCCTCGATATGCTCGGATAACTCAAGCCGGCACCTCGAGTGCAACTGACGCATCTCGTCCTGCGACATTGCCCGGGCAGCAGCCTCGCGCGATTGGACCTCGCCTCGTTGCTGGCCCCGTTCGATTGCCTTCTGCAAACGCTGCTCGAAATCCATGACTCAAGAACCTTGTTTCCCCGACGCGTCCGGGGCATCATCGTCGTTCTTGTGCTGATAGAATTGCAGCAGATCTCCAAACGTCCGCATCGGTTCCTTGCCGTCAATCATCTTCTTGGTAATCGGTTTCAGCGGAACCGGTTTGGGTGGCGGCTGCTTGAATTTTGGCGGGCGGGTGGATCGTCGACCGGGCGGCCCATCGGTGCGCTGCGACGTTCCTCCTTGATTCGATCGCGAAGCGGGTGGACGTCCTCCAGCCGGCCGGGCGGTTTCCTGTCCCGCTCCCTGTCGGCCCGCGGGGCGGTGGTCGTGCGCCGGGTGGACCGGGCGAGACTGCTGCGGCCGTTGCTGCTGGCGGGGTTGCTGTGGCCGCTGACTCCCCGGGCGAATCGCCGTCAACGATACGCGCCGCCGTTGCTTATCCACGTCAACGACCCAGACCGTGAGGATGTCACCGACGCCCACAACCTCATGCGGATCGCGAATGAAGCGGTCGGCAAGCCGACTGATATGGATCAAAGCGCTGTCGGACAATCCGATGTCCACAAACGCACCAAAGTCGACGACGTTCAAGACCGTTCCCGACAGTTCCATGCCAGGTGCCAGGTCCTCGAGCTTCATGATGCCACGGCGAAACACTGGCGGCGGCAGATCTTCACGAGGATCCCGAGCCGGACGCGCCAATGCGGCGAGCATATCGTCCAGCAACATCTGTCCAATTCCCAGCTCCCTGGCGAACTCGGCCGAATTCACCGACGCGATTCGCGCCGCCAGCGATTCGCTGATCGCCGTCGTCGACCCGCCCTCCGCGGTCGACTCCAGCACCGGCGCATTCGACAATTCGCTGGCCTGCGGCGACAGCGCCGTCGGCGGCGCCTCCACAACGAGAGCGCCCAACGGCTCCCCAGTGCCGGTTTCCCCAGTGCCGGTTTCCCCGGATGGCTCATTCACGACCGCGGGCGACTCGGTGGCAGGAACGGTGGCGGCTTCTTCCGCCGTGGGCGGTGTCGCGGTCCCGGTCGCCGCGCCGGCGGGCGGGGGAGGGACCAGCGCTTCGACGCTGGCGCCTAGCTTTTCAAGGACGCGTCGCGCGATGTCGTAACTCTCCGGGTGAATCCAGGTGGAGTCAAGCGGATTATCTCCGCCGCTGATTTTCAAGAAGCCGGCGGCCTGCACAAATGTGGCGTCACCAAATCCCGGCACCTGCTTGAATTGCTCCCGATTCTTGAACGGTCCGTGCTGCTGCCGGTATTCGTAAAGCCGCCGCGCCGTCAGCTGGTTCAAGCCCGATACGTAGCGCAGCAGCGCCGGGCTGGCGGTGTTGACGTCCACGCCGACGAAATTCACGCAGGAAGCGACGACATCGTCGAGCGATTCACGCAAGTGTTTCGCCTTGACGTCGTGCTGGTAGAGTCCGACGCCGATATTCGCCGGATTGATCTTGACCAGTTCCGAGAGTGGATCGAGCAGCCGTCGGCCGATCGAAACCGCGCTACGAACCGTAACGTCGTACTTGGGCAGCTCCTCGCGACCGATCGGGCTGGTGGAATAGAAACTCGCGCCAGCTTCATTGACGATCACGTAGGCCAGGTCCCGATCGGAGAGTTCCTTGGCCAGGACGTCCGCGATCAGCAGTTCGGTCTCCCGGCACGCGGTGCCATTGCCGATCGCGACGACGGCAATGGCGTTCCGCTCGATTATCTCGATGAGTCGGCTTCGGCAAAGCAGGCGATGTTGCTCGCTGCCGATGACATGGATCATTCCGTGGTCGAGCACACTGCCGAACTCGTTGAGTGCCGTCAACTTGCATCCACTGCGAAATCCGGGATCGACGGCCAGCACGCGTCGGTTGCGCACCGGCGGCTGCAACAGCAGTTTCCGCAGGTTACGGATGAACACTTCAACGGCATGCGTTTCCGCGCGCTCTGTCAATTCACGGCGCAATTCGCGCTCGAGGCTGGGGATCACCGACCGGCTCAACGATTCCTTCAAGCAACCGCGGAGAAAGTCGGCATGCGGATGATCGGCGCGTATCAGCAGTTCCTCGGCTTCGCGATGCAGCGCATCGAGGTCGACGTCGATTTTGACGCGCAGCACCCGAGCCCGTTCGCCGCGATTCAGGGCGAGGATGCGGTGGTGGGGAATCTTGCCGAGCGGTTCCTGGAAGTTGTAGTAGTCCTTGAACGCGCTTTCCAGCAGCTTTTGCCGCTTCTTTTTCTTGGCTTCCCGGGCCGCTGCCCGCGCTTGCTGTTTCGCGGAGATCCGTGCTGCCAGCGCCGTACGCGGGAACGATTTGGCTACAGGAGCCGTCGCCGACCCGGGTGAATTGGCCGCCGTCAAGGTTGCCGCATCGTGAGCGGCTTCGCCGCCGGCCGCCGGTTCGCTATTCTCGGGGTCCGTTTCCGAGTGTGGTTCGGATGCCGCACCCTCGAGACTGGAAAAGTCGGCCAAGTCGTTCGGCGCCTCCTGGGCGATCGATGTTGGCTCCGCCTCCACCGGAGGCTCCGCGTCGGCGTCATCGGCCTCGTCGTAGGCCAGGTCCGAGGCCAGGTCCGTTTCCTCGGCGTGAATCTCCTCATGATCGTCGACGTCGATGGCATCGCCGCCATGCTCGAGGTCTGTGAATTCCTCGGCAGTTGGATGGTCCTCGACCAACCCGAGTTCGTCGCTGCTGGCATGCGGCTCGAGTTCTGGGTCGATGATATTCACCGCGTCACTTGAACTGGTGTCATTCCGCGTGGAGTCGTTCGGCGAGTTCATTGCCGCATCCGTCGATGGACCGGGCTCGAATGCGCCTGGCTGCGACGCGGTGCCCGCGATTTCCGGAGATTGGTTGGCCGGTACCGAATTTTCGGTTTTCTTTTCCGATTCGATACGCGTCGACACGATGCGTCCCGTTCGCTGCATCGAACGGCGAAGTCGACTGCGCAATTCGGCTCGATCGGCAAGATTCTCGACGATCAAATGACCGACCCCGGCCAGCACGTCATCGGTACTGGCGAGTCCGCGTTCCGCCGAAACAAATTCGGCCGCGCGCGCCGACAGGTCGAGCGGCTTGCCTTCGAGAATTTCTTCCGCGAACGGTTCCAGCCCGCGTTGCCGCGCCAACGTCGCCAGCGTTTGCTTTTTCGGTTTGAACGGGAGGTAAAGATCTTCGAGGTGCTTGATGGAGCGTGCGGAGCGGACCTGCTCGACCCATTCCGGCGTCAATTTGCCTTGCGCCTCGACTGACTTCAAGATCGTCTGCTTGCGGTCGGCCAGCTGCCGGACCTTGACGATCGCCTCCTGGATTCGCCGAACCTGTTCTTCGTCCAGGCCGCCGGTCTGGTCTTTGCGAAAACGGGTGATGAACGGGACTGTGTTTCCCTCGTCCAGCAACTCCACGGTGCGTTGAACTATGTCCGCCGGCAGTCCGAGGTCACGGGCGACGTGACCCAAATCAATACTCATCTTATTATCCATGTCGGTTGCATTGGTCGCCGACGAGTTGACTGCCCGATCTCTATGCATTCGTGCCGCAGTTTTTCCCGCGGATATACTCGTTGCAGTTTCGCAATCTAGGGTTCTCGATACTGCTTGTCAAGGATTGCACGGCGGCGACCGAGTGTCCCTGCGGTCACCGGCAACGCCATAAAATGTCGTCGGAAATGCCGAGCGACGATTGCAACGGGCGGATTTGGGCGCGAAACCGCAATGCGTCCACCGGATAACCGGCGGTCGGTCGCAGACCTTCGACATGCGCGCACCAGAAGGAATTAAATGCCTCCATTGCCAGCTCGCGCAGATACTTCGAGACCATCGACGCCAATGCCGTCGGAAGAAATGACTCGCCCCGCACCGAAAACCGGCAGTCAATTCGACGGGAATTCGTTCCCCAGCGGTAAGTGCTGGCCGTCCGCCCTTCCTGGATCACTCGGATCCAATCGTCGGAAAAGACGGTCTGCAGCAGGGCGCAGTACCGGTCGCGCCCTCCGTGCTTGTCGCAGCAGACCAGTACGGCACTTTCGGGAAGCGACCCAAGCAGGTCCCGCACCAACTGCAACGTTACCAGCGACAAGGCCGACGCCTTGTTGCCGTGTGCGGCGATTAGTTGGTTGAACGCGCGGGGGAATACGGCGCGGGACTGGATACCGATAATTCGCACGCTTTGTGCCTCCAGCCGGCGTCGCAGCCACTGTCCCCAGCCGTGTGCGGTGCGTCCCTCCGCGGCGCGTGGAATCGGGACGTCGTAACCGGCGAACCACGGTTCGGCGTCAAGTTCCTCTACGCGCGCGGCGCGGAGGGCCTGCCAGATCCCACGCCAACTGGACGGAAGATCGCCTGAGGCCGCAATTCCAGTCAAGACGCCATACTCGAGCGTCCGCAGGCCGGTCGCTGGGCCGTAGAGTACTTTCGAGTCCGCGATCAGCAGCGGCGGGTAGGCTTCTTCGGAGTCGATGCCCAACTCGGAATCGCCGGAAGCTGCCGATCGACCTTCCTTCGCGCCGCGAATGCACCCTTGCAGTCGAACTGCGAGATTTCTTCCGATCGAATGGTCCAACCAGTCATCGGGTACCTCCCATGCCGTGGCGCTCACGACGAGCGGCCCCAGGTTTGGGCCGTAGCCGGCTTCGTCCGTGCCAATCAAGAATGCCACAGTTGTCCCCGAACGCTATTCGAGTGTCAAAATACCCAACGCTTCGAACTGCTGTTGGGCCGCCGCGGGCTGCGTCCAGGACTGCAATCCAACTCCCGGAACAATCCGCTTGACGCCGAATGCCCACACCGGCGGTCCCTGGCCGACAACGGACGCCAGATCGCGTTTGGCGATCGCCGCCTCGATGGTCCAGGAATCGCTGGTCTCCACCGCCGCAACATACCATTCCGGATTCCAGGTCGGATCACCAGCGCACGACTCGGCGGTCCAGCCGCGATGATCCACGGTCAGGTCGTACCAGGTTGCGTAGTCGCGATCGACGTCGATAAACAGTTCCAGTCGATCGTTGTTCGAGAGATCCGGATCACGTGGTCGAGCCGCGTCGCTCTTGGTGTAGGTGCCCTTGGTCGCTTTCACGCACGTTGCGGTCAAATAAAGAAATTCGTCGTCGTGTGCCAAAGTGATCTCGGCGGGCCATGCCTCGTCGTCATACTGCGGGCTGCGCAGCGCCGTGGGAGAAAGACCTTGCCACGATTCATCATCAAGTTGTCCATCCAGTCGCGGTCGGACAGTGACGCGGCGGCACGGCATATGGGCCGGTAACGCGGTGCGTCGATTTCCCAAGAGGATCAGCTCCGTCTCCGCCGCCCGTCCCGCCGTCTCCGGCTCCAGCGCCAGCACGGACCGATATTGCAATTCCGCCTCGCGCAGTCGGTCGGCCATGCGGTCATTGGCTGCGACGATCAGTCGCGTCGAGCTGCGCGCCGCCAATTGGGGTGCCGTTTGGCGAAGCTGCTCGGTGATCAGGTCCAACCGTTTGCGTCGCGTCGCCGAACCATCCCGTCCCGCCACCGGTCGGCGAGCATCCAATTCCGCGCTGGAATCGAGGAGCAGTCGCAACCATAACGCGGCCGATGCCAGTTCGTGCCGAGGCACGCGTTCACCCATCACCTGCAATACCTCGAGCGCCAGATCCGAGCGACCGGCGGCATGAAACCGTAAGGCGAGCGGGAACAAGGCATCGCCGATGGCGTCCTGGTCCAGTCCTTTTGTCAGGTCACCGAGCTGAGCCAGCCAGGCGGTGCTCTGCTCGGACCCCGCCGCGTAGGCGATCAGTTTCTGCACATTGCGCTGCCTCTGTGCGATCTGATTCAGTTCGGCAAGCTCCTGCGCAGGTACCGTCGAAAGCAGGCGCCGAGCCGGTCCGCCCGAGGCGAGCGGCAGTCCGGCGAAAAAATCGCGACGACCGACCTCCGCCGGCAAGTGGTCGACGAGCAGATGGAATTCCAGCGACGCCGGCCCGACATCAATCTGGCTTGTGATCAGCGCTCGGCAGGCGCTGCCAATATTCGTCAAGCTGCGGCCCAGCCGGGCCGCCACCTGCGAGGTATTCAGTACGATCGTTCCTTTACCTTGACCGGCTCGGCCCACAACGATTTTCTGGACTTTCCAGGCATGGAGCCCCTGCTCGCTGATCTGCGCCGGATATTGCTCCGCATGCGCCGCCTTCTGGATCGCGGCGACCAGCAACGGGCCCAGCCATTTGGCTTCACTATCGGCGTCCCGGGCGGTGAAGTCCTCCATCAAGACGATCTCGGGGCGCCATTGGCGAACATATTTCACGATCGATTCATCGAGTGCATCGAGACCTGGTCGGCCCCAGACCTGCGACCAGCCTTCCACCGAATTTTCCTTGCTGATCCCCAAGACTCGTTGACGCAGCGGAAATCGCGGCGCGATCGCAACACCCCCGGCGCCGGCCCGCACCGTCGCCGCCGAAGCACGGTCCTCGACACTCGTTTCCTCAATGTCGGGCGAGTCCAAGTCGCGTCGATTCAGCAATTGCACATAGCCGCGATAACCTTGGTTGCCGCAAAGCTCGGCGAATAACTCGAACGGTACGCCGTCCTCGCCGCTGTAAAGCCCCAGCAGCGCGAGGTGCCTTCCCTCACCGCGTAACGTCGTCCAACTGCGTCCGCCGTCCGTCGTCGCGATCACGGTCCCTAAAGAACCCACTCCCCAGCCATGCGACGCGTCGAGGAACCGCAGCCTGCGAATCGGTAACGATTGCCCCGTCTTCGCACTCTCCCAACTGGTACCCCCGTCACTTGAGTGCAGTACCAGCGAACCGGGGCTGCCCGCGATCCAACAGTGATTCTCATGCCGCGCGATGGCATGGAAGTCGAAGTCCGCCGCCGCCCGCGGTACCGCGGCGGCGATCGAATGCCAGGTTCGGCCGCGATCCGCGCTACGCAAGACCGTGCCCGCATCGCCGACCGCCAGAACGCCCAGCGCACCGAGATCGGCGGCGCCGCGAAAACAGTAGGGAGGTAGCTCCGATACTCCGTCGGGCCGACGAAGTTCACGCCGATTGATCCAGGCGTGGTCGCCCCCGTGCCCCAGCACCAGCGCGTTCGCGTCGTCAAATGATTCCAGCACCAGCCAGCCACTGGTCCTCGGGCCGGTGCAAGGCGACCAACTTCGTCCCCCGTCCATGGTCTGAAATACTCCGGTCGGAAACATCGGCGAAGCACTGCCGGCAGCCCAGCCTTGGCGCAGGTCGCGAAATTGCAGTTGCTTGAGCCCGGGCATCAATGGCGTGTTGAGCTGCGACCAGATACGTCCGCCGTCCTGCGTGCGAAACAGGACCGCCGACGTATGAAGCGTGTACGGGTGCACGATGCCACCGGCACACCAGCCATTGCGCGCGTCGACAAACGAGACCGATTCCAACCGCGCGGGGACCGGCAGCGACTGTGCAAGCCAGGTCTTTCCGCCATCCTCCGTGCGCAGGATCGTCCCTTGATCGCCAACCGCCCAACCGAGATCGGCATTAACAAATGTCACGTCATTCAGCGCAGCGTCATCGAACAGTTCCGACGAGCTGTTTGTGCCAGGCTGGCCAAAGCTACTGACGGGTTGCATTAGAAGAATGACGGCCGACACGATCGCGTGCCAACCAGCGGACCGGGAAATCATAGCGCCGCCACATTCAAGAACAGCAATTCAAACGTCAGGTAAAACGTCACCGCCCGAAAGCGAATTGTAGCGATCGGCCGGCCCGTCAGCCAGCTTGCCCAGGACGGCGCTTCGCGGTCATTCGTCCCGCAGCTCCGATGGGGCTGAAACAAGCCTTTGCCCCGAAGGGGCCGCAACATGCCAGCCCAGGGCAAACCGAAGCGGCGCAGCCGCGAAGCGTCGCCCTGGGTATACCGGCCCCCGAGGTTCAACACCCTGAAAGGTGCAAGACAGAAAGGGCAAAACAGGCGCGGAACATGGTCGCAATCGCGCGTCGGTTCACGTCATCTGACGAACCCAATACACAGGGGCAATTCAGGGAAGCGAGAGGATAAATTGCCAGATTGCGGCGAACTGGCGATCGGCGTCGCCGTCCAGGATCGTATTTGCTTTGGTTGTTTTCCCGTCGTCGGAGAGCTTGGGCATTTTCGAGCTGGCTTCGAAGCGGGGAGGGTCCCGCACGAATCGAGCGTAGAACTCAGGGTTCAATCGCCGCCGCACTTGAGCAAAATTGACTCCCAGCGCGATTTGGGTTCCTTGATCGCCGCGCGGCTGCTGCCCACCGACGGCATGACATTGGCGACAATCGAGTCCCGCGGGTGTCGTCAGCCGGTCACCGGTTGCGACCAGTTCTTGTTCCGGCTGCGGGATCGGAACGGACTCTGACAGGAGGCCATGTTCGCGAGCCAGTCCATGAGCCAGTCGCGCGGCAAACGGGCCGAACCCAGGCATGCGGCCTTTCAGCCACGGGCGGGAAACGGTGGTCGGAAGGCCGGCAATCTGATCGCGCAACCAATCGCCGCGCAGTTTTTCGCCGGCATAGGTCAAGTTCGGCACAAATTCCGGAATGCCGCCGTCGATGCTCTCCTCGAGCAGCACCGGGATACGCACACTGGACTGCGCGTCGCGCGGATGGCACGCCGCGCATCGCAACCAGTGCACCAACAGCCGCGATTCCTCCGCGGGTACATGCGGCGCTGCCGATCGCGTCAACGAGGTTCCACCGGCAGCCGCGTCCGCCAGGAAACGGCGCAGCGCCGCGCGCTGTTCGTCGTTGAACGTGTATCGCGGCAGCATTGGATCGAGCCGCTTACGATCCTGCGCTTGGGAAACGGGTCGCGAGTTATCCGCGAGGCAGCCGTTCGCGAACCGATCGATCCCAATCGGCGACGTGGAACGTGGCGCAACTTCTTGCGGGCCATTCGTCCGCTCTCGATTTCCTGTCGGGGCCTGGTGGCAGGCGAGGCACTGTCGAGCGTAAAGCAAACGACCTTGCTCGATGTCGGCTCGAGCAAGTTCCGGCCAATCGATTCGCTCGGCCGAACTGGCCCGCAGCAGCCAGGCTTCCAGCGCGTCCCGTTGCGCATCGTCCAACGTGTAGACCGGCATGCGCGACGCCGATGCATGCGCGGCCGGGTTGCGCAGGTATTCGCGCAGCGCACCCGGCCGGTACTTGCCAGCGACGCCATGCAACGACAACCGCTCATGCATCCGCTCGTGCGGACGATCAAGAGCGTCCTGTTCCCCGAGGGGCTGCAAATGATGGCAGGCAATGCAGCTGAGTTCTTCAAACAGTCGCGCGCCGCGTTCCGCCAATCCACCGTCGTTTGCCGCCGCACCGTTCGATCGTCCTTGCTCGCCTCGCCCTGCACGCGGTTCGCTCAAAGAGGCAAGGTACATCGCAACGTCCGCCGATTCCTGCCTGCGTCCACGGCTCGTCGACGGTTCAAAACGGGGCATGCGACTGCTCGAGCGGATTTCCGCCGGGGCATGAATCCAGCGCGCGATCCAGGCCGGTTCAAGCCGCCCCGCCACATCGATCAGGTCCGGAGGAGCAAACAGTTCGTCCAGGGATCGATCTTGCGACGCGTCCGCGGAACCGCCGGAGGAGCCCTTTCCCGCGCCGTCGCGAAACCCGTCATGGCAGGCCTGACAGCGATGACCCAACCACAGCGCGTGCCCCTCGCGATAGGCGGTGAACCGATCGAGCTCGGGTTGCAATGGATCGTGGAAAAGTAGCGCTGGTGGCACGGCTTCCCGCGCGAATCCCGGTCCCTCCCATAGCAATCGAAAGCCGGACCAACCCGACGCCGACCCGTTCTCGGAAGCCGGCGAAGATTGAAAATCGAGCTCCAAAAGATTGACCCCCTTGCGCAATGCCGTCGGCTGCGACTCGGTCACGCCAGGCTCGCTCGTTCGATGCGATAGTACCGGTTGACCGTTCACGCGAACGGCGACCGTCCCCGTACCCTCGACCGCAAAACGGCAATCCATCTTTCGTGGCGATCGAAGATAGGCGCGGTGCGATGACCGGAATGTTCCTGGTTCCAGGCGCAGACTGGCCGATTCCGACGATTCCACGCGCAGAACAAACAATCGATCGACGCGCATGTCCGACCGGACAGAAGGCACATTTCGCTGCTCGGCTCGCCGCTCCTCCCGGCGCTGGGGCAAGGGGAGTCGTTGCAAGGGGAATTCCTGTTCGAATCGCACGGCGACTCCTGGCCTCAAACGTTCCTCGACATCCGGTTCGAGCAGTCCCGACCGTTGGCGACGACGAATCTGCGATCCTGGAAATGCCGTCGTTCCGGTGTGGTGGATGGTGTAGTCCAATTTGCCTTGGAATGCCCTGCCCGATTGGTTGACCAATTCGTATTCGATCCGCAACTGGTGCATCGGTATCAATCCCGGTATCTCCAGGAACACGGTGCGGCCGTCTTCCTGAAGCGTCGCGGAGCGCACGGTCCATTCGTCGTGTCCTTCGGCCAGAGGATCGGACAGCTTCAGGTCGGGAGAGCCATAATCCTTCGAGTAGCGATAATTCCAGCCTTCAAGCCGGTAGACGTCCGGATCCTCCGCGGCGTCGGCGTCCAGCGGAGTCGTAAATCGGACAGCGAGCCCGTTGGGATAGGTGCGCACCGCTTCCGGCAGATCGACCGATTGGCCGGTGTACCGCACGCGCTGCAGGCATCCATCCTGCACAGCGGAGGTGACCCAGCCTTTCAAACCGGCCAGATAGAGTTGCCCGTCGAGGGGAGAAAAACGACCTCGCATCAATCCCGAATCAAACTGCCAGGGAAAATCGAAAACGCCACCCTGTACGCCGCTGTGTCCACCGTGCGGATCGCCGCCTTGCTCATTGCCAACAATCGGTTCGCGAAGTGCAACCAGCAGACGGCACTTGCCGAAAGAGAGGTGCAGAAGTTGTCCCTGCAACGGTCCCCAGCGGTCACTGGTAACCCAGACTTGTCCTCCGCTGGAATTGTCGGTCATGCGCGGGATCCAGCAGAGCGGCAGGTCGTAACCGAGCGGGCGATCGGGGGTGACGCGGGGACCGAGATAGCCGTAGTGGCCTCCGGGTTTGACTTGGATCAGGTTCGACGCGGGAGTCCATTCACCCTCCTGGGGCGCGGCGGTAATGGTGTCGTCGGGTCCTACCGACAGCCCGACCGGATTTCGCAGTCCCGTGGCGACTACTGAGAGTTCTTTACCATGCCGATCGACTTTCAGGAGTCCCTGCGTGGCATGCAGAAAGTAGAAATTTCCCGCGCGGTCGGTTTCCAGTCCGGCGACGTAGTCGTGACCACCCTCCGACGTAAGTGCTCCGCCAAAAAAATTCTGGTACTCGTCCGCTTCACCGTCGTCGTCGAGGTCGATCAGTCGAGTAATTTGGTCGCGACCGAGTACGTGCACTTGTCCATCGACGATCTTCAGTCCCAGCGGCTGAAACAATCCTGTCGCGAATCGCTTCCAGGACAACTCCCTTAGATTGTGATCGACGCCGTGCACGCGCCAGACATCGCCGTGCACGGTCGCCACGGCGATGTCACCGTTCGGAAAAAAATCGATCCCGCCAAGAAAGAAAAGTGCGCGGTAAGGATTGTCGAAGGGAAGCGTGAGTGTATCGACGACATACGGCTCGGTGTCGGGTGCGACGACGCCTTGCGTCACGATTCTGTCGGTCCAGCGCGGCGGGCCAGGCGCCCGCAGCGACGCGAAGCGACGAAGGACCTCTTCGGATCTGGCAGCGAAAGCATGTTCTGCGGGAGGAATCTCCTTGTCGGTCCACCATCGCAGGCAGCAGCCGGTCGGTTCCGCTGCAGGGGCGAATTGCAGGTCGATCGTGGCTTGATCGCCGGCGCGCTGAAGTTGCAGCCGCGCCGCCGCGTCGGCAGTAATCCGCCAGGTGGTCGTAACACCGTTGCGTGTCACCGACAGGGAGTGGGGATCGGCCAAATCAAATTTCGTGTCCGAAACCGGCTTCAATTCAGCCACGCGCATCGTGATCGGTTGGGCCCGTGCCGCGACAACCAGCGTCCTTTCGAAGATCGGCCGTTCGTCGTGGAAGTAACACCAGGGCGATTCTTCCACCAGAGTATCGTCGACCTGGTGCCGCAGGACGACGCGATCGGCGTTTCGGTGCAGGCCGAGGTACCTGTAGTTGGCGCCGGGCCAGCCTGGCCCTTCCGCCTGGCTGAATTGACGCGTGCCAGCGATCTTCGGCGCGACGATCAGGCCGAAGCGGGCCGGATCAAAATGGAGGAATTCACCGGTCCATGCGGCCCGAACCCGGCCGAATTGCATGTCGTAGAGAATCGCCGCATCGGGCCGATCGCCCAGGCGAATCGACAGGCCCTTGCGGACCGGTCCTTCCTCAAGGGGCACCGTCGACGCCAGGAAGCGGCCGAGTTCGGTCTTCTGCCAGCGTCCGTCGCGCGAATCGTTTTCTGTCCAGGCGAAGCCGACGACTTCGACTCCCCAGTGGTCTTTGACAAACGCATTGCCTGTCGCCGGCGACCAGGAGATGGCGGCGTGATTCCTGGTAGGCGAATCGTCGGGCGATTTTCCCTTGTCGACGATGTCGAGGTGCCAGATGCCGATCGTCTCGTCGTCGAACGGGTAAGGATGGTCGGGAACGCGCGTAAACTCGCGCACGCCGCGCGCAATGCGAACCTCATCGATCAACCCCTGGCAGCCGATCTCCCGGCCAACCAGTTCTCCAATCGCCAGCCCGCCGTCGACCGCCGCGCCCTGGCCAAACTTGACCGCCTGATCGGCGACTTTGCGTCCGTCAACGTACAGGCGGATCCGCTCGGGCTCGAACATCATGGCGACATGGTGCCACTTGTCATCGGTGATATCGGTATTGGACGAGACATGATCGGGGGTCATGCCAGGCAGATAGACCGTGAAGGCGCCGCTCCCCGCCATCGTGAACAATTCCCAATGGGTTGCCGACGACTTCAGTTCATGAGCGACCAGGATGTTGTAGTTGGCCTTCTGCCGCAGGCGCGTCCAGCATTCGACAGAGAAGGGTGGTTTGCGGTACGCGAGATTTCCCGCGGCGATCACGCCGCCGCCGCGGGCGTCGAGCGACTTTCCGAAGCGGCCCTCGGCGAGGACATCCGCCGGTTTTCGATTGCCGGTCCCTTTGGTGTCCGAGGGCCTGGTATCGGCGGGCCTGGTATCGGCGGCTTTTTTTGCGTCATCGGCTGGGTCGACGGGTTTGCTCCCGGCCACGACCGGCCTCCGCGCCACCCATGCCGCCGCGCGCCGGATCATCTCGCAAGCCGCGAACGACTCGTAGGTTTTCTCGCTGTGCCCCAGCAAGGTCTGGAAAACGCGGCCTTCGCCGTAGTTGTAGGTCCAGGCGAGCGGTTCCTCGCGCATGGTGACTTTCGATCGAGCGGTGATCAGCGGTTCGATCGGTTCGTCACCGTCCTGGCGAAAGTACAATTCGTCGGTGACTTGAAAGTCGGACAGGCCCTCCGTCACAGGATGCGGTCGCGGCTCGACGCGCACGGTGAATTCGCCGAACGCGTCGTGGCCGCTCTGCTTTTCACCCTTCCCGTGATGATTCCAGACGCGGCGAACGATTTTGCGATATTCCGGCCAGTCGGATTCGCCCGCCTCGGGCAGCGACGGGTGGAACGCGCCGTTGGCGAAATGGACAAGGATCAAACCGCCGCCGTCGCGCAGGTAACGGCCGAATGCTGCCCGTGACGCTTCACTCAACGGCCGCTTGTCCTGCCAGTTGCAGTAATTCTGTACGATCAACTGATAATCGTTGAGATTGCGAACGGCGAGATCCTCGATATCGAACGAAATGTCGACCTTGATCCGCGGGTCCCGTTCCAGCAACGATCGGAGTGCCGGTGCGGTTTTCTCCCAATTATGCCACTTGTGTGCCTCGTTGCCGGCGAACATCAAAGCGCGAATCGGGCGTTCATCGAAGACGGCGCGTGCCGTACCCGCGGTACCGCGCAAAGCGGCGGCGATCTCCTGGTGGGAATAGAACCGAGCGTCGACGCCTTGGGCGGGTGGATCGATTCCCGCCGTCCAGACCACCGCGTTGAGCATCATCCTGCGGAATTCCGGTTGCATCCAGTTCTCATAGAAATGGCCGCAGGTTGTGCCAAACCCCCGCCCGCCATTGGGACGCTGCCGCGCCCAGGCGACGATCGAACCGTCCGGTTCGCGGCCGGGGAGCGCCGGCACGCGCAACAGCGGTTGCACCGCATCGGCCTGCGGATGAAATCGGATATTGAAATAAAACTCTTCCTTGAACCGGAACGGTTTGACGCCGCGAACGACCGGATGCGATCCGTTGGCCAGCTCCACATCGGCCTCCAGGTGCTGGATCGCCGAATACCATTGCTTCTTGCCATCCTGCTCCCAGTCAAAATAGCCGCCGGTCCAGTCGAATATCTCGGCCGCGTACTTGTCGGGCGTAAAGGTGGAGAAATGGAAGGTCACAAGCCCGCAGCCGCGCTCGACCAGCCGCTTCACGAACGCCACCCGTTCGTCGCTGGCCAGATGGGGTGCTTCCTCGTACAGGTCGCCGTCCCGTCCGTCCGAGATAATCACGATGGTGTTGGCGTCGAGCAACGTGCTTTCGTCGGCCGGCCAGCCATCGCGATGGTATTCCACGCGAAGTTGATCGCGGACGTCGGAGTTATCCAGCATCACTTTCAGCAGTTTCACCGACCATGGATAGTCGTGGATCCCGTTCCCTTCCGGGCCGTGACTTTTTTTCCCCGCGATCAGCACGATTTTTTTCGTTTCCGCGGCAGACAGGGAACGTTCCGGAACTCCGCTGGTTGCGCCCGCGCCGACCAGAAAGCCGACGACGGCACTGCCGAAGGCAAACGTTCGCCACCACGGCCGGATGGGGGCATGGGTCGATTGCATCACTTCAAAATCTCCCGCAACACCTGGAGGATCCAATTTCCGCTTGCGCGAAAGGCTCAGCATACGTCAGGGCGGTTCCGATTTCATCGGGCTTCGCGCGTTTTGCACAGCATCCGGCCGATAAATTCCCCGGCGGCGACCGCACCACTGGTCCATTGGGGACGCGTCCTCGGGTCCGCGGCAATCGATCCTGAACAGGGCGTCGCGAGAATTCGCTGCAGTTGCCGCTCGACGACACTGGCCGTCGGCGACTCCGCGACTGTCGCCCGGGTTAACTGGCGGTCGTAAAGCCGTTGACGCGCAACCAACACCGCGGGCACCTGCGCGGACCGCGTTTCGTGCGCCAGATGGTAGCCGGCATTTCCTACGATGGCGCGCACGGCACGGTAGCACTCCAGCAGAGGAACGGCATCGACCAGCATCGTATCGGTACCGGGGGGATCGAGATCGGATGGCCAGGCGAAACGCAAGGGCAGCGGCAGCTCGCTGCGCTCGGCAAGCTCCCGGGCGACGTGCCATAATTCCAGGCATTCGTCGGCCGTGCCGCTGCCAACGAACAGGATGCAGTCCTCGCTGGGCGAAAGTCGCAATCGCCGGCGCGCCTCGTCCGGTTCGAGCAGTTCGTCGCTGGAACGAACGAGAATCGGTGGAACGTTTAGAAGTCGCGGATGATCGGAGAACGGACTCGATTCCCCCGGTACGATCACGTAGTCGTAATGTCGCTGGACAAATCGCCGCAGATCAAATTGTTGGAGATACTCGTCCGGCAACTGCCGTCCGACCAGCACCTTGCACGTGCAGTCCCAGGATCGCAGCAGCCGGAATAACTCGCCGCCCAGCCCGCGCGGGAACGTGTCGACGATCAGCACGTCCGGTTGAAACTGATGCAGTGCACACCGTACCGAATCGAGCGCGGCGTGCGTGGTGCCGGATGGCGCGAGCATTCGCAGCGTTAGTCCCTCGATGCCCGCAGCGAGTCGTGTCGCCGATTGCGCGAACGGCGTGTTGATCAGGACGCACTGCGTAGGGGCTTGCCCAGTCGCGACGGGTGGCATGCAAGGCGGCGCGGCGAGCGGCACGGACCGGCCGCCGGCGCCCGTCGAAAAGGCGACTTGACGAGCGATCGCGAGGCTTCGCCAGGCATGGCCCAGGCCGCCACCCAATGCATAGTACAGGCAGGACGACACGCGCGATTCCTCAAGCATTCACCGACGATTGCCGGCTTGAGGTCACCAGCGGGTGGCCGTCAACGGAGATCGCTGGCTGGAGTTGACTAACTGGCCCCCATGTTGTTCTCAAAGGCTTTCGCATCCTGATCGTTTGCCTCGCGCGCGCCAAGCGCCGCCTCGTCCGCGTCGGTAAAGTCGTGGGACGATCGAGCGGATCCATAAATGTAGCTATGGTATTCCGGATAGTAGTAGCCGGAATAGAAGTAGGGGTCGTCTCGATAGGCCGTGGATCCGCTGTCGCTGCGCTGGACGCCTTTTGCACACGTTGTGCAGAGCATGCGTTGATCGATGTTGACCGTATGGCGGGGACAGATGAACTTCCGGCATTCCGCGCAATTTGACTGCGCCATCTCACCGCAGCGGTGCGAAAACAAGAATCCGCTGGTCTCCGCACATTCGCCCGGTTGGTCGCCGAATACCGATGCCATACGCACTCCCCAGTCAGTGAATTCCGTATCGTGTGTCGTTTCTAGTTTCGCAGGAAAAACAACAGGCATGCCGCCTGCTGCAGCGGCGTGAGTTCACGGATTTCAAAGAAGATCAGGCCCGACGCGTCAGTAAGTTCCTGGCTGGCCAGCAGCAGTTTTCCCGAGGAGTCCGTGAGTTCCGCGACGCTTTTCTTGAGCGCCGCTTGGGCTCGAACCTTGCCTTGCGGGTCGATCAGTTGCGTTTCGCCCGCTTGGATGCGGATTTGACAAAGCGATTTGTCGCCGCGGTATAACGACAGCCGGTCGCCCTTCAACTTCCATTTGTAAAGTTCCTTGTCGGCGGCGTCTTTGAGCATCAATTTGTCGTCTTTGCGTTTCAGCTCGAACAGCGGCTTGTCGTCGGCCGATTTGGCTTTGATCCGGTCGGCATACAACGTCAACTTGCCGACCTCGTTTTCGCGGGCGTCGAAAAGTTTGGCGGCATCATCACCTTTGGCTTTGAGCCGGTACCGATCGCCGCCGGTGGGATCGCGAAAGACGATCGTTCGTCGAGCCAGTGAGGGCGGAATTTTTCCGGCGGCGCCTGGCGACGGACCGTCGGCCTGTTCATTCGCCCGCAAGCGCGCTGCCGACCATCGGTCGGACGACAGCACTCCGATCGCCAGCAGCAGAGCGGCGAACATCGCCCCGCGCCGCAGCGCCGAGATCGCGTTCAACAGATGCGCATCGTGATTCATCCGATGGTCTCCACGAGACGTGGAAGAAGGGCAGCCTGGAATCGAGGCGTTTCCTGGCAGGCGAGTCGTCCGTCGACCAGTCTGTTTTCCCGCAGGTACTGATCGCAATTCGCACAGATCGGCAACCGTTGGTCGTTCATCGAGGCCCGCAGCGCCCGGTAGGCTGGGCCGAGAAAGATCTGTTCCAGGCTCTGATCGATCACGTTGCCCAGAGCGGGTATGCGGTCCCGGGTCATACAGCAGGCAAAGACCTCGCCGGTATGACTGATAAAGGAATGCAGGTACGGCGCGTAGCAGAGATGATCCCGGTAATGTTGGAATCCATAATGGCCGCGCGTCGCCATCGCCATTTCATCGTCGGTTCGTCCCAACGGGTAGAGTCGCCCGGCGTCGATCGGCATATTGTATTTCCGACGGAGCTCCATTACCTGGGGAACGACTTCGCGATTGAACTGCTCGATCTGTTCGACCGTGGGACGAACGGCCGATTTGCCGTCGACCGGCATCGGCAGCACATCGACGGCGCCGAGTTCCGCCGCCAGCGAGATCAGCCCGGGCAATTCGCGCAGGTTGCGCGCCGACAGCACCATATTGACTCGCACCCGCAATCTTCCGCGCCGGCGTTCGTTTTCCCGGGTCACGATGCGGATCGCCCGAACCGTTCGGCGGTAGGCGCCGGCCACTCCTCGGATCTTGTCGTGTGTTTTCCGCTCGACACCATCCAGCGAAAAACAGGCGGCCCGCAGACCGGCGTCGATCCATTCGCGCGCGCGATCCTTGGTCATTAAGATCCCGTTGCTGGTCAGGTTGGTGCGCATGCCCAACGCCGTGGCTCTGGCGATTGCCCGCGGCAGATCGGAATGCAAGGTCACTTCTCCCCCGCTGAAATGCACTTTGACACAACCCAAACGAGCCGCTTCCTCGAGAACCCGTTCGATCACTTCGATCGGCAGTTGCCGCTTGGCGATCTGCCAGTACTTGCACATTTCGCAGCGCAAGTTGCAGTTGGAGATGATCTTGAATTTCAAAGACCGCAGAATGGGAACCGCGCTGCCACCGGCGACTTGCCGGCGCAACGCATCGCAATGCGCGTTCGATTGCAGCAGTTCGTCCAGGTTATACATGGCGGTGTCCCATGTCCCATTCTTGGACCATCTGTCAGCCTTCCCCGGCGCAGGCCGACAACCCGTGGTAACAGGCCAGAAACAGATGCAGCATCGAACGGTGGCTGCCAAGCGGAGGTTCTGTGGGGAATCCACTGCCCGAGAAACGAGTCGAGGCGGATCCCGCCAGATGAATCCGGTCGCCCGAAACTCTGGCGACGATTTGCGGGTATGCGGATCGATTCGTCAGGGCGCGAATGGGATTCAAAGCCCGGTCGAGTCGTTGGTAGCGGCGTGGTTTGACCTGTACCACGAGTTCCACATCCTCCGTAAAAGTCTCACGTACCTTAATACCCTTGCGCTTCCGTTTCTCCTTGCGTTTGACGGATAACGTTGCCGCCAGACGGAAGCGGCTCCCGTCGACGAACGACCCTTTCAACGTCAGCCAGGGCAGTTCGTAGTTCTTTACCGCGGCGCTGGAGGTACGTCCGCTCGATTTGGTGTCGCGGAGATAGGCCGGCAAGGTATGGGGATTAAAGTCGATCGACAGATCCAGTTGTGCCTCGGCCGGCATATCGGCGGGCAGGTAGCGCAGCAGTTCGTTGGGGATTTCGCGCCGGCGGTTTTCCACGTTGGTCTTACGCGCGATCGCCCAGAGCCGACCGTTGTAGATGGCGGAGATCAGCGCGAAAAGACCGGCGGCCCCCACGGGTATCCCTGCCCAAGGTCCCATCGCTCCGAAACTGAACAATGTCCCGGGGATGGAGGCGATCAGCGCGAAAACCGAAACGGCGATGTGCACGCCATACCGCATCTGCCGTCTTTCCGATTCGGAGTCGAGCTCCGAGATCCGCCGCAGATCGGCGCGAAGAACTTCCGGCGGCGCCAGACGCTGATATTTCAACGTGCGGTGAAACGCCTCGAAATCGAATTCGGCGCCCCCGGTTCCGGCACCACCGGTTCCGATCGTGGTACTTGCGGAATGCGCAGTCACGCTGGGGATCGCCTCCATTGTCACGGATGCTGGCGTACAATGTTCCGCACAACTTATCCCATCCACACGCAGCCGACAACTATGACCGCCCGCGCCGCCAGGATTCTTTACGCATCGTTTGACGAGTTTCCCGGTCCGAAGGGTTGCTGCCGCCATATTGACGCGTTTATACGCGCCCTGGGCCGGCGGTTTGGGGACGTCACGCTGGTCACGCCCGGACCGGTCGACCGCGTCCCGTTTCCGATTGCGGACGGCGTCCGGCAGCAGGTCGTGGGCTGTCCCGACGCCAATCCGATCGGCAGGGCGCGGACATTTCGAGCCAAGCTCATGCACCATTTTGCGATGCGGCCATTCGACGTCATCCACTTTCGTTCGATTTTCGAAGGCATGGTGCTCCTCACCCCTGCCGTGCGCAAGACGGCCCGGCTGATCTACGAGGTCAACGGTTTTCCCTCGATCGAAATGAAGTATCACTACCGGGCGCTGATCGATGATCCGGAATTACCGCGAAAGCTGGTCGCTCAGGAAGACGATTGTCTCCGCGCTGCGGACCGAGTGATCACCGTAAGTGAAACCAATCGCCGCGCGATCGAATCCCGCAATGTGACCTCGGCGCCGATCGACGTGATTCGCAACGGCGTCGATCTGGATCGTTTTGAATTTCGCAGTCCCAAGCTGCGTTCGCCGTTGGCCGACCAAGGTGTCCCGCGCCCGATTCGACTCGGCTACTTCGGGACACTCGCCGCGTGGCAAGGTGTGGAAGTGGCGCTGGAGGCTCTGGAGCTGCTGGTCCGGGATCAGCCGGCCCGATTGATCGTATTGGGCGTCGGATCGAAGTCGCGGGTCGCCGATCTGCGCCGATCGGCGGAACGACGGCGACTTACTGCTTTCGTCGATTGGCGTGATCCGGGCGAACTGGATGCGGTGGTTCGGCTGCTGCACGAAATCGACATTGCGCTGGTCCCGCTGTTAAGCGTCGATCGCAATACCATTCAAGGCTGTTGCCCTTTGAAGATGCTGGAAGCGATGGCGGCCGGCAGTCCGATCGTGGCGTCCGATTTGCCCGTGGTGCGCGAGATCGCCGTGGCGGGTGAGCACTTCATTCCAGCCCGACCCGGTGACGCTCGCAACTTGAAGAACGGGATCCGTCAACTTGTCGGCGACGAAGGGCTCCGGGAACAGCTGGCGCTTGCGGCGCGCAGGCATGTGGCCGGGTCGTTCCCCTGGTCGGCCGCGACCGATCGACTGATCGCGGTCTACGAGGAGCTGTTGCGCGCCGAAAACTGACGCGCGAAATAGCCTCTCACCGTCCCTGCGAAGCTATTCGGGCGAGCCGGCCACGACCACTTCGCCTTCGAGCGGCCTGCGCGGCAATTTCGCATCGCGGCTGGCTGCCAGGTAGACGAACGACGCCATGATCACGGCCGCCTGCCGGGCGTCATCGGCCTGGAGGCGGTCGAAAACGTCCATGTTGGAGTGGTGCGTGCGCGAGTTATATTCGAGCGGATCCTGAATGAACTGGAAGCCGGGCAGTCCGACGGCATCGAACGAGGTGTGGTCGGTGCCCCCGGTGCCGGCGGCCGAAATGGTCGCGGCACCCATCTCGGCGAACGGTTTGAGCCAGGCGCGAAACAGCGGCCGCAACGACTCATTGCCCTGCAGATAAATCCCGCGGATTTTTCCACCGCCATTATCGAGATTGAAATAGGCCGAAAGATGTTCGTGATCCGCGTGCAGTTCATACTTCATTCTCGGCCGGCCTCGTGACGCCGCCGGCGACGATTCCGGCGGATTCTCCGCCGCCGTGGTTTCGGTCGACGGCCGCTCGGCGGGACTTTGTTCGCGAGGCCGACGCTCCCCCGGAACCGCTCGCCCAAAATGCCTGGCCACATACGCTCGCGACCCGAGCAGCCCCTGTTCCTCGCCCGTCCAAAGTGCCAGCCGCACCGTTCGCCGGGGTCTGGCATCTATCGCCTGAAGGATGCGAACCGCTTCCATCGCGACACTGCATCCTACCGCATTGTCGGTGGCTCCAGTTCCGGAATGCCAGGAGTCGAAGTGGGCGCCCAGCATCACGACTTCCTGTTTCAGGTCGGAACCCGGAATCTCGGCGATGATGTTGAAACTCTGCGGATCATCGTTGTGATATCGGCTGGCAATGTCGATCTGCAGCTGCGGATGCGCTCCGCGTTGCAGCATCCGCACCAATCGATTGTACTGTTCGACGGCGACAACCACCTGCGGCACGATCTCCGGCGCGTCGAGCGCCCAAGGTCGTGGTCCCCGATTCGCAGGGTTGCCGGGGCCGTCTCCGCCGCGACCCTCGCTGTCGCGCTGCCGGGGCATCCGCGCGGCGGCGACAAAGATGGTGCCGCCATCGCCTTGAGCCGGCTCCAGTACCAGGGCAGCCCCTTCCTCGTAGATCATCTGCCAGAGGTCGTTCTGCAGTTGTGTGGCGCTTCGCGGATCTCCGGCGGGTCGCGACGCGGGGTTTTCCGGCTGGACGACCGGCGTCTCGGCGGCGGGTGCGGAGGAGTTTGCCGCTTCTGGGCTGGAGGACGGGGACGCGGCAGGCGTTGCCTCGGCTCGAGGCGCCGGATCACTGGTGCCGCCCTGCCCGGATCGATCGCTCGCATTGGCGCGCGGGGCGCTCGACCGGGGTCCGCGATTCGCCGAACCGTCGGCGTTGGCCAGATCGAGGAGCGACTCGTCGGTGTGCCGTCGCGCCGGCGGATCAAACAACGCCTTGACGGCACGCGGCTTCCCAAGCAGTACGATGGCTCGGTGCAACTTGCCGCGATACTTGGCCAAATCGGCTTCCGTGCTGACATCCAGGAAGATCGGCTCACCGCGCACCGCCTGGGGGGTGCTCGGCGACCAGGCCTTCGGGATCGCAATCAAGGGGGCGAAATCGGGCGAAACCAGACTCGCCGAAAATGCTTCCAGACTCCAGCCTCGACCGAACGGGCCCCATGCTTCGAGTTGGACTTCCTGTAATCCCCATTCGCACAACTTCGCCGCGGTCCATTCCCCGGCGCGACGCGTGGCCGGCGAACCGGTCAGTCGCGGTCCGTGGACATCGGTGAGATCACTGGCGATCTCCATGACCTGGGATCGCTGCAGACCTTCCTCTTTGATTTTGGCGATGACTTCCGTGTCGATGCGTTCGCCAGGGGATTGTGCGCCGCAGAGCGACGCCCCGCCGATCGATAACACGAAGGCGACGATGGCGGTGCGATGAGCAGTCATGACGGTGGACCTCAATTTGTAGCACGGATATCGTGTCCGTTTGTAGGACGGACATCCTGTCCGTCCGAGAAACTTCAGACGGACAAGATGTCCGACCTGCATTTTTGACTTTGGACAGGCACTAAGTATCGAATTCCCGCGCGCCGCCGTCCTCATCGTTACTGGTTACGGGACGTCCCGGTCGCGGCGATTATCGCAAGCCGCTCGCCTCTTTTCCAGCGTCACAGGCTGTGGGCAGCAATTCCAGTCGAGACTCCACCTGGCCCATGCAACTGGAATTGGCGCCGGCAAGGCATTATTATGGGGACCGTTTGTCGAATTGCCGAGTAAAAGTTGGGCGCACCCTCATGAGCGATACACCCCTGGTCTATGTCATCGACGATGACGCTCAAGTGCGGACCTCACTCCAGGTCATTCTGGAGACGAACAATTGCCGCGTCAGCCTGCACGGCACCGCCTGAGATGCGGCCTTCATTTCGGCGGCGGCGTTCCGTACAATCGCCGATTCATTAACAACACACCGCTTCGTGGACAGGCCATCCACAGGATGCCATTCACTGGATACCGGGAGTGTCTCCTTCGCGGATTGGGGGCGCGGACTCGGTGCCGGGTACGGACTGGACCGATGTCGATTCTTGAAACGATCAAATCCCGATTTCGACCGGTACTGTCGGAATTGGCACCGCGGACATCCTCCGCCTTGTTAGAGATGATCCGTCCCGCGCAGGAGAGTCGTTTCGGCGATTTTCAGGCAAATTTTGCCATGCCACTGGCCAAACAGCTCGGGGCCAACGTCGGGGCCCGCGAACTGGCCACGAACATTCTGAACCGTGTGAAGTTGGACGATTTCTGCGAAGTGCCGGAGGTCGCCGGGCCAGGGTTCATCAACCTGCGGATCCGCGACGATTGGCTGATCGAATCGTTGAACAAGGCCGTCGCCGATCCGAGGTGTGGTGTGCAAGCGACGGAGTCGCCGCGCACGTATGTCGTCGACTACTCGTCCCCCAATGTCGCCAAACCGATGCATGTCGGCCACATTCGCACGACCGTTATCGGCGATGCACTCGACCATGTCCTGCGCTTCCTCGGCCATCGCGTGATCAGCGACAACCACCTGGGCGATTGGGGTACGCAGTTTGGCATGATCATCTATGGTTACAAACATTTCGTCGATCGGGCGGCGTACGTTGAGCACCCGGTTCAGGAACTGGGGCGACTTTATCGGCTGGTCAACAAACTGGTTGGGTATTTTGATGCGCGACAGCAGCTTCCAGAACTGCGCGGACAGGTGCAACAGCGTGAAGCGCTGTTGAGCCGCAGCCAGGCCCTTCCGGAATCGGACAAGAAACGCAGCGCGGAACTTCAGCGCTCCCAGCGGCAGCTCAAAGAGGCGCAGGACGCGCTTCAAGAAACCGAAGCCAGGGTTCGGGAACTCGAGTCCGAACCGAAGACCGCCGCGCTGCTCGCCGCCCATCCCCGGATCGCCGATGACGTGCTGCGTGAAACGGCGCTGTTGCACGGCGGCGATGCGGAGAACCTGCGACTCTGGCACGAGTTTCTGCCCAACTGCCGCGACGAGATCCAGCGCGTCTATCGCCGGCTGAATGTGCGCTTTGATTTCGAATACGGCGAGAGCTTCTACCATGACCAGTTAAGCGTTGTGGTCGACCGCTGCCTGCAATCCGGGATTGCCCGGGAAAGCAACGGCGCGATCTGTATTTTCCTCGATGGGTTCGAGACGCCGATGATCGTCCGCAAATCGGACGGTGCGTTCCTGTACGCCACCACCGACCTGGCGACGATCGAATTCAGGGCGCGAACCTGGAATCCGGACGTGATTCTGTACGTCGTCGATCATCGCCAAAGCGAGCATTTCGAAAAGCTGTTCGCCGCGGCGCGGCAGTTGGGCTACCACCGGATCGACTTCCGGCATATCAAATTCGGGACGATTCTGGACGATCAGGGCAAGCCGTTCCGAACCCGATCCGGCGACACCGTCGGCCTGGAAGGGCTGCTTGACCAGGCGGTGCAAAAAGCACACGAAGTGATTTGCAGACTCGACGACGAAAAGCGCAACGGCCGTGAGCTTTCGGAGGAACAGCGCGCACGTATCGCCGAGATCATCGGAATCGGCGCGATCAAGTATGGCGATCAGTCACAGAATCGCGAGTCGGATTACAAGTACAGTCTCGAGAAAATGGTTGCGCTGGACGGCAATACGATTACTTACCTGCAGTATTCGCACGCGCGCGTGGGTGGCATCTTCCGCAAGGCGGAGGTGGATCGCGCCGGGATCCGCACGTCCCCCGGCTCCATACAATTCGCGCTGCCCGCCGACCGCGCGCTGGCGATGATCCTGGCGCAGTTCCATCAGGCGCTGCTGGACGTCATCGTCGACTATCGCCCCAACCTGCTCACGACTTATCTCTACGACCTGGCGAAAGCGTTCCACGTCTTTTTTGAGAACTGTCCCGTCCGCGACGCGGAGACGGAAGCGCTGCGGACGAGCCGTCTGAAGCTCTGCGATCTGACCGCCCGTATCATCGAAATCGGCCTCTCGTTGCTGGGAATTCCGGTCGTCGAGCGGATGTGAGTCGTTTCACGACGGACAACGAATCCCCCGGTAGACTTCCGCGACGCTGCGCGAGGAGCATCATTGGGGCGCTGTGGGACCGTCAAGTCGTCGGCGCACGGAGCCAGCAACCGGCAGCGCGGGCTCCGCGCTGAATCGTACGTCGTAATTTGGACGGCAATCTCGGCAACGCGCCGGACAGCGCGGCTACTTTCGCTCCGCGACACCCAACTCCTTCAGTTTCGCCACGATGTCCGTTCCATGGGATTCGGTCATGACGCTCTTGTCGACGTGCAGGATCTTACCGTCTTTGCCGATGTAGAATGTCCAGCGACGCGGGAACTTCTGCGCCGCGTCGACGACTCCATAGGCCTCTCCGACTTTCCGGCCCGGGTCGCTCAACAGTGGGTAATCGAGTTTCAGTTCCTCGGCGAACTCCTGATTCAGTTTTTCCTCGTCGCAGCTTGCGGCGAAATAGGCAACTTCAAACTTTTTCAAGGCGGCTCCGCTGTCACGCAGCGATTTGCATTCCTTGGTTCACCCGCCGGTTTTTGCTTTGGGGTACCAGGCCAGAACCACGGCGCTCTTGCCCTGGTAATCGGCCAGCTTGTGGACCTTTCCGTCGCTTCCGCGCAGTTCAAAATTCGGGGCGGGGTCGCCCGGTTTCAGTTCGGCCATAACCGGATTCATGTTCGCGGCTCCAAAAACGGCGGCTGCCAATAACAGGGGCGCATTCAAGACACAACTTCGCCATCGTAACATCATCGGACTCCTTGGTCCTGGTGGGTTTCCGCCGGCGCAACGTGTCGAGCTACCTGCGGCGAAACGGTCCGGCGGCGCCAGCCTAGTCGTTCGGCGCGTCGACGGTCAATCGCCTCTTCGACCAATTCGCGGTTTTCCCGGTGCGAACGAATCAGGGGTCGACCGACAGATCCTTGCTCAGCATCCGATCCCCGCCGACCTCTTCGGCCCGTAACCATAGCACTTTGCCGATCAGTTCACCGTCGTCGAAAACGGGCAACAGCGGCGAGTTCACCTGGATGGCGCCACCGTCCAGGCTCATTTGCAGCTGGCGCGGCCCTCGAGGCATTTCGGGATCGATGGGTGTGATTCCGACCTTGAGATACGGAGGGTATCCTGTGCCACGTCGTCGCGTACAGCCATCGGGCCAGCCGTCGTAGTTGGCATCGACCGAATCGAAGAAGTCGCAAGCGTAAACCGTACTTGGGGATGCCGGATCGGCCGGGGGCGAGCCGGCGGCGCCGGGCATTACCCGCGGCGCGGTGCTGATCGCAAGCCAGACCGGTGGATTGCCGACGGCGTTGGGCATTCCGGCGGTCGCCGCTAGAATGGCAAACAATCCCGACCAATTCATGAGTGGTTCCGCTGATGATGGAAATCAAAATTGGAGTTCAACTCGCAAGTCTACGTCTTCCGTTCCGCCAGGCGTTGCCGATTGCGGCACGACTGGGGGCGCAAGCGGTTGAGATTGACGCGCGGGGCGAGATCAAACCGCAGGAACTATCCCGAACGGCGGTGCGCCAGATTCGGAAAATGCTGGAAGATCTGAATTTGCGGGTTTGCGCGGTACGATTCCGGACGCGTCGTGGCTATGGCGACAGGGAAGGCCTGGAAGGTCGCGTCGACGCGACCCTGCAGGCACTCAAATTCGCCTACGACCTGGGCTGCAACCTAGTCGTCAATCAGGTTGGACGCGTTCCCGACAAATCCGAAGGACGGGAATGGGAACTCCTGCGGGAAACTCTGGGGGATGTGGGACGTTCCTCGCAGCGCATCGGCGCCTTGCTTGCGGCGGAGACCGGCAGTGAATCCGGAGCCGACCTGCTGCGACTGATCGAAGCTCTCCCCTCCGGCTCGATCGGCGTGACACTTAACCCAGGAAATCTGATCATCCATGGATTTTCCGCCAGCGAGGCAACTCGGCTGCTGGCACGGCATGTCCTCTATGTCCACGTGAAGGATGGAGTGCGAGATCTGGCGCAAGGCCGCGGCCTGGAAGTGCCGCTGGGGCGCGGGTCGGTCGATTTTCCCGAAATTTTCGGCCTGCTTGAGGACCAGCAGTACCGAGGCTACTTCACGGTCGAAAGGGAAAACAGCCAGCAGCCCCTGGTCGATATCGAAAACTCGATTCAATATCTTCGTAATCTTTAAGACATCATGCGTTCAACGTCGGGTTCGGTCGACGCACCCTATGAATTGACACTCGAACAGATCGTGCTGCGTCTGGGAGTGGACCGCGACCGGGGTTTGACGTCGGTCGAGGCGCAAAGTCGTTTCCGCCAGTTCGGTGCCAATCAGTTGAGCGAAGCGCCGGGTGAACCGCTTTGGAAGAAGTTCGCGGCGCAATTCCAGAGCCTGGTCATCTGGATCCTGTTGATTGCCGCGACATTGTCGGGAGTCCTCGGCGAGTGGACCGACACTGTCGCGATCCTGGCGATCGTTTTGATGAACGCGATCCTGGGGTTTGTCCAGGAGGAACGAGCCGAACGGGCCTTGGCGGCGCTGCGGCGACTTTCGACGCCGCAGGCCAAAGTGGTGCGGGACGGCGCGCTCACCACGGTCGCCGCGGCCGATCGCCTTCAGTGTGTCCACGCTCTCGCAGGTTTTCTTTTCACTGAGTTGCCGGAGCTTCACCCGCACGATGCCGGAGCTGGGACCATTTTCGAACGCCTATTTGTTGATGGCGTTGTCGTCGATCCTGCAGGTCGTCGTGGTCAACTGGCCTTTGTTCGGGAATTGGTTGAACGTCGTGCCGCTCACGACCGGCCAATGGACGTTGGTGCTCATCCTGGCCTTGGTCCCGGGCACCGTCATCGAAATCGCCAAGATCGCCCTGGGCCGTTCGAAGCGCGCGGCTCGAAACAAGTTTCGCGCGACATGAATCGAAACAAGTTTCGATCGACGAAGCTCGAAACTTGTTTCGAGCAACGCCGACGGCGCTCCGCGGTTCACTCCGTGTCACTCGAATAGACCGTACGGCCGCCATCGACAGGCATGCAAACCCCGGTCACAAAATTGTTGTCGATGAAATGCAGGACGGCCAGGGCGACGTTGGTAGGGCTGCCCTCGCGCTTCACCAGCGTGGCATCGATCGCCTGTTGTCGTTCGTTGGCCGGCAGGTCGGGCGGGAGCATCACCGGACCGGGCTGAATACAGTTCACGCGGACGCGGGGATTTCGTGTCCCGAGTTCCACTGCCAGGCAGCGGGTCAACGTCGGAATCGCTCCTTTGGACGGAAAATAGGCGGCGTAGTTCAGATAGGGGCGCGCGTCGGCCCAATCCCCCAACGTAATAATGCAGCCGCCCTGCGATTGCCGCACCATCGCCAGCCCCGCCTGCTGGCAGCACAGGAATGTTCCCAAGGTGTTCGTTTCAAAATGCGAACGGACATCGGCCGCGGTGATTTCCTCCAGCTTTTTGCTTTGCCATATCGCAGCGCAGTTCACTAGGACGTCGAGCTGTCCGAAGCGAGCGATCGTCGATTCCACCAGCCGGCGGACCTCCCGCTCGTCCGCCAGATCGGCACCCAGCGCAATCGCAGACACCCCGCGGGATTCGTATTCCGCCACCGCATGCCGGGCTTCGTTTGCGGAGGAACGATAGTGGATCGCCAGCGCGTAGCCGCGGGACGCCAGAGCGTCCGCGACATGAGAACCGACCCGCCGCTTTCCCGCGCCTGTGATCAACGCCACTTTAGCCGCTGTCATGACCGCCTTCTCCCTTGCCGATGCTGGTGCGAACTTCATGAGATTACACCTTGGTGCGGAAAATCGAAACGGCGGGTTCGCAGATTGTCGGGCCCGTGTCACAACGTGGAGTTCATCGCTGCACCGACTGCCAATCCCACTCCCGATCTCGCGTCCCAGCGGGAAATCGCCTACAGTGTTTTGCGGCGTGGTGCGTTCCCCCGCGGGATCGTACGACGCGACATAGAGGCACTTTTCAGGCATATCAGGAGGCGTATCGATGCCGGTTGCGTTCATTGGTCCGGAGGAGTTGTATCGGCAGCCAGGTCCTTATTCCGCGGCGCTGGAGGCGGCGGGGTTCGAATTGCTGTATCCAGACGACCCGACATTCACCCGCGGATTGGTGGGAGATCAGGCGACCATTGAGCAGTTACGGGATTGCGACGCGATCCTGGCGGGCGGCGAGTTTTTTCGAGAATCGGTGCTGGCGGCGTTACCCCGGTTACGGGTGATTGCGCGCTGCGGGGTCGGTTACGACCGGGTCGATGTGCCAGCCGCGACCGCGCGTGGCGTCGCGGTGACGATCACTCCCAACTCCAACCACGAATGTGTCGCCGAACATGCGTTGTCGCTGATGTTCGCAGTGGCGCGCGGCACAATCGTCAATGATCGGCGGGTGCGCAGTGGCGCGTGGCGTGGCGGAATGCTGCAGCCGTTGCGAACGCGGACTTTGGGGATTCTGGGGCTGGGGCGGATCGGCCGCAGTCTGGCGGTCCGCGCGATCGCATTGGGAATGCGAGTCATCGCCCACGAGCTGGTTCCGGGCCCCGATTTCTGCCAGCGGACCGGGGTGGAACTGGTCGACTTCGAGGAGCTGCTCGCCCGCTCGGACTTCTTGAGCGTCCACTGCCCGCATACCGCGGAAACCACCGGCCTGTTTAATCAGCGGACTTTCGCGCGGATGAAGCGCGGGAGCGTTCTCATCAATACCGCGCGAGGAAAACTGGTGGTCGAGTCCGATTTGATCGAAGCCTTGCGATCGGGGCAGTTGTCCGGCGCCGGCCTGGACGTATTCGAAGACGAGCCGCCGCCCGCGAACCATCCGCTGTTTGCTCTCGATCAGGTAGTCCTTGCGCCGCACATCGGCGGCGCGGACTGGCTGTCGGTCGAGAACATGGCCAGCGAGGCGGCCGAGTGCATCGTACGCTTATCGCGCGGGGAATGGCCGGCGGGAAAGGTCGTGAACGACGAATTGCGGGCACGCTGGCAATGGCAGTCCCATCCTGGCGGCGGCATCGCGTCCGGATGACAGTTGTCCGAAACGGGGGAAGCCGTCCATTAGACGTCGGCCTTTCTGTTTTTTGACCTCAGGAGTCTCTACGTCATGACGGCGATCAAGAAGCCCCATCAGTTAACCCTGCTGGACAAACTCTCCCGGCTCACATTCACAGAGGCCTGCAAACTGGTCGGACCGGAAGGTCGGCGTTGGATCATTCTGGGCGCGTCGCGATCGATATCCCCAATCAGGTGAGCTGGTTTCCGGACCGTTTCGAAGTGGCGTTCAACGAGGCGACGGTGCGGATTCAGCTTCGCGACGACGCCGGGCAGTGTCCTGCACGCGATGCGAAACGGCCTGCGAGCATATCGGGGCGGTGTTTTCGCTGATCCTTGAGGAAAAGATGACGTTGGGGCTGGCGTCGCCGCCCCGCCAGCGCGTCGCGGACGAAAAAGGATATGTGGTGGGATACAAGAATCTGGATGAACTGAAGCGGAATCTCAAACCAATTCTCTTGCGCCGCACGCGCGACTCCGTGCTGGGAGATTTGCCGCCACGCTCGGACGAAGTCGTGCGCATCAACCCCACGGAAGAACAACTCGAATTCCACAAGGCCAACATGCGGATCGTCTCCCAGATTGTCCGCAAACCGTACATCAGTGAGATGAATCTGTTGCGGCTGCGGCAGGCGCTGCTGATGTGTCGCATGTCGGCCAACAGCGGCTGACATTGACGCTGCCGGATCGGGACTCCCTGAATGGCCTGGCCGAGACCCTGGCACGACTGCTGAGCCTGGGAGCTGCCCCGCAGGCAACCGGAGGTAATGACACGGGACTGGTACGACAGGGGCGGTGAGTCGGCGGACGCCTCAGATCAGCTGACCCCCTTGCGCAACAGGACGTTGGCGTACTTGGCGGTGTCCCCGGTCATGACGATCGCGAAGGCCGATCGAGCGCGATCGTAAAACGCAAATCGTTCCAGCCGCTCGATCGGCGGCGTGCCAGGCGCTCTACGGTCGATCACCGCTCGGCACGCGGTTTCAACCCGGGGGTCGAGCGGATCTCCGGGAACCGGCGCCATCATCGTGACGGGGGTCGGCACGTAGCTGTCGAGTGCGAGCAGTGGCAGGATGGCGTCGAGCAGATCCGCAACGCGCAGCCCGTCGGCACGCAAGACGAGTGGTCCCAGGCTGTGGCCCGGGAAATGGGCGTCGGCGAGCAGAAGTTCATCGCCATGCCCCATTCGGCAAAGCGTTGCCAGCAGGTCCGGGCTGATCAAGGGCGAAATTCCTCGAAGCATCGCAGCGATTACACTCCACGCTTTTCGATCTTGGCCCAGCTATCCTTGAGTCCCACCGTGCGATTAAAGACCAGCCGGTCCCTTGTGACGTCCACGGAATCGAGGCAGTAGTAGCCTTGCCGTTCAAACTGATAGGCCGTGCCGATCCGGGCCTGCGCCAGCCCGGGCTCGACTCTGGCGGACGTATTCACGATCAACGACTTCGGATTGATATGGGTGCGCCAATCCTCGTTTTCGCCAAGGTCATTGGTGTCTTCCTTGAGATAGAGTCGATCGTAGTCCCGTACTTCGACGGCAAGCGACTGCGGGACGGAAACCCAATGGATCGTGGCCTGAACCTTGCGCCCGTCCGGAGCATTACCGCCGCGGGTCGCTGGATCGTACGTACAATGCAACTCCTTGATCTCGCCGGTCGCTTCGTCCTTGACCACCCGTTCGCAGCGGAGGAAATAGGCGTAGCGCAACCGAACTTCGCGGCCTGGGGCGAGACGGAAGAATTTTTTCGGTGGATCCTCGCGGAAGTCGTCCCGTTCGATGTAGATCTCCCGCGAGAACGGCACCTTCCTGGTGCCCATGCTGGCGTCCTCCGGATTGTTGATTGCGTCCAGCTCCTCCGACTGTCCCTCCGGATAATTGTCGATGACAACCTTGATCGGATCGAGCACGGCCATCACTCGCAGCGCACGGCGGTTAAGATCGTCGCGAAGGTGGTGCTCAAGTAACGCCACGTCGGTGAGACTGTTGAACTTGGTTACCCCGATCGTCGCGCAAAAAGCGCGCAGCCCTTCCGGCGTGTAGCCCCTCCGCCGCATGCCGGCGATCGTCGGCATCCGCGGATCGTCCCAGCCCGACACAAAGTTCTCCTGGACCAGTTGCAGCAACTTGCGTTTGCTCATCACGGTGTAAGTTAGGTTCAGCCGCGCGAATTCGATCTGCCGCGGAGCAAAAATGCCCAGCTCCCGGATGAACCAGTCGTAGAGTGGACGGTGGATTTCGAATTCCAGGGTACAGATCGAATGCGTGATCTGCTCGATCGAATCGCATTGACCATGCGCGAAGTCGTACATCGGGTAGATGCACCAGGCGTCGCCGGTACGGTGGTGCGTCGCGTGCAGGATCCGATACAGCACCGGATCGCGCAGATTGATGTTGGGGGAAGCCATATCGACCTTCGCGCGCAACGTCCTTGCGCCGTCGGGAAACTCGCCGGCCCGCATCCTCCGGAACAGATCCAGATTCTCGCCAACCGGTCGATCCCGAAACGGGCTGGGACGCCCCGCTTCCATCGGCGACCCGCGAAATTCCCGCACCTGGTCCGCGGTCAAATCACAGACGAACGCCTTGCCCGCCTCAATTAACTGTACCGCCCACTGGTAAAGCTGTTCAAAGTAGTCCGAAGCGTAATACAGGCCGTCCCATTCGAACCCCAGCCAACGGACATCCTCCATGATCGAATCGACATACTCCGTTTCTTCCTTGGTCGGATTGGTATCGTCGAATCGCAGATTGCATTTGCCGCCATATTGCCGGGCAATGCCGAAATTCAAGCAGATGGCCTTGGCATGCCCGACATGCAGATATCCATTGGGTTCGGGTGGAAACCGCGTCTGCACTCGCCCCCCATGCTTCCCCGTGGCCAGGTCGTTTTCGATGATTTCGCGTATGAAATCGGATCTCACCGGTTCTTGTTCGGTCATTTTCGTTCATCCTGAAGCTAACGACAGGCCGGTGTTCCGGCGCCAATTCGGCGCCAGGGGGCCGCTAAATCACTTTCCCGCGGGTTGGGTCCGCGGTCCATTATCAGAAGTTTCCGGCGGGTAATCCAGGCCGGTCAGGAGTTAACTTCTTTGTTCGCAGTTTGCCCAGCAGCGCGCGCCAGGCTTAACCGCATCCGCCGCAGCGTGCGATCCTTCCCGAGTATTACCATTGTCTCGTAAAGGCCCAGGCCGACCGACTTGCCGGTTACCGCCAGACGCACCGGTTGGACAACCTGACCGACTTTCCTTTCGTTTGCGGTAGCGAACTGTTTGAGGAATTCTTCGAGTCGCGTGGCGGTAAACGGTTCGACATCCGCCAGTCCCGCCGCGAAGCTGGCAATCAGCTCCCGCGCGGAATCGGCGGCGAATACCCTGGCGAATTCAGGCCCGTCGTATCGCAATTGCTCGTCCATCTGGAAAAAGTCCTCAAACGCGATAATGTCGCCGGCCACCTTGATTCGGTCGCCCGCGGCCTCGATCACCTGCGTCAGATAGGGGCCGATTTCACAAGGCGGAGGCATGGAGACGATCCCGGCTCGCTGCAAGTACGGCAAGACCATTTTCACCTTCCTCTTCACCGGAAGGGCGCGAAAATAGCGGTCCTGGAAGGCGAACAGTTTCTGCGGATCAAAACTGGCCGGGGCCCGATTCACGCGCTCCAGCGAAAACTCACGGATCATCTCCTCGATCGTGAAATCTTCGCGCCGATCGTCGTAAGACCAACCCAGCAACAACAGGTAGTTGACGATCGCTTCCGGCAGGTATCCGGTCTGCTCGTAGAAGTCCACAATCACCGGATTAAACGTCTCGGCCGACGTGGCCTGGCCCAGTGCGGACATGATCGACTGGCCATGGTCGTATAGTTTTTTGAACTCCGCGTTCTTCAGATATTGCGCGATCTTACGCTTGCTGAGCTTGTTCTTGCTGCCCGGTTCGGCGACGTAGGGCAGGTGAGCGAATTCCGGAAGCGGGTAACCCAGGCACTGCATGATGAAGATCTGACGAGGCGTATTGGAGAGATGTTCTTCCGAGCGGATCACGTGGGTGATGCGGAAGTCGTAGTCGTCGACCGCGCTGGCGAGGTGGTAGAGGCAGGTGCCGTCGTTACGCTGGATGACGTGATCCTGTTCATGGGCCCAGGCGAAGGCGACATCGCCGCGAATCTGGTCGTGGAATCGGCATTCGCCTTCGCGAGGCATTTTTAGTCGGACGACCGCCTGCCTTCCCTGGGACTCGAATTCGGCAATCCGTTCCGGCGTTTCCGCCATCCAGTTCCGGCTGTAGAGAAAGACCCGCTTTTCCTTCTCCGCGCTTTCGCGCTCGGCTTTGATCTCCTCCGTGGTGGCAAAGTCGCGGTAGGCGCAACCGCGCCGCAGCAGCTCCTCGACGGCGGCCTGGTACCTCGGCAGCCGCTGCGACTGAAAATAAGGCGCGTACGGTCCGTCGACGTCGGGGCCTTCATCCCAGGTCAGGCCTAACCAGCGGAACCCGTGGAGAATCGGCTCCAACGCTTCGGGCTTGTTGCGCTGCGCATCGGTGTCGTCGATTCGCAGCAGAAACTGCCCCTGCCGCTGCCGCGTAAACAGCCAGTTGAACAGGGCGGTCCGCACGCCCCCGATATGCAGATAGCCCGTCGGGCTGGGGGCAAACCGCGTGCGAACCGACATAGGAACCTCCTGTTACGTTGTTGAGCAATTGCAAACCGTCGTCGCCGACCCCACAATACCACGATCCAATCTGGACGTAACCCCTGGCAGCGAGGAGAACGGGAGATGCACTCCAATCGGCGCGAATTCACCAGAGTTTCCACGAGCCTGATCGGTACGGCCTGCGTCACAGGCCTGATCGAACAGTTTTCCAGTCAGCCGGTCGAAGCGCTGCAGTTGGCGGCGGCACAAAAAGGAAGCGAAATGCTGATCATCGACACGCACCAGCATCTGTGGGACCTGAAGCAACTGAAACTTCCCTGGCTGGACGGGGCTCCGGAAATCCTCAAGCACGACTACCGCCCCAAAGAATACGCGGAGGCCACCTCGGGACTGAAGGTCAAAACGGTGTATATGGAAGTCGATGTGGCGACGAGCGATCACGACAAGGAGGCGGAATATGTGATCGGCCTGTGCAAGAGCGGCAAGGAGCCGACGATCGGCGCCGTGATTGGCGGGCGCCCCGCCTCGCCCGACTTCGTCGCCTATCTGGATCGTCACAAGGCAGGTGGTTACGTCAAAGGTGTTCGCCAGGTTCTGCATAATCCCGACTCGCCCCGCGGTCGATGCCTGGAGCCCGATTTTGTCAAGGGAGTGCAGGCGCTGGGTAAACATGGCTTGAGTTTCGACCTGTGCATGCGCCCGCAGGAATTGCGCGACGGATTGAAACTCAGCGAACTCTGTCCAGCCACGCGCTTCGTGGTGGACCATTGCGGCAACGCCGACCCCAAGGCATTCGACGCCAAACTGGCCGGCGACAAGCAGCCCGCGCACGCGGTCGATCCCTGGCGCAAGGACATGGAGGCTTTGGCCAAGCGCGATAACGTAATCTGCAAGATTTCCGGAATCGTGGCGAGTGCGCCGGCAGGCTGGCGCGCGGAACATCTCGCGCCCGCCGTCAATCATTGCCTGGACGTGTTCGGCCCCGACCGCGTTGTTTTTGGCGGTGATTGGCCCGTTTGCCTGCTGGGAAGCCCCTTGAGCGGTTGGGTGAACGCCCTGCGGGAGATCGTCAACAGCCGCAGCCAGCAGGATCAGCGCAAGCTCTGGTCGGAAAACGCGATCAAGTTCTATCGATTGAACGTGACGTGAAAATCATGCTTCAACCGACGCGTTCCAAAGAGTAGGACGGGCCTCCGGCCCGTCCGTTGGTCGAACGAAAGCCCCTTCGCAGCAGCGGAACCCGGTATGGATCTGGAGCTCGACAACAAGGTTGTTCTCGTTACCGGCGGTTCCAAAGGGATCGGTCGAGCGATTGTCGAATCGTTTGTTGGTGAAGGCGCGCGGGTCGTCAATGTGAATCGCGCCGGCAGCGAGGGCTCCACGCTGGGCGACGAACTTGCCGCGCGGGGATGCGGAGAACGCTACGCGTATTTTCCCGCGGATCTGGCCCAGCCGGAGGCGTCGCGGCAGGCCGTCGAATTCACGCTGGCACGCTACGGAAGGCTGGATACGCTCGTGAACAACGCCGGCGTGAACGATTCGATAGGTATTGAGGACGGTCCGGACCGGTTCCTGGAATCGCTGCGTCGCAACCTGGTCCACTTCTACGCGCTGGTCCACCACGCGGAAGCGGAACTGCGGAGCCGACGCGGGGCGATCATCAATATCGGTTCCAAAGTCAGCGTCACTGGACAGGGGCATACGTCGGCGTACGCCGCGGCGAAGGGAGCGATCAACAGCCTGACGCGGGAATGGGCGGTCGATTTCGCCTCCGACCAGGTGCGGGTCAACACGGTCATTCCCGCGGAAACCTGGACGCCGCTTTACGATCGGCTGTTACGGCAGCTCCCCGATCCTGCCGCGGCCAAGGCCTCGATCGAACGTCTGATCCCCCTGGGGCGACGCTTCACCACCTGTCGGGAAATCGCCGACATGGTCGTGTTTCTGGCTTCGGCTCGATCGAGCCACACGACCGGCCAGATTATCTTCGTCGACGGCGGCTATACGCACCTCGATCGCAAATGCACCCAATAGCCGAGCGCTCCCGCGAGAAAACCGCCTCAGGCCGAACCGTTGGATCGAGCATCGTTCCGGTCGCCGCTACCGCGTGTCAACGTCAGTAGCGCCAGCTCGGGCGGGCATCGAAAGCGGATCGTATGCAGTCCCGAAATGCCGCGACTCACATGCATCACGGTCGGCGCTTCGTAGAAACTGCCGCTGGCGTAGCGAATGCCGAATCGGCTGGGCGAAACCGTGGGACCAATCCCGGGAAACTGAATCTGGCCGCCATGTGTATGGCCCGCCAGCATCAAGTCGAATGCCTGCGCACGGGCCCAGGGAATCTGATCGGGAGCGTGGGAAAGCAGGAGTCGCAGCGGAGAACCATTGCCGTTTTCGCCGGCACCGTCTTCCCGCGGCGGGCAAGCCGGCAGCGGATAGAACCAGGGTGCTTCATTGCCCGCCAGCAGAACCGGTGCATCGCGAAATTGGCGTCGTTCCACGCGTCCGCCCAGATCGACAAATCCACAGTCCGCCAGTGCATTGCGCACGTCCTGCGGCCGAGCCACACGCCGATCATGGTTGCCCAAGACGAAGTACATGCCGTAACGGCTGCGCAACCGTCCTAGCGTGGCCGGGATCCAGTCGATGCACTCCGCGCGATCGACAATATCTCCGCTGATCATCACCACGTCGGCGTCCAATTCGTTGGTCTCGTCGATCACTACCTGAAAATAGGGTGGCAGAATCCGCCCGGAAAAGTGCAAGTCGGAGAGGTGGGCGATCGAGAGCCCCTCCAGCCGCGGTGGCAGGCGGGGAACCCACAACTGTTTTCTGCTCACGTGCAGCTGATAGACTTCATTGCCCGGCAGCCGCACCGAAATCCAGGTCAGCGGATTACCAACCGGGCGATCGCCAATCCGCGCGGCAACATCCACGACTTTGTGGGATTGAGCGACTACCGGCAGCTGCCGCCGCGCCTCGGTTCGATACCGCCACCAGCACGGTATCCCGATCAGCAACGTCAACCAACAGACACCGGTATAGACCGGAATCAACAGTTGACCGATCGAGGGCACCGGAACCGCGGTCCGTTCGGCGCGCCACAGCCAGAAGCCGAACAACGCAGGGATCGCCAGGATGGCGAGAAAAATAAGTTTCTCCAGCAGCTTCAGCGGGCGATGACGCAAACCGGTGGAATGAAGACGATTGAAAATCGCGACCCAGAGCACCAGATGGCCCATCAACGCCGGCAGATAGAGCATCAACTGGACGGCGATCATGAATTCCGGTTCCGCTTCGCAGAATTCCATGCCCGCTCGCCCGTCAGGCCGACGGAACCTGGCTGGCACCCCATTCCACAATCGTCTCCACGGTCTCGATCAGCTGGTCGAGCCGAAATGGCTTGTAAAGGACCGCCTTGGGATGCAGACCGGCCTGGCGAGACTTGACGATCGAATGGCCGGGGTCGTAGCCAAAGCCGGTCATCAGAATCAAGGGAACGCAGTCGCTGATTTCCTTAAGCTTTGCCAGCAGTTCGTGTCCGCGCATGTCCGGCAGACGGATATCGGAAATGATCGCGTCGTAGGCGCCGAGCGATCCGCAGTTGCGCACCATGAAAATCGCCTCGTCGCCGTCGTGCGCCGTTTCGACAATGCAGTGGTATCGCTCGAGCAGCGCGTGAGCATCGTTGCGCACGGCCTCGTCGGCGTCGACCACCAGCACGCGCCGGTTGATCAGCTTGGGTCGATCGACCGTGTTCGGCACCGAGGCTTGTGTCGGTGTGAATTTCTGTCCGACTTTTTGAATGACCTGCTTGATGTCGCGCGCGTTGCGCAAGATGCGATGCAGTCGATCGGAGACCTGAGATTCGTGGCCAATATACCGCTCCATCACGTTCACAGCGTCGTTCAAAATCTCGTCGACCGGCTTCGCCACCGCCCGATAGATCGCCTCCACACTCTCCTGCGCCGTATTCGCCTTCTGCGCCACCAGCAATTCCAGCGTATTCAAGGCGGCAGCCACGTCGCGCGCGAAAATCTCCACGAACTGCAGATCGCTTTCGCTGAAAGCGCGCGTTTCCGGACTCTCGACGTTAAACGTGCCGATCACCTGGTCGTGGAAAATCAACGGCACCGTCAATGAACTCTTCGCCCCGGCAAACCCCTGCAGATACAACGGATCCTCGGTCGTGTCTTCGCAAAGATAACTCTTCCCGGTCGCCGCCACGAACCCGGTAACGCCATTATTCTGCGGGCGGGCGAACAGCGGACGCTCGGAAGCTTCCCGGTCCAGTCCGGCCGATAACAATGGCGTCAAAGCGCCGGTGGCCTGGTCAAGCAGGCGGATTTCGACGACGTCGAAATTCAACAAATCCTGTGTGTAATGCAAGATATTCGATTTCATTAGTTCGATCCGGTCCTCAACGTGCATGTTGAAGACCTCTTCCGGCTTCAAGTCAGCCAGATGGGTGCCCGCTTTATGAATCGCCGCCATCTTCTGCTGCTGCAGCATTTCGGCGGTGACATCCCGGACCGTAACCACCAACTCGCGCGTAGCGCCGAAGCGATTGCCACTCGAGTCATCACAGCGCGGCGCCGCATGCACATGAAAGTAGCGGTTTTCACTCGTTCGCAACGTCGAACCGCTCGGCCGGCCCGTCGCCAGCGCCGTATGAAACGGACAAAAATCGGGACCCAGGATCTCCGGCCCAATTAATGCCGAATAGAAACTATCCCCCAACAAGGGGCGGGAGCCCGCCCAGGTTCGAAATTGCTTGTTCGCCCAGAGGATACGGTTTTCCAAGTCGATCAGGACCACGCCGTCCGGCATGCCGTCGAGGATGTTTTCAAGGAAGTGCGGACGGGCCGAAGAATCCATGTGCCAACCTGTGAAAGTGCGGATCCATTCCGATTATACGGGTGGAGTTTTCCCAAAACAACCACAACGTCGCCACTCTTGCTTCGGCAGTTCCAGCGCCAAAAGTTCACTTACCGACACCACATTCCCGAATCCCCTATTGCCCCAAACTGCCTGTTTTCCTAGAGAGCCATTCCGCACAGCGTCAAAACCGGCAACACCGGTCTGTTCCACACAGCTGATCTATTCCAACTTCCGACCCGATGGTGCAACCAATGCTTTTCTTACGGTCGATAAGTCGAAGGAGCCTCAAACTCGGAGAGTCGTATCATGTGGCGTTCCTTCTTTCTGGCAGTGGGTATCACCTGCATTATTCTCGGCGCGGAATGCCTGGCGATTGAGAAAGCGATCCTGGCCCCCCACAGCAAGCGAACGAACCAGGAAACGCTCGCGCCTGCCGCCGGTCCTCGCGAATTCGCGCCTCCAGAATGGGCGCCCTGGGGACTTTTATCCGGCGGCGCCGTGATCGTGCTCTATTCCTTCACCATCCCGCTCCGCGTCGCCAGCCCCGGCAAATAGGCGGAACGGGTCTGACTGGGAATGATGACGCCAAGACGCGACACGTTGATTTCGCGCTACTGCGATTTTTCGCGGTTCTGATAGCTCTCGAAATACTGCTTCACGTAATCGCGCTGGGCTTTGGGTAACGGCTGGTTCGGCAACGCATCGGCCTCGGACTTGGAATTGGCGATGACCTGTTCCTGAATCTCCCGCTTCGACTTGCCGGCGATATTCGCGCCGTCGGCGAAGCCGGCCTTGACCGATTCCCCGGCGCGGGGCTTACCCACCACGCGGGAATCGTAGGTTCCGGTATCGGTCCGTTCCTCCGGGCGATCCCCCTGACCGCGACCGTCTCCCAAACCGCGTCCCGGCTGTCCGTTCTTGCGGCTGGCTCCCTTGCCCTGACACTGCGCACAACCATCGCCATCGCATTTGTCGCACGCCATCGTGTCCTTGGCGTCCGCCAACTGATCCATCATCTGCTCGATCGCTTCCAATTCCTCGAGCTGCTTCTCCAGTTCTTCCAGGTCGGCGACCATTTGCGCCATCTTCTCAGCGGCTTGAGTCTGCTGGCCCTTTTCCGATGCCTGGGAAGCCTGCTGGCACTTCTGAGCCAGCTTTTCGAGTTGGTCCATCTGCTGGTCCATTTTCTCGAGCTTGTCGAGCTGCCGCTGCAGTTTGCTCGCTTCCGCCAGATCGCCCTCGTCCTCTTTCTTCTTGATCTGCTCGCGCAATTCCTGCTTGGCCTGTTCGTGGGCCGCCTTCAGCTGGTTCAGCTTGTTCTCCATCTGCTGCATCTGTTTGGCAAGCTGTTTCTGCTGTTCCGGCGTCAGTTCCCCTTTGGCCAGTTTCTCCTGCAACTGCTTGGCCTCTTTGATCGCGTTCTTGAAGTCGCCTTTACGGAACGAATCGGCCATCCGATCGGCAGGACCCTTTTCAAAATTTTTCATCTGCTGCATCTGCTGTTTCAGCTTGTCAGTTCCGCCCAGCTCCTCGCGGCGTCGCTCCAGTTCCTTCGACAGATCGTTGAGCTTGACGAGTGCCTCTTTGCGGTCCATGCGCTCTTTTTCGCCAAGCTGTTTGTCGAGCGCTTTCTGCATCTTGGCGAACAGTTCCTTGGCTTCCTCCAGGCCTTTCTCGTCAAGCTTCTGTTTCTGTTCTTCGAGCTTCTTGCGCAGCTCGTCGGTCGACTTTTTCACCACTTTCGTTTCACCGTCTTTTCGGGCCTCGTTGGCCTGCGATTGTTTCTGGCTCGAAGTGGCGTTCTCAACCATGAACAACAGTCCAATGACGGCGGCTGGCAGCAACGGCGCGACGGCGTGCCAGCGCGGTGCGATCCGGAACTGCTCGGCGACCCGGATCTGCGCCACGCGTCGCGCGGCATCCTCCAGCAACGCGCGGCCGACCGCCGATTCCCGGTCGTCGGCACGGAGCGCCAAGCTGCTGGAAATGCGCTCCTTCAATCCAAACCTGCGATCCAGTTCGATCGCGGCATCCAGCGCATTGCGTCGCACAAGCCAGGTCCAAAGCGAGGAGACCAGCAGCGCAAGTCCCGCGGCGCCGCCAATCCAGCTCCAAGTCCAAATACGCATCGATTCGGCGTTGTCGAGAAACCCGATCGGACGCAATTTCGGCACGGCGAGCCCCGCCGCGGCGATCAGAAACGCCACGAAGAAGACCCACGGAGCAATTTTCAGGAACTGTTGCAGCACCAGTCGACGCCGCGCTCGGATCACCTGCCTGCGTATTTCTTCCATTGCGTTGCTCCCGATTAGCCGCCTTGAACTGCCGCAACCCGAACCGCCGACCTCGTGCGGATCGCCCGACCATTATAGCGCTTTCGTCCGGTAGCTGCTTCCCCGATAGTTAAAAATGGGGAAAAATGGCCTGCAAGCAAGGTTCGCCGTTCGTAGCCATGCGTAGGACGGGACCGATTTTCGATCAACATGGGGGTAGGACGGGTCTCCTGACCCATCTTTGGCCTGTGTCCTTACTCGTTTTGCAAAACCGTTATGATCGCATTTTCTCGCGCGGACGGGTCAGGAGACCCGTCCTACGGCGTTTTACCTATAGTCGGCAACTGGGCATGGGCGCACCACGCACTTTGCGATTTAGGCAACGGTAGATTTATGGCAACGCGAGCCGGTCAGGCGCGGCGGTCGGTTTCGCCAGAAGCGGGCTAGC
>Ga0194128_10000069_pt1 | contig 161766 bp, 147 predicted proteins | sample TA2KigCa65mmetaG_FD_148650 | JGI IMG/M metagenome (GOLD analysis project Ga0194128, IMG submission 148650) | Freshwater microbial communities from Lake Tanganyika, Tanzania - TA2015037 Kigoma Deep Cast 65m | ecosystem: Environmental > Aquatic > Freshwater > Lake | place: Tanzania: Lake...
CGCGCGCTCGAGTTCACCTTCCCCGACGCGCTCGCCCCGGGCGCGTCGGGGATTCTGCTGACGCTGGGCCACGCGGCGGCGTTCGAGCCGGCCGGGCGTCAGCCCGGCCGGGCGGGCGACGCCACGCTCGACGCGTGGCTGCGCGACGCCGCGGGCTACCACGCCCGTCTGCAGGGCGACCTGCAGACGGGCGTCGTCGAGGCGCTGCGCGCGCTCACGCGCGTGCTGCGCGGACGGGCGGCCCACACACCCTCGGCGTTCGACGAGTCCCTCACGCTCGTGTACCGCATCCTCTTCCTGCTGTTCGCGGAGTCGCGCGCGCTCGTCCCCATCCACCACCCGATCTATCGCGAGGCCTACACGCTCAGCGGACTGTGTCAGGACGCAATGCAGACCGGCACCGTCGGCTTCTGGGACGCACTCGCGGCGATCACCACCCTGTCGAGAACCGGTGGGCAGGTGGACTCCCTGCGGGTCTTCCCGTTCAACGGTCACCTTTTCTCCAGACGCGCGGCGCCCTCATTGGAATCCGACCGCCGCCCCGCAGGCCCCACACCGCGCAGCCGTGCCCGCGACCAGGCCTTGCGCACCACGCTCCTCGCACTCGGCACCAGGACGGACGCCGTCGGACGTTTGCCGCTGCAGTACGGCGACTTCGGCGTCGAACAACTTGGCGCCGTCTACGAACGTGTCCTCGACCTCGACCCCTCGACCATGGGCGACGTCGCGAGCCTGCGTCCCGCTACGAAGGGCCACAGCGCTGCGCGCAAAGACACCGGCACCTTCTACACGCCCCTCGCCATCGCCGACCTGACCGTGCGCCGCACCCTCGGTCCACTCGTTGATGGCGCGACATCCGACCACCTCCTCTCCCTCCGCATCGTGGATCCATCGATGGGAAGCGGCGCGTTCCTGGTCGCCGCCCTGCAGTACCTCGCTGACGCGTACGAACGGACAGTGATCGCCGAGGGGCGGTACGCACCACTGGAGATCGATGACCACGTACGCGCCGGGTTCAGACGGACGATTGCGCAGCGCTGCCTCTACGGCGTGGATGCCAATCCCGTCGCTGTCCAGGTGGCACGACTGTCGATGTGGCTGGCCACGCTGGCGCACGGCAAACCACTCGGATTCCTCGACCACCGCCTCCGCGTCGGCAACAGCCTGCTCGGCACAACGCCTGACGCCGCGCGACGACCGCTCGGCGCACGCGACCACGCACTGCCGCTGTTTGACGAGATGGATGGCCGCCTGCGTCACGGCATGGCGCAGGTAACGACACCGCTGCTCGCCATGGCCGGCCAACCGGATGAGTCCGTGGATGTCGTGCGCCACAAGGAACGGCAGTGGACGCAGCTCTCGTCGGACACCGGGCCCTCGGCGCGCTGGCGAGAGGCCCTGCACCTCTGGTGCTCGCGATGGTTCTGGCCCGAGAGCATGCCGGTGCCGTCAGCCGGCGAACTCACGCATGCCATCGAGTCGATCGTGCGGGAGCAGGACAACCTGGGCGGCATACACCTGGCGCTGTGGCGTCGCACGGCAGCGGCCGTGGCGACCGAGCGCGAACTGTTCCACTGGCCACTCGAGTTTGCCGATGTGTTCTACGACGGTGAAGGCCACCCACGGACGGACGCGGGATTTGATGCCGTCATTGGCAATCCCCCATGGGCCATGATGCGTCGCGACCCGATCGTGCGGTTCATCCGCGAATCCGGACTCTTCCCGCTGTGCCGCTCGGGGCACGTCAACCTTTATCAGCCGTTTGTCGACCGCGCCCTGCAACTCCTGAGTCCCCGCGGTCGCATGGGCCTGGTCCTCCCCTGGGGCTTTGCCGTCGACGACGGGGCAGCGGAGTTGAGGCGTGCGGTCATCGACGCCGGCACCCTCGACACCTTCGTCGGATTCGACAACGCCAGAGGCCTGTTCCCGATCCATCGAGGGGTGCGGTTTGTAGTGGCGGTGTGTCGCTCACCTCGTGATGCCGCCGCAACGATAGCCACACGCGCCAGGTTTGGCGTGATGACAGCCGAGGAGGCGGACGCCATTCCGGAGCGTGGTGCACCCGAGGAGCACACTGAGCTGCCGCATCAACTGGACCACGACACGCTGGTGCGGCTCGGAGGCCCGACACGTCGCCTGCTCGACCTGCGCGGGCCGGGGGATGTTGAGTGGCTGACCCGCATCAGGCAGCATCCGCCGCTCGGCTCTGCGGCGGGGTGGGGCGTCTCCTTCAGTCGCGAATTGAATGCCTCCGACGATCGCGACCTCTTCAGGCCGCGCACGCCGCAAGGGTCAGGCCTGCTCGTCGCCGAAGGCAAACACATCGCGCCATTCGTCTTTGACCCGGACGGCCCGACGCTGGTGATTGATGCAGCGGAGGCGGAAGCGAGACTGGCCGACGGCCGATACCTGCGGCCGCGTCTCGCCTACCGGGACGTCTCCGGCGTCGGCAACACGCATGCGCTGGTCGCCGCGATTATTCCTGAGGGCGTGGTCACCACCCACACGTTGTTCTGCCTCAGAACAGACCTTCCAATCGAACAGCAGCACTTCCTGTGCGGCCTGTTCAACTCGGCCGTGTTCGACCGTATCGTCCGTCTCGAAATGGGGAGCCACGTGACGACGACGCTGGTGGAGAATCTGCCGGTACCGCCATGGACCGGATCGCGTGTACAGCGCGAGATCGCACGACTCGCCCGGAGCCCCGGAACTTCGCAACTCAATCTCCTCGTGGACTCCATCTATGGGCTGCCTGCGTTATAGTCCCTTCGCGTGCCGAACTACGGGTTTGTCATTGATCTGAAGAAGTGCATCGGGTGCCATGCCTGCTCGATCGCGTGCAAGGCGGAACACGACATCCCCGTCGGGGTGAACCGGTGCTGGGTCAAGACGGTCGAGAAGGGCCGCTTTCCCGACGCGGAACGCCTGTTCCTGCCGGTCCTCTGCAACCAGTGCACCGATGCGCCCTGCATGAACATCTGCCCGACCAGCGCCCTCTTCCGGCGCAAGGACGGCATTGTCGATCTCCATGGCGACGCGTGTATCGGATGCAAGGCATGTATGGCCGCGTGCCCGTACGACCAGTTGTTCATCGACCCGAACACGCGCACCGCGGAGAAGTGCAACTTCTGCGCGAACCGGATCGAAAACCAGCTGCAGCCGGCGTGCGTGAGTGTGTGCCCCACCGAGTGCCGCATCTTTGGCGACCTCGACGACCCGGCGACCAAGGTTGCGCAGATCGTGGCCCAGCAGGACTTCTCCGTGCGGAAGCCCGAGAAGGGCACCGGACCGAAGATTTTTTATCTGCAGGCCGACGAGAGCATCATCAAGCCGGAGATCGCCACGCGACCGTTCATCTTCAAGGAAGGGAACGTGCACCTGCGTCCGCTCGGCGCACACGAACCCGATTCCGTCGACCCGGGCGCTCCCCGCGTGGATTACGACGCGCCGCACAAGAAGGCGTGGGGCATGGACCTCGTGCTCTATCTGATGGCCAAGGGCATTTCGACGGGTGCGTTGTTCCTCGGCGCGCTGTTCTGGCTCATGGGTGACACGTCCTCGTTGACCGGGATCGCGGCGCCGGTGATCGCCACCGTGTTTGCGGTCGTCACCGCAGCGGTGCTGGTCTGGGACCTCGAACGGCCCGAGCGCTTCTACTACATCCTCACGCGTCCCAACTGGACGTCGTGGATGGCGCGCGGGGCATTCATCCTCACCGCTCACGGCGCAATCGCCGGCCTCTGGATGCTCGCCTGGCTCCTCAACCTCCCCATCGTCATCACCGTGCTCGCGGTGCTGGCGCTGCCGATCGCCCTTGCGGCAACGGCCTACACGGGACTGCTGTTTGCGCAGGGCCTCGCGCGGGATCTCTGGCAGGGCTGGCACCACACGGTCGACCTCATCGCCCAGGCCGCCGCCGAAGGCAGCGCGGCGCTGCTGCTCGTCGCGTTGTTCGTGACGGTCGAGACCAGCACGCTACACGCACTCGGCTGGACCCTCGCCGGCGCCACGGCGGTGCATCTGCTGATTCTTGTCGCTGAAAACCTCGTGCTGCGCAGTCACAGCCGGCATCACGCGCTCGCCGTGCGCGCGATTCGATCGGGCGCCTACTCCAAGCTCTTCTGGACCGGCGCGCTTGGCCTCGGAGGCATCGCGCCGCTGCTCCTCTTCTGGATCGCGTCGGTCACCGGCTTCTCGATGTTCGCGCTCGTCCCCATGGCGCTGGTGACCCTGGCCGGCTCGCTCGCGTGGGAATACATCTGGGTGGAGGCCGGGCAGTGTGTGCCACTTTCGTAATGAGGCAATGGGCCAATGACTGAATTCCGCTCACATCCGCCCGTCACCGACTGGGATAACTACGTCGACTTCGAGTCCACGAGCTGGCCGAAGAAGGATCGGCGCAACTACTGGATCATCCCGAGCATCTGCTTCAACTGCGAGTCGGCGTGCGGCGTGATCGCGTATGTCGACAAGGACACACTCGACGTCCGGAAGATCGAGGGCAACCCGGTGCACCCGGGCAGCCGTGGCCGCACCTGCGCCAAAGGCGTCGTCACGCCCAACCAGCTCGAGGATCCGGATCGCATCCTGTATCCGATGAAGCGCGTCGGGAAACGTGGCGGTGGAGAGTGGGCGCGCGTCACGTGGAACGAAGTGCTGGAGGACATCGGTGCGCGTGTGCGCAAGGCAATCGTCGAGGACCGCAAGCGCGAGATCATGTATCACGTCGGCCGTCCCGGCGAGGATGGGTACGCCAACCGCGTGATCCAGTCCTGGGGCCTCGACAGCCACAACAGTCACACCAACGTCTGTTCGTCGTCGGCGCGACTGGGACACTTCCTGTGGACGGGTGCGGACCGTCCGTCGCCCGACTACGCGAACGCGAAGACCATTCTTCTGCTGTCGTCGCATCTGGAATCGGGGCACTACTTCAATCCACATGCGCAGCGGATCATCGAAGGCAAGGCGGCCGGCGCGAAGTTGATCGTGATGGACCCGCGCCTGTCGAACACGTCGGCGAAGTCGGATCTGTGGCTGCCGGCCAATCCAGGCACGGAGGCGGCGCTGATTCTGGCGATTGCCCGGCATCTGATCGATCACAGGAAGTACAACCGGGCGTTTGTCGAGAAGTGGGTGAACTGGGAGCAGTATCTCGACGCGATGCGGCCCGACCTGCCGAAGACGTTTGACGCGTTCGAAGAGGCGCTGAAGCAGGAATACGAACTGTTCACGCCCGAGTACGCCGAGATTGAAACCGGCGTACCCGCGCACAAGATCATCGAGGCCGCTGAAGCTGTGGCGTCGGCTGGCACGGCGTTCGCCACACACAGCTGGCGCGCGGCAGCGGCCGGTCACCTCTGGGGATGGCAGATCACACGATCGTTGTATCTGCTCGTGGTGTTGATGGGCGCCATCGGTGAAAAGGGCGGCGTCAATCTGCACGCGACAAACAAGTTCGTGCCGAAACATCCGAATCCGCCACCGGCGCCGGAGTACTGGAACGAGTTGCTGTTCCCGAAGGAGTTTCCGCTCTCGTTCCACGAGATGAGCTTCCTGCTGCCTCACTTCCTCAAGGAGGGCCGCGGCAAACTCGACGTCTACTTCACGCGTGTCTACAACCCGCTCTGGACCAACCCCGACGGCTTCACGTGGATGGAAGTGCTTGAGGACGAATCGAAGATCGGCATGCACGTCGCGTTGACGCCGATCTGGAGCGAGACCGCCTGGTTCGCCGACTACATCCTGCCGATGGGCCTTGGCACCGAGCGGCACGACACGATGAGTCAGGAAACCCATGCCGGCCGCTGGCTGGGGTTCCGTCAGCCGGTCAAACGCGTGGCCCTCGAGAAGAAGGGCACGCCTGTCTCCTCGACGCACGAAGCCAACCCTGGCGAAGTGTGGGAAGAGTCCGAGTTCTGGGTCGCGCTGTCGTGGAAAGTGGATCCCGACGGCTCGCTCGGCATTCGCAAGTTCTTCGAATCCCCGTATCGTCCCGGCGACAAGATCACCGTGGACGACTACTACGGCTGGATGTTCGAGAACTCCGTGCCCGGCCTGCCGGAAGCCGCAGCGAAGGAAGAGCTCACGCCGCTCCAGTACATGCGGAAGTACGGCGTGTTCAAGGTGGACGACAACGTCTACAGCAAGGCTTACGAGACGGCCGGTTTTACGACACCGTCGAAGAAGCTCGAGTTTTATTCGTCCACACTCGCCGAGTGGGGCTGGCCCGAACACGCGATTCCCCGGTATGTGCCCGGCCATGTGTACTGGCGCGGCCTGAATCGGTCGGAGAACGAGTTTGACCTGCTGCCGAACTTCCGGCTGCCGACGCTCATCCACACGCGGTCACCCGTGAAGTGGTTGTATGAAATCTCCCACAGCAATCCGCTGTGGATGGCGACCGGTGACGCCGCGCGCCTCAACATCGCCACCGGCGATCTGGTGAAAGTCCATACGGGCATCGGCTTTTTTGTCACTCGCGCCTGGGTCACCGAAGGCATCACCCCCGGAGTGGTTGGCATGTCGCACCACCTCGGCCGCTGGCGGCTCGATGAGGACAAGGGCGGCGCGCGTAACGCGACGGCGCTTGTGCGCATCGCGCGGTCGGCCGACGGCAAGGTCGAGATGCGGCAGGTCCACGGCACCCAGCCTTTCTCGAGCAAGGACCCTGACAGCAGCCGTGTCTGGTGGACCGAGGTCGGTGTGCATCAGAACCTGACGTTCCCCGTCCAGCCCGACCCGGTCAGCGGCATGCACTGCTGGCATCAACGGGTGCGGCTCGAAAAGGCAGGCCCCGACGACAGGTACGGCGATGTGAGTGTGGACACGAACAAGTCCCACGAACTCTACAAGGAGTGGATGGCCCGGACCCGTCCCGCCCCCGGTCCGGACGGCACCCGGCGGCCGGCCTGGTTCGATCGCCCGTTGCGCCCGGTCGCAGACGCGTACAAACTCAACAGCGAATGACTGAGCCCCGCACCCTCCAGGTCACGGTGATCGCCACAGCGGCGCTCCAGGTCGTGGTGTGGGCGGGCGCCGGTCGCGGCTGGCTCACGCCGGGTCAGGCGACGGCGCTTCACCTGCTCGTCGCCTGGGGGGCCATCTTGACGCTTGCGCTCGTAGCGGCTCGCTCGATCGGCAGGCTCCGGTCCGAGCTCCAGGCCCGCCAGGTGCAACACGAGGCCACGCTCTCCGAGGTCGATCAACTCGCGACCCTCAACGAGATGTTGACCACCGCGGGCCAGTCCAAGGATGTCGGACTCGCCTTCCAGGCGCTGGCCCGCCGCATCGGCACCCTGATCCCCTGTGACCGCCTCGGCCTCGCCCTCGTCAAAGACGACGGCCAGTCGCTGCAGGTCTACAGTTCCCGCGTCAGCGAACCCGAGCGTCGGCGTCGCCCGCGCGCCGAGCAGCAGTTCGGCCTGGAGCGCAGCATTTTTGGTCAGGTCATTCGTACGTGTGACCCGGTGCTGATCGAAGACACCAGGGCGTTCGCATCCGACTTTCACGACGCCGGCGTTCTCGCCTCCCAGGGTTTCCATTCGCTGCTGATCCTGCCGCTCATCTCGCGCAACCGCGCGATTGGCGCGCTCACCGTAATCTCCGAGCGTACGGCCGCCTTCACAACCAGCCACCGGGACCTCCTTCAGCCGCTCGCAGAAGTCCTCGCGTTTGCATACATCGTCCATCACCAGTACCTCGCGCTGGATCGGTACAGGACAATGGAGGCGACGGCAGAGATGACGTTGTCGATTGCGACCGACATCAACAGCGGGTTGCAGGTGATCGCGGGTCAGTGCGGCATTCTCCAGAAGCTGCACCCGGGTGCGGCCATCGAGATCGACGCGATCGCGCGGCAGACCGAGCGCATCTCATCACTGCTCGACCGCATGCGCGGCGCCGCCGACGAACGCCTGCGCGAAGCCGCCGCACACGCCGGCGCGATTCTGTCAAGCCCTGAAGAGTTCGCCGACAACGAAACGTAGGGCGCGCTGATCTGAAGCGCGCCTGGCGTGGCCCGCTACAGTGCAGCGGGCCCTACGAGGAGCGCATGTAGGGCGCGGAGCGCATGTAGGGCGCGCTGAACTTGAGCGGGCCAGAGCTATCGCAACTTGTAGATCGTCGTGGTGATCAGCAGCAGGATGACGCCCGCCGCGGCCCAGGCGAACGCCCGCCGGCCGGCGGACCATTCCTCGGCAAACACCGACACGACATTCAGCAGCGGCACCAGCACGAGCAGCGCGAGGCCGGTCCAGACGAGCGCGGTGGCCACCTGCGCGACCGGGCCGGTCACAAGGAACGACATGACCAGTCCGAGACCGAGACATGCGGAGGTGGCCGCAAGCAGGATGCGGAGCCATGAGCGGAGGCGTTCGGCAGCGTAGATGGTGGTCATTTGAAGTAGAGGTACTCCACGGCGACGCCCGCGAGGATGCCGGCCATCAAAATCTTCAGGGCGCGCACTTTGACACGAGTGGTGATCCAGAAGCCCGCCCTCGACCCAGCCAGTACGCCGAGGACAGCGCCCGCCGCGAGCAATGGCATCGTGAGGTGTCCAGCCACGTAATAGCCGACTACCCCGGGCAGAGCGGTGATGCCGAGGATGACGGCACTGGTGGCGGCCGCGACACGCATCGGCACGCCGCACCGGGAGTTGAGCGCGGGCACCACGAGGATGCCGCCGCCGACTCCAACCAACGACGAAATGATGCCGGCACAACACGCGACGGAGAGTCCAAACGGCAGCCGCGTGACGCGATATGCGACGTTCTGGCCTGTGTCGGGATCCTCGATACGTCCACCCAGGGCACCGACATCACCGGCGGCCCTGAGCATTACGTTGCGGTGATCCAGCCGCGCAATCATGACGGCAGCCACGAGCAACGCGGTGCCGCCGAAGATCTGCTCGCGCATTCTGGGCTCGATGAGCGCGAGGATCTCGAGGCCGGCCAGGGCACCGATCGCGGCCGGTACCTGCAGCACCATCGCCAGGCGCGCGTTGGCCCACTTCCGGCCGGCACTCGACAGCGATACAAAGTTGGATGTCGCGATGACGGTGACCAGACTGATGGCCATCGCCTTGTCGATGGGAATGTTCAACCCGATGTTGAGGATCGGGACCAGAAAGATCCCGCCACCAAGACCAAGCATGGCGCCGAGGCTGCCGGCCCCCACGCCGGCCAGCATGACGAGCAACACCGTCAGCACAGCGTCATTGCCTCATTGCCTCATTGCCCCATTGCCTCATTTCAGGAAGGCCCCAGGGCCCAGGGCCTGAGCACAGCATACAGGCCCTGCATAATGGGCGTCGGCACACCGACCTGGCGGCCACGGCGCACGACGGAACCCGGCAGGGACTCCACTTCGATGCGTTTGCCCGCCTGTAAGTCGATCAGCAGCGACGAACGTGTGGTCCCTGGGATGCTACCGGTGTACGTCGCGATCCTGTCGCGCACATCGGCAGCAACGTCGACCCCTGACGCCCGCGCGACACGTTCCACTTCCGCCACCGCCTCCATGAACGTCGCTCTCGCCTGATCGTCTTCCCAAATCGCGCCGATGGGTTTGCGCGCGGCGCCGGTAAACGCCGCAAATGGCGCGAGGTAGATGAACTTTTCCCAGAGTGGAATCCGCGCGTCCGCCACCGGCTCCGCGTGAATGTCGGCGGCGACCATCAGGTCGGCGAGATCGCGCACGCGGGGCGACACTGTCGGTGCGGGGTCAAAGACTTCCCCGAAGACGATGCGCCGGTGGGTGCCTGTCTGGCGAATCACGCCGGGTGCGTCGATGGCGGTCGCCACGTAGGTCGGCCCAGCAATCACGCGGCTTCTGCCAATGACGCCGGCCAGATCATCCGCGCTGTCCACACCGTTCTGCAGCGTCAGCACGCAGGTGTCTGGTCCGAGCAACGGCGCGATCAGTGGGAACGCCGACGTATTGTCGTAGGTCTTCACAGTGAGCAGCACAACGTCGACGGGCCCAATCGCCGCGGGGTTGTCTTCAGCCGGGAGGTGCACGGTGAAGTCGCCCTGCACGCTGCCGACGACCTGCAGGCCGTTGGCGCGAATCGCATCCCGATGCGCGCCTCTGGCGACGACACTTACATCCGCGCCTGCCCGTGACAGAAGTGCGCCGTAATATCCGCCGACCGCGCCGGCGCCGATGATCGCGAGCTTCATGCGGAGGCATTGTATCCCGGGTCGTGCCGCGCAATATTATACCATTACACCTTTGTGGTATACCATGGTGTAGCCATGGCGCTGAACATCAAGAACACGTCCGTCGAGCGCCTCGCCGGAGAGGTCGCTCAATTGACCGGCGAGTCGAAGACCGAGGCCATTCGCCGTGCCCTGGAAGAGCGTAAGCGACGACTTGTCGTCACTCCGGTGCCCGATCGCCGTGCGGCCGTGTTGGCATATCTGAAGAAGCAGGTATGGACGGGTGTGCCGAAGAAGGAAAAGGGCCGCGTGATGACCCGCGCCGAAGAGGACGCGATCCTCGGGTACGGCCCAGAGGGTGTGTGACGCTCGATTCCTCAGCACTGATCGCCATTCTGTTTGCCGAGCCCGGGTACCTGGATCTTGTCGATCGGATCCTCGCGGCTGACCACGTACGCATCGGGGCCCCGACACTCGTCGAAACCAGCCTCGTGTTTGCCGGCCGGAGAGGCTTGCGCAGCGCTGAATCAGTCGAAGGCCTTGTGCGGGAACTGGGTGTGACTGTCGTGTCGTTTGGCGAGGCCGAATGGCGCGCGGCGACCGAGGCCTTCCGACGATTCGGTCGTGGCCGCCACGCTGCGGCACTCAATTACGGCGACTGTCTGGCGTATGCGACCGCGCGCGTTGCGCGCGACACTCTGCTCTTTGTCGGGGGTGATTTCTCGAAGACCGATATCTTGCCGGCCTGACGCGGCCGCGTCACTTCACTCCAAGCACGACCTCGGACGTCACAATCCGCTCCACCCGGTACCGGCCGTCAGACTGCGGCGTCAGCAACATGAGATCGGCCGGCACTGTCGCGCCCGTGGTGATCACCAGATCCACAGCCGCTACGGACACAACGGCGCCGACGGCGGCGCCCTGCGTGCGGCGCGCCAGCACCTGCCCGGCGGCGTTGATGTCGAACGAGGTCGCCGATGCAGTCAGATCGCCGGCGCCGGCGACCGTCAGATTCAGCACGGCGGTGCGCTTGCCGTTCTCCAGACGCACGCGGCGCACACCCACAAGGCCCACGTCGATCACCTGCGGCGTCTCGCCCTCCGTACGCGTCACGGTGGCGCCGCGAATCACGGTGTGGAACCCGCCGCCTGAGTTCTCCGGCAAGGAGTCGTACCGGGCAGGGTCGGCGTGATGCACCGACCCGTCCGCCAGTGCATGCAGCGACCGCACGAGCGCGACGTAGTTGAGCTTCACCAGCGTCGGATCGGGATTGGCATCGGGCCAGGGGCCGGTCTCAATGAGCAGCACCGGCGTGCCGACCAGCGTCAACTGATCGCCAAACGCACGCGGCTCAAACGAATCGTCGTACCGTCCGATGCGCCCGAGCGCATAAGGCTCCAACGCGTCACGAATCACGGCGCCCAGCTTCTTGGTGAGGACACGGCCGTCGTTCATCGACCGCGCCTCGTCGTAGGCCACCGACAACAACGAGATGGCCGCGCCCATCATCGGCGGCCCTACCGACGTGCGCCAGTTCTGGTTGTGCAGGTTGTACCCGACCTGCGGGTTGAGCGAATCCCGCAGCGCCTTGAGCAGCCGCGCCTCAGGCGTGGCCAGGTCGAGCGCGTCCCTATTGATGTCGATGTTCTGGACGTTCCGCCGCTGAAACCGCTCGGCACCATCTGGATTGAGCATGGGCACGGTGTGCACGGTGAGCTGATTCAGCAGATGCGCCACCGCAGGCTCATGCTGGTGCCTGCGGATGTACTCGTAGAGATCAAACAACGCCGAGGTCGCCGTGGGCTCGTCGCCATGCATCTGGGACCACATCAACACCACAAACGGCCCGCGCCCGAACGACACACTCCAGATTTCGCGGTTCTCGACCGACCGGCCCTCTTCCTTGACCAGGAACAGTGACCCGCCGGCGTCCCGAATGGCCATCACCCGCTGCCGCACCTCCGCGTGATCCACCAGCGGCGACAACGGCGAGGACACCTTCTCCGCGTCCCACATCCGCGCCAACGTGGGTGCGTTCGGGGCGATCGGAGGGTGACGAATCGGAAACCGTGACGGCGTCGTCGCACACGCGGTCAACGCGAGCAGCGCCACGCCGACGACGAACGGCTTCACGGCTGGAATCGCACGCGCGTCAGCACGCCGCCGGGTGCCAGGAAGAAGAGACTGTCGTATTCGCTCTCGCCGATGATGACGTCCGGACCGCCGAGCGCCTTGATGATGGCCGGCACTGAATTCGAGTGACCCACCACCAGCACCGCGCCCGTGGTGTGCGCCTTGATCTTCGCAACGAGCGACGCCTGGTCGCGCGACTCGATCGCCTCTGGAGAAATCTTCAGAACACCGGCGAGCGGCGCCGCCGTGTCGATGGTCCGCTTGTACTGGGTCGTGACGATCTTCGTCACGCCCGCGTCCTTGAGCATCGCCGCGAGCGTCAATGCCCGCGCCTTCCCGGTCGCCGACAGTTCCGGATCAGCCGGCGTCATCATCGCGTTGGCCGCAGGCGCGCCACCATCCGCCCGTTCGGCATGCCGCACCAGAATGACCATCTGCGCCGACGCCACCGAGGGCGCGACCAACATCACCAACACCACCCACACCACCGACATCACGTGTTTCATGTCGCTCTCCACCGCGCCACGGCAAACAACACCGCACCGACCACGAGACCTATCCCACCGACCTGCAACTGCAGCGTCGTCGCCCCACCAAGAATGGCGAGCGAGACCAGCAGTGCGACGATCGGAATCACCGGACCGCCGGGAATCGTGAATGCGGCCGGTCCCTGCCGCCGCAGCACGAGCACGGACGCACACGTGCCCGCGTAGACCATCAACCGGCTCACCGCGCTGCTCGCCGCCATCGTCACGAAGTCGCCAAACAGTGCGAGCCCCAAGGCGACGAGCGACGTGAACACGATTGCGACCGCCGGCGTGTGGAACCGCGGATGCACTCGACCGAGGATCGACGGCAGGTCGCCCTGCTCAGCGAGTGCGAACAGGTTGCGCGACCCCGACAGCGCCTGCCCCATGTTGTTGCCGCTCATGGACACCGCACCGCCCGTGGTCATCAATAACGCGCCCCACACACCAATGAACAACAACGAGGCGTCAGCCAAGGGGCGTTGAGACGATCCGATGTCCGGCAACGTGCCCATCGCCACCACCTGCGCCAGCGTCATCACGATGGCCACAATGACGATGGTCATGACCATGGCGAAGGGGACGGCCCGCGTGGGATCCTTGGTCTCGCCCGCGGGTACACCGACCACTTCGTAGCCGCCGTACGCGAAGATGAGCAGCAGCGCCGCCGTCGAAATCTGCGTCCAAGTCGGCGCCAGCTCTGGCACCAGTGCGGAGAACGCCACATGCGGCAATCCGAGGAAGATGAAGATCACCAGCGGCGTGAGCTTGCCGATCGTCAGTGCATTGACGACCCAGGCACTTTGGCGGATGCCAAGCACGTTGATGGTCATGATGGTGAGAATGACGCCTGTGATCACCACTTCGCGCGCGAGTCCGGGTTGATCGGCCCCGAGTGATGGCCAGTAGTATGCGAGCGCGGTCGTGAGCCCGTTCACGACCGAGGCCCAGCTGGTCACGCGGGTCACCCACATCATCCAGCCGACCTCAAAACTGAAGAACCGCCCGAAAGCCGCGCGTGTGTAGAGGTACGCGCCACCGGTGCCGTCAAAGCGGCTGCCGGCTTCGGCGAAGTTGAGCGCGATCATCAGCGAGAGAATCCCAATCAGCGCGACGGCAATCGCGCTCCAGGGACCGATCTCCCGTGCCAGGGGTGCGGCCATCAGGAAGACCGCCCCGCCAATGACCTGATTGACGCCGATGGCGGTCAGGTCCCATTTGCCCAGCTCGCGTTTGAGGCCTGCCATGGTTTGGTGTGAGTATATTGGGGCTGCCCGGAGCCACCAAGCCTGATGTCCGCCACACCTCGTCCCCCGCTCCCCCCGACCGCGTTCACCCTGCCGGCGAAGTACTACACCGACCCGGCGATGTTCGAGCGCGAACTCGACGTGTTCTTCCGTCGCATGTGGGTGTGTGTCGGGCGGTTCGAGGAATTGGGTGAGCACGGGTCATATCTCGCCCGCCATCTCGCAGGGGATTCACTGTTCCTCGTGCGCACCAGCCGTCCCGGTGAGCCAGACGCGGTCAAGGCCTTCCACAACCTCTGTCGGCACCGCGGCACGGCCCTCTGCGCCGAAGAGCGCGGACACTTCGCAGGATCGATTCAGTGCGAGTATCACGCGTGGACGTACGACTTTGACGGCCAGCTGATCGGTGCGCCGCACATGGACGGGTCACCGCACTTCCGCAAGGAGGACTTCCCGCTGCTGCAGGCGCGTGCCGGCGTGTGGGACGGGTTCATCTACGTCTGCCTGTCAGATACCGGTCCCACACTCGAGCAGCAACTCGCCGACATGCCGACGAAGTTCCGGCCCTGGCACATGGGGGAGCTCCGGCGAGGCGACGGCATCACCTACGACATCCGGGCCAACTGGAAGCTCATCATCCAGAACTTCAGCGAGTGCCTGCACTGCCCCAACCTGCACCCGGCGCTCAACAAGCTCTCGCACTATCTGAGCGGCGAAAACGAGCCGCTGCGGCCCACCTACATGGGTGGCCGCATGGACCTCAACGACGGCGTGGCGACGATGTCGATGGACGGCACGTGCCGGCGGGATTTTCTGCCCGGCCTCGCACCCGAGGATCAACGGCGCGTCTATTACTACGCCCTCTTCCCGAATCTGCTGATCAGCGCACATCCCGACTACGTGATGACCCACACGCTCTGGCCCATCGCCACCAATCACACACGTCTCGTCTGCGAGTGGTATTTCCATCCTGACGAAATGGCCAAGCCCGGATTCTCGTCAGCCGACGTGCGGGCGTTCTGGGACATGACAAACCGCCAGGACTGGCACGTCTGCGACCTCGCGCAACGCGGCATCAGTGCCCGCGCCTATCGCCCAGGCCCATACTCTGCGCGCGAGGACCTGCTCTACGCCTTCGACAGATTCATTGTCGCTGCACACGAGTAACTCACCATGGAAAGATCGCTTCCCGCGTGTTGAGTCCATCGTAGGCGCCGTAGAGGATGTAGACCGCGCTCACGATCCAGCACAACAGGATCAGGCGCCGGGATCTGGGCGACAGTGAAGGCGTGATCACCGCAGCCAGGGCGAGCAGGATAAACACTTCGTAAGACGTACGTTGTGCATTCCCGATGTGTCCCCACACGTTTGGAAACGTCAGCGACAAGGCCATCAGGCCATAGCCGACCAGCGCGAGGCCGATGTGGCGGCCAACCTGCGTCCACAGGCTGAAGGCCACTGTCGACACGAGCATCAGCAGTGGCGGGAACCACACCGCCGCCAATCGTACCGAGATGCCACACCTGTGGCGCGAGCACCACGGCCAACAATTCGACAAAGGAACTCGCCGGCATCATCAGCAGGAACGACGACACCCACGGCGACACCACCATGGCCACTGCCAGCACAGCACCGGCGGCCACCACAGCGCGATGCACGAGCACGACACGTCTCGACCATGTGGTCGCCGGTCGCACCAGCAGGATCCCCCACAACACCAGCCAGGTCACACCAACGACAACCCAGTTCGGGCGATGAAAGTCGGCGTTCACGTTGGGCAACACGTGAAACGGAAACAGCCGCGAAGACGACCCGTGGTGCGTGGCAATCTCCAGGAACTCCAGAGACCAGTCAGGTCCCTCGCCCGTCAGCAGGATTTGATGCGCCGGTCCGCGCACCCACCCGGTCGACACGACACAGTCGAGTCGCCTTGACGTCAGTGGAGCGATGGTCGCGGTGCAGACGGGCTGGTCGTCCACCTCGATCGCAACAGTCTGCTGGGCCGGCAACGAGTTGTGCAGGACGGCGATCAGCGCGACAGGCGCACTCAGCTGCGCTGTGCGGGCGTCGTGGGATGTATCAATCCGGACAGTGCCATCGACCGCAGGCACCGGAAGTGTGACGAGTTTGACGCGCACCGCGTCGAACTCGGTGAACACGCGCGTCGCAAGCACGACACACAGCGCCCCAGCGACAATCGCCGACGCAGCGATCCGGACCGCCCGCAGGTCAACCAATCCGGACATGCCGCGATTATCTCACCCAACCCTACTCAACCTTCCTTGATGGGTTGAAGAACGGCATCGGCACCACCGTCGCAGGCACACGATGGCGCACCACATCCACGGTGTGTTCGACCTCGATCTTCGACCCTGTGGAGGCATGTGCCACGTCAACCGTCGCGAGTCCGATCATCTGCTTGAGAATCGGCGACCACGTTGACGACGTCATGCGGCCGATCTGGCGGCCGCCAACCGACACCGGCACGGCCACGCGCGACGCCGTAGCCTGCGCCATGGGCGGCAACCCGACAGCTTCGTACAGTTTCTCGACGGCCGGCCAGTCAACTGCCACGCCAACAATCCGCCGCCGCGGCGCGCGTGCCTGTTCAGCGGCCAGCGCCGCGCGCCCGATGAAGTGTTCCTTGTTGAAGTCCACAAGCCGACCGAGACCCAGCTCAAACGGCGAATACAACTGCGACGCGGTCAACGCCTTGCGCGCGCTGAAGAAGTCCACATCGATCAACAGGAGCCCGGCTTCTATGCGCGCCACATCAAGCGCGAGCATGCCGGCCGGTCGCAACCCATGGGCCGGGCCGTGCGCCATCAACGCGTCCCACACCTTGGTCGCATCCTCACGATGCATCCAGATTTCGTAACCCAGGTCCCCGGTGTACCCGGTGCGCGACACATCCACCTTCGCGCCCGCGATGGTCCCGGACGTCACCCGGAAGTACTTCAATGCCGCAATATCCGCATGCACGACGTTGCGCAGCAACGTCGCCGACGTCGGTCCCTGCACCGCAAGCGCCGCAACCGACTCCGACACATCCTCGATCGAGACCTGCAACCCCGCCGCATGCTGGTGGAACCACCGGAGGTTCGGTTCCGCCGCCGTCACGCGAAACTTCTGCTCCCCCAGCCGGCTCACCGTCCCATCGTCAAGCACCCGGCCATGTTCGTCACACCACGGTGTATAGATGACCCGACCGACCGCAAGGCCGTTGGCGTCCCGTGTGATCACCCGATCAACAAGCCGCGACGCGTCGGGTCCCGTCATCAGGTATTTGAAGAGGGGCGAGATGTCGAACAGGGCCGACCCGTTCCGAATGGCGTTGTATTCGTGTTCGTGATGCGCCTCATAGGCACTGACCGTGTAGTACCCGGCCCACTCGCGGTAGTTGAGACTGCCGCACAGCGGGAAGGTCCGTTCGTGAAAAGGGGTTCCTACGGGCATAGGTGATTCTAGTCGGGGTCCTGGGTCCGGGGTCCAGGGGGCCTTCTGGGCTCTTGCAGCAGGGTGACCCGGGCGTCCAGTTCCAGCGCGAATCGGCCAGTTCGACCGGTTCAGCAGGGCGCTGGCGCACATATGTCCCTTTGATCCGGCAGGCACGCTCATCGGCCCGTGCGTCCGCCGTCGTCACGTCTGCGTTCAGATGTTCACAGTCGTCTTCGATCCACACGGCGACTACCCTCGCGCCGGAGAGATCGAGCCGAGCAATGCGCGTCCCCATATGGATCGCCATGCCCTGTTCGAGGAGCGAGATGAGGTCAGCGGGCACCGTCACGGCAGGCGGCTGCGAGTATACGTTAATGAGTTCTCAGGGAACGCCGGTCGGCTCCGTCTGTATCGCACGGAGACGACAGAATGACCACAACCCAAGTTGCTTCAACGACCACCATTCCCGCCGGCGCCTTCGGTCCAGGGTCCGGTGTTCGGGAATTCAGTCCGCAGTACCCCTTGTGGAGTGGCCGCAGTGGACCTTGGCCTTTGGACCCCGGACCACTAGAATGTCTCCGCATGCCACAACAGTACGACGCCATCGTCATTGGCGCCGGCCACAATGGATTGACCGCTGCCGCGTACCTCGCCCGGGCAGGGCGCAAGGTGGTGGTACTCGAACGACGCCATGTGGTGGGTGGCGCGGCGGTCACCGAAGAAGTCTTTCCAGGATTCAAGTTCTCGGTGTGTTCGTACGTCGTGTCGCTCCTGCGGCCCGAGATCATCCGCGAACTGGATCTCGCCAGCCACGGCCTCGAAATCCTGCCTCTGGACGGCACCTTCACGCCGATGCCGAACGGCGACCACCTCTGGCGCACCAACGATCACGCCCAGACGTTCCGAAACATCGCGCGGCACTCGCGGATGGATGCCGAGGCGTACGACGAATACGGGCGTGCGATGGTGGAGATGGGCCGGTTCGCAAAGCCGATTCTCGGCATGACGCCGCCCGACCCGTTTTCGATGCGGCTGCGCGAGCTGAAACCGCTGCTCGACATTCTCAACCGCTTCCGCGGATTGCCCGACAACGATCGCTACAACCAGCTGCAACTGCTCACCATGAGCGCCACGGACTTCCTCGACCAGTGGTTCGAGACCGATGTGCTGAAAGCGACGATGTCAGCGTCGGGCATCATCGGCACGTTCCTCGGGGTGAAATCACCAGGCACGGCGTACGTGCTGCTCCACCACTACATGGGAGAGATCGACGGCGCGTTCCGGTCATGGGGCCTGTCACGCGGCGGCACCGGCATGGTGTCCGAATCGATTGCCTCAGCCGCGCGTGCTGCCGGCGCCGAGATTCGCACCAAATCAACCGTGACGAAGATCATGGTATCGAACGGCCGCTCCAGCGGTGTCGTGCTGGAAAACGGCGACTACATCCTGGCAGACACCGTTCTCTCAAGCGTTGACCCGCGCCTCACGTTCCAGAAGATGGTGGGCGAGGAACATCTGCCGACCGAGTTCGTCGAGGACATCCGCCGCTACAAGTTCCGCGGCTCCTCCGGCAAGGTCAACATCGCGCTCGACGGACTGCCCGACTTCACCGCGATGCCCGGCGTGGGGCCACATCTGCGCGGTGCAATCTCCATCTCGCCCTCGGTCGAATACATGGAGCGGGCGTACGACGATGCGAAGTATGGGCGGTATTCGACACAGCCGTACATCGACATCGTGATCCCGAGTCTGACCGACCCCTCCGTGGCACCGCCCGGCAAACACGTGATGTCGTGTTTTGTGCAGTACGCGCCGTACGACCTCCGCAATGACGATGGGTCGCCGGCGGACTGGGACGATCATCGCGAAGCGTTTGGTGACGCCGTCATCAACGCCATCGCCCGGCACGCGCCGAACATCCGCGAACGGATCCTGCATCGGCAGGTGTTGACGCCACTGGACATCGAGCGCGAGTTCGGGCTGTCGGAAGGCAACATCTTTCAGGGCGAACTGACACTCGAGCAGTTGTTCTTTCTGCGGCCGGCGCCGGGCTGGGCCGACTACCGCACGCCGATCAAGGGGCTGTATATGTGCGGATCGGCGACGCACCCAGGCGGCGGCCTCATGGGCGCGCCCGGCCGCAACGCTGCAATGAAGGCGATGCAGTCATGACCGACGTCATCATCATCGGCGGCGGTCTCAACGGTCTTGTGGCCGCGAACGTGCTCGCAAAGAAACAGTTCTCGGTGCTGGTGCTCGAACGTGAGGACCAGGTCGGCGGCGCTGCGGTCACCGGCACGTCGGCCCTTGGAGTGAAGTTGCCGACGCTGAGCCACGCGCTGGGCCCGGTGAGCGCGGATGTCTGCCGCACGCTCAAGCTCGATCGAGCCGGCATTGAATTCATGATGCCGGACCCGGTGCTGACGACATTCGGCACGAAGGGCGAGGTGATCACGTTCCATCGCGATCACATCCTGTCGGCCGCGTCGATTGCACGTGTGTCATCGGCGGACGCGGCAAAGTGGCAGTCGTTCGGTGTGACGCTGCAGCGACTGGCCCACGTGTTGAAGGAGCTGAATCGGCACCAGCCGCCGTCGGTTGACTCACCGGCCTCGGCGGATTTGTGGCGGCTGCTGAAGGTTGGCCGGCATGCCCGGGCGCTGGGCAGCCGCGAACTCGCACGACTCGGCCGGTACGTGCCGATCTGCGTCGCAGACCTGGTGTCGGAGTGGTTCGAAAGTGACCTCGTGCAGGCGGCTGTCGCCGCGCGAGCCATCTTCGGTCACCACATGGGCCCGTGGTCGGCGGGCACCGGTGCGCTGTTGTTACAGCGGTTGGCTGAGGACCCGATGCCCGTGGGCGGAGGCGCCACCATCGAGGGAGGGCCGGGCGCATTCTCAGCCGCGCTGGCCTCGATGGCGACACAGTCGAACGTCACGATTCGCACGGGCGTGAAGGTGGCGCGCGTGCTCACACACGCAGGCGCTGCTGCCGGCGTTGTGCTGGAGTCTGGTGAGGAGATCCAGGCACACGTGGTCGTCGGTGCGATCGATCCGAAACAGCTGCTGCTTTCACTGGTGGACCCGACCGACCTGCCGCCCACGTTCCGTCAGCGTGTGCAGCAGATTCGCGCGCGCGGAGTCACCGCGAAGATCAATCTGACCCTGAACGGTGTGCCGGCATTCACGGCGCTCCATGGTGACGACCTGCCGTTGCGAGGACGAATGCTCATCGCACCGTCAATCGACTACCTTGAGCGCGCGCACGACGCCACAAAGTACGGCGGGATGGCAGCCTCACCGTGGGTGGAGTTGAGCTGCCCGGGCATCAGCGACGACACGTTGGTCGCGCAGGGTCACCATCCACTCTCAATGTATGTGCATGGTGTGGCGAACAACTCCGGCATCACGCGCGAGGAAGTGCTCAAGCGCGCACTCGCGGTGATTGCGCCGCATGCACCGGCGCTCGAATCGCAGATTGTCGAACGGGAAGTCCTCACGCCGGCGGACCTGGAAGCCCGCTGGGGCTACAGCGGCGGGCACTTCTTCCACGGAGAGGGCGCGCTGGACCAGTGGTGGGTCAGCCGGCCACTACTCGGCTGGGCGGATCGCTACGCGTCGCCGATTGAGGGGTTGTTTCTCGCGAGCGCAGGCACACACCCAGGCGGCGGACTCACCGGTCAGTCGGGCCTCAACGCCGCGCGTGTCATCTCAGGCGTGCTCGGCCGTCGGCGTCGCTGACTCGTTGTCCACCACGTCGCCCTGCCGATGACGGTGGGGGCATTGGGTGTGCGCGTGATCCACGACGGCAAGCGGCGCACCGGCCCACACCTGATACACGCCCACCAGGCAACCACACGCGCTGGTCCCGCTCGCGAGCATTGTTCTCAACGCGGGCGACCATGAACCGATACTCAACACTCGACGCGTTTCGCGCTTCCCAACAGGCATCTCAAGAACATTGGACCGGGCGCCGATCCGAAAAGTGACATCGTCACGCCTCAAAACATGTCCAGCGGCCACCAGACCTGGTGGGCGGGTGGGCGGATGGGCAGGTGGCGGACCATCATGACTTCGGGGGCATCAAAGGGTGCGCTGAGGTGGACCTGGGGTGGATGCAGGCCTGGGGGGAGCCACGCGCGCAAGGTGCGATCGCCTTGTGAGGGATCCCGCTCGACGTAGGCCTCCAGGAGCGCGCCGATGCGGGCACCGGACGGGTCGCGATCGCCGCAATCCTCAAGGACGACACCCTCGGGTCCGCGACTGACGATGATGAAGGCAGCGGCACGGTAGCCCTCTTCCGCCACAAACACTTCCACCTGGCGAAGACCGGCCGGGCCGAGTCCTGCACGGAGGCGGCGGCGAGTGATGCCGAAGTCAATCAGGTCAGGCGTGCGGATGAGTGCAAACGACGCGTCGTGCGCGTACGTCATCGACAGCGCCGAGATCTCGGGAAGGTCCAGCGGGTCGGCGGCCCGCACCATGGTGGCGGGAGCCCCGCGTCGGGTGCGTGGCACGTCGATCGTCACCATCCGGCGAGGCACGACGGTAAAACCGAGTCGGGTGTAGTAGTCGGCACCGATCTCCGAGAACAGCAGCGCCACTGTGCAGCCGCGCGCCTCCCCGTCGGCGATCATGGCCTCGATCAGCTTCGGTGCCAGCCCCTGCCCACGGTGCGACTCAGGCGTCAAGACGGCGCCAATGCCAAGGACTCTGGCCGGTTGGCCGCCAATCACGCCGTCGAACAGGTAGCGTTTGGCCGAGGCCACGACGCGATCCCCCTCCACAAAGCCCACCCGAGCCAGATTCGACTTCCCCCAGGTAGTCTTCATCTGGGCCAAGTTCCACAGGCCATACGCCTTCCGGCTCAGCCCATCCCCCCACAGGTCATAGGTGTCATCCAACACCTGTTCCAAGAGGGGCCCGTCAATCTCTCTCAATTCCATCGACCCATCCACACATCCACCCAACCGCCCAACCGCCCAACCGCCCAACTTTTAACTATCATTCCCCAGTGCCGGTCCAAACAGTCATGAAACGCCATCTTTCATTCTCCGGACGCCTGGTCGCCGCTGTGGTGGCGGCCGGTCTCGGCGTCGCCGCACCACTCTCCGGTCAGTCGGTCGCTGTGAAGGCCGACACCGACACCGTCGTCCACGTCTTGAATCGGCTTGGGTACGGACCGAGGCCGGGGGATGTCGCCCGTGTGAAGGCGATGGGCCTTGAAGCGTTCATCGAGCAGCAGCTGCATCCCGAGCGCATCGTGGATCCCGTGATCGACCGCCGCCTTGCGGCGTACCCGACTATTCAACTGACCACGGCCGAGATTGCGCGCGACTACTACGGACCGGCCGAGGCGCTGCGCCGCGCTGGGCAGCAGGCTGCCGGACGACTGGGCCGGCCACCCACTCCGCCGGTGATGATGGATCCGACGATGATGGGACAGGCGGGTCAACCCGCGCGACCGGCCCAGAACGTGACACCAGAAATGCAGGCTGCGCGTCAGCGTGAGCAACAGATCCTCCAGGACCTGATGCAGGCGCGTCTGATGCGCGCGGTGGTGTCCGAACGGCAGCTTGAGGAAGTGCTTGTTGATTTCTGGTTCAACCACTTCAATGTGTTTTCGGGCAAAGGGCAGGTGCGCGTCTACCTCACCGAGTACGAACGCGACACCATTCGTCCGCATGTGCTTGGCAACTTCCGCGACATGTTGGGCGCCGTTGCTGAGAGCCCGGCGATGTTGTTCTACCTGGACAACTTCCAGAACGTGGATCCCAAAGCCGCGCAGCGTCAGGCGGACGAGCAGATGGCACGTCAGCGCCTCGCCGCCGCGCGTGGTGGGCGTGGCGGCAGGGGTGCGGCGCGGCCACAAAATCAGCAGCAGATGGAGCGCCAGCAACAGCTGTTGCAGCAGGCGCGCAATCGCGGGCTGAACGAAAATTACGCGCGCGAATTGATGGAGCTCCACACGATCGGCGTGGATGGCGGTTACACGCAGGCTGACGTCGTGGCCGTGGCCCGCGCGTTCACGGGCTGGACCATTGATCGTCCGCGCGATGGCGGGTCATTCCAGTTCAACGCCGCGATGCACGACAACGACCCGAAAGTAGTGCTTGGCACGACGATCAAGGCCGGCGGAAAGAAGGACGGCGAGGCCGTGCTTGATCTGCTCGCCACGCATCCGGCGACCGCGAAGTTCATCTCGGAAAAACTCGCACGCCGCTTTGTGTCGGATACGCCGCCCGCGTCGCTGATCGATCGTGCCGCGAAGGTGTTCCTCAGCTCGAAGGGTGACCTGCGGGAAGTGACACGCACCGTCGTGACGTCACCGGAGTTCTTCGCCGTTGAGGCTCGACGCGCCAAGGTGAAGACGCCGCTCGAGTTTGTCGCGTCGGCCGTCCGCGCGTCCGATGCAACCGTCAACAACGTGCAACCACTGGTACAAGCACTGCGCACCCTCGGCATGCCGTTGTATGGCGCGCAGCCGCCAACCGGCTGGGGCGATACGGCAATGGACTGGGTCAACACAGGCGCACTGCTGAATCGTCTCAACTTCGCGATTCAGCTTGCCGGCAACCAGCTCCGCGGCGTGCGCCTTGATGTGCGCACCCTGGCGCCGGACACCGGCGAGACCACCCGCACGCAGCTCGTCACGACACTGGTGTCTGGCGAGGTCTCAGACATCACACGGAATACGCTGGCCAAAGCCGAATCGCCGCAGCATCTGGTGGCACTCACGCTCGGGTCGCCGGAATTTCAGAAGCGATGAGCTCGGAGGCGATTACTGGTTTGTAATCGCCTCCGAGCTCATTTTTCATGAGGATTTGATCATGCTCACACGAAGGGTCTTGCTCAAAAACGGCAGCATGGCGATGTTGAGCCTGGGGTTCGCTCCGGCGTTCTTCGAACGCGCCGCGCAGGCGGCACAGACGAAGCGCAAGGTGCTGGTCACGATCTTCCAGCGTGGCGCCGTGGACGGTCTGAACATGATCGTCCCCTTCGGCGAGAAGGCCTACTACCAGGCGCGGCCGTCGATCGCGATTTCACAGCCGGGACAAGCGAACGGCGCACTCGACCTCGACGGGTTCTTCGGTATGCATCCGCGCATGGCGTCGCTGCATCCGCACTTCAAGCGGGGCGAACTCGCGATCGTCAATGCGACGGGCTCCCACGACCCGACGCGGTCACACTTCGACGCGCAGGACTACATGGAAAGCGGCACACCTGGACTCAAGAGCACCAGGGATGGCTGGTTGAACCGGTATCTGCACGCGAAGGAACACGAGGAAGCCAGCGCCTTCCGCGCGGTGTCGCTCACGCAGCAGCTGCCGCGTGCGCTGCAGGGCCCGGCGCCGGCGCTCGCGATCGACCAGCTCGGACGATTCGGCGTTCGAGCCGGTGAGGCCGGCGACATGATGCAGTCCTCTTTCGAGGCGCAGTACGCCGCGGCCGCTGATGCGATGCTCCGTCCGACTGGCAAAGAGGCGTTTGAAGCCATCAAACAGCTGCAGTCCGTGGACATCGCGACATACACGCCGCAGAACGGCGCCGTGTATCCGAACAGCGGATACGGCCAGGCGCTCAAACAGATCGCGCAACTCATCCGCACGAACATGGGTCTCGAAGTGGCGTTCGCTGAGTCCGGCAACTGGGACCACCATGCCAACGAAGGTCCGGCCATCGCCAACCGGCTTGGCGACTTCGCCAGTGGCATCGCCGCCTTCGCGCAGGACCTCGGCGACAAGATGGCCGATGTTGTGGTGCTGACGATGTCGGAGTTTGGCCGCACGGTGGCGGAGAACGGCGCGCGCGGCACGGACCACGGCCACGGCAACGCGATGCTGCTGCTCGGCGGGAATGTGAAGGGCGGAAAAATCTACGGCCAGTGGCCCGGCCTCGAACGCGAACAACGTTACGAAGGCCGCGACCTGGCGATCACGACCGACTTCCGTGACGTCTTCTCAGAAGCGCTCACAGGCCACCTCGGAGCCCGGGACACGGCCCGAGTGTTTCCAGGGCACAAGCGCGGAAAAGCACTCGGAATAGTTGGGTAGATGGGCGGGTGGGCAGCTGGGCGGATGGGCAAAAACCATCCGCCCAGCTACCCAACAACCCAGTTGCCCATCCGAGCGCGGCACGCGTCAGCGCGTCGCGCTCCAGTCGGCGCCTTTGATCGACTTGCCGTCGGCCGACACAGTGCCCGTGTAGGTGGTGCCGCCCGCAGTAAAGGTGATCGAGGTGCCGTCGAGTTTGCCGTCGGTGATGGCGACTGAGCCCATCGTGCCCGTCACGTTCTGAAACTCCTGATTCAACGTCAACGCCTGCCCGTTCATCGTCCACTTGCCGTTCACCTTGGCGGGAACGATCCAGAGGTGGGCGGTGCACCAGGACACGCAGTCTTCGGACACACGACGCGTTTCATCCGGCACCCACTCATCCTCGCCCGAGCCCATCATGAACGTGTTGGACACGATGCGTGTGCCGGGCTTCATATCGAGGATCTGTGGACGAATGCGGAGGTTGATGTCGGGCAGCAGGAACAACGTCAGGACGTTGGCCTGCGAGAAGTCCGTCTTGAAGAGGTCGGCCTGGCGGAAAGTCGCGCGATCGGTCACGCCGGCTGCCTTCGCGTTTTCGACCGAGAGCGCCACCATGTCCGGGTTGTACTCGATGCCCAGTGCGCGCGCACCCCGCTTTGCCGCCGTGATGACCGTGCGGCCGTCACCCGACCCGAGATCGATGTGATAGTCGTCCTTGGTGAGTTTCGCCATGTTGAGCATCAGCTCAACGGTCTCCTGCGGCGTCGGCACCCAGACCACGTCCTTGCCCGCCTGACCCGATCGCGGTTCGAACTTCTGCTGCGCACCCACACCCTGCACCAGCGCAGCCACCATGACCGCCGCCAGCGCACCACATACCATCCGTCGTCCGTCCAGTCGCATTACGAGTACCCCCAAGCCGTGAATTGTAACTCCGAAGGCATAATGTCCACGGTCATGATTCTTCGCACCCCCTATCCGGTTGTCTCAGCCTCCAGACTCAAAGCGAACATTCAGCGCATGCAGGCACTGGCAACCCATGCCGGCGTCCGGCTGCGACCGCACGCCAAGACCCACAAGAGCCCGGTCATCGCCCGGATGCAGATCGAGGCAGGAGCGATCGGCATCTGCTGCGCGAAACTCGGCGAAGCCGAAATCTTTGCCGATGAGGGCATTACGGACATCCGGCTCCCTTATCCCGTTCACCCGTCAAACGCCGATCGTGTGCTCGCGTTGCTCGACCGCATCACGCTGTCGTTTATCGTCGACGACGAGGACGTAGCGAAGGATTGGTCGTCGGTGATGAGCCGGGCCGGGAAGGTGGTGAACATCCTGGTGAAGGTGGATGTCGGATTCCACCGCTGCGGCATGGATCCGGCGGCGCCTGATCTGGTCGAGCGCATTGCGCGGATTGCGGCGCTGCCCGGACTCGCGTTCAAGGGCATTCTGAGCCATGCCGGCAATGCCTACCATGCGGGATCGCCCTATGAGCTTGCGGCCATGGTGGCGACCGAGACCGAGATCATGATCGGCCTTGCCGGGAAGCTGCGGGCTGCCGGTGTGACGGTGGAAGAGATCAGCGTCGGATCCACGCCGACGGCGGCGTTGGCACCAACGCAGCGGGGCATCACGGAGATGCGCCCTGGCAACTATGTGTTTTTTGACAGGACGCAGGTCTCGCTTGGATCCGCGACCTTTGCGAACTGTGCTCTGTTCGTCGTCGCCACGGTGGTCAGCCGGCCGGCGCCGGATCGCGTGATTCTCGACTGCGGCAGCAAGACGTTGACCAATGATGGAGCCCGCGGCTTCACTCCCGCGCCCGGGCACGGTTTGGTGTTCATGTCGACGAACGAGGACGTGCCCGAACCGGCGATTCTTATTGAGCGGTTGTCCGAGGAGCACGCGACCTGTCGTGTGCCTGAGGATTCCCCGCTCCGGCCCGGCGACCGCGTCCGGGTGCTTCCCAACCATGCCTGTACGGTGACCAACCTCATGGATTCGCTCGTGCTGGCCCATGAGGATGGGTCCATGGGCCGGTTGCCCGTCGCTGCGCGTGGGCGAATCTGGTAGAGTAGCAGCCGCGATGACCCCCAAAACCCCACCTTCGGGTGACGCGCTCGGCATGGTCGAAACGCGCGGTCTGGTTGGCATGATCGAGGCCGCCGACGCGATGGTCAAGACAGCCAACGTGACGTTTGTCGGCTATCAGAAGGTCGATGCCGGTCTCGTCACCGCCATTGTCCGCGGCGATGTCGCGTCCGTAAAGGCCGCAACCGACGCGGGCGCCGCCGCCGCGCGCAAGGTCGGCGAACTCGTCGGCGTGCACGTCATTCCCAGGCCCGCTGACGACGTGTCGGATGTTTTCCCGATCGAGTAACACGGTCCGCGGTCCGCAGCTTGCCCCGCCGTAGCCTTGGCGTAGGCGGGTCCGCTGGTCCGCAGTCCGCAAGTCCGAAGTCGGCAGTTGGGGAGATTCCCGTGGAGCGGCTATCATGCGCTCCATCAACGAGTTCTGCTTTGATGGACAACCTATTGATTGTCGGTGGCGTCTTGCTCTTGGTCGGCGGTCTTGCCCAGTCATGGCTCTCGCTGGGTCTCTTCCGACTTGGTCGGCAGTGGCGCGGCTCTGCGATCATCTCTGGCGGGTTCGTCCTCTGGGGTGTGGCCGTCTTGGTCGGCATCCAGTCCAGAGGTTCCTTGCTTGGTGCGGTACTTACTTGGGTTGTTGTCGTCGCAGTGTGGGGTGGTCTGTGGCTGCGGTGGCGGGAGCAAGCCCAACAACTCTGAAGACGCGCCCTAACTTGGCCTACAGTCGACGGCGACGCGTGCCATCTTGCCTGATGGTCCGCGCCGAGGCAGGCGGGGCTCTGCCTGGAGTCGCTGTCACCGCAACGCTGCACACCGGTGGCGATCCCCACAGGGCAACGACCGGCAGCGACGGCACTTACGAATTCAAGGCGCTGCCGGAAGGCGACTATCAGGTCGACTTCGATCTGACAAACTTCAACGTCATTCGACGGAACGGGATTCGTGTCCGGCGTGACGCGGCGACTCATGTCGAGGTTATGATGCACATCAAGGCGATGTGCGAGTGTGTCGAGCTGGGACCTCGCGGCATCGGTCTCCAGGAGCGTGCCGGACGTGTCGTGTCCGACACGGGCCGACCTCTGCTGTATGCCCTGCTCGAAGTCAGAAGCCAGACGATCCATGAGTCGGCGTACGCCGACCGCGAGGGACTGTTCCGAGTCATGGTGCCCTCGAACGAACCATGGGTGTTGACGGCCTCGACCACCGGATTTCAGCCGGAAAGCCGACAGGTTCGAAGCGCAGATGCGGCGCCCCTGATCTCCCGGTTGCCAGCCGTCTCCTCCGCTCCATGGCGGGACCTTCAGGAATTCAGGCGCGGATGCCATTGCCTAGGCGACGTGTTTCGGCACCAGGGACGATAGACCAGCACTCTCATGCACCTGCTCTCCGGAATCGTCGTCGTCAGCTTCGGCCTGTATCTGATCGGCCTGGCAGCCGTGATCGTGGCCGCGCCGGCGGTCGCCGATCGGTTTCTCAACGCCTTCGCGAGTTCGGCCAGGACCCACTACACCGAGCAGGCCCTCCGTCTGTTGGTCGGCGGGGCCACCATCAACTTCGCCGGCGCGATGTGGTTCGAGGATGCCTTCCGGCTCTTCGGCTGGCTGGTCATCGTCAGCACTATCGGGTTGCTCTTGATCCCGTGGCAGTGGCACCACAGGTTCGCGTCACGCGTGATGCCGCCGATGATCGAGCGCAAGTGGCTGCTGGCGGTTGGCTCGTCGGCGCTCGGGGCGTTCGTACTCTACGCTGCCTCGCGGACCGTGATTCAATAGACCGCACCCCATGAAGTCCTATCGCAAAGAACTCTGGTTCGACGTCCCCACACGCCGGGCGTTCCTGAACATCACCCCCGACGTTGAAGCGTGCCTGCGCGAGAGTGGCGTGACCGAGGGCCTTGTGCTCGTGAACGCGATGCACATCACTGCGTCGGTGTTCATCAATGACGATGAGCGGGGGTTGCACAAGGATTACGAGGCGTGGCTCGAAGAGCTGGCTCCGCACGAGCCGACATCACAGTACCTGCACAACCGCACTGGCGAAGACAACGCCGACGCACACCTGAAGCGCCAGATCATGGGCCGCGAGGTCGTCGTCGCCATCACAAAAGGCGCGCTCGACTTCGGACCGTGGGAGCAGATCTTCTACGGCGAATTCGACGGACGACGCCGCAAACGCGTGCTGGTGAAGATCATCGGCGAGTAAGCGCTCCGTTATCGCTTCAAGCCTCGATCGAGAAACTCAATCAGGTTCCTTGTGAGCGCCACGCGATCCTGATCGCGCAGATACATCATGTGCCCTGATTCGTAGTACTTCAGCGTGATGTTGCGCTGCAGCCGCGCGGGGATGCCGAGGTGCGACATCGTGAACTCCGCCGGGAAAAACGGCGTGGCCATGTCGTAGTAGCCGTTCTCGACCTGGACCACCATGTGCGGATTGGCCACCATGGCCTGCACGAGATCACCCTGCACATTCGGGGCACTCGGAAAAAACCCGCGCCCACCGGCCTGACGCACCCAGTTCCACCGGCCACCAGCACCGTTGGTGTTGAGATAGGGACGGTCATCGCCGAACTTGAGAACCTCACGTGTGAAGTGATTGACGGCCGCCGTGTATGCGCTGCCCACGGCCGCGTTGAACGGATCGTTTTCGGCGTTTTCGGTGAGCTGATTGACGGTATCGCCGGCAAAGCGCGCATCGATGCGCCCTGCGGTCAGCCGGCGCGTCCGCATCAACTCCGCGTTGAACTGCCCGAGCGTCGGACGCAGACTGGCGCGCTTGAGATAATCCTCGGACAACCCGGTAAACGTCGAGAGCCTCTTCGCGACGGCAGCCATCTCGGCCTCGGTCAGCGCCGAGCCTTTCATTAACGCTGCGGCATACTCGGAGGTGGCGTACCGTCTCGCATCTTCGAGCAGCTGTTCGAGAGACGACGGCTTGTTCTGCAAGACACCGTGATACCACGCCACGGCCGCATAACTCGGCAGGTAATAGATGTACGGACGGTCGTCGCCAGGCGCAAACGTGATGGTCGACAGGTCGAGCACCATCGACAGCAGGTTGAGCCCGTTCAGGTGCACACCGCGCTGCTGCAGCAGGTTGGCCACCACCGCGCCCCGGAAGGTACCGTAGCTCTCACCAATGATGAACTTCGGCGAGTTCCAGCGTCCGTTCCGGCTGAGCCACGTGGTGATGAACTGCGTAAACGCCGTCGCATCCTCGTCCACCCCATAAAAATCCCGCTCGGCGCCGCGCCCCACAATGCGGCTGAACCCGGTCCCCATCGCATCGATGAACACCAGATCACTCCGATGCAGCATCGTCTCTTCGTTGTCGACGATCTGATAGGGTGCCGGTGGTGTGTACTGGCCGTTGACTGTCACGACGCGCTTCGGGCCCACCGACCCCATGTGCAGCCACATCGACGCCGATCCGGGGCCACCGTTGAAGAGGAATGTGACCGGGCGGGTGCTCTTGTCCTGCACATCGCTGCGAACGTACGAGACGGAATACATCATCCCGATGGTCTCGTCGGTGGCGCTCTTGATCGCCGTGGTGCCTGCAACCGCGTTGTAGGGAATCGACTGATTCCCCAGCTTCATCGTGTGCGAGGTCGTGGACCACTCCTCAGCGGGAACCGCAGAGGGAGTCGCAGGCGCCTGCGCAGCGGCCTGGGCCTGTACCGGCGCACTTCCTCGCCAGGACGGGATGGCGACAGAGACGACGAAGGTCAGGGACGCGGCGACGACGAGTCGAAGGCGTGAGGGCATGACCGATACTCTACACCGTAGCCATGCGAGACAGCCGGGCTGAAGCCCGGCTGCTCCAACCTGGGCCCGGTTGCTCCACCCTCAGCGCATGATGGCGTTGAACAGCACCTTGAAGGTGCCGAAGGTCTGACCGCGCCACTGCGGGCGGAAGCCAATCAACACCACTTTGCCGTTGCCATGCTGCACTTCAACCGCAGCGGCTCTGCCACGCAGCAGTTTGTCGCCCAGCAGGTACCCTGACGCGAGCAGGTCCCCTTCATCCGCGTACGTCGCGAGCACGGCGCCCTTGAACCCGTCGAGTGTCTCAAACGCAGGGCTGCTGTTGAAGAACACGTGCCCATCGGGTGCAAAACCCGCCATGACGGGATGTGTCGTATCCACCTTCACATTCAGCAGCGACCCGGCGGCAAAAAACTCCTGCCGGCCCACGCCCTGCAGCACGTTGCGCACGGGCAGCTTCAGCTGCTCGATCGCAAACGCCGTGCTCCGGTTCATGGTCACCAGCGTGCCACCAGCGCGAACGAAGTCGTCAATCGCCTTCACCCGCGCGGCATCCTCCGCACCTGCAGCATTGGCGGCAGCGCCAGCCGGACGAAACGCCCCTTCGGTGCCAGGCGCGCCAGCCGCGCCTGCTCGCCCCCCTCGCCCCCCAGCCCCGAGCACGCCACGCGGCTCGTCGGTGATGATAATGGTGTCGAAGCGGTCACGGAGCGGTGCACCGGTGAGATCGGCATCGGTGAGGGCGCTGAACTCGAACTCGAAACGTTCGAGCACCCAGCGCGTCCATCCTTCGTCCATGCTTGCGTTCGGGCGGAACATCGCCACCCGTGGCTTCTTCATCGTTGTCGTCGGCACATCCGAACGGCGGAGATGGACGCCGTTGACGTAGAGGCGGCGCAGGAGGTCGCTGATGCGCACGCCGTCGATGCCGCCGAGCACGTAGTGGGCGGCACGGTCCTGCGTCTCGGGCAGGTACGACACGGCGCCGCCCATCTTCCAGATCTGATTCACGACACGGAAGGCGTTCACTTCGACGGGATTGATCGCAACGTAGGACGTCGGAGGATCGTTTTCGCGCATGGCGGGCGCAAGACCAACACTGGCCGCAGGCGGGACGATGGCGGCAGCGACCGGGTGTGAATCAAATCCGAGTCCGGGCGCGCTGTCAAATGGTGCAGCGTCGGGACCTTGCAGCGAGTTGTACGGCATGGGTGGCGCGTTGGCCGGCACCAGAGTACCAAGCGGCTTCAGGGCCTTGCGCAACTCGTCGGTCATTGGCGTGGTCAACGTCACCATGTTGACCCCCATCGCCATCGGCAGCGTCCAGCCTGCGGCGTCGTAGGGCTGCGCCGGTGCGCCGCCAGGAGTCTCACGGATGTCGGGGTACTTCTGCGGATCAAGCACCGAACGGGCGAGAGCGATGAATTCCTGGTCGGTCGGAATCACCCACGACCCCTCGGGGAATTCCCGAAGGTCGATCGTCACCGCGCGGGTGAGCTGAAACACGCGGATGCCGCCAAACGCGAGCCGGCGCAGCAGCTCGACCGCGGCCACGGGATCGCGCTGCCAGGCGGACACGATGTAAGCGTACGGTCCCGACTTGCGATGTTGCTCGATCTGCGTGATGCCGGCGCGCCACCGGTTCATCAGCAGGTTCTCCCTGAACCGCGCGGCGTAATCCAGCACACCCATCGAGGCGCCGTGCATGTACGCGATGGAGTCGGCGAGACCAAACTTTCCGCCGGGCCACGGGCTCGGGTACAGACTGCGCGGTTGCAGGTCGCGGTACGCCGGTGAAAAGTCCGACGCGGAATACTCGCGCGTGGCCGCCATGTTGGCCAGGGCGGTTTCGGTCCAGTAGGCGGCGACGTTCTTGAAGATCGGCGCGTAATCGATGTAGCCGGGATACCACGCGTCGAACGTGCCCATGTGGGTGGCGCCGACGAGCCCGCGTTCTTCGAGGTACTGCGCCATCGCCATGCCGATGGTGTTGACCGTGCGGGACAGGATCGGCGGCGCGTGCAACGCGATCGGTTCCGCGAAGGGCGGCAGCCAGATGCGCGTCGGGAACGGCGACGTCTGATGATGCACGTGCACGATCTGCGGCTCCCACTGCCGCCACGCCTGCTCCATGACGCGCGACTCGACCATGTTCAACATGTACGCGTCGCGGTTGTTGTCGTGCCCGACGTACTCCTGATACAGACCGGGCATCGGCGCCCCCTCCGTGGGCGTGCCGACGTGTTTCATGTACCAGTCGGCCACCATCTGGTGCCCGTCCGGATTGATCGTCGGCCACAACATCACGATCACGTTGTCGAGGATCCGGGCCGTATCCGCGTCAGTGCGCGTCAACAGGTCATACGCCAGCTGCAACGTGTGCTGCGGGCCGGCGACTTCAGTGGAGTGCAGTCCGCCGTCGATATGAACGATCGCCTTGCCCTCGATGGCGAGGGCGCGGGCGTCAGCGTCCGACAGCCCCTCGGGCGACGCGAGCCGTCGCGCGATCTCGCGGTGACGGTCCACCTTCGACAAGTTCGCGGCACTCGAAATCAGCGCGACGTGAAACGTCCGTCCCTGCGTGGACGTGCCCATCGGCAGCAACGTCAGCTTGTCGCTCGCCGCATCCAGCCGCTGGAAGTACTGAATCGTCTGCTCGTAGGTCGCCAATTTGAACTCGGTGCCCGGCGCAAATCCGATCACCGACGCCGGCGTCGGCACGGGGGCCTGCGCGACCAGCACGGCCGGCGCGAGAAGGGCGAGCGCAAACACGATGGCACGCTGAAACCCAGCGTGCCCCACGTACGGAAATCTCTGTGCGGTCATTCGGTCTCTTTCCTCTTCGGCTTCCGCGCGGCCTTGCGCTTCGCCTTTCCGTTGACGGGTTTGAGTTTCAACGCGTCGCTGCCAAGCAGCGCCTGCATCGGATCCACCAACAGATCGAACACGTGCCCTTGTCGCGTCTGCAGAAACAAGCCGTTGCCATCGGTCAGCAGCCGCAAATCCCCGGCGTCATCCAGCGTTTCGGACAGACGACGCCGGAAGTATTCGCGGAGGGAGTCCATCATCAACTTGAGCTTGGTGTTGTCGAAGCCGCGGCGACGGAGGTCGGCCAGCGCGAGCAGTTCAAGCACGTCCACCGGCGAGTACCGGCGCTCGGTGAAGCCGCCCTGCGACGTGCGGCGCGGCGCAATCGACGGCTGAAACACGCGTGCTTCGTCCCACCACTGAAGCTGCCGGCCGGTGAGGCCGGTCAGGGCCGCCACTTCCCGGGCGGAATAGGACGTCTTGAGCTGCATACCGACAGGTAAGTGTATCGGGGATTACCGGGCCGCCGCGTCCGACGCCCGGGCGCCGGCAAGGTCCTTTTCAGTGACGCCTCCCTCGCTGTGGGTGGACCAGGTGACAGTCACCTTCCGGTAGGAAATCAGCAGGTCCGGGTGATGGTCGGCGGCCTCGGCATCAAATGCCAGCCGGGTGGCAAACGCGATGGCATCGGGGAAGGATGCGAACTGATACGTCCGGACGATCGCCTCACCGGAGGTCGTCCACCCTGGCAGTCCGTCAAGAGCCGTTCGCAGCGCCTCCGGGGTCAGTATGGCCACGGCCCAAGTCTAGCAGCAGGCCCCGGACCGCGGACTGCGGACTGCGGACTAGCTGTATGCTGTCGACCACTGAGGAGATCTCCGCATGCGCAAGCGCCCGATCGACCGGTTCCTGAACGGCATCGAATCCGCCGGCAACAAACTGCCCGACCCGGCGATTCTGTTTGTCATCGCCCTGATCATGGTCTGGGTGTTGTCCGCGATTCTGTCGCCGATCGCCTTCACTGAAATCGACCCGCGCAACCAGCAGCCGATTCAGGTCCAGAACCTGCTGTCGGGTGCCGCGCTCGCCGCATGGCTGGCCAACATGGTGAACGTCTTCGTCACGTTCCCTCCACTCGGCGTGGTTCTTGTCGCCCTGCTCGGCGTCGGCGTCGCGGAATCGGTCGGCTTCCTCAACGCCGGCCTGAAGTGGATGCTCAACCTCACGCCGAAGGCCCTGCTGACGCCGATGCTCGTCGGCGTCGCCTGCCTGAGCCACACCGCCACGGACGCCGGGTACGTGCTCGTGATTCCGCTGGGCGGCGTCATCTTCTACACCGCCGGCCGTCATCCGCTCGCCGGCATCGCAGCCGCATTCGCCGGCGTCTCGGGCGGCTTCAGCGCAAACGTCATCCCGTCGGGCATCGATCCGCTGCTCCAGGGCTTCACACAATCCGCGGCGCAGCTCATTGATCCGGCCCGCATGGTGAACCCTCTCGCGAACTGGTACTTCACCGGCGCCTCCACATTCCTGATCATGCTGCTCGGCTGGTACCTCACCGACCGCATCGTCGAACCCCGCCTGCAGGCGCTGAAGGTGGATGGCGACACCAAGGACATGCCGACCCTGGAGCCGCTGACGCCTGCGGAATCCCGCGGCCTGCGTGTGGGCGGGCTGGCGATGGCCATCGGTGTTGCCCTGCTCATCTGGTGGGCGATGCCAGGCAGCTCTCCGTTACGCGCGCCGGACGGCCAGATCACGTCGTTCCAAGCCCCGCTCATGCGCTCAATCGTGCCGCTGATCTTCCTGCTCTTCCTGTTCCCCGCCATCGCGTACGGCATTGCGGCACAGACCGTGAAGTCGTCGAAGGACGTCATCAGCGGCATGTCCAAGTCGATGAGCACGATGGGCTACTACATCGTCATGGCTTTTTTTGCCGCGATGTTCACGGATGCGTTTGGACGATCGAACCTCGGCGCGTTGCTGGCGTTGAAAGGTGCGGCGTTCCTGCAGGCACTCGACATGCCTGGACAGGTCACCATCGGCGGCATCATCCTGGTGACGGCGTCGGTGAATCTGCTGATCGGTTCGGCGTCGGCGAAGTGGGCGCTGCTCGCGCCGATCTTTGTGCCGATGCTCATGCAGGTCGGCCTCTCGCCTGAACTCACGCAGGCCGCGTATCGCGTGGGCGACTCGAGCACGAACATCATCACACCACTGATGCCGTACTTCCCGCTCGTCGTGGTGTTCTGTCAGCGTTACGTGCGCAGCGCCGGCATCGGCACCGTGGTCTCGATGATGCTGCCGTTCTCACTCACGTTCATCGTGTTGTGGACGATCTTCCTGCTGGTGTTCTGGGGGATTGGGATTCCGCTCGGAGTCCAGAGCACCTACGTGTATCCGTAGAACCGTTCGGGGCTCACCAGATCCAGCGCGGCATCGCGCTCGTTGTTGAGTACCAGCTTCGAGACGATATCGGCCGTCAGCGGCGCGAGCAGGATGCCGTTGCGATAGTGTCCTGCGGCGAGGATCACGCCCGGATGCGACGACAGCGGACCGAGCAGCGGCAGGTGATCGGCGGTGGCGGGCCGGAGGCCAACGCGCACGGCCTCGAGCGAGGCGTCGGCGGCTGACGGCAACAACCCAACGACGGCATCCATCAATTCGCGCACACCGGCCACCGTTGCGCGTTCGTCGAAGCCGACGTCTTCCACCGTGGCACCCACAAGCAGGGAGCCATCGGCCCACGGCACGGTGTAACACCGTGTGCCCCAGATCGAGTGCGCCGGGCGGGCACCGTCGGGCCATCGCACGTGCAACAACTGCCCACGGATCGGTCGCACGGGAAACACCGGCACACCCGCCACCCTCACGCGCCGCGTCCAACTGCCGGCCGCGATCACCACATGGTCGAAGGTATGGCGTTGATCACCGATGCGCACTTCCACCCCATGCCGGACCTGCTCGACGTGCACGATCTCAGTCGGGGTCACACAGACTGCGCCAGACAGCCGTGCCGCCTGCACCAGCGCTCGGACGAGCGCGCCGACGTTGACGATGCGGTGATCGGGGAGATGGAGGGCGCCGCGGGCGGCAGACGTGACCATCGGTGCGCGCGCCACGAGTGCCGGGCCTTCGAGCCAGTCGTGGGTGACGCCCTCCGAGGCCAGCCACGCGGCGGCTGTCGTGAGATGCGCGTGTTCTTCGTCAGAGAGCGCGACTTCGAGTGTACCGGTGCGCACGTACTCAACCTCATGTCCTGGCGCACGGTCGCGCACGCCCGCCATGAAGTCGTCCCACATCAACAGGCTGCGAGCGCCCAGGGCGAGCAACGGGCTGCCGGGTTTGGCTTCGATGAACGGTGCCAGTACACCAGCGGACGCCTGCGAGGCGCCCGCTCCCGGTGCACGCATGTCGAACAGGGTGACGCGCACACCGCGAGACGCCAGCGCGTCCGCAATGGACGCACCGATGACACCCGCTCCGATGATGGCTACACGTCGTTCAGACAACACCCCCCATTATCCGCCCGAGGGCTTCTTGGGTGTCTCTTTCCACGCATCGGGTCGGCGCTGGCTGTTGAAGCCCCAGTAGACCGGCTCGGGTTCCTTCACGGGCTCACGTGGCCGGACCGGCACCGGCACGTACACCGGCACCGGCACGTATTCGCGTTCGCGCGGCGCCCTCGGCGCTTCCACGCGGACCTCCTGCGTGACGGCTTGATGGACCACCACCGGAGGCGGTGCGGCCTGCTCGCGTTCGGGCACGGCCCTCGGCGGCGGAGGCGCCGTCTTGGACTCGATCATCGTGATCAGCACGCGTTCGCTGAGCCCCTGTTTCCGCAGGTCGACAATTTCGACGTACCCCAGATTGAACACCGCGTAGCTGGATTCAATCAGGGCAATCAGCACCTCGTCCCCAAGACCGGCCTGGTGAAGCGCGACAAGGTCACGCGCGGCCAGATTCTGGTTCGGAGCCTGAGGTTGCGCAACGGCGCTGTTGGGCACCGCCAGGAGGGTCACGGCGACAAGCGTTCGAAATAGAGGACGCATGACACCCTGTCCTGCAACAAGCGGTCCAGTCGATGCAGTCCGCAGTCCGCAGTCCACACCGGAGGTCACCGCTTGGAGACAGGACGCCGGAATCCCATGCCCTGCCGACAGGAAGTCGACGGTACGGGCCTTGCTGGAGGTTGGGGTGAGGGTCTTTACGTGTCCTGGAAGTTGATCGGTATCGGCGTGTTGGTGGCCGGGGGACTGACGGCCGCGGTGACGGGGTACGTGGTGCTGCGTGAACCGGCGGCCGTGCCGGTGCCCGAAGCCGTCATCTCGACGCCGGGTGAACCAGCCCCGGAGATTCTCACACCACCCACACCACCCGCTCCGACGACGCGCCCGGCGTCCTCGAGTCCATCGGCCCTGGCGACCGAACCTGCCGAAGTGTCGCCCACAACACCTACGCCACCCACGCCACCTGCGCGTTACGTCCCTGATCCACCCGGTGTGGCGCCTGATCCGGTTCCGCCGCCGGTCCTGGAGCCGGTCGTGGAGCCGGTCGCACCGATGGTTGAACTCACCGTCGAGCGCAATTCGGTGATTGGCATCCGGCTCGACTTTGCGATCTCCACGAAGACCGCCCGGGTGGAAGATCGGGTGGCGGCGACGGTGAGCCGGGAGGTGACGGTAGGTGGCCGGGTGGCGATTCCGCTCGGGGCGCGCCTCGAGGGCACGGTGACCGCTGTGGATCGCGGCGGTCGATTCCGCGAACGACCCCGACTGGGTCTGCGGTTCGACACGTTGATCCTGACCGACGGCACGCGCCTGTCCATCAGCACGGACATCATCTTCCGCGATGGGGACTCTCCGTCCTCCGACGCAACGGCAACAGTCGGCGCCGGAGCCGTGGCTGGCGCCATCCTCGGGAGCGTCCTCGCGGGGAAGAAGGGCGCAATTCTTGGCGGCGTCGCGGGAGCCGCCGGCGGCACGGCCACGGTGATGACCGGTGACACCAACGAAACCGCACTTCGTGAAGGAGCGCCCCTGACCGTCCGGCTCACCGCTGACCTCACAGTCCGCAGTCCGCAGTCCGCGGTCCGCAGTCCCTAGGTTCTATAATCAGCGCATGTCCTTCCTTCCCCTGATCACGCTTGCCGTCACCCTGGCGGTCACCCCACAACTGCAGAGGGAGACCGTCGACGGCATTCGGAACTACACGAAGGTTGACGCGACGGTGGGCTGTGCCGGCGCGACGGATCCGAAGGCCATGGCGGCTATCGCGAAGTTCGGCTACAAGGCCGTATTGAATCTGCGCGAAGCCTCCGAAGAGGGCGCACAGATTCCGGAATCACAGGCGGCGGCAGAAGCGGCGGGGCTGCAGTTCATCCATGTGCCGTTCAAGGGCTCGGCGCCGGATCCTGCCGTGGTGGATGAGTTCCTCAAGGTTGTGGCCAACACGGCCAACCAGCCACTGTTCATCAACTGCGGATCCGCAAACCGCGTCGGCGCCTTGTGGCTCGTCAAGCGCATGATGGTCGACAAGTGGGAGCAGGGTCGCGCAGTGGAAGAAGCCAAAGCCATTGGCCTCTCGAGCGCCGCCCTTGAGAAGTTTGCTCTCGACTACGTCGCGAAACACCGCTGACCATGGCGTACGATCCCTCGCGCGCGCCACTCGGCGATATGCCGGTGGCGGAGTTCCGCGAACACGCCCACACACTGGCCGACTGGGCCGCCGGCTACTTCGAACAGATCGAAACCCAGGCCGTACTGTCGCAGGTCAGGCCCGGCGAGATTCGCAGCGCACTGCCGGCACACGCGCCCGAACTTCCCGAACCGTTTGCCGACCTGATCGCTGATCTTGACCGCCTCGTCGTGCCGGGCGCGACACACTGGAATCACCCGGGCTTCTTTGCGTACTTCGCCATCACCGGCAGCGCCCCTGCAGTGTTGATGGATCTGGTCTCGTCGACGTTGAATCAGCAGGCGATGCTCTGGCGCACGTCGCCAGTCGCCACTGAACTCGAGGAAGTCACCCTACGCTGGCTCGCGCAACTGATGCATCTGCCACAGGGCATCGAGGGCGTGATCTACGACACGGCGTCAATCTCGACGCTGCACGCGCTGGCGGCCGCCCGCGAAGTCGCCGTGCCGGACGTGCGCACACTCGGACTCGCCGGCCGCAATCTGCCGCAGCTGCGCGTGTACTGCTCCGAGCACGCCCACTCCTCCGTGGACAAGGCCGTCATCGCGTTGGGCCTTGGACACCAGTCCCTCCGCCGCATTCCTGCCGACGCGCAGTTCCGCATGCGCACCGGGTTGCTGGCCGCGGCTGTCAACGAAGACCGCGATGCCGGGCTCCTTCCAATTGCAGTGGTCGCCTCAGTCGGCACCACGTCGAGCACCAGCGTCGACGATGTGGCGGCAGTGGCTGATGTGTGTGCCCGGGAAAAGATGTGGCTGCATGTGGATGCCGCATACGCCGGCGTCATGGCCATGGTCCCTGAATTCGAGTGGATGCGCGCCGGGTTCGACCGCGCGGACTCACTGGTGGTGAATCCCCACAAGTGGCTGTTCACGCCCTTTGACCTGAGCGTCCTGTTCACACGCCGGATGGACGTCATCCGTCAGGCCTTTTCGCTGACACCTGAGTACCTGAAGACGACCGAAGCCAATACCGTCAAGAACCTGATGGACACCGGCATCCAGCTCGGCCGCCGGTTCCGATCACTTAAGTTGTGGGCGGTGCTCCGGTACTTCGGCGCCGAAGGCATTCGCGCCCGACTCCGCGAACACGTGCGTCTCGCCCAGCTCTTCGCCTCTTGGGTGGACGCCGATCCCGACTGGGAACGCGCGGCCCCCGTCCCCTTCAGCGTCGTCTGCTTCCGCGCAGCACCGCGGGGCTACTCGGGCGACCTCGACGCGCTGAATCAACGCATCCTCGAGACGGTCAACAAATCAGGCGACGTATTCCTTTCCCACACCGCCCTCGATGGTCACATCGTGCTGCGCCTCGCCGTCGGTAACATCCGGACGGAAGAGCGGCACCTCAGACGGGCGTGGGAACTGTTGACATCTGACATCTAACGTCTGGCAGCAGGCTCGCGCCAGAGTTCGTGCCATGTTTGACCGCTGTCATCGGTCTTCAGCGCGACGACGCCGTGTTGGGGCATCGGTGCGCTGTCGGGCGACAGCAGACGCAGGAGTGCGGGAAGGTGTGGCCAGTGGCCGACCAGCGCCAGGTCCTGTGATTCGCGCTCGAGCGCGAGCTGAATCACCGACGGTGCATCGTCGGGCGACAGCCCCTTCACCATCGTGAACTTCGCAAACGGCGTACACACCTGCAGGAACGCGTGGCCGGTCTGCCGCCCACGCAGTTTGCCGCTGTGCCAGATCGCGGTCGGCACCACGCCATGTTCTTTCGTGAGCTCCGCCATGCGGAGGGCGTGCTGATGCCCGGCTTCCGTCAGAGGGCGCTGCGGGTCGTCGTAGGGGCTGACAGCCTCGGCGTGGTGGATGATCAGAAGAGTCACGAAGAAAGGAGGCGCTCCACGTCCTTGCGGATCTGCGCGGGCGTGTCCACTGACCCATAGCGCTTGATCACGTGCCCCTCGGCGTCCACGAGGAACTTGGTGAAGTTCCACTTGATGGCTTCGATGCCGAGGATGCCCGGCTTCTCCGACGCGAGCCACTTGAACAAGGGATGACCGTGGTCCCCCTTGATCGAGATCTTCTCGAACATCGGAAACGTCACTCCGAACGTCGTCTCGCAGAACACACGGATGTCGTCGTTGATGGCAGGTTCCTGCCCTCCGAAGTCATCACATGGAAACCCGAGCACGACGAATCCCTGATCCTTGAACTCGCGATACAGAGCCTCAAGGCCCTCATACTGCGGCGTGTATCCACACTCACTCGCGGTATTGACGATGAGCAGGGTCCGGCCCCGGTAATCGGCCATCGTCTCCGGCGTACCGTCGATGCGGGTGACGCCGATGTCGTAGAGCGTCGACACTAGCGAGCCCCAGCCTGGAGTCTGACTTCGAAGCCCTGATGCAGTCGTGCCAGCAGTACCGCAGCGCGTTTGGTCTGCGACGGCAACGTGCGCATGTCGGCGGTCTCATGCACCGTGTGTCCGCCGCCACCCATCAAGCCGACACCATCAAGGATGAACGGCACATACTCCGAGACGAACGACACGTCGGCCGCACCGGCTTTGTCAGGATCAACGGCGACAACCGGACCGGCACCGACATCCAGACTCGCCTGGTGGTAGAGCGTCAGCAGGACTTCATTGCCGCCCGCGGGCGCGAGCGGCGGATAGCCGTCATCAAACTCGATGGTCGCGCTCGTCTGCGGAAGATTGGCGGCGACGATCGCCTCCATCGCTTTCTTCGCCTCAGCGAACTGCTGCGGCGTCAGTGCGCGCAGGTCTCCGGCCACCACCATCTCCTCGGCGATGACGTTGGTCTTGCCGAACGCCGAACCGCGGGACGCGGCGGTATCAAAGTCCACGGTCGTGCCACCAAGCACAACACCTGGATTAAAAGTAAGGTGGCGCTGCCCTGCCAGCTTTTCCCGGAAGGCGTTCAGAATGCGCGCGGCCTCAAACGCGGCTCCATAACCGTTCTCGGCGTTGAAGATCTGCGACGAGTGCGCGGGACGTCCCTTCACGCGCAACGTCCAGTTCGTGGTGCCTCGGCGCGCGATGACCGCTGTTGCCGGATTCCCATCGCCGTCTTCGAACCCAATCGCGACATCGGCCTCTTTCGCGGCCTTCACAAGCGCCTCCCGCGACATCGTCAACGGCCGTCCCGCCGCTTCTTCGTCGCCGGTCATGACGACGATGATATTCATGGACTTGAGGAGGCTTGCCGACCGCAACGCCTTGAGCGCCTGGACGATGATGACGTTGCCGCCTTTCATGTCCGTGATGCCTGGGCCTTTGGCCGCGAAGTCGCTGACGCGTTCGTATTTCTGGAACGGACTATCCGGCTCGAAGACCGTATCGAGGTGTCCGATCAGGAGGATCGTCGGCTTTCCGGATCCCTGCGGTGCGCCGCGGTGTTCGGCAACGAGATGGCCGGCGCGTTTGAATGGCGCGCCATCCACCCAGGTCGTCTGAAACCCGAGCGCGTCGAATTCAGCACGGAACAAGCTGCCGACCTCGCGCACACCGGCAACATTCTGCGTGCCGCTGTTGATGTTCACCGACCGCTCAAGCAGCGCAATCGCCGCCGCGTTGTTGGCATCGATAAACGCCACCATCGCCCGTTCGTCCGGCGACAGCGACCCCGACTGCTGTGCGAGCATTGCAACCAACAGGGGAACGACGAACCTGGCAATCATGCCCCAATCTTACGCCACGCCCCGCAGGACTGCGGACTGTTCACCACTTCCACTCCAGCCCCAATATCGGAAAGAGCCCCTGCTGCTCCTGGAAGCGCACCGTATTGGTGCGGCGGTTCCACGTGTATGCAGAGAAATTCAGGCGGTTGGTGACATTCTGCACGCCGAAGAACACCACCAAGGGCTTCGAGAAGTTGAAGGTGCGCTGGGCACGCAGATCGACCCGGAAGTAGGCCGGGGCTCTGGCGTCATTCACCCTCGTCAGGTCGTAGATGCCGCGTCCCGCTGCCACTGACACGGTTTCATCAAACGGCGTGTACGGTCGGCCGCCCAGATAGGCCACACGCGTCGAGACCTGCCACTGGGTCGTCAGGTCCACGCCGCCCGACACATTCACGACAAGGGGATAATCAAACGAACCCGGCCGCAGCACGCCATCCAGCCCAGCCTGCCGCGAGCGCGCGATTGACACGTTCGCCTGGCCGAACCACCGTTGGCCCGGTGCACGCTCGATGAACAGTTCCACGCCCTCGGCGCGGCCACGTCCGGCGCTGGTCAGCGGGAACAAGACCTCGCGCACGTTGAACGTGTCGCCGACGTTGGCGAGTGACAGTGACGGGAATTGCGTCGAGACGGGATAGTCCTCGTACCGTTTGAGATAGCCCTCAAGTGTGATGCGCGTCAGTGCGTCCGGCTGGAACGAGAAGCCGGACACAACGTGATCGGCGCGCACGGGCTTGAGGCCGGCGTTCTCGGGGAACGCCGCCAGAAACAGAAAGAACGGCTGTTGGAAATAACGACCGGCGCTGGCGTTCCAGCGCACGCGGTCGGTCAACTGGACGCCGAGCCCAATGCGCGGGCTCACACGCCCATGGCCGGTGTACTGGTAGTGGTCGAAACGGAGACCGGTCGTCAGGTTCACGCGCGTCGTCACGTCCTTGGTCGCCTGCGCGTACGCACCAGTCTGGTAGGCCGTGAACTGACGGTTGAGCGTGAACGCATTGATGCCCGGAACCGGCGAAAACGGACTGTCGTCACCCAGCGGGGAGCCCGTGTCGTAGTTGAGACGGAACGCCTTGAAGCTGCCACCCACCTGGAACTTCGTATTCCTTCCCATCAGCGGCACATAGGTCGTGAGGTCGTACTTGATGGTGGTTTCGCCTTCGCGCGACCCTTCCGTGAAGACCAGCGGCCCCTGCGCGATCAGATCGTCGACGGGCACACCGGGAAGAGGCACTCCGTCACGCACCAGGTCCTTCACCGTGGACGTGACTGACGCCTCCGAGTGGGAAACGCCAAGCAGGCCGACGCCACGTGTGCCAAACACCCGCTGCCAGTTGATACCCGTCGCGCTTCGCCAGCCGCGATACCGAATGTCAAAATCAGCGAGTCCCTCGTCGAGATCCGTCGTCTCCGTGAGACCGAGCCGAATGCGATCGATGCCGGTCACGTTGACGACCCAGAGGCGATCGGCCGGGGTCAGGTCGTACACGGCTTTCGCATTCACCGTGTACAACACCGGCACACCGCCGAAGCCCACATCCTGCGTGAAGATGTCGAGAAAGCTGCGGCGAGCCGACACGATCCACGAGCCCTTGCCGCCACCGAGGGGCCCCTCTGCGATCGCACCTGCACCCGCAAAGCCGACAGTCCCCTTCGCGCGAAACCTCGTGCGGTCGCCTTCGCGCTGGGCAATCTGCAGCACGCTCGACACGCGATTGATGTAGGGCGCGGGGTACCCGCCCGTCAGGAACGTCACGTCCTGGATGAGTTCGGTGTCGAGAATGCTGACCGTGCCACCGGCCGATGCAAAGTTCGCGAACGCGTTGATGTTCGGAATCTCGATGTTGTCCACCACGAACAGGTTCTCCAGCGGGCTGCCCCCGCGCACGATGATGTCGTTGCGGAAGTCGTTGGTGCCGATGACCACCCCTGGCAGCGTCTGCAGATACCGCGAGACATCCTGCAGCGCACCGGCGTTGGTGAGAATCTGGGTCGGACGAATCAGGAAGTTCGACGTCTTGACCTCCTCCGGCGCGACAAACGCCGAGGCTGTGACCGTCACGGTCTGGTCGAACTTCCCCGCCACGGGCTGCGGCAGCGTGACTGCGACCACTGCGTCCAGTCCGGCCCGCACCTCGATCGCATCACTCAGGATCCGCGGTTCGCCAGGCGGCGTCAGTTCAAGCCGATACTGTCCCGCCCGGACATCGGCAATCCGAAATGCCCCCGCCTCGTCGGTCACGCCGCACTTGGTGGTCTCCGCCAGACACACCGTCACGGCCAGCGCAGGCTGCTTGTCATGACTGACCACCGTTCCCACAACAGCACCGACTCCTGTCGTGTCTTGAGCGAACGAGTGAACAGGGAGAAAAAGAGACGAGACAAGAATTACCGGGGAGAAAAATTTAGCGATACGCATGGCACACAGGCTTACGTCACTCAACGAGGATCGGTTGCGTCGCACGGTGCACCGAGCACTACCACCGATAGGTGGTTGCCGCCGCCTGCGCGGCGAGCGCCGTGCGCAGGTCTTCCGCGACGTCCCGCGGGAGATACGGCACATCGACCTGATGGTCACCTGCTCCGGCGGTATCAACAGCCACAGAAGCCATCTGCCACCGGCGGTCAAAGGGCGACTCGTGGAGGGACACGGACTGCACTTTGGGAATCGGCACGACCGTGATGGCCTTCCACAACCAGCCGCTCTTGAAATACACCGCATGGTCCGACCTCGACCAGCCGAGGTTCTTCACGTACTGATGGGCCGCAATGGCGCCCCACACGCCGAGCACCGCCACCATCCCCGCCACCCACACATCGTCGAGCCAGAATGTGGAGACGCCGCCCAGCACAACCGCGCGGTACACAGCGAGCCGGATTCGGCGGACGCGGGCGCGGGGATCGGCAGGAGCCCACTCGACAGCTCCCAGGTCCACATCCGGCAACAAGCCCCGAACAAACGCGGGCACGTCGTCGTTACGGATGATTGGGGCGATCCAGTCGCGCTCGGCTCCGCCAGGAGAGGCGCCACCACCGCCGGCCGTGTCCACCCGAATGGCCGCACGCTTTGTGAGCAGGTAGCCGGGGCCGCGAACGATCTTCACGGCCTGCACCCGTCGGAGAGGAATTGTGGCCGTGACCTTCGTCAATCCGCCATATTCGGTGAAGAGCTCCGCGCCACGGCGAGTGAGCGTGAAGCCATGGAGTCGCAACACCGCCCACGCGACTGAGAGAATCGGCGACACGACAAACAACCCGGCGGCGATGGCGGCCACGATGGTCCACGAGGTCTGCGGCAACGTCTCGAAGCGATCCATCAGGCCCGCTTCCCACAACAGACCCGAGGCGGCACCGATCACGACCCAGCCGCGATTGTCGAGCAAGCCCGACAGTGCCGTCTCACGAACCGGCAGTTGAAGGATGGTCTCCGCCGCCACGGGCGCGACAGGAGCCACCTCCACAACCTCAGGAGCGGGGACCTCGCCCCCGACGGTTGGTGTCGCAGCAGTCGCAGCTCGTTTGCCCGCAAACACCCGCGCCCGCATTTCCTCGAGGGCTTCAAACGGCAGCACACTGAGCGTCGCCTCGGCTTCGCCGCCGGTACCGGTCTGCACATTCACGTCAACGACGTTGAACATGCGATGAAAGACGTTCTGCTTCGCGTCCACGCTCTGGATGCGCGCGTATGGAATATGCCGCTCGTTCTTGAAGAACACTCCCGTACGCACAACCAGTTCGGTCTCGTCGTACCGGTAGGTGGATGCCCAGTAGCGCGCGATCGCCATCGCGAGGCCGGGAATCATGAAGATCAGAATCCAGTTCTGGACGTCGCCGCCGCGTTGACGAGCGGTGAATGTGGCGAAGATGATCGGCGCCAGAAAATTGCGGAGTTCGCCCCCGAGCGCGAAGAGTACCGTCAGGGGATGGAAGCGCTGATCAGACGGCATCACGTCCGTCGTGCGGCAGCAGTTGATCGCGCAGGCTCAGGGCGGTCTCCCGGCTCAGCCCGGGCAGCCCCACCCGGGCATGTTCCGTCCCCGCCGTGTGCACCACCAGCGTGCTCAGGCCGTGACTGCGTTCCAGCGGCCCCTGCGACACGTCCGTATGCTGCACGCGGGACCTCGGCACGTTGATGATGCGGCGCCACACCACCCCCCGCCGAATCTCCAGCCCCTCGTCATCCAGCTTGTAGGACGCGTGCCGGTACGCGATGACCGGCCACTGCCACAACCACCCGGCCAGCCCCGCCGTGAGGGCCAACCAGGCTCCGGCTACGACGATCATCAGCCGCCAGCCCGGCCGCACCGAAAAGCCCAGGATGCCGAGGATGATGAACAGGTTCACGGACAGGACGCCGGTAAAAACCAGGCCCATCATCCGGCGGACATCGATGATGCGAGGATCCAGAGGGTTCACGCCCGGCCATTTTCGCCGAAAAAGTCTCCCGACGTCTTTTTGTAGCGGGATTTTCCCCTCCTCCCAACGACGCCACCCTCGGGGCCGCTCTGCCGGGGCGTGATTCACCCGGGCATGGATTTCGCACAACCACGGTTCCATGGCCCGCCCCTGGATCACCGTAGACGGTAACGAAGCAGTCGCCCTGGTCGCCCACCGCACCAACGAAGTCATCGCGATCTACCCGATCACCCCATCCTCCGGCATGGGCGAACTGGCCGATGAGTGGTCGTCCAAGGGGCGGCCGAACATCTGGGGGCAGGTGCCGACCGTCGTGGAGATGCAGTCGGAAGGCGGCGCGGCTGGTGCCGTCCATGGCGCGCTGCAGACCAGCGCGTTGTCGACCACGTTCACGGCGAGTCAGGGGCTGCTCCTGATGATCCCGAACCTCTACAAGATCGTCGGGGAGCTGACCCCGTTCACGATTCACGTGACCGCCCGCACCATCGCCACCCATGCCCTGTCGATCTTCGGGGATCACTCGGACGTGATGGCCTGCAGGCAGACAGGCATTGCGATGTTGTCGTCGCACACCGTGCAGGAAGCCCACGACTTCGCGTGTATCGCACAAGCGGCGACGCTCGCATCACGCATCCCGGTGATGCACTTCTTCGACGGCTTCAGGACGTCGCACGAAATCGCCCGGATCGAGACGCTGACTGACGAAGACCTGCGGGCGATGTTGCCGGACGAGCAGATCGCGGCACATCGCGAACGCGCGCTCTCGCCGGACCATCCCGCCCTGCGCGGAACGGCCCTACTGGCGACCAACGCCAAGTTTCTCGATCTTCCGCGCCTGCATGTTGTAGACATCACCGGGCGACAACACGATGTACGGCTTCTCCCACGGCTGGTAAAGCCGCGTGTTGTCGTGCACGGTCACCTTCCACTTGCCCATCACTTCAAACGTGTCGCCGGTGACGACGATGGCGGTGCCTTCGGAGAGACCGATACCCAGCAGGTTCGGGAATTTGGCGATGACCGGGATGAGGTCGTCCCAGCGGTTGCGCGCATTGATGTGCTGGTCGATCGCGGACTTGCGCAGGAACTCGAAGCCCTTCTGGTGGTTGGGCTCCTGCGTCATCATCACATTCGGTCCGGACGTGTCACCGCGCACGAGATATTCGCCCTGAATCGTCGCGCCGGCCGAACTGCCCGCGATCACGCCTCCACGCGCGAGCACATCGTGGAACGCCTTGTACGTTCTCGTCCCGGCATACGAATCCACGATGTTCCACTGACGACCGCCATTGAACCAGACCGCATCGGCGTCGCGCAGGATGGACGCACATTCCTCGGTGTCGGCCACCTTCGGATCGTGCGTGTGCAGCATCCGCACGTGCTTGAGGCCTCGCTTCACCCAGGACGCGACGACCTGCTCTTCGCTGTAGGGACGCACGGTGCCGTCGGCGTTCCGGTTGCCCCCGGCTGTTGGGACAATCACGAACTTCTTCTCGACGCCGCCCGCAATCTCGATGAAGCGCTCGACGATGCCCGTGCCGTCGGTGGAGCCGCCACCAACGATGACGAGGGTGCCTCTGGGGGGACCGTACTGCGGTGCCGCCGCCTGACGTGCCGACAGCGGCAAGGCCATCGTCAGCAGCAGTGGAGCGAGGAGCAGGGACTTGAGTCTCATGCCGGAATCCTATCCGACAAGAGCAGATTCACAACGAGATACGGGGTTGAGCGGCACTCAACCCCTCACCTCAGGCCCTCCATGTCTCGTTGTGAACCTGAACTGCCGTCTCCGTGCCTCAGCGCCTCCCTGTGATCCAGGCCTTCGTTTCAGCCAGCGCGGCTGCCACAGGTGCGGGGCCGGTGGACTGGGGCGTGCGCCGCGCGCGGACGGCGGCCTCCGGTGTGATCGCCTTGAAGACACCGTCTTCGAAGACGTCGTGGTACGCGCGCCAGTCGGCAAGCGTCAGTGCCGAGAAGTCGCGACCTGACTCGTAGAGGTCGCGCACGATCTTGCCGGACACTTCGTGCGCGGTGCGGAACGGCAGGCCACGACCGACGAGGTAGTCGGCCACTTCGGTCGCAAGCAGTAATCCCGACGCAGCCTGGCGCATCACCGCAGGCCGCGGCGTCAATGTGCGCACGACAGCCGCGCAGGTCATCAGACACCCCGCGAGATCGTCTTCGGCGCCAAACGCCAGCGCTTTGTCTTCCTGCAGGTCCTTGTTGTACCCAAGCGGCAGCCCCTTCATCGTGGCCATCCAGCCCGACAGCACACCAATCGCGCGCCCGGCTTTGCCGCGCACCAATTCCATCGGATCGGGGTTCTTCTTCTGCGGCATCAGGCTCGAACCCGTTGCCACTTCATCGGCCAACTCGAAGAAGCCGAACTCCTCGCTGGTGAAGAGAATCACGTCCTCCGCCAGCCGGCTGAGCCGCGTCATGCACATCGCGCAGGCGTACATGAAGGAGGCGACGAAGTCGCGGTCGCCAGAAGTATCGATGCTGTTAAGCGTGACTCGCGAAAATCCGAGTGTTTCCGCCAGGAACGCCGTGTCGATCGGGTAACTCGTGCCGGCGATTGCTCCAGAGCCCAGGGGCATCAAATCCGCTTCGTGCCGCGCGGCCTCGAGTCGATCCCAGTCCCGCCGCAGCGCTGCGGCGTACGACAGCCACACATGCGTCACGAGCACCGGTTGCGCGCGACGCAGGTGCGTGTACGACGGCATGGTGGCATCACCCGCGCGCTCGGCCTGCGCCACCATGGCCTCGATCACCGACACCACGGCGCGTTGCAGCACAGGGATGCGACGCCGGAGGTAGAGGCGGAAGTCGACCGACACCTGTTCGTTGCGGGATCGCCCGGTGTGCAGCCGTTTGCCCGCATCGCCAATCCGCGCGACGAGTTCGCGTTCCACAAACGCATGCACATCCTCATCGTCGGCCCGATCCAACATGGCGGGGTCGGCGTGGACTGCGGCACGCACGGCGTCGAGGCCTGAAACGATCGCCTCTGTGTCGACGGGCGTGAGCACGCCGGCGCGCCCAAGAGCCTGCGCCCACGCGCGACTGCCGGTGATGTCATCGTCGATCAGCCGTTTGTCAACGGGCAGTGACTTGCCGAAGTCGAAGACTTCGGCGTTGGGGGCATTGTCGAATCGTCCACTCCAGAGGTTCGTCATCCGGCCTACTTCGCCTCGCCATGAAAACACGTGAATCGTACGGTGCCGTCCCCACTGCCGAGTACGGTGAGCGCCTGATGCAACACCGTGGAGGCTGGTGCCTCCTCAAGCGTGCGTGGCCGGACGCCCGCGAGCGCCGGATGATCGAGGCGCCCGATCCCGTGCGCGCCGGCGATTGTATCGAGGGAGACGATGAGGTCGACCAGCCGCAGTTCGACGCTGTTCAACGCGACGGGCACACCGCGCGCAAACGTGATCTCCACCGCCGCCGGCTCAACCGCCCAGTCTGCAACCGACCGCGTCATGGTGAACAGATCATTGGGCGGCTCCGCGGCCGGATCGTCCAGCACGTCACTGGTTACGGCGCGTCCCCACAAGTTGCGGACTTCCATCACGTGCCGGATGGAGGCCGACGGCAGGGGAATGCCGCGGGCCTTGCCAAACTCGATGAGAGCGGGCACATCCATGCCCCATTCACGCGCGGGCGCGAGGAGCGGCACGTCGATACCCGCCGCGACAAACGCCGCCTCAAGACCCACGGGGTCCGAGGATGGGAACGCGCTGCCGTGCGCCACAGCGGCGGCACCCTCGATGCGCGCGACTTCCAGCGTGTGTTTCGCAATGAACGGACGTACGAGCGCGGCGGCTCGCGGCTGATCAGGAGGCAATGCCCACGTCGCAGCCACAGCATCACGGGCAAAGGTGATCCGCGCGTCGAGTACATGTGCGCGCGTGGCGCCAATACCCAGCGCCCGATCACGCACATCATTGAGGTCGCGGCCCTGGCCGAGATCCACGGTCACCGTGGCCACCTCTTCCGCCCCCTGCTCGAGCAACCACGCCAACGCCGCCGAGGTCACAAGATCCCCCGAATACGACAGCACCACCCGTTGTCCTTTGATCACTTCCGCACTTCCTCGTTCCAGCGCCTTTCGATCGCCGCGGCGGCCTCGGCCCCGCGACACACAATCAGAATCGTGTCGTCGCCGGCGATCGTGCCGGCGATTTCGCTGAGCTTCACCCGATCGATCAACACCGCGACACTTTGCGCCTGGCCAGGGTCCGTCCGCAGGATGACCATGGCGTCCACCCGCTCGAGCCCACGGACGAGCGTACCGATGGCCCGTCGCAGCTGATCTTCCGTGGCCGGGCTGCTTCGCTCCATCCCTGGCCGTTCGTAGGCGCCGTCTCCGGCCCGCTTGACCAGCCCTAACTCCTTGAGATCACGGGAGATAGTGGCCTGGGTGGCCTCGATGCCCTTCTCCGCCAGCCGCACGCGCAACTCCTCCTGGGAGGCGACTGCTTCCTGATCAATGACGGAGAGAATCTGCGATTGGCGCCAAGCTTTCATAGATATTCAACCAAAGGCCGTTATTATACACGCTTCAGTTGACCTTACGCGTATACTTACACGGTCACGATGAATACATATTCATCTCCAGTCAGTGTCGCAATCGCGGGAGCCACGGGATATGCCGGTCAGGAACTGCTGACCCTGCTCAACCGGCATCCGGAAGTCCACATTGCGGCAGCCATGTCGTCGAGTCCTGATTCTGCCACGCGGCCGATGCCGAGGCTGGCCCGCACATGGGACGGCAAGATTGAGCCGCTCAACCGCGCGAAGCTGACCGAGTCCACGTTTGTGTTCCTGGCGGTGCCGGAAGCGGCGGCCGCCGATCTCGCGCCGGAGCTGCTTGAAGCGGGCGTGAAGGTCATCGATCTTTCGGGTGCCTTCCGGATCAGGGACGCAGCCAACCGCGCGAAGTGGTATCCGGCGACGACGCTGCTGCCGGAGGGTGTGGCGTATGGTCTCGTCGAGCACAATCGGACGGCCATTGAACAGGCGTCGCTGGTCGCGTGCCCGGGGTGTTATCCGACGGCCGCGTTGCTCGCGTTGACGCCATTGATGCAGGCGGGGCTCCTCGACCTCTCGCGCGATGTGGTGGTGGATGCCAAGTCCGGCATTTCGGGCGCCGGGCGTACCGCCAGTGATCGCACGCACTTCTCCGAGAACCACGGATCGATGGCGGCCTACGGCGTGCTCGGCCATCGGCATGTCGCGGAGATGGAACAGTCGCTCGGGTGCGAAGTGACGTTTGTGCCGCACCTGGTCCCGCTCGATCGCGGCATTCTCGAGACGATTTATGTGCGGGTGACGCCCGGCACGACCGCCGAAGCCATTGGTGAAGCCCTGGGCCGCACGTATCAGCACGCGCCGTTTGTGCGCCTGACGGGCGATGCGCTGCCGGAAATCAAGCACGTGGCGTGGACGAATTTCTGCGACATCGGCTGGAAGTTCGACGCGGCGGCACGCCGGCTGGTCATGGTGGTGTGCATCGACAATCTGGTGAAAGGCGCGGCGGGGCAGGCCGTCCAGAACTTCAATGTCATCTGCGGCTTTGATGAACGGACGGGGCTGCGATGAACGGCCCGCTGGTGCTCAAACTCGGTGGTGAGTTGATCGAAACCGCCGCGGCCCGGGACGCGGTCTCGGCGATGGTCGCGGACCTTCGCGTCTCCCGCCCCGTCGCCATCGTCCACGGCGGCGGCCGGGCGATTGATGCGGAACTCGATCGCCGCGGCATCCTGCCGCAGAAGGCGGATGGCCTGCGCATCACGAACGGTCCGACACGCGATGCGGTGGTTGCGGTGCTCGCCGGTTCGGCCAATACCGATCTTGTTGCTGCGCTTGTGAATGCCTCTGTGCCGGCCGTTGGCCTGACCGGCGTTGATGCGGCGATGGCCGAAGCGTCGAAGGCTCCGGCGTTGCGCTCGACCAAGGGCATCGACGTGGATCTGGGCCTTGTGGGCGATCCAGACGATGTGGATCCGGCACTGGTGGAATTGCTGATGACGTCCGGCTATGTGCCGGTAGTCGCGAGCCTCGGCATTGAACGTGGCGCTGCGGGCGCCGGCATTCTCAACGTGAACGCGGATGTCATGGCGTGCCGACTGGCGGCCGCTCTCGGCGCGGAACTGGTCATTGCGGGCACGACGGCGGGCGTGCTTGATGCGCAGGGGACGCTGCTGCCCCTGCTCACGACTGACGACATGGACGCGCTCATCAACGACGGTACGGCGACGGCCGGCATGGTGGCCAAACTTCGCGCGTGCCGGACGGCACTCGACGAAGGTGTGCCGTCTGTGCGGCTGGTTGACGGCCGAGGTTTTGCCGCCGGGATCAATCCCAGCGACACCCCGGGTACCTCTCTCACTGCGAAGGTCACGATTCACTCATGAGCACAACCGCCACTGCACCCTCGTCCGTTCAGACACTCGAAGCCCAGCACATCCTGCAGGTGTACCGCCGTACGCCGGTGGTGTTTGACCGCGGCGAAGGGTCGTATCTGATCACGACCGAGGGCAAGCGCTGCCTCGACTTCATCTCCGGCGTCGGCGTGGTGTCGCTTGGTCATGCCAATCCGGCGCTGGCTGCGGCGATCGCTGATCAGTCGCGCACCCTGCTGCACACGTCCAATCTGTTTTTCCACCCGTTGCAGGCGGAAGTGGCCACGCGGCTTGGGGAACTGACGGGACTCGACCGCGCGTTTTTCTGCAACAGCGGGACCGAAGCGGTTGAAGCCTGTCTCAAGTTTGCGCGCCGGTACTGGCACTCCAAGGGCGAGACCTCACGCACGAAGTACATCGCCTTCTCGCACGCGTTTCACGGGCGCACGATGGGATCGCTGTCGGTCACCTGGGACGATCACTACCGCGCGCCGTTTGCGCCGCTGATTCCCAACGTCGTGTTTGTGGACACCAACGACCCGGCGGCGCTGGCGGCTGCGGTTGACGGCAACACGGCCGCCATCATTGTCGAGCCGATTCAGGGTGAGGGCGGCGTGCGTCCGATCAGCAGCGACATGGCGGCGGCGATCGAGGGCGCCTGCGCATCGAGCGGCGCGTTGCTGATTGCGGATGAAGTGCAGAGCGGTTCGGGCCGCACGGGCGCGTTCCTCTACAGCCAGACGCTGGGCCTGACGCCTGATCTCGTGGCGCTCGGCAAGGCGCTTGGCGCCGGTGTGCCGGTCGGCGTGGCGATGTTCACGAACGAGGTCGCGTCGGCTGCCGCTCCTGGTGACCATGGCAGCACGTACGGCGGCAACCTCCTGGCCTGCCGCGCGGCATTGGTGTTTCTGGATGCGCTGGCGTCGTCGGACCTGCAGGCATCGATGGCCAGCGCGGCTGCACGGCTGGGCAAAGGTTTCTGCGCGATGATGGGCCGTGTCCCGGCCATTCGCGAAGTGCGCGGCAAGGGATTGATGATCGGCATCGACCTGACGTTTGATGCCACGCCGGTGGTGGCCGCCGCCTTTGAGCGCGGCCTGCTCATTAATCGCACAAGCTCAACGGTGGTGCGGCTGTTGCCGCCGTACACGATTATCGACGCGGATGTGGATGCGGCGTTGCCGCTGCTGGAAGACGCCATCGTGGCGGCAGGGAGGGACTCGAAGTGACGGATCTTGTTGTACGGGCGGCCACGATGGCCGACGCGGAAGCCATTCATCAGCTGGTGCAGTCGCACCTGGACGAAGGACACCTGCTGCCCCGGAACATCTCCGAGCTGCGCGCCCATGCAGAACGATTCGTGGTGTGCGACGTCGGCGGACAGATCACCGCGTGTGCGGAGCTCGCGCCCTTGTCACAGTCCGTCGCCGAAGTGCGGTCGCTGGTGGTCTCGCGGGGCTTCCGCCGGGTCGGTCTGGCGCAGCGGCTGGTGAACGAACTGCGCGCGCGCGCCAAGGCGCTCGGCTTCGACACGCTCACGGCCTTTACGCACGATGCGCGGTTCTTCGTGCGCCAGGGTTTCTCCATCGTGCCGCACGTGTGGGTGCCGGAGAAGATCATGACCGACTGTGTCGGCTGCCCGCTCTTCCGGCACTGCGAACAGTACGCGATGGTGCTGCCGCTCGCCGCCCATCAGACCTATCGTCCAGCCAGCGCACGCGCGACGGCCGTGCCCGTCGCCGTGAGCGCGGCGTAACCCGCGTCATGGAAGCCACTCTCATCGAAGGCGGCGTCACCACGCCGGCCGGATTCGTCGCGGCCGGTGTGTACTGCGGCATCAAGAAGCCGACGCACGCCTGGCCACTGGATCTGTGTCTTATTGCGTCCACGTCCGGCCCCGTGCCGGCGGCGGCCGTGTTCACGACCAATCTCGCAGTCGCCGCGCCGATCGTGGTCTCGCGGGATCACCTCACACGTGCAGGCGGCCTCTGCGCGGGCGTGGTCGTTAACAGTGGATGTGCCAATGCGTGTACCGGCGAGGCCGGCATGGCCGTGGCCAGGGGCATGGCCGGCGCGGCCGCCTTGGCCCTCGGCGTGGGTGACGAGTTCATATTTGTCTCCTCCACTGGCGTCATTGGTGTTCCGCTGGGCCTGGCCAAAGTCCGTGCCGGCATCACAGCCGCGCATGCAGCACTGTCGACTGAGGGCGGCGCCGACGCCACGCGCGCGATCATGACCACGGACCCGTTCCCGAAGTCGTGTGCGGCGGTGATTGATACGCCGAAGGGGCGCGTCACGGTTGGCGGCATCACCAAGGGCTCCGGGATGATCGAACCCCGCATGGCCACGATGCTCGGATTTCTCACCACCGATGCGAAGGTGGCGCCCGACGTGCTGCAAGTCGCACTGCGTCGTGTCTGTGATGAGACATTCAACGCCATCACCGTGGATGGCGAATGCTCCACCAACGACTGCGTGTTGTTGATGGCCTCGGGCGCCTCCGGCGTCGAGATCGCGGACCCCGCGAATCCCGCACTGGTGGAACCGCTGCGGGCCGTCGCGGGTCACCTTGCGCGCGAGATCGTGCGGGGCGGCGAAGGCGCCAGCAAACTGGTCACGGTTCGCGTCACCGGCGCCGTCTCGCTCGAAGACGCGCGACTGGCCGCGCGCACCATCGCCAATTCGCCGCTGGTGAAAACCGCCATCCACGGCGGTGACCCGAACTGGGGCCGCCTGATCGCCGCCTCCGGCCGTTCGGGTGCACACTTCGTGCTCGAACACGCGTCGGTGCGCATCGGTGACGTGGACCTCTTCGTCAACGGCGTGCCGTACGACGAACGGGCCGACGCCGCAGCCGCGGTCCTTCAGCAGAAGCAGATGGTCATCACGGTGGACCTCGGCACCGGCGGTGGCCACGAAGCTACGATGTGGACCTGCGACTTCAGCGCCGAATACGTGAAGATCAACGCGGAATACCGGACGTAATTCAATCATGATCGTTGAACTGCCCGCTCTGAAGTCCAAGGACTTCCTCTCCATCCTCGACCTCAACCCCGAAGCGCTTGAGCAGGCGCTCGAACTGGCTGCGGTCTTCAAATCCGAACGCGTCAAGGGCCGCCCGCACGCGCACGTGCTCGAAGGCCAGCACGTTGCGTTGTTGTTCGAGAAGCCGTCGCTCCGGACGCACTCCGCGTTCACGATCGCCGTGCGTGAACTCGGCGGCGACGTGATCGAGCCGGCCTCCGACGTCGCGTTCAGCGGCCGCGAATCCGCCTCCGACGTTGCGCGCAATCTCGAACGCTGGGTTCCCATCGTTGTCGTCCGCACCTTTGAACAAGCGCGTCTCGAACGCTTTGCTGTGTCCTCGTCGCGCATGCGTGTGATCAACGCCCTGACTGACGAAGAACATCCGTGCCAGGCCCTCGCCGACATGCAGGCGCTCATTGAGCGCTGGGGTTCGGTGAAGGGCCGGACCATGACGTATGTGGGAGATGGCAACAACGTCGCGGCCTCACTCGCGCAGGCATCGGTGATGCTCGGCATGCACGTCCGGCTCGCCACACCCGAAGGGTTTGAGTTGAACGCCGGCTTGGCAGAGTCCGTCACCCGCGTCGTGCGATTTGGTGCGACCTTTACGCAAGGCCACGATCCCGTTGCTGCGGTCAAAGGCGCCGATGCCGTGTACACCGACGCCTGGGCGTCGATGGGACAGGAGGCCGACGCCGAACGCCGCGCCGGCATTTTCAGGCCCTTCCAGGTCAACGCCGCACTGATGGTTGCCGCCGGCAAGGACGCCCTGTTCATGCACTGCCTCCCGGCTCACCGGGGACTCGAAGTCACCGACGAGGTCATCGATTCCCCGGCCTCGATCGTCTTCGATCAGAGTGAAAACCGCCTGCACACGCAGAAGGCGCTGCTCGCGATGATGTCGGCGCGATAGACGCCGCCTGTCGGGCACGCTGGTGTGTAGCGTGCCGTGCACATCACGATATGCTGCCGCCATGAAAGCCCTGCGCATCGGGTTCGGCCTGCTGGCGGCGGCGATTGCCACGCCTGCGGCGCTGGCGGCGGTGTTCGCCGGCCGCTGGTATTTCGGGCTGGAGGGCCAGGGCGGCCAACCGTGGCCTGACGTGCAGGCGCGCATCGACACGTATGCGCTCCTGTCCGCCCCGGTCGCGTTCTTCGTCACTCTCGCCTTTGGCGCGCCGTATGTGCATCGCCTCGCCGAGATCGGCCGTGCGACGCTCCCGCGCGTCGCGGTCACCGGCGCACTCGTCGGCGCACTCCCCTTCCTCCTCTTCGATGGCTACATCGTCGGCATGAACTTGCTCTTGCTCGCGAGCGAGCCCTACACGCGCGAAGGCTTGATTACAGCTGCGCGGTGGGCGGCGCTGGGATCCTGGTGCGGCATTTGGTCGGCGCTGTCGTACTGGATGGTGGCGATTCGCAGAACTCGTTGATGGTGCCGGGGTGAGGGGTAACGGCCCGCTCAAGTTCAGCGGGCCCTACGATGACGTACGTAGGGCCCGCTGGGTTCGAGCGGGCCGTGCATGGTCAACGACCAATGGCCGGGCGGCGTATCCGTACGCTACAGTTCCCCGGGTTCATTACTCCCATCTGGAGGCTCCATTGGCACGTCGAACGATTCACTCCGTAGTCCTCGGGTTGGCAGCGGTCGCTGCTCTCCTCGTCCCGGCCGCCGGCGCACGTCTTGCCGGCAATTCCGACGCCCCCGCCCCGCAGGCGGCACGGGCGTCGTCGGTCGTGGCCATCCGCAACGCGACGATCATCACCGTGTCGCGCGGCACCATCAACAACGGCACGATCGTGATGCGGGACGGCAAGATCGCCGCCGTCGGCACGAACGTCCAGATTCCGGCCGGCGCAACCATCGTCGACGGCACGGGCAAGTTCGTGACGCCCGGGCTCATCGATGCGCACTCGCACATCGGCAATGACGCCATCAACGAAGGCGCCACGGCGGTCAGCTCGATGACCGATATGGGTCAGGTGCTCAACCCGACGGCGATCGCCATTCAGCGCGACCTGGCGGGTGGCCTGACGATCGCGAACGTGCTACACGGATCGGCCAACCCGATCGGCGGCGGCGCGGTCACGATCAAGCTGCGCTGGGGTGTGGAACGCGGCGACGCGCTGATCATGGAAGGCTCGATGCCCGGTATCAAGTTCGCGCTGGGTGAAAACCCGAAGCGTTCGGGCGGCGGCGCCGGCGGCCTGCAGGGGAATGCCCTGCCCCGCTACCCGGGCACGCGCCAGGGCGTGGAGTTCGTCATTCGCGACGCATTCACACGCGCGAAGAAGTATCAGAAAGACTGGGCGGCGTACAACGCGTCCCCCGACAAGGCGACCACCATTCCGCCGCGTCGTGACCTCCAACTCGACGCACTGGTGGAGGTCCTCGAAGGCAAGCGCCTGGTGCACTGCCACTCGTACCGCGCAGACGAAATCCTCATGATGATCCGTCTCGCCGACGAGATGGGTTTCACGGTCGCCACCTTCCAGCACGTGCTCGAGGGCTACAAGGTCGCGAAGGAAATGGCGGCGCACGGCGCCGGCGCGTCCACGTTCTCCGACTGGTGGGGCTACAAGATCGAAGCCGAGGACGCGATCCCCGGCAACGCGGGCCTGATGACGCACAAGGGCGTCAACGTCTCCATCAACTCCGACAGCGCGGAACACGCGCGCCGCATGAACACCGAAGCGGCCAAGTCCGTGCGTTGGGGTGACGTCAGTGACGACCAGGCCATCGCGATGGTGACGATGAACCCGGCGCGGCAGCTGCGTATCGAAGACCGCGTGGGTTCGCTCGATGTCGGCAAGGACGCCGACGTTGTGCTCTGGAACAACCATCCGCTGAGCACCTACGCGATCGTCGAACACACGTACATTGACGGCAAGCTCTACTACGACCGCGTGGCCGACCTGGCCCGCGTGGCGGCGGCCAGCACGAACCGCCCCGCACCTGCGGCGCCGGCCGTCACGGGCAACCTGTTCAACGTCACGCTGGAAGCGGGCAAAGTCGTCTACAACACGAACGGTCCGGCGTGGGCCATCACCAATGCGCGCATTCACACGGTGTCCGGTCCGGTGATTCCGCGCGGCACCGTGGTCATTCGCGGCAACACGATTCAGGCGGTCGGTGCGAACGTGTCGATTCCCTCGGGCGCGCGTGTTGTGGATGCGCGTGGCGCAAACGTGTACCCCGGCTTCATCGATGCGCAGACGGACCTCGGCCTCAACGAGCCCGGCGTGCGCGGCTTTGAGGACGTGAGTGAAATCCTGACGTTCAACCAGATGCTGCGCACACGGGTGGCCTATCAGTCGGACAGCGACGCCATCGCGGTGGCGCGCACGGAGGGCATCACGTCGGCCGGTATCTTCCCAGGTGGCGGCATCATCGGCGGTGAAGTGCCGCTGATGAACCTCGACGGCTGGACGTGGGAGGAAAACGTGGTGCGCCCGGCAGCGGGCCTCGCGTTCTCGTTCCCCGGCGGCGGCGGTGGTGGACGTGGCGGCGGCGGATTCCCAGCGGGTGGCCGCGCCGGTGGCGCCGCCAACTCGGGGCTCCGTGAACTCGACAACCTGCTCGCGCAGGCGAAGGTGTACGGCGCCAATCCGAACCGCGACATGAACTGGACGCTCGAGCCGTTCCTCCCGATCCTGAACAAGCAGCAGGCGTTCTATGTGAGCGCGGGCAGCGACGCCGCGATCACGCAGGCGATTGCATGGGCGCAGCGCCAGAACGTCAACATCGTCATTCGCACGAGCCCGGCGACGGCGGTGTCGAGTGCGGCGGCCCTGAAGGCGGCGAATGTGCCGGTCATCCTCAGCACGATTCTGGCAATGCCGGCCGGCAACGACGAGACCTTCCACGCGGCCACGTATCAGGCGGCAGGAGAGCTCGAAAAGGCCGGCGTGACGTTCGCGTTCTCGAGCGGCGGCTTTGAGACGGTGCGTCTGATCCCGTTCCAGGCCGCGATGTCGGTGGCGTGGGGCCTCAGCAAGGAGCGCGCGCTGCAGGCGATGACGCTCGACGCGGCGAGGATCTTCGGCGCGGACAAGCTGGTCGGCAGCATCGAACCCGGCAAGGTCGCCAACCTCGTCGTCACCAACAGTGACGCGATGGAAATCCGCTCGCGTGTGCTGCATGTGGTCATCGCCGGAAAAGATGTGCCGCTGCAGAACAAGCAGACGGAATTGTTCAACCGTTACATGGGTCGGCAGTAGGAGGACATGCACATGCGCAACCTGAAATCACTGTTTGTTCAGGGCGCCGCGGTCCTCGCTGCGACGCTCACGTTCACTCTCACCGGCGGGGCGGCTCCTCAGGGCCTGACCTACGCCATTCGCGGCGCGAAGATCGTCACGGTCTCGGGCGCCACGATCGACAACGGCACGGTGCTGATCCGCGACGGCGTCATTCAGGCGGCCGGGGCCTCGGTCACGGTGCCGGTTGATGCGCTGGTCACCGACGGCGCCGGCCTCACGGTGTACCCGGGCTTCATCGACCTGAACAGCGCAGCGCCCCTCGGAGAGGCGGCACCGGCAGCCGGCGCTGAGTTCGCCGGGCGCGGCGGCGGTGGTCGCGGCGGCGGTGCCGGCGAAACGTTCGCCAATCGCGAAGAGGCCGAACGCGCGAAGCGTGCGGCGATTCTCCGCCCCGACTACGAGGCCGCCCAGAACATCGTCGAATCGAACGACACGTTGTCGGCGATGGCGCAGGCCGGGATCACGTCAGTGCTGGCCGTGCCCTCGCAGGGCATCTTCAAGGGCCAGAGTGCACTCGTGAACACGGCGTACCCGCCTGCGGATCCGCAGATCAGCACGGTGGCGGCCTACCGACGGGGCATCGCCGTCGTGAAGGCACCGGTGGCGCAGCACGTGAACATCGGTGGACGCGGAGGCGGCACCGGGTACCCGAACTCGCTGCTCGGCACGATCGCGTTCACGCGGCAGGGGTTCCTCGATGCGCAGTGGCAGCGCGATGCCACGGCCATCTACGAGAAGGCCGGCGCCCGTGGCCCGCGTCCCGTCGTGGAGCCCTCCCTCGACGCGCTGAAGCCGGCGCTGGCCAAGCAGATGCCGACGGCGTTTGATGCCAACCAGGCCCGCGAGATCGATCGTTCACTCATCATGGCGAAGGACTTCGGTCTCGACCCGATCATCGTCGGTGGCGCCGAATCGGGGAAGCGCATCGCCGACCTGCAGAAGGCCGGCGCTCGCGTCATCCTGAGCGTGAACTTCCAGGGTAGCGGCGGTGGCGGTGGTGGACGAGGCGGCGGTGGCGGCGATGGCGCCCAAGCCACTGCTGAAGCGACAAAGACCGCAACCCAGCTCGCACAGGCCAGCGTGCTGTTCGGCTTCACGGGCGGCGGCACGCTCGCACCTTCGGCGTTCCTCGCCAACGTGATCCGGACGATCAAGGAAGGCGGCCTGCCGCCGGCCACAGCGCTTCGTGCCCTCACCCTCGACGCCGCACGCGTCGCGGGCGCGGCCGATCGCCTCGGCTCGATCGAACAGGGCAAGATCGCCAACATCGTCGTGATGGAAGGCGAACTGTTCGAAGCCAACGCCCGCGTGCGTCACGTCTTCATCGACGGACGCCCGGTCGAGATCACCGGCGCCGCACCGGCGCCGGCAACCGGCCGGGGTGGCCGAGGCCGCACCGGGCGCTAGCGCGCCCGGGTTCATCGGTTCATGGTTCCGCGGTTCTAGTGCAAGGTTCACTGGAACCCGGAGCCAGAACCGAGGAACCATGAACCGATGAACCAGTAACCCGCGTAAAGGCGTAGAATCCCTCCATCCCAGGGAGGGTTCGATGAGAAGACTGCTGAGCATTGTCGCTGTTGGAATCGTTGTCTCGCTGACCGTCGCTACGCCACACGCGAGGCGCCAAGCGCCCTCAGGCTACCTCACTCCACCCAAAGTCATCGTCGACATCATGGACGCCGAGCCGTTGCCCGGCGTCCAGCTGTCGCCCGATCGAAAGACGATGCTGATGACACATCGGCGGAGCATGCCGACGCTGGCGGAAGTCGCGTCGCCGATGCTCAGGCTGGGCGGGTCGCGCATCAGCCCCCTGACCAATGGCAACCATGTGCTGAACGGCACGATCGGCCTGACCCTGAAGGACGTCGCGACGGGCGCCGAGCGCAAGCTCGTGTTGCCGCCGACCGGGTCGTTTGGCGCGAGCTTCTCTCCCGACGGCACAAAGATCGCCATCACCCACACCGCCGCTGACACGATCCGGCTGCTGCTCGCGGACGTGGCGACCGGGCAGATCGCCACGGTGGTTGATCGCGGCATCAACGGACTGGGCGGTGGGTGCAGCTGGCTGGATGACTCGACCGGATTCCTCTGCAGCATGATCCCGGCGGGCCGTGGTGCCGCACCGACGGCGCCGGTGGTGCCGTCGATGCCGAACATGCAGGAGAACCTCGGCACGATCGCGGCCGGACGGACCTATCAGGACCTGCTCACCAACGCCCACGATGAACAGCTCTACGACTACTACTTCACGTCACAGCCGGCGTGGGTGGATCTCTCCGGCAAGGCGACGCCCTTCGGCCGTCCTGCCATCTATCAGGGGCTCCAGGTCTCGACCAATCGGGAGTACGTGATCGCGACGCGGATCAAGCGTCCGTATTCGTATCTGCTCCCCGCGTCGAGTTTTCCGCGTGATGTCGAAGTCTGGGATCGCACCGGTCGCGTCGTCCGCAAAGTCGCTGATGTGCCGATGGGAGATGTCGTGCCGGTCAACGGTGTGCATCAGGGCGCGCGGAGCGCGCAGTGGCATCCACTCGAGCCGGCCACACTCATCTGGGTCGAGGCGCTCGACAAGGGCGACATTCGCAACAGGGTGTCGCATCGCGATCAGGTCCTGACACTCGCCGCGCCATTCACCGGAACGCCGGCCGCCGCGATCAAGACGGAGTGGCGCTACGGAGGCGTGTCCTTCACGGAGAAGGGCGTCATCATCGTGGCCGAATCGGATCGGGCGACGCGCATGACGCGGAGCTGGGTGTACGACAAGGGCTGGTCGTCTACACCTCGCAAGGTCTGGGAACGCGGGCAGCAGGATCGATACGGCGATCCGGGCTTCCCCATGCGTCGCTCGGCATCGACGCTCGTCCTGCAGATTGGCGATGCAATCTACCTCACTGGTGCCGGTGCGTCTCCCAAGGGCGACCTTCCATTCCTCGACCGGATGAACCTGACGACACTCGCAACCGAGCGTGTATGGCGCAGTGACGAGCACAGTTACGAATCGGTGGTGGCGCTGGTCGACGATGCCGGGGCACGGATGATCACGACGCGCCAGACGTCGCAGATTCCGGCGAACTACGTGATGCGCGACCTGCGCGCAAACACGATGACGCCGATCACGTCATTCAAGGATCCCCACCCACAGTTGTCGGACGTGCAGCGACGCTTCGTGACGTACACACGCAACGACGGCGTCACGCTGTCGGGCACCATCTACCTGCCGCCCAGCTACAAGCCGGGCGAACGGCTGCCGATGTTTGTGTGGGCGTACCCGCAGGAATTCGACAATGCCGACGCCGCCAGCCAGGTGGTCGGCTCGCCGAATCGTTTCACGACGGTCGGCGGCTCATCCCATCTGCTCCTGCTGACGCAGGGCTACGCGGTGTTTGACGGGGCGACGATGCCCATCATCGGCGCGGGTGAGACGGCCAACGACACCTACGTCGAGCAGCTTGTGGCCAGCGCACAGGCGGCCGTGGACTTTGCGGTCAATGAGGGTATTGCTGACCGCGCGCGCATCGGCGTCGGCGGCCACAGCTACGGCGCGTTCATGACGGCAAACCTGCTCGCGCACTCCGACATCTTTGCGGCGGGTGTGGCCCGCAGCGGCGCCTACAACCGCACGCTGACGCCGTTCGGGTTCCAGAACGAAACGCGTACCTTTTGGGAGGCGCCGGACGTCTACGCGAAGATGTCGCCGTTCTACCACGCGCACAACATCAAGGAGCCGCTGCTCCTGATCCACGGTGAACTCGACAACAACTCCGGCACGTTCCCGATTCAGTCGGAACGCATGTACATGGCGCTCAAGGGCCACGGCGCAACCACACGCTACGTCACGTTGCCGTACGAGTCCCACGGCTACGCCGCGCGCGAGTCCAACATGCACGTTGTCGCCGAGACGCTCAACTGGTTGAACAAATACGTGAAAAAGACTCCGAACTAGAGCTCGTTCACAGGAAGGCGCGGAGGATTGTTTTTAAGCTCTCCGTGCCTCTGTGCCTCCCTGTGAAGAAAACAGCCGGGTGAGGACCCGCCGAGCGGGAGCTCATCCTCGAATATCTCGACTAGGTCGACGATGTGGTGGACGAGCTGGGGAGCCGCATGGGCCTCAGCACGATCGTCACTTCGGTCTGTACGCCGGGTCGCACTTCATGGACCTCAACGGTGGTCGCGTACCCCAGGGCCCGACCCGTCACGCGGTACATGCCTGGACGGACACCCTCAAAATCAAATCGCCCACGCCCATCGGCCACACCGCCGAACTCAGGCAGTCCAGACCTTGAATCCGCCGGCTGAAACAGAAACGCCGCATCGGGAATCGACCCGCCGTACTCATCGAACACGCGCCCGCGCACCTGACCCGTTGCCTCAGCGACCATCCCGCCCGTGGTCCGCTTCCCTCCGCAATGCGCGGCAGCCACCGACGACACCAGCAACAGGCCCAGCGCCATCGCGCCTCTCAGATTCATCCGGTGACCGCACGCAAGGCTTGGAGGAGCGCAGTCCACGCGTCACCGTCTGGTGCGACCAAGTCAAAGTGTCCGGCACCTTCAACAGGCCGAACAATCACGCGCGCGCCGGTGCTGCGCGCAAGCGCGTCCACCTGCGCATGAGGGACGATGGCGTCGGCGGTGCCGATGATGGCCTGTACCGGTACGCGAGGTGGTGTGGTTGCCGGGGACGCGAAGGCGTAACGCTCAGGGACTTCGCCGACGGTGCCACCCAGAAGCGGCACCACCGCCGAACCGCAGCCGGTGGGGGCCGCATACGTCGCGAGGTCCGTGATCCCCGCGATAGAGACCACTGCTCGCGGCAGGAACGATTCCTGCGCGGCACTCCACAAGGCGAGATGTCCACCTGCCGAGTGGCCGGCCACAACTACGCGGGCAAGGTCCAATGGGTGCCTGGCGGCGAGTTGGCGCACATGCGCAATCGCGTTTGTCACGTCGTCAAACGTGCCGGGCCATCCGCCGCCTGGGCTTCCGATACGCCGGTATTCGATCGCCCAAACCGCCCACCCTGCATCCGCAAGTGCCGTCGCCAGGGGGGCCACATGGGTGATGTCGTACTCTGCGCGCCAGCAGCCCCCGTGAATGAGCACCACGACGGAGTGTGGGCCGCCTCCACACGGCAGCCGAAGTTCGCCGAATTGTTCAGGCGCAGCGCCGTACACCTCGCGGTGGTCCGCAGGCCGGCTTGGCATCGCGGCCACCTCGTCGAACGTTCGCGATGGTCTATCCACAGTTGAACACGACGTCGCGTTCCTCGAAGCGCACATCGGCAAATGGCCGTGCGCGCGCCAGGTCAACGGGCTGCGTCGTCGCTTGAGTGGTAAAGCAGGATGCACCGGGAGACTGAGAGACGACCTCAACCACCAGCACGCCCGCCTCGACCTTCGCCGAAGGCATCGTGATGTGAAAGCCACCCGTCGCTCGCGCCCCCATGGCGACGGCAACGATCATTTCGGTTGAGAAGTCGATGGCGGGACGAGGCGGTTCTGCCCCGCTCTTCGCGTGCATACGGGTCCAGAACGCGGCCCAGGTTCCAGCATCACGAATGACCGTCCGCTCCCGCTCTGTGATGCCCGTTGAGGTCGAGTACGACGAAGCGCCAGCGCTCAGTCTGCTGAAGCCCACCGTCTCAGGCGTGGTTGGTGACGTACAACCGGCCACCACGACCACAACAAGCAGCAGAACACGCCATGCCATACCAGGGAGTTTAGCAGGGAAGCGTCGGGACAGGCAGGAACGCGGGACATGATCCGACTCTCATGGTGACCAGCACGCCGCAGATCATGGTCGAGGGGATGCGGACGGATTACCAAGGCGTCGTCTCCCAATCAATAGCTGCGCGATGACTTCTGGGCGCACACGCACACGAATGGGCACAGCGACCGGTGTGGTGAATTCGCCATCGGCACGAATATCGAGCTGAAGCGGGTCATCGGGCACATCCTGCAGAACGGGACGTTCCCAGGCATGCACATTGCGTCAGGCAACCTGTACGGCGCGCATAGGGGCGCCGACTGGTCTTCCTCCACGCACACCGATGTCGCCGGCATCCAGTTCGACATCTGGGTGGATGACGAACAGAGCATGTCGGGCGGCACGTTCCTGATCTGACGGAGCCCCCATGAGTCCCGCTCTGCGCGCGCAGGGGAACGAGCGGTACACCGAAGCTGGATACCGCGCGTACCTTGATGCATTGATCGCGCGAGTCGGCTGCCTAATCGAGTTCCGGATTTACGAGACGCCGTGTTGTTTCCTGAAGCGCTGATGCAGTCCCTCGTGGATGCGTCAGAGACGATGGTCGCGCAGTTGCTGGGGAATGCAGAGTAGCGGATCGCGGCAAGATGATGGGCGTCGATCACAGGAAGCGGCTCGACTTCGTCGGCGCAGCCGGAGCGGTGACCGTCCAAACGCTGTAGTGCTGGATGCTCGGTGCTGAGTGCCGGTGCACGGTGCCTAGTGCAACCCCGGCGCTTCGTGACCGGTGCGTGCGACGTATTCGACGTAGGTGCCCGGGAAGAGCAGCGGCTCGCCGCCGCCGAGTTCGAGCACGCGGGTGCCGAGGCCGCGGAGGAACGAGCGGTCGTGCGACACGAACACCATCGTGCCCTCAAAGTCCTTCAGGGCCGTGATGAGCATGTCCTTGGTCGCGAGGTCGAGGTGGTTTGTCGGTTCGTCGAGCACCAGCAGATTCGGCGGATACATCAGCATGCGGGCCAGGACGAGCCGAGAGCGTTCGCCACCCGACAGATACCGGATCTTCTTCTCGACCTCGTCTCCTGAAAACTGGAACGCACCGGCGAGGTTGCGGATGGCACCAACGGTTTCCTTCGGGAAGTCGTCCTGCAACTGCTCCCACACCGTCTTGTCCGGGTCGAGCACCTGCAGCGCCTGCTGGGCGAAGTAGCCCATCTGCACGCTCGCGCCGATGCGCACGCTGCCGGAATCCGGCTCCATCGCGCCGGCGATCATCCGCAACAGCGTCGTCTTGCCCGCGCCATTGGCGCCCATCACCGCCCAGCGTTCGCCACGCTGGATGGTCATGTTGAAGCCGTCGTAGATGACGTGATCGCCGTAGGCCTTATGCAGGTCCTCCACCATCACGACCTTGTCGCCCGAGCGCGGCGGCTGCCGGAAGTCGAAATCCACCAGCTTGCGCTTCTTCGGCAGCTCGATCTTCTCGATCTTGTCGAGCGCCTTGACGCGGCTCTGCACCTGCGCGGCCTTCGCGGCGTGAGCGGCAAACCGGTCAATGAACCGCTGCTCCTTGGCGAGCATCGCCTGCTGCCGCGCGTACGCCGCCTCGCGGTTGGCTTCCCGGATCGCCCGTTCCTTCTCGTAGTACTCGTAGTTCCCCGCGTACACCGTGATCTCGCCGTCATCGATCTCGGCAATGCGGGAGACGATGCGGTTCATGAATTCGCGGTCGTGCGAGGTCATGAAGAGCGCGGACGGCAGGGATTTGAGGAAACTCTCGAGCCAGATGATGGATTCGATGTCGAGGTGGTTGGTCGGTTCGTCCATCAGCAGGACGTCCGGCCGACCGAGGAGGACCCGGGCCATCGCGACGCGCATCTTCCAGCCGCCCGAGAGGTCGCCAACGTCGCCGTCGATCCGGCGGTCGTCAAATCCGAGCCCGTGCAGCACCTCGCGGGCCTGGCTCTCGAGGCCGTAGCCGCCGAGGTGGTCGTATTCCTCCTGGACTTCGCCGAACCTGGCCAGAATCCGGTCCATGTCATCGGCCTTGTCGGGGTCCCCCATGGCCTGCTGCAGGGCCTCCAACTCGTGGTGGAGGTCGCCCAAGCGGCCCGATCCGGCGATGGCCTCGTCCAGGACGGACCGGCCGGACATCTCCTCGACGTCCTGCCGGAAGTAGCCCACGGTCATCTTTTTGGGGACCGAGACCTCCCCCTCGTCGGGCGATTCTTCGCCAACAATCATCCGGAACAGGGTGGTTTTGCCCGCCCCGTTGGGGCCGACGAGGCCCACTTTGTCGCCCGGATTCAGCTGGAAGTTCGCGTCAACAAAGAGGATCTGCCTGCCGTACTGCTTGGAGATGTTCGAGAACGAGATCACAACCCACCGATGATACCCGTGTTATCCTGAAGGCCACCGCTGAAGTCCGGCCTCCGAGCTTTCGCCCCGCGTCGAGTGTCCCTGGTTATTGTCCCTGGTCCCCAACGTGAATGCTGAGCAAGAGGAACGGGAGTCCGTTCCGCCGGGTTTTATCGGTTTACTTGTTCAGGAGCTGTTACATGGGTCGCAAATTGTACGTCGGCAATCTCCCCTATTCCGCCACCGAAGACGAACTTCGTGAGTTCTTCAGCGGCGCCGGCGCCGTTGACACCGTCAACGTCGTCCGTGACAACGCCACGGGCCGTGCCCGCGGATTCGCTTTCGTCGAAATGGCCACCGACGAAGAGGCGCAGAAGGCAGTGGAGATGTTCAACGAGAAGCCGATGGGCGGCCGGAACCTCGCGGTGAACGAAGCGCGTCCGAAGCCGACGTTCGGCGGCGGTGACCGTGGCGGCCGCGGCGGCGGCTACGGTGGTGGCGGTGGCGGCAACCGTCGCGAACCGCGCTGGTAAGTCATTCGTTTAAAATGCCGGTACCCGGTCGCGCAGCGCGCGGCCGGGTAGTGGTGTGTATTCAGGCGTCCCAGGACGCCATTTTCGGAGGATGTCCGTGAAGGTCAACAAAGGCGCGCGCGTGTCGCAACCAAAGTACGGCCCCGGCACGGTCACCGACTCTGACGGCACACACGTCGTGATTGATTTCGACAACCACGGCCCCAAGCGGTTCGTGGCGGCGATGGTTTCGTTGGCACCGACCACGGAGCCGGCGCCGGAAAAAGCCAAGACGAAGCGGCGGACGAAAAAAGCCGCAGCGGCAGAGTAACGGGGTCCAGGGGTCCAGAAGTCCAGGAGTCCTGGGGAACTCAAAGGGCGCGGCGGGGATACCCGCCGCGCCCTTTTTTTTATTGGCCGCCGCCGGCTTTCTTCGCGGCTTCCATCGCCTTCATGCGCTCTTCCATGTGTTTCTCCATGTCGAGACGCGGGATGCCGTCCTTCCACCAATCCGGCGCGGCTGCACCCTTCAGGTAGTGGTCAAAGAACTCCTTCACACGCACCGTGTAGTCGTGCTGGTTGGCGGGCCGCGCCAGACCATGGTTCTCACCCGGGTACTCCAGCAGCACCACCGGCTTCTGCATGCGGCGCAGCGTGTTGTAGTACTCGATGCCCTGCGTGAAGTCGACGGCGCCATCCTGATCGTTGTGCAGGATGATGAGCGGCGTCTTCACCTTGGCCGCGTGATAGACCGGCGAGTTGCGCGTGTAGGCATCCCACTGTTCCCACGGTCCACCGGTGAACCGCCCCTGGCTGCTCTCGAAGATCGCGCCATTGGTGCCGCCGGTGTTCTTGTAGAGCACCGAATACATGCTGATCATGTTGGTCAGTGGCGCGCCGGCAATCGCCGCGGCGAACATGTCGGTCTGCGTGATGGTGAAGGCCGTCTGGTAACCGCCCCATGAGTGACCGTGGAGACCGACCTTCGCCGGATCCACCACACCCGTGGCCACTGCGGCCTTCACGGCGTTGGGCAGCGTCCACGCCGCGGACATACCGGGGTCGTTGACGTAGTACTTGATGTCGGGCTGCAGCACCGCGTAGCCGTTGCTCGTGTAGGCCTGACGGTTGAAGCCGTTCGCCGCAGGCCGGCCGTACTGGTAGTGCCCCTGCGTCAGCCGCTCGTAGATGTAGACAATCGTCGGATACTGCTTGCCCTTCTCATAGTTCGCGGGCAGATACAACGACGCCTGCAGACGTTCACCCTTCGCGTTCTTGAACTCGACGAGCTGCGCCCCCGCCGACCACGCCAGCGACTCGGCTTCCTTCGACATGTCCACGATCTTGCGGCCGTTCTTCAGCGTCGCATCCGTCACGAAGACCTGCGGTGCCTCGGTCGGCGTCTCGCGGCGATACATCCAGATGTCGCCCTTCTCCGCCTTCTGCAGGCCGCTGATCGCGGCATCCTCCCAGAGCAGCATGTTCAGACCCAGCTTGCCGGGTTCGAGCACGCCGTAGCCCGCGCGCTTGGTCCACTCGGACATCGCCGAGAAGTACTGCGGCTTGCTCAGGTCGATGCCACGCTCGTTCTGGTAGATGCCGAACACGCGACCCTGATACCGAATCTGATCCTTCTTGCCGTTCACCGTCAGATTCACCGGCGCTTCACCCGCCGCCACCGGCACCTTCCAGACGTCCCAGCGGTCCGACAGCAACACGTACTGGTTGTCGGACGTCCAGCCGATCGCGTTTGACGGCGGATCAACCACGTTGACGTCGCTGTCCGTGTTCACAAAGGACGTGGGCACCTTCTCGGTGATGTTCCTCGTGAGGCCGGTCTCGGCGTCAAACACATGGAAGTGCTTGTTCTCGTAGTAGAGGTACTTCGTGCTGTCGGGCGACGACGAGTTGCCCCAGCGGAGTTCCTTCTTCACGGTGATCCGTTTGCCGGTGGTTGTGTCGATCGCGTACACGTCGCGGAACTGCTGGCCGTTGAGGTTGCCCATCAGCTCGTACGCCGAGTTGCTGGTGCCAATCGCCCACTTGCCGCGACCGGTCACCGTCACCGTCGGCACTTCGTCATCCGCCAACCGCACCATCGTGTTGTCGGCCGGACGATACAGCGCGGGATAGCTGAAGTTGCGATCGGCGTTCTCCTGCACGCGCTGCTGCGACTGGAGTCGCGGATCCTTGTAGTGCCAGATGACCACGTTGGGACGTTCGGCCGCGTCCGGCGCGGCTGCCGGAGCCCCCGCAGGAGCGTCGGCCCCCTCGGCACCTGGCGTTGCGTTGCCACGACCCGCGGGACGCGGCACGGGCGTGAGTTCGGCCATGCCGAAGATCATCGCGGTGCGGTCATCGTTCCACGTCGGCGTGCGGTTCCCGCTCACCGACATGTTCTCGGGGAAGCTCTTGTCGTCCTTCGGGTTGTACACCACCTTCTTTGGCGTGCCACTGCCAAAACCGGTGAAGCCCACCACCGAGAACAGGCGCTCGCGGAACCCGCGATCATCAGTCCCCTTCAGCATCGTCAAGGCATCACCCTCGGTCGTCCACGCCATGCGTTCGTAGAACGCACGATCGGTGTCGAGCGAGGTGATGGTGCCGGTGGACATGTCTCGAATCTGGAGGCCGTTGCCGGCCTGATCGGTGGCGTCAATTACGAGCGCCAGGTACTTGCCGGACGTGTTGAAGTTGAACTCGGAGACGTTGCCGACGTTGATCTCGGTGCCGGACTTCAGTTCACGGAGGATCAGGTCGGTGCCGCGGGGACGCGTGTCACGCGGCGCGGGCGCGCCACCCGCACGGCCGCCCGCAGGTGCCGCAGCCGGCGAGGCGGCCGCCGCGTCCGCGCCGTAGCGATGCAGCGCAATCCATCCACCCATCTCACCCGCGAAGGCAAAACGGCGAATCTTCGGAATGCTGACCTTGTCGCCGGTCGCCAGATTCACGATCAGCGCACTGGTCTGAATCGGCCGACGCGCACGGCGTGCCGCTTCGGCTTCCCCGCGCGTGAGCGACACGGTGATGGCGAGCCACTGCGAGTCGTCGGAGAAGGTCATCGGTCCGGCGCCTTCACCAACCGGGAATGTGTATTCCTGCGCACCGGTGGTGCTGCGCACGACGACTTCGCTGTCGCCCTCCAGCGGCGCGACACGGTAGGCAAACCACTGCCCGTTCGACGACATGGCCGTCGTGGTCATAGCGCGGAACGAGAGGATGTCACCCAGGACCATCGGCCGTTTGGTGGCGTTTTGTGCCGACAGCGGCACCAGGACAGCGGCCACAAAGGCCAGCGGCAGAGCAATCAGAACACGGCGACGGAGTCGCGTCATTTCGGAAACCTCCTCGGAACCCACAGGGGGGAACCGGAATGGTAGCACCCTGTGCGGGTGGGCGGGTGGGTGGATGGATGGATGCTCAAGTACGGAGGATTCGCCTTGCGCTGCGCCAGAGGAAGCGGAGGAGCAACACGGCAGTGACGATCAGCACGAGGACAATCCCGGCGGCAAGCCACGGATAGCTCGCGGCAAACCACGTCAGTCCCAATGCCAGGAGGTCTTCGGTGACGCTTAGTCCGATATTGGACGCTGGTTCAGGAGATGCCGACACCGCGGTACGGAGTGTGGTCTTGAGGGTGTGCGCTGCCAGCGCGAGGACAGCGCCGAGCACAACCGCCGCACCCTGCCACATGGGATCCAGCGACGGCGTGGCGGCGTAGGCCAGCACGCCCGCGACGGGAACTCGCACAAACGTCTGCAGAACGTTCCAGACCAAATCAAACAGCGGCACCTTGTCGGCGACCACCTCGACGAGGAAGAGCGCTCCCGCACCGCCAATGACCCACCAGCTGGCGAGCATGTTCAAGTCGCCAGGCAGCGCGAGCACCTCGAGCCGCGCCATCAACCCGAGCACCACCACGGTGCCGGACGCATTCAGTCCCGCGGCAAACGACACCGCGATCAAAAACGCCACTATCTCGCGCGGGTCCAGGGCCACGGCCGGATTCTAACGCTGAAGAACCGTGCTGAGTGCTCGTGTGCTGGGTGCTCAGTGCTTGTGCTCGGTGCCCGGTGCCGAGTGCTGAGGTGCGCGCGCAACAGTCAGGTAGATTGGGCCCACACCAAGTGTCGCGACGAGCGTGACCGTGCCGAAGCCGGCGCGGTTGGTGATGTCGTAGCGAATCTCCTCGCCCGGCGCCGCATCGAACTTCACGGTCTTCCACACCAGCGTGTTGTGAATCCGCATCGCATGCGGCCCTGGCGCGATCTCGACGGTCTCGGTCTGCCCATGCACCAGCACGGCGACCTGTTTCCCGTCGATCGACACAAACATCTGCCGAATCCCAACATCATTTGAAGCAGTGCGGCTCAGCGTAATGCGCGCGGCGGAAGCCATTCCCCATTCTCGCCCATCCACCCACCCGCCCATCCATTTGACATGCTGTGTATATTTACTATATACAGTTACCGTGGCTCAGGAACGCACCCTGCTCATCGGCCCCCTGTCGGCATCCGCCCAGGGACCGCTGTACCTGCAGATCGTCAACGCGCTGAAGCGTGAGGTCAGTGAGGGGCGTTTGCCTGGCGGGACGGCACTGCCGTCGTTCCGGGGTCTGGCTGAAGATCTGCTCGTCAGCGTCATCACCGTCAAACGCGCGTACGAGGAACTCGAGCGCGAAGGCATCATCTACCGCCGGCAGGGGCTCGGCACGTTTGTGTCCGAAGTCGCGACCGATCGCAGCCGCGAAGTAAAGACCGAACGCGCCCGCGGACTCTTCCGCGAAGGCGCGCGTGAAGCGGCCGAGGCCGGGCTGTCGCCCCGCGCCGTCATCCAGCTCGCCCAATCCGTGCTCAAGGAATACGCCGACGACGAACCCGTCTCAGGAGAACCGAAACATGTCCGTAAACGCGCTTGAAATCCGTGGCCTGAAGAAGTCGTTCAAGTCCTTCACGCTTGGTCCGCTCGATCTGACCGTGCCGATGGGAGCCATCTACGGCTTCGTCGGGCCCGAGCTCCACCACTCGGTGTGGGGACACGTCAGCCGGCTCATCAGCTTCGTCAAAGCCTTCTACCCGACGTGGGACGACGCGTATTGCAGCAGGTTGCTGGAGGAGTTCGGGATCGATCCGACGGCGCGTGTGATGACACTGTCGTTCGGGACGAAGATCAAACTGTCGCTGGCCGCGATTCCCGTATTCCTGCTGGTGGGTGTCGCCGAAGGGTTCACCGGCAAGCTGAGCGTGGACGCGATGTTCTGGTCTCACGCGACCATCGGTGCATCCTCGCTGCTGATCGCGGCGGCGTTGACCTACCGATCGATCACACGCTCAACGTCATCGGCGGGCGTGTATCAATCGGCGACGCCGTCACTGAACGCTCGCTAGAAGGAGCACACCAGGCGGCCCTACTTGCGCACCACGCGCGCAGCGGTAATGGCATCGCCAAGTTCGAGGCGATCGACCACATCCATGCCTCGAACGACGCGACCAAGGGATGTGAAGTCACCCTCGTTGTGGGGCTGTGGCGTGTTGCCAAGGGTGTAACCCGGCCGGCCGGTGTCGAGTCCTGAGGACGCCCACGCAAGATTGGCGCGCAGCAAACCGTGACGGTTCACTTCGTCGCGCAGCCGATTGGCACCGGGAATGGTGGCTTGCTGCGCCACGAAGTTCGGCACCAGGCGTGTAAACGCCGGACCCACGATCGCCTTGGACTCGGTGAGCCGGACGAGTTCTTCCATGCCCAGTGGCGCATCAGCCGCGAACAGTTCGATCTCGATCTCGCCCTTCGACGTCATCCAGACCGCGCGCGGATTGGGAGTGCCGGTGTGCGCCGGCACGATCCAACGTTCGACGATGGCGCGGTAGTCGGAGATGGCCCGCTCAAGTTCAGCGGGCCCTACGTTACCTACACCACCCACGCCACCCACACCACCTGCACCGGCGCGCCCTGCGCCACCTGCGCGCGCTCCACCGGCGCGACCTGCGGGATCGGGCGGCGGTGCGGTCAGCCTCGTCAACTGCTGCTTGGCGACCGTGCGGAGTGCGGCCGGCTTGGACTCGGCCATCGCGGCTTCAAGTCGCGGACGCACTTGCTCCACGCGACTCGTATGCCGGCCCAGTGTTTCGGCCGCCGACACCGACATCCACGTGTCCGGATTCTCCAGCTCGGCCAGCACCGCCGCCACCGACGCGTCATCGTCGTACCCGGTGAGCACACGGAGCGACTCGGTGCGCACGCGGCGATCGGGATCCGTGAGCGCGTCGCGTAGTCGCGCTGCGGCGACGGCCCGGTCGGAGACCAACGTTGGGACCAAGCCACGCACGGCCCAGAAGCGCACGTCGGGCGACGGATCGTTCGACAGCGTCATCAGGTGCGGCAGGGCTGCCGGATTCCGCGGACGGAACAGCGCCCACGTTGCGCGCCACCGGACTTCCACATCCTGCGAGGTCGTCCACCGCACGATGGGATCAATCGTGCCCGGGTCGGTGAACCGGCCCAGCGACAACAACGCCTCGCCGATCACAGCGCGACTCGCCCGCGCATCCGGCACGGACGTCAGAAATGCTTCAAGGCTGGCGCGCCCGTCTGGAGACCGAGTCTTCCCGAGTGATCGGGCCGCCTCGAATGCAGCGTCGCTATTCACTTGCCAGCCGCTCATCGTCGCCGTCAGCCATGGCACCGCGGCGGGATTACGCGTCTGGCCCATCGCAAACGCCACCGTCGCGACGATCGTGGGGTTCGTGTCCGCGCGCAGCGGCTCCAGCAACGCCAGGCTGCGCTCGTTGACGATGCGGCCCACGGTGACGACGGCGCGACGCCGCACTTCGGGGTGCGAGGAGGCGAGAAGTCGCACCAACGCGGGTTCGTCGAACTGCCTCAGATCCTCGAGCCGCAGCAAGTCGGCAATGGCGGTCACGTCCGCCTCCGTCAACGGCGGACGTCCGCTCTGGGCGGACAACGTCGCGTCCGTGCGAGCGGCACATGCCGCGCCAGAGACCAGAACCGCCGCCAGAACTGCTGCTCGAAACGGATGCATCATCGCTGTTTACCCTGCCGACCATTGTAGGCTGTTGTTCGTGGTCTCTGCTCCAACAGCAAGCGTCGGCTGGCCGTGGAGTGCCAGAATGTATTACGGCTGGGCCGTGTTGCCTGTCGCGGGCTGGTTGGTGCAGTCGCACGGATGGCGCTCGGCGTGGATGTCCATTGGCGCCCGGCTGCCGATCGTGCCGGCGCCCCTTGGGTGGCTGATCGTGCGACGAAGCCCGGAGTCGGTCGGACTCGCTCCGGATGGAACGGCGTCCACCACATCACATCCGCTCGCAGTAGTGGCCGTGGCCTCTCTGACTGTCCGCTTACCGGAACGACGCGCATGATGGTTGCACTCTACGTCACCGTCTGGCTCGCGCTGGTCGCGCTGCTCCTCGGCGAACTTGGCCGGCGCCGAAACACGCAGACGGGCGTCACCACTCACTGGGCCATTGTGGCATCCGCGATTGGTGTCGTTCTGGGCACGACGCACACGCTGCTGGCACTGGGCGTGGTCTACGGCTGGGACCACGCACGCGCGGTGGCCGTCACGGCCGAGCAGGCTGCAAGACTCTACGGCGTCGCGTGGCCCGGAAGCCTGTACGTGAACTACGTGTTCCTCGCCTGGTGGCTCACCGACACCGGCTGGTGGTGGCTCTCGCCGCGCACCTTCCTGCGCCGGTCCCGGATCATCGAGTGGGCGTGGCGATACACGGCCTTCACGATGGTCATCAACGGGGCCGTGATCTTCGCAAGCCCCGCGGGACGGATCGCCGGCGTGCCGCTGGTGGTCGCCCTGCTCGTGGTCTGGTGGTCGAAGCCGTATTCGAAGGCGTCCTGACTTCAGCCAAGGCTGCCGGCAGCCTTGCTCAGTCGACCGTCCTCGCACAGAAACCGCACGTCGTCGTCATGAGCCGTCGCGAGGATGCGTTCGAAGGCGGCGAGGTGGATGGCATCAGCCGCACGAAGCCCGTGTCTTTCGGCGAGCCTGGCGGAATGCGCCGCGAGGTCGGCATCGATACCCACGGCGATCCACGACGGCCAATCGGCTTCGAACGCCTGCCTCGCGGCTTTCAGCGCGGCCGGTTTGACGCTCTTGTCGCGACGACGCCGTTCAAAGGCTGCACAGGCTTCCGGATACGCGAGCAGCGACGTCGCGACCAGGTTCGCATCGGCCACCGACGCCATTACCTCGTCCGAATCGTCTTCGCGAATGTAGAGCTTCACGATGACCGAGGTGTCGAGGTACCGCATCACCGGCGATCCTCGATCACCACTTGTGACGTGGGCTTGCCACGATCGATGATCGTCAGACGGCCACCACGCTGGACCCGCTTGAGCTGCTGACTCAGCTGGGCTTTCAGTTCCCGGACGCCACTCTTCAACATGTGGACACATTACCGTCGTCTATGTGGACCCGCCAAGTCGACAGGTTGATGGATAACAACATTGGCAGAAAGACGCAAGGCACCGTTCCCCGGTGGGAACGATGGCCTCTCGCGACGTCTTCAGGCTCTCACTCGTGCGTCAGTTGGTCACTGGGCGACGGCCACCAGAAAGCGGCAGGAGCATGGGTGTGAACAACGACGTCATGCCTAGTTCGGCGGAGCATCTTCAGCAGAAAAGTTCGTTCTGCCCACCTCCTGTTTCGAGGCGACCCGGCCACCTCATGCCTCAGTGCGTCGAACACAACCTCAGCGGGATCAGCTTTGCGGTCGCCAACGCGTCCGGGTTCCTTGCGAGAGCACTGGAAGCAACGCCACCGCAGGCTTATCGTCGGCCACAGATGCGTTACGGCGTCTTCACAAACCGCAGGTCCCACACGCGATCCTGCGTGACGCTGAATCCGGTCACGCGTCCGTTTTCGCGACGGAACGTCACCTGGCCGAGGCCCGCACCGGCTTCAAATCGATCGCGCGAATGCGGACGCAGTGAGATCAGCGAATCCGGGCGACGCCGAATCACCAGCGAGCCGTTCTCGACGGAGACGATCAGGCGGAGCTCAACCTCGTCGCTGTCATACGTGCCGGCAAACGCCTCGAGATCATCAGCTGTGGGTTTGTACGTGGCGTCCGGTGCGATACCGACGAGCGGGCCCTGTGCCTCGCTTAACACCACCGGGCGTGGCGCAGTCGCGTTGGCGCGATCACCGAGATAGATGTCGCTGACCGACCGTGCGAACTGCGTGGCGTTGGCGTTGCCCGCATTGCACAACACTGCGACTGTCAGAATCGCCGATGGATAGTACGTCAGGAACGCACGGTAACCCGCCGTCGCGCCGGAGTGATACACCTCAGGCACACCCTTGTAGACACCGGTGAAGACTCCAAGGCCGTAGTGCAGGTCACGCCCATCAGGCAGCTTCGCCATCGTCTGCTGTTCGATGGCGACACGCGCACCTGAGAGCGGGCCGTCCGACACCGCACGCTGCCACTTCAGCAAATCCCCAACAGTGGTCAGCAGTCCGCCGTTCCCGTGCACGTTCTCAAGCGGCATGTCCTGACGGAATCGCGCCAACCCCTGTGGGCTGTATGCCACGGCGCGGCCGGGCACGATGCGCGTGTAGTCATCTCGCCAGGATGTGTGTGTGAGGCCCAGCGGCTGGAAGAGACGTGTACGGCTGAACTCGGCAAACGACATTCCGCTTGCACGCGCGATGATCACCGCCGCGAGGTTGTAGCCCGAATTGCTGTACGACCACATCGAGCCAGGCGCAAAGTTCAACGCGCGCTGGCGGCTCAGAATGTCGACGACGTGCCCGTGTGTGTAGGTACGAGCGCCACGCGGCATGCCGGCAATCCCCGCCAGATTGCCCCAGTCACGCAGTCCACTCGTGTGTGAGAGCATCTGCCGAATCGTCACAGGGGCTTCATACGTCGGCAACTCCGGCACATACTTCCGCACGTCGTCATCCAGCGACACCTTGCCGTCACGCGCCAGCAGAATCATGGCCGCCGCAGTGAACTGCTTGGACACCGACCCCGCCTCGAAGATCGTCTCCGGCCTGTTGGGGACCGCGTGCTCCAGTTCCGCCATGCCGTAGGCACGCTGCAACACGCTCGCACCGTTCTCGGCCACACCCACCGCACATCCCGGTGTGGCCTTGTTCCAGGCCGCAAACACCTTGTCGACCGCCGCCTCCCGGGTCGTGGGCTGCGCCGGTGCAGCCACTTGCGCCACCACAGCCACGCCGGCGAAGACGGAGAGCAGGACGGAGAGTCGGATTTTCATAAGCGGGGATTCTACGCCCATCCGCCCATCCGCCCATCCACCCACCCATCTGGGTTAGGCTGTGCGCATGAAATTGCGCATGATTGCCGCCCTCGCTGTGACCGCCGCGCTGGCGGCCCCCGCCACGCCGGTCTCCACCCAGGCCCAGCCCGATCTCGGCACGTTCGCTCGGGAGGGAGTGGTCGTCTCCTCGTCGGACATTGCCTCGGACATCGGTGCGGCCGTGCTCGCGCGCGGAGGCACGGCGGTTGATGCGGCCGTGGCGACGGCGTTTGCGATGGCGGTGACCTACCCAACCGCCGGCAATATCGGTGGTGGCGGGTTCATGATCGTGCGCCTGCCTGACGGCACCGCCACAACGTTTGATTTCCGCGAGAGGGCGCCCGGCAAGTCGACGCCGACGATGTATCTGGACGCGCAGGGAAACATCAACCGCAATCTCACGGCAGCGGGATATCTGGCGCCTGGAGTCCCGGGCACGGTGCGTGGACTTGCGATGGCGCACTCACGCTTTGGCAAGATGCCGTGGCGGGATCTGGTGATGCCAGCCGCCGACCTGGCGCGCAACGGGTTCCTTGTGTCGCGATCGCTGGCGGGCGGCCTCAACCGCGAAGTGGCCGGACCGATGAAGCCTTTCCCCGGTTCGGTGGCTGCGTACGGCAAACCCGGCGGCGGTCAGTGGGCCGAGGGTGACACGATCGTGCTCGGCGATCTGGCGAAGACCCTCACGGCGATCGCGACCGATGGACCCGACGCGTTCTACACAGGCTGGATTGCCGACACGATCGAAAAGGCGATGGCCGCCAACGGCGGCCTGATCACCAAGGCCGACCTCGCCGCGTACCAGGCGAAGGAACGGCAGCCGGTGCGCGGTACATTCCTGGGTTACGAGATCATCTCGATGCCACCACCAAGTTCGGGCGGCACGGCGCTGCTGACCATGCTGAACATGCTCGAAGCGCTTGAGATTCAGAAGCTGCCGCGCCTCTCGGCAGAGGCCGTGCATCTGACCACTGAAGCGCGGAGGCGCGCGTTCCTTGATCGGGCCCGCTTCCTCGGCGATCCGGATTTTGTCGAGGTGCCCGTGGCGCGGCTGATATCAAAGGCACACGCCACCGACCTGATCAAGACGATTGATCCCAAGCGCGCATCCTCGTCGGTGGAGCTCGGCAAGGACATCGTGACCGTGCCTGGCGAGGAATCCGACGAGACCACACACTTCTCGGTCGCGGATCGGAACGGCATGGCCGTCTCGTTGACGTACACGCTCGAGGGTGGCTACGGGGCGCACCTCGTGATTCCAGGCACAGGATTCCTGCTCAACAACGAGATGGGCGACTTCAACAAGAAGCCCGGCACGACCAACCTCACCGGCGACATCGGCACGCCTGCAAATCTGATCGCGCCCGGCAAGCGCATGCTCAGCTCCATGACGCCCGTCATCGTCGCCCGCGGCAGCCGCCTCGTGCTGGTGACCGGATCTCCTGGTGGACGCACGATCATCAATACGTCACTTGACGTGGTACTCGGCGTCACCGCGTGGGGTCTCACCGGTCGCGAGGCTGTGGATGCGCCGCGCATGCATCACCAGTGGCTGCCCGATCGTCTTTCCATCGAAGCCAACGGCGTCAGTGACGACGTGCAGGCGACGCTGAAGGCCCTCGGTCACGACGTGCGCGTCGGCGGAACGCAGGGATCAGCCCAGACGATCTGGGTGCATCCGAACACCGGCGCGATCTACGGCGTCGCCGATCGGCGCAGTGCGGACGCGAAGGCGTCTACACCGACGACGACGCCGGAGGCTCAGAGCGGTGCGCCATCGGGAGTCCGACGGTAAAGATCAGGATGCTCGCAATGACGGCCGGGCTGCGAGCAACCAGATGACATCGGTCACCTTCCTGCGTCTGAACACGATTTCACCCAACGCGCCGATCAGGAATATGCCGGCAATGGTCAGCAGGAACAGAGCGACTGGACACACAGACACGGACTACCGCACCGCGAAGCGCACGGACTGCGTGGTGCCGCGAGCCTCAAGCGACAGCAGGTAGGCGCCGGGGGTTAGCGTGTCGACGGGAATCGCGACCGACACGTCGACATCTCCCTGCGCGAATTGCGCACCGTCAATCGTGTTGGTGGCGGTCCACACCGTCGCGCCATCGGCAGCAACAACGGCAGCATCAACATCGACTTCCCGATCACCGTACAGGGCAACATCGGAGGCCGGCGCCGCGAATTCGAGACCACACTCGGCTCGGACGGGCCCACGCTCGAAGTCCGCACATCCAACGGCAGCGTTCGGGTGGGACGACGGTAACTCGTAGGGCCCGCTGAACTGCAGCGGGCCAGCGTCTGGCGCGCTCAAGTTCAGCGCGCCCTACGAAAAGCGGGACGCGCCCTGCGTGTTTCCGTATAGACTCCCGGCGTGCTGAACCGCATCGGCCTCAATCGCCCGGAACTCCGGGCGTGGGCCATGTACGACTGGGCCAACTCCGCGTTCCAAACGACGATCATCGCGGGCGTCTTTCCGATCTACTTCAAGCGCGTTGCCGCCGCCGGCCTGCCTGAGAACATCCAGGACAGCCGGTATCTGTGGACGACGACCGCGGCCATAGTGATCATGGCGCTGCTGGCGCCGATCTTCGGCGCGATGGCCGACGCCAAACCGATCAAGAAGACGCTGCTCTCCGCCTTCATGCTGGTCGGCTCGGCGTGTTGCCTGGGTATGTGGTTCATCCGGGATGGCGACTGGATGCTCGCCCTCATGTTGTTCGGTCTGGGCAACATTGCGGTGGCGGGCAGCATCGTGTTCTACGAATCACTGCTGCCGCACATCGCGACACCGCACGAACTCGACAAGGTGTCCACCGCAGGTTATGCGATGGGATATATCGGCGGCGGCGTGCTGCTGGCCGTGAACCTGCTGATGATCCAGCAGCCGGGCTGGTTCGGGCTGCCCGACGCAGGCGTGGCCACCCGGCTGTCGTTTGTCACGGTCGGCGTGTGGTGGATTCTCTTCACGATTCCCGTGTTGCGTCGCGTGGCGGAGCCGGTGATCACGCGCCCCAGCGGCGCCACGACCGTCGGCGGCGAGGTACAGGCAGCGTTTACGCAACTGCGGTCAACGTTCCACGAACTGAAGCACTACAAACACGCCGTGCTGATGCTCGTGGCGTTTTTTCTCTACAACGATGGCGTCCAGACCATCATACGCGTCGCCACCCTGTACGGCGAAGGCATCGGCATCGACACGGGCTCGATGATCACGGCGCTGCTGCTGGTGCAGTTTGTTGGTGTGCCCTGTTCATTTCTGTTTGGCGCACTGGCCGGTCGCATCGGCGCCAAACGCGGCATCTTCCTGGGCCTCTCGGTGTACCTGGTCATCACGGTACTGGCGTACTTCATGACCAACGCCACGCACTTTTATGCACTCGCCATCATGGTGGGCCTGGTGCAGGGCGGCACCCAGGCGCTCAGCCGGTCGCTGTACGCATCCATGATTCCGAAGGCCAAGTCGTCGGAGTTCTTCGCGTTTTTCGGCGTCTTCGAGCGGTACGCCGGCATTCTTGGTCCTGCCATGTTCGCCATTGTCGCAGGCGAAGGGTCCAGTCGCAACGCGATTCTGTCGTTGGTGGTGTTCTTCGTTGCAGGCATGATCGTGTTGTCGCGTGTCGACGTTGACGAAGGTCAACGCGCCGCGAGGGAGGCTGCATGAAGTACGTCATCGCTGGAGGATCGGGGTTCCTGGGACAGACGCTCGTCCACGCGCTGCAAGCGGGTGGACACGATGTCGTGGTGCTTACACGCGGCCGGGGACGCACGATGGACAGGGTCCGCCATGTGACCTGGTCCGCAGAACCGGGCAGCGCGACTGACTGGCATCAGGAGATCGACGGCGCAGACGGGGTGATCAACCTGGCCGGGTCGGGCATCGCCGACAAACGATGGAGTGCGGCGCGGAAGGAAGATCTGAGGTGGAGCCGCATCAGCGCCACACGCGCGCTGGTGGGAGCCATTCGCGCAGCCACGACACGCCCCGCCGTGTTTCTCTCGGGGTCGGCTGTCGGCATCTACGGGCCTCAGCCGGTCGACGGCCCTCCACTGGAGGAATCAGCCCCTCCAGGCGACGACTTCCTCTCCAAACTCGGTGTCGATTGGGAGGCTGAAGCGCACCCTGCCGCTGCACTCGGCTGCCGCGTCGTCATTCTCCGCACGGGCATCGTGCTGGCCCGCGACGGGGGTGCGCTGCAGAAGATGATTCCGCCGTTCCAGTTCTTTGTTGGGGGACCACTGGGGTCCGGGCGCCAGGTGATGTCCTGGATTCATCGCGCGGACTGGATCGAGCTGGTCGTCTGGTTGCTGCGCCGATCCGACGCCGTCGGCGTATTCAACGGCACTGCTCCCCATCCGGTGACAAATGCCGAGTTCTCCAAGGCGCTCGGGAAGGCCCTCGGACGGCCGAGTCTTTTTCCAGTCCCCGGCTTCGTCCTCAAGCTCATCGTCGGCGAAATGGCAGGCCCCGCCCTGCTCGCCGGCCAACGGGTGGTCCCCAAACACGCCCTCGACCTGGGGTTCACCTTCCAGTATCCGGATATCGCGAGCGCCCTCGCTCGCGCCGTGCACAACCAAAAATGAGCTCGGAGGTGATTTCCGGAGAAATCACCTCCGAGCTCATATAATCCCGGCACCGGAGGAGAAGCTTCATGACCAGACGATGGACGTCCCTGTTGATCAGTGGTGCGTGTGTGGGCGCGGTGGCGGTGGGCAGTGTGCTGCTGCCGGGTGTTGCGCAGGTTGAACTCGAAGCCCAGGCGGGGCTGGTGCCTGCCACAGCGAGACGCGCGGGCGAGGGTGTCGGCCCGTTCAACCGCCTGGTCATCCGCAATGTCATGGTGATCGACGGCACGGGCGGACCACCCTTCGGGCCGATGAACGTCGTCGTCTCGGGCAACAGAATTCAGGCGATTCAGGGTGCGGGCACTCCCGGCCTTCGGCCGACTCCGGCTCCAGCCGGTCGCGCGGGAGCTGCCGGCGGACGAGGCGGTGCGCAGGCGGCCGATCACGAAATTGACGGCACAGGCATGTACCTCATGCCGGGCTTCGTCGACCTGCATGTCCACGCGGGCGGCGCCCCGAAGAACGCTGAAGCGGAGTACGCCTACAAGTTGTGGCTGGCCCACGGCGTGACAACGGTGCGCGGCGTGGCACTCGGATCCAATCAGTTCAGCGTCAGTGAGCGCGCGCGCAGCGAGAAAAACGAGATCGCGGCGCCACGCATCTTCAACTGCCAGCGTCCCGGCGGCGGCAACACGCCCGAAGGCGTGCGCGATTGGGTGCGTCAGAACGCGAACACGCTCGACTGCCTGAAGCTCGGCGCCATGGAGCCGGACGTCATGGCTGCGGTCATCGACGAGGCGCACAAACACGGTCTCGGAACCACGGCCCACCTGCAACAGGGCGGCGTGGCGCAGATGAACGCGATCGACGCGGCCCGCGTCGGCCTCGATACGGTCACGCACTTCTACGGTCACTTCGAGTCCCTGCTCAAGGACACGGTCGTGCAGGACTGGCCGGTGGACATGAATGCGAACGACGAACAGCACCGGTTCGGCCAGGTCGCGCGCATGTGGAACAAGATCTACGAGCCTGGCTCTCCTGAGTGGAAGGCCTACCTCCAGGAGCACCTCAAGCTCGGCACAACGTTTGACCCGACGATGACGATCTACTCCGCAGGTCGCGATGTCATGCGCGCGCGCGAAGCGGACTATCACGAGAAGTACACGCTGCCATCACTGATGGACTTCTACACGCCGAGCCGCCGGGCCCACGGGTCCTACTGGTTCGATTGGACGACGCATGACGAAATCGCGTGGAAGAACTTCTATCAGGTGTGGTTCAAGCTCGTGAATGACTACAAGAAGATGGGCGGCCGGGTTGGCACGGGCTCAGACTCCGGCTTCATCTATCAGACCTACGGCTTCGGCTACATCCTCGAACTCGAGATGCTCCAGGAGGCCGGGTTCCACCCCCTCGAGGTGTTCCAGGCGGCGACCATGAACGGCGCAGCCACGCTGTCGGAATGGCGGAAGCAGCCGGTGGAGTTTGGCGTGGTCAAGGCCGGCAAACTCGCCGACATGGTACTGGTGGATCAGAACCCGCTCCACAACCTCAAGGTGCTCTACGGCAACGGCGCCGTGAAGCTCAATGACGAGACCGAGCAAGTCGAACGGGTCGGCGGCGTCCGCTGGACCATCAAGGACGGCATCGTCTACGACGCCAAGAAGTTGCTGGCGGACGTGGCGGTGATCGTTGAAAAGCAGAAGGCTGAGCGGAAGAAGTAGGATTGAGACCATGAGCGAATCGATCGGATCGACCGGACCCGGCATGAAACTGCACACCAAGATCCTGATCGGCCTCGCCGTCGGGTTGACGGCAGGTGTGACCACGAACCTGACAGTGGGCGTGGACAACCCCACGGTTGAGTGGGTGAATCGCTACATCGCCGGGCCGGTCGGTCAGATCTTTTTGCGCATGTTGTTCATGGTCGTGATGCCGCTGGTGTTCGCCTCGATTGCCCTCGGCGTGGCCGGGCTTGGCGACATCCGGAAGGTTGGGCGGGTCGGCGGCAAGGCGATCGGCTACTTCTTCGTCACCACCTGCCTGGCGGCGACGCTCGGCCTCATCGTGGTGAACATGATGAAGCCATGGGAACGTGTGTCGCCCGAGACGCGCGTGGAGCTGATGGACCGGTTCGCGGGCGACGCGTCCACTCGCGTCGAGGCGGCGGCGACCACGGCGAAGTTCGGACCCGAGACCTTCATCAACATCGTGCCCCGCAACCCGATCGACGCGGCCGCGAAGACGGACATGCTGGCGGTGATCTTCTTCGGCCTGATGTTCGGCGCCGCCCTGACACTCATGGCCGTCGAAAAATCCAAGCCCATGACGGACTGGCTCGAGGCCCTGAACGAGGTCGTCATCAAGATCATCGGCTTCGCGATGAAGCTCGCCCCGTACGGCGTCGCGTGCCTCATTTTCACGGTCTCGTCGCGGTTCGGCTTCGACCTGATGGTGGCCGTCGCGGCATTTGTCATCACGGTGCTCTTCGCGCTGGCGCTGCACGTCGGGGTCACGCTCTTCGCCATCCTGAAACTCGGCCTCGGATTGTCACCCCTGGTCTTCGTCAACCGGGTCAAAGCCGCCCTCATCACGGCGTTCTCAACCAGCTCCTCAAGCGCGACGCTGCCGACCGGCCTCGCCGTCTGCGAAACCCAGCTCGGCATCCCGCGCAAAGTCGCCGGTTTCGTCCTCCCCATCGGGTCGACGATGTGCATGAACGGCACAGCCATCTTCGAAGGCATCACGGTCATCTTCCTGGCTGAAATCTTCGGCGTGGATCTCACGATTCCGCAGATGGCCATCGTCATGATCATGTCGGTCATCACGGCGATCGGCGCCGCCGGCGTGCCCGGCGGGTCCATCCCCCTCCTGGTCGGCATTCTGACGATGTTCGGCGTCCCCGGCGAAGGCATCGCCATCGTCCTGGGCGTGGACCGGATTCTGGACATGTCGCGCACAACAGTGAATGTGTTCTCCGACCTCACCGCCGCCGTGTTCGTGGCCAAGAACGAAGGCCAGTGGACCGCCGCTGATGTGCCCACTCTAAAATGAGGCAATGAGGCAATGCACTTCATTGGCCCATTGCCTCATTGGCCCATTAACAAAGGTCACCGAATGTCGAAACGTTCCCTCCTGTTCGCAGCCACCCTCCTGTTCGCAGTCACCACACCGTTCGCACAATCCAGTGACGAGCCGCTCTGGAACCGCTACCCGGCGATCTCCCCTGACGGGTCGCAGATTGCCTTCACCTACAAGGGTGACCTGTACCTGGTGCCATCGTCCGGTGGCACGGCGCGGCCACTCACGATGCATGAGGCGCATGACTTCATGCCGGTGTGGAGTCCGGACGGAACGCAGATTGCCTTTGCGAGCGACCGCTACGGCAACTTCGACATCTTCATCATGTCGGCGAAGGGTGGCGAGCCGCGTCGGCTGACGACACACTCGGCGGCAGAGTCGCCGTTCACCTTCACGCCCGATGGGCAGTCGATCGTCTTCGGCGCAGCCCGACAGGACACGGCCGAACATCGCGGATTCCCGGCGGCGTACATGCCGGAGCTGTACCGCGTGCCTGTGGCGGGCGGTCGCGTGACACAGGTGCTGACGACGCCGGCGGAAGATGTGCAATACAGCCGGGATGGCCGTCAGCTGATCTACCACGACAAGAAGGGCCAGGAGAACACGTGGCGGAAGCATCACGTGTCGTCGGTCACGCGCGACATCTGGGTGCAGGACACACAGAGCGGCGCCCGCAGGAAAATCACCACGTTTGAAGGCGAAGACCGGAACCCGGTGTTCACGGACAACGACCGCGCGTTTTATTACCTCTCGGAGGCCAGCGGATCGTTCAACGTCCACAAGATGAACCTCTCGGGTGGCCAGTCGGAGCAGTTGACGACGTTCAAGGCGAGGCCGGTGCGGTTCCTGACTGCGGCCCGCAACGGCATGTTGTCGTTCAGCTACGACGGCGCGCTGTACACGATGACGCCTGGTCAGCAGCCGCGCAAGGTGCCCGTCACGATCGCGGCCGATGCGCGCGCGACCAATGAACGCATCGTGACGGTGACCGGCGGCGCGAGCGATCTCGCGGTCGCGCCTTCGGGCAAGGAAGTGGCGTTCATCGCTCGTGGTGATGTGTTTGTGACCAGCGTCGAAGGAGGCGTCACGAAGCAAATCACCAAGACTCCGGAGGCGGAGCGGTCGCCGACGTTTTCGCCGGATGGCAAGTCGCTCGTGTACTCCTCGGAACGCGGTGGCCGATGGCAGATCATCGAGGCTCGCCGGACACGCGCGGAGGAACTGCACTTCTATGCGTCCACGCTCATCCAGGAAACCGCGCTGATCTCGAATGCCGCCGAGAATTACCAGCCGCAGTTTTCTCCGGACGGCAAGCTGCTCGCGTACATCGAGAACCGGATGGCGTTGAAGGTCTACGACCTCGCGTCGAAGCAGTCGCGTCAGTTGCTCACCGACCAGCATCTGTTCTCGATGGGCGACCACGATCAGTACTTCCAGTGGAGCCCTGACAGCCAGTGGTTGTTGTTTGACTACGCGGTGCCGGGCCTGGCGCCTGGCGAAGTCGGCCTCGTGCGCGCCGACGGTACGGGTGGCGTGGTGAATCTGACAAAGAGCGGCTTCAACGACTCGCGGCCCCGCTGGATTCTCGACGGCAAGGCGATGTTGTGGTTCAGCAACCGCGACGGCCTCAAGAGTGTGGCGCAGTCGGGTGGCGCGCAGGCGGACGCGTACGGCATGTTCTTCTCTCAGGACGCGTGGGACAAGTTCAGGCTGAGCAAGGAGGACTTCGCCCTCATCAAGGAAGCAGAAGAAGCCCAGACCAAGGCGGATGCCGCTGCGAAGAAGGACGCGGCCACGCCCGCGACGCCGCCGGCGCCAGCGCCACTGACGCTGGATCTGGACAACGTCGGCGATCGCAAGGCCCGTCTCACCATCCACTCCTCGTCGCTCGGCGACGCAATGGTCAGCAAGGACGGTGAGTCACTGTATTACCTCGCGCGCTTCGAACGCGGCCTGAACTTGTGGACGACGACGGTGCGCACCAGGGAGACCAGACAGCTGGTCGCCCTCAACGCCAACAGCGGCAGTCTGCAGTGGGACAAGGAGCAGAAGTTCCTGTATCTGCTGTCTGATGGATCGATTTCGCGGATTGACCCTGCCAGTGGCAAGCGGGATCCTGTCGGCATCAGCGGCGAGAAGGTGCAGGACCAGGCGGCCGAACGGCGTGCGCAGTTTGAGTCCGTGTGGCGTCGCACCAAGCAGACGTTCTACACGAAGTCGATGCACGGCGTGGATTGGGACGAGGTGAAGCCGGACTACCTCAAGTACCTCTCGCACATCGGCAACAGCTACGAGTTGTCCGAGATGCTCGCGGAGATGCTCGGCGAACTGAACGTCTCGCACAGCGGATCGTCGTACGCGCGCACGGGCGCTGACCTCGATGCCACTGCCGCGCTGGGTGTGTTCTACGACCAGACGTATCGCGGCGCCGGATACAAGGTGGCTGAAGTCATCAAGGGCGGCCCGCTCGACGAGGCGGGGATGAACGTCGCGGTGAGTTCGATCATTCAGGCGGTCGACGGAGAGCCGGTCGCGGCTGACCGCGACCTCGCGCAGTTTCTGAATCGCAAGGCGGCGAAGCGCACGTTGCTGACGATTGCCGACCCTGCGGGTGCCACGCGCGACCTCGTCGTCATGCCGATCACGCAGGCCGAAGAGGGACGACTGCTCTACACGCGGTGGGTCAAACGCAACGAAGCTGAAGTCGAGCGCCTCAGCAACGGCACACTCGGGTACGTGCACATCCCAGGAATGAATGACGCGGCGTACCGGACGACCTTTGAGGAGGTCTTCGGCAAGTTCGCCCAGCGCAAGGGGCTGGTTGTGGATACGCGCAACAACGGTGGTGGCGACCTGGTCGCCGACCTCGACATGTTCCTCAGCGGCAAGTACTTCTTCGACTACACCACGGACGGCCGCAGCACCGGGTTCGAGCCGAACTTCCGCTGGACCAAACCCAGCATCGCGCTGGTGAACGAGGCCAACTACAGTGACGGCCACTGCTTCGCGTGGGCGTACCAGGCGCAGAAGCTCGGCCAGCTCGTCGGCATGCCCGTGCCCGGCACGTGTACGTTCGCCGGTTGGGCGACGTTGCCCGATACGGGTATCCGCTGGGGTGCGCCGCCGCTTGGCGTCAAGGATCCGCAGGCGAAGTTCCTCGAGAACTGGCAGACCGATCCCGACATCCGTGTGTCGCCGACCTACGAGGCGATCAGCAAGGGCAAGGACGAACAGCTCGAAGCCGCCGTCTCGGCGCTCCTCAGTAGGGCCCGCTGAACTTTAGCGGGCCGACCGACTGGGAGCGGGTCCTGCCGCCGGCCAGCTCCGTCCGGCGTCACCCTCGTATCTTGACCGTCGCGTAGGGCCCGCTGCAGTTCAGCGGGCCACCTCCGTCCTACTTGATCTCGTACGTACCGTCGGCCAGCGGTCCCGTGCGGTGCGCGGTGTGGCATGTCCGGCAGCTGGCGGAGACCACGGCGCCGGCAGCCGCGACTGCGGCGGCATCATTCGCCTTGGCGGCAGCCGCCAGGTCGTTGACCGCCTTGAGCACATCGGCCGACATCTTGGTGCCGACCTCGGCATTGCGACCACCCCAGAACTTGGCGATCAGCTCAGCCGGAGCCTTCCATTCGGCGGCCACCGCACCAATTGCCGCGTAGTCCTTGGTCTCTGCCGCAAGCAACGGCCGCAGTTTGCCATTGGCCGCATTAAACGCCTTCATCGCGTTGATGTGTTCGGGCGTCGGCTTTTCAGCCGCCTGCACCAGCCCCGCACACACCACAACCGCCGCGCCCACTGAAGTGATCCACGCCATCCGTCGGTCCATCTGAGCCCCCCAAATCCGGTAAGAGGCGGCCATCATACTGCCGAATTCGCCCACTCGCCCACTCGCCCATCCGCCCAGCTACAATGTGCGCCATGCCCAAGCGCACAGCCCTCCTCGCCCTCGTCACCGTCTTTGCGACCGCCCTGATTTCCGCCCAGCAGCCACCTCCGGCCCCGGCGCGTCCGGGCGGCATTGTGCCCGCGCCCGATCGGCGACCTGGCGAAGGCGTGGGGCCGTTTCAGACAATGGTAATCCGGAGCGTGATGGTGATCGACGGCACGGGCGCTCCGCCCTTCGGTCCGATGGACGTCGTCATCGAAAACAACCGTATTGCCGCGATTCGCAGCGCCGGGACACCCGGCATGCCGCTGAGGCCGAACCGGCCGCCGACGGCGCAGCACGAGATCGACGGCACGGGGATGTACCTCCTGCCAGGGTTTGTGAACCTGCACATGCACGTGGGTGGCACACCGAAGTCGCCCGAGGCCGAGTACACGTTCAAGTTGTGGATGGCGCACGGCGTGACGTCCGGCCGCGGTGTCGAGCTGGGCCCACAGGCGTACGCAGCGCCTGAGAAGGAACGGTCCGCGAAGAACCAGATCGTCGCCCCGCGCATCTTCAACTATCAGCGTCCCGGCAATGGCTGGACGCGTGGCCCGGTCACCACGCCGGAAATGGCGCGCGAGTGGGTGCGCTGGTGTAAGGAAAACGGCATCGACGGCATGAAACTTGTCGCGTATCCGCCGGCGATCATGGCGGCGCTGCTCGACGAAGCGAAGAAGGTTGGCTTCGGATCCACCGCGCACCTCGAACAGCGCGGCGTCGCGCAGATGAACGCGCTGACGGCCGCCAAGCTCGGCCTCGGCACGGTCACCCACTTCTACGGCCACTTCGAGGCGCTGCTCAAGGACTTCGAGATTCAGCCCTGGCCCGCGCAGATGAACTACAACGACGAGTACTACCGTTTTGCGCAGGTGGCTCGTCTGTACGACAAGACCTATGAGCCTGGCTCACCGCAGTGGAACGAATACCTCGCGGAACACGCCAAGCTCGGAACCATCTTCGATCCCACGATGACCGCCTACGCGGCGAGCCGCGACGTGATGCGCATGCGCAACGCCGACTGGCACGACAATTACACCCTGCCGTCACTCCACGACTTCTATCGTCCCGACCGCAACAACCACGGCTCCTACTTCTTTGACTGGACACTCGACGATGAGATTCACTGGCGACGGTTTTACCAGCTCTGGTTCCGCCTGCTCAACGACTACAAGAAGATGGGCGGCCGGGTCACGGCGAGCGACGACGCCGCGTTCATTTACAACACGTGGGGCTTCGGCTACATCCACGAACTGGAGTTGATGCAGGAAGCGGGCTTCCATCCGCTCGAAGTGATCCGCGGCGCCACGATGCACGCCGCCGAAGCGTTGCATGAGCCGTACGGCAAGGAGATCGAGTTCGGCATCATCCGGGCGGGCATGCTCGCCGACATGTTCCTGGTGGACCAGAATCCGTTGCAGAACCTGAAGGTGCTTTATGGCACCGGCGCCGTGCGTCTCAACGACGCCACCAACCAGATTGATCGCGTCGGCGGCATCCGCTGGACGATCAAGGACGGCATCGCCTACGACGCGAAGAAGCTGCTGGCGGACGTGGCGGCGATGGTGGAGAAGCAGAAGAAGGAACGCGCGGTCCGCTAGTCCGCAGTCCGCTGGTCCAATGAACATAGTCCTGCTCGCAGCCTCTGAGATACGCGGCGACGGTCACGCGGACCTGGCCGATGCGCGCGCGAAGCACCTGATTCAGGTGCTGAAGGTCGGTGTCGGCAGCGACGTGCGGGTCGGTGTCATTGAAGGGCCGACGGGTACGGCGACCGTTGCGGCAATCGGCGATGGCCGCGTGACATTGGAGTGCCGGTTCGAAAAGGCTCCACCGGCGCGGCCACGAGTCGACATTCTGTTGGCGGTTCCGAGGCCAAAGGTCATGCGGCGTCTTTGGGCGCCGCTCGCTGAGCTCGGCGTGGGGCAGATCATCCTGACCAACGCGGACAAGGTCGAACGCGACTACTTCGACACGCACCTCCTGCGCGAAGACGGATATCGGCCCCTTCTGATCACAGGCCTCCAGCAGGCGCGCGACACCCATGTGCCGCGGGTGTCAGTGCACAAGCGATTCAAGGTGCTGTTAGAAGACGAACTGCCGGTACTGTTCCAGGAGGGTCGGCGGCTGATGGCGCATCCGGATTCCACAGCGACAATTGCCGGAGCGCTGCGAAAGATCCGGCCTCAGGAGCGAGTGCTCATCGCTGTTGGCCCTGAAGGTGGGTGGAACGGGTTCGAGCTGGCCTTGCTCGATGCGCACGGGTTTGCACCGATCAGCATGGGGCCACGGACGCTGGCGACGACGACGGCGTGTATCGCGCTGCTGGCGCTCGTGCACGCGAGTCTGGTCCGCTAGAGTTCAGCGCGCCCTGCTGCACCGCACCCCAGCGTGGGCAATCGCATACCATTACACCCACGAGATGGCAGACGCGGCGCCGGGCAAGCCCCCCAGACAATTTGATCGCTCGATCGTGGATGGCCCGCTGCGGACCGCCATCTGGAAGCTCGCATGGCCCACGATGCTGCAGAGTGCGATTGGCGGGCTGCAGGGCGTGGTGGACCATGCGATGGTAGGGCACTACGTCGGTCTCGAAGCCAATGCGGCGATCGGCGTCAGTATTCAGATCTTCATCCTCGTCATCGTCTTTATCGCCTCCGTGTTTTCCGGAATGGGCGTGCTGGTCGCACGGTTTGCCGGCGCCAACGACAGCGAGGCCGTGAACAGGACCGTGTGGCAGGCGTTCATGGTGGCGCTGGTCATGTCGGTCGGATTGCTCGCGCCGATCGGGTGGGTGCTCGCGCCCTGGCTGCTGACGCTCGTGAACGCGGCGCCCGGTGTGCAGACCGAGGCTCTGCCCTACCTGCGCATCATGTTTGCGACCAATATCGGCATGATGATGTTCTTCATGCTCAGCGGTGCGCTGCGCGCGGCCGGCGACGCGCAGACGCCGCTGCGCATGGGCGTGGCGATGACGGTGATGAATGTGCTGTTCAACATCGTGCTGATCGGCGGCCTCGGCCCTGTGCCTGCCATGGGCACCACCGGCGCAGCCATCGGCACGGCACTCGCGAGCATGCTCGCCAGCGGCACGATCCTGTGGATGTTGTTCACAGGACGCCTCGTCGTCCGGTTCCAGAAGTTCGGACGTTCGATGTCCCTCAAGCCCGACTGGACGATCATCCGCGAGTTGTTCCGCTTCGGGCTGCCAACCGGCGTCCAGGGCATCGCGATGAACGTGGCCGGCGTGATGATGCTCGGCTTCATTGGATCACTCGAACACAGCGCCGAGGCCCAGGCTGCCTACGCTGTGGGTTACACGGAGCTCTTTTCGCTGATCACCTGGACGTCGGTCGGACTCATGGGCGCGACCGCTGCGGTCACGGGCCAGAATCTCGGCGCCGGCAAACCTGATCGCGCGTCGGACACACCACGTGAGGCCTCGCGGATTGGGTTGGGCGCGGCCGCCGGCGTCGGGTTCCTGTTTGTGGCATTCCCCGGTGCCATGCTCAGCGTGTTCGCACTAAACGAAGGCATCGGCGGGGCGCTGGGCCGTCAACTGCTGGCGTTCCTCGCGGTCTCCGGATTCTTCGTCACCGTGGCCCTCACCTACACCGGCGGTCTGCAGGGCACAGGCGACACCAAAAGTCCGCTCTACATCTCGATCGTTTCCCAGGTCATCGTCCCCATAGGCGTGTGCACGATCGCCGGTGCCACCGTGGGCCTCGAAGCCTGGCACATCTGGACGGCCATTGTCCTCGGCCATTTCACCCGGGCGGCCCTCAGCGTCTGGCGGTTCGGACAGGGGAAGTGGCGGGCGGTCCAAATCCGCGTTCCCGGCGTCTGAACACCTGTCATGACAACCAGACGATCGAACACGCTGCGCGTTGTGGGGCTTGCCCTGCTGTCAGCGGTGCCGCTTGAGGCTTCGAAGCAGCCGACGCTTGAGGAGATTCTCGGTCGGGCGGCGGAGTATCACACCACCTATGCACAGCGGCTGTCAGGCGTCACGCTGAACGAGGAAGCACAGGTGCTGGATGTCACGGGCGGCAGGACGCGCGGAGTCATCCGAATCAGTTCGGATGTGGTGTTTGTGAACCTGCAGGGACAGGTGGCCGCGCTGCGTGATCCGTTCGCGGTGGATACACAGGCCCTTCGGCCACGGACACCGAGAATCACGGCGCTGATCGCCGCGCCGGCGACGCCCACCTCTCAGGACTGGGACCTGGTGGCGAGTTACCCTGCGCAGGGATCAATTCACTTCATCCTCGATCTACAGGTCAAGGTGAACGAGCCGACGACGGCGCTGCAGTTCATCTCGCCCACGTATCAGCCGTCGATGAAGTACCGGCTTGATGGCCGGAAGACGATCAACGACGTGGAGACGGTCGGCGTACGATTCGAGGAACCGACCGGGCAAGATCAGTTTCACGTCCTTGGCACGCGCAGCAACGCGAGAGCAACGGGGCGGTTCTGGATCGATTCGCTCACCGGAGCCATTCACCAGACGGAATTGTGGGTCGACTCCAAACTGGAGAACGCCGTCGTGTCGGTGAAGTGCGCCAGGCATGCCACGCTTGGTCTCCTGCTCCCGACCGAGATGACTGAGACCTACGAGGAACGTGAAGGCGGCGGAGCGCCAAGGCAAATGGGACGCGGTGCCGATCCCCGCGGCAGCGTGCCGAGCCGCGTCTCAGTACAGTCGCGATCGATCTATTCCGGCGCGACGTATTCGCCCATCGATCTCACGAAACTGCGCTGAGCATCAACCGGCGCAGGGGCCCAGCACGCGAAGGCGCTCGACCGGCGCGTTGCCCGATTGCTCGCGAATGACGTAGTCAACGTGCTCCCATCCGTGTTCATCGGTGACAATGAACGCCCGGCCATCGATTGTGACGACGCCGAGAGGGTGGACGGACATTGATGTCTTGATTCCGTCGCCGGCATCCGGCTCGAGAGAACGCTCGACTGCGTGAACGTCGCCGGACACCGGAAGCACGAGCCACGCCTCGAGTCTCCACAGCCGCATCTGATCGCCTGGGGGAAACACGTCGACCTCCACCCGCACCACGGAAGCACCGCGCGACTCGTCCGCAGTCATCCAGGCTTTCACGACCTGGGTCGACCCGGTGGGCACTGAGGCACGATCGAGTTCGCGGCGCAGCCAGTCGTCAACGCGGGTGAAGGCGTTCCTCGGCGTCACACCAGCGCCTCGTTCAAGGAGTGGCACGACACGCACAGGGCCACGATGCAGAAGCCCAAAGGCCGCATGCACGTCTTTGGATGACTGTTTGCCGGCCACGGCGTACGCCTCGCGCACGGGCATCAGTGGTCCGACCAGATCGCCGCAGAATGTCGTCGGCACCGGCGCACCTGACTCGACCGCCCTCGAGACCACGGACTGAAAAGGATGGAAGGTCCAGGGTCCCGGCGAACCGGGCAGAACGCTCTCACGCCACTGCCCGTCGCGGTACTCCGCAAAGGGAAACGCGTATCCCACCTGCAGAAACGCCCCCAGCGTGGGCGCCGAGGAGCCGGTAAGAACGACGAGCGCTGTGGCAACTGTTACACCAAGACGTGACACAACACGCCTCCACCGGGGGACTATGCAATCCCCGCGCCCATCCGCCCAGCCACCCAGCCGCCCATCAGACCAAGGCAGGCCGTTGCGCCCGGCGGGAGTAATCAGCCGCAGTGACTCACAGCGGCGAATCCAGACTGTAAATAGCCGAATAAAGACAACTTAGCAGGCACCATAGACACCAGTATCAGCATGCGATAGCCTCCGGCGGCGTGAGGTCTGCTGATCGACTGAGTTCAGGAATCCTGCTTGCCGCCGTGTGCTGGGTGGTGTTGTTCTGGCGGCTCGGCCATACGGGGCTCATCGGTGACGAAGCCCACTACGCCAGGCTGACTCTGGATATGGCCGCGGCCGGCGACTGGCTGGTCCCCCGACTCGGCGACCAGGCATTCATCGACAAACCGGTGTTCTTTCATTGGGTGCAGGGCCTGCTGAAAGCCGTGGTGCCCCGGCAGGAGTTGGCCGCACGCCTCCCGAGTGCGCTGGCAGCCGTTGCGCTCTTCGGCTTGATCGGCTGGTTTGCCGCTCGAAGTGGCAACCCGCAGACCGGCCGTGGGGCCTGGTTGATGTTGGCAACGCTGCCTGCCACATTCATGCTGGGCCGGACCGGCTACATGGACATGCTCTTCACCGTTCTGCTGTTTGGGACGGTGGTGTGCTGCACGAGGACACTCCTCACGCCGTCGCGCCGGATGCAGACGGCGGCCGTCGTCTTCCTCGCCCTGGCTGTGCTGACGAAGGGGCCAACGGCGGCAGCTCTGGTGGCCGTGTGGCTCGGGGTCATGTGGCTGGCCCGAGGCGCCTCCCGTCAGGCGATGGCCGGACTGCGCATGGGCACTGTCGCCATGGGCGTTGCCGCGCTGGCGACACCGTGGTTTCTCTGGATGTACTTCCACTACGGCGACGCATTCGTGCAGGGGTACTTCGGCCTGGGCCATGCTGGATACCTGGCACCGCGCGCCTCGGCAAGTTCCTCGGACTGGACGTTCTACGCCCGGATGTTCATGACCAGCTTCTTCCCATGGAGTTTCGTCGCGGTGGGGTATGGCGTCGACACCCTTCGCCGCTGGCGGCGCGGCACCCCGGTGGACCCACTCGACGTGGCGATGTGGCTGTGGATCGCCGTGGTGTTACTCGTCTTCACGATGGTGCCATTCCGTGTCGATCGCTACATCTACCCCGCAGCGCCGGCGTGTTGCGTCCTCGCGGTCCGGGGGTGGTGGCTGGCCTCAGCCGACGTCCGGTGGCGCGAGTTCGCTGCGACGCGCGCAGCCGTGGCGCTGATTGCGGTTGCCTATGCCGGCCTGGGGGCCACCTTGTGGTGGTCGCTCCCGCGACTGGGTCTCGCACTGCCGACCGTGGTGTGGTGGCTGCCGGCCGTCATCGTGAGCGGGGGACTGGCGATTGCCGCAGGTGTGGTGCGATCACGAGACGGACTTCCGCGACTGGCCGGATGGCCGGTCATGACATTGCTGGCGATCTACGCGGCGGTGGCGTATGCGGGGTTGCCTCTGCTACGCACCGGACTTCCGATCGCTGACGTCGGCCGTTTCATTGCGAAACAAACGGTCGAACCTGAGCCGGTGGCCATCCTCGGACTCGATCGCTGGGAGGAAGGTTTGGGCTACTATCTGCGTCGCTCACCCCAGCGACTGCAAGACACCGTGGAAGCCCAGAGCTTCGCGCAGACCCCGGGGCCGCGGTGGATCGTAACCCGGCGCAAGCACATGGAAACGGCCGCGCCAGGCGGGTGCCTGGCGATGACCGTGCCTGCGATTGTGGGAACCACGGGCCGTGGTATCAGGACGCAGGTGTGGGACGACATCCTGGTGATCCGGTTTGGCACCAGCACCAGCTACGTCGAGTCCGGAGTTGAGACGACGCTGGCACGGGATGCCGAGGAACGCCAGCCGCGGCGAAGATCGGCAGATCGATCCACGAATAGTCCGGCCCCCACCACGATCGCGTCGAGCATCACCTCACGAGCATACGAGAGGCCGGCCGATCATGCCGACCAATTCTGTCGTGATTGACGCTCTCATCCACGAGGCGCACACTGGCCGGAGGAGGCAGTCATGAGCTGCACGCAACACTTCCTCAATCTGGAATGGCCCCGCCACAACTGGAAGCGTGAGGTCACCCACACGGAGTCGCTCTCCTTCAACGAAACGGACATGTGGGGGCGCCGGTACGGCGTCGATCATGTGCTGTGCCACGCCCGCCTCGTCTGCCAGGATTGTGGCGCGGTGAAAGACGACGGCGATTGTGGGTGTGAGCCGGAAGAGGGCGCGAAGTGCCGTGCGCGCCTGGAACACCTCCAGAACACCGCGCCTGGCGCGTAGTTACCTTTTCGTGAACGAATACGTCAGCACCCGCTGACCAGGGGCACCACTGATGGTGGCATCCACGCCACCGTCTGCGCGCTTCGTGCAGGTAATCGCGCGCGGAAAGTCGTGATCGGGATTTTCAAACGTCGCACTGTCTGCGGAGATCCCCCATGGCGCTGCTTGTAGACGATGGCGAGCTTTGTCGTCGCCGCGCCGAGGCCGGTGTTGGACGTGATCGCGAAGTCACATCCGGTGTCCTGTCGCGTGGCCGTGTTCGTCTGGACGGCGTCACCGAAACAGGTCCGACCGGTCTGCACGACCGACACCTCGGCCCCATCAAGCGGCAGCGTTGTCACCAGCGACGCTGCATTGCCGCGAAGAATGCGACATGGAGGGCTTGGAGTGATTTCTTTTGAAAGAAATTCTCCCAGTCCTCCACTGCTCGTTGTGGTCTATTCAGATCGCAACGCAATCACCGGGATTTTTTGCGCGCGAGGCTGGCTTCCAGAGCGAGGCCCTTGGCGAGTTCGCGCTCGGCGTCGGCGGGACGTCCCTGTTTCATCAGGACACTGCCGAGCACAAAGTGGCCAAGTGGCGATGTGTCGCCCGACGATTGGAGGGTCAGACCCTTCCGCGCCAGCGTCGCGGCGGCCTCCAGGTCCTTGCCTTCATCGAGGCGTGCTTTCGCCAGATAGAAGAACCCTTCCGCGAACTCGGTGTTGGTGTCGACCGCGCGCTGGTAGAACTCCGCCGCGTCGACGGTCCGGCCCTGCCGCGCTTTCAGCCGACCGAGGTTGAACAGCGCCTTGTACGCGGTCGGATGTTTTTCAATTTCAGTGCGATACGCCGCTTCCGCCCCTGCGTCGTCTTTGCGGACTTCCGCGATCAGGGCGAGGTTGTAGTGCGCCAGGCGCACGTCGGGTTTGAGCGCCAGTGCCTCGTTCAGCAATTGCTCGGATTGCGGAAGTTGTCCGCGCTGAAAGGCAATCACAGCGGTCGCCACCTTGGCCGATGCCAGCTTCGGTTCGATCGTCAGCGCCTGCGCAAACTCCGTTTCAGCGCGCGCGATGTCACCGCGGTCGAGGTAAATCTCGCCGATCTGATACCGCACGTAGGCATTCTTGGGGTCCACCGTCACGTAGTGCTCATACCCCGCCAGCGCCGCTTCGTCCTGCCCGAGCCGGCGGTAGGCATTGGCCATGTTGATGATCGCGAGGTCGTAGTCGGGTTTGAGCGCGAGCGCCCGTTTGAACTGCGCGATCGCGTCGGTCCATTTGGCCTGCTTGAAGTATTCGTTGCCGAGCATGAACCATGCATCGATGACGTTGGGGTCCTCGTCCACGACCTTGCGCAACATGGCCAGGACTGCGGCACCGCCGTCGGCTTCCTTGGCGACGTCACGGGCCGTGGTCATGAGGTTGAACAATTCGATCTTGTCCTTGGGATCGGCGCGGCCCGAATCGGGTTCGGAGGAGGTCGCCACAAACGAGCCGACGTATCCCAATGCGGCCAGCCGCGCGCGCGTCTCCGGGTCCACATCGCCGGCCTTCGGGGCCTCCGGCGCTTCGGCGGCCATCTGGCGTTTCCGATCGCGGAGCTGGCGCAACATGGCGTCGGCCACCGACCGGCGTTCGTCGAAGAGATTCGTCAACTCGCCGGGGTCCCGTTCGAGGTCGTACAACTCAGGCCGCGGCGCGTCGATCAGTTTGTAGCGGTCAGACCTGAGTGTGGTGAGTTCACTCCAGCCGTAGTGGTGCAGCGGATACATCGCTTCGCCGTAGCCGTCCACCGCGAGCTCGCGCACCTCACCTGACATCAGCGGCAGAAGGCTCACGCCTTCGATGGGCTGCGGGGGCGACGTACCCAGCAGGTCGAGCACGGTTGGCAGGATGTCGACGGTGCGCACCGGTTGGCTCACGCGGCGCGGTGTGAGTCCGCGGCCGGGCGCGTGCACAATCAGCGGCACCCGCATCGAGGTTTCGTAGACGAAGAACCCGTGGGTCTCCTCGCCGTGTTCTCCGAGGCCTTCGCCGTGGTCGGCGGTGACGATCACGATGGTGTTGTCGACGAGGCCGCGTTCTTCGAGAAACGCGAACACGCGTCCGACCTGGGCGTCGGTGAAGGCGATGGCGCCCCGATAGGGGTGGCCCTTGTAGTCGGACCGGTACGGTTCGGGGGAGATGTAGGGCGCGTGCGGGTCGTAGAGGTGCATCCAGGCAAAGAAGCGCTGATCAGCGACCGAGTCCATCCACTTGAGGGTCAGATCCACGACCTCGTTGCCGGGCCGGGTCACGCTGGCCAGGGACATCGCCTTGACGTTGGTCAGGTCAAAGTCGTCCTGGTAGGTGGCGAAGCCCTGGTCGAGTCCCCACTTGCTGTCGAGCACAAAGGCCCCGACGGCGGCGCCGGTCTGGTAGCCACGTTCGGCCAGGATCTCCGCAAGTGTCACTTGCTCGGGTCCGAGGAAGAAGCCGCCGTTGTCGCGGACCCCGTGTTTGGGCGGGAATTGGCCCGTCATGATGCTGCTGTGGGCCGGCAGCGTCAGGGGGGCGGTGGTCATCGCCTGCTCGAACACCACGCCCTGGCTGGCCAGACGGTCGAGGTGGGGGGTCCGGACGGTGGTCGAGCCGTAGGCGCCGAGGTGGTCGGCCCGCAGGGTGTCCAGCGTAATCAGGACCACGTTCATTGGGGCAGGTGCCAAAGTACGGCCCGCCCACCACCATGCCGCGGTGCCGGCAAGCAGGACAGTCCCCAGGAGCGTGGCCACACGAAGAACACGGTGCATGGGCCGAATGGTGACCTGCGCGGGGTCAATGGTCAATAGGTAGTGGTATAGTGCCCGGCACTCGTTAGTGACGCTCCTGTGAAAGGACCATGCCTATGACACTCCGTAGTCGTCTCGTGCACGTCCGGCGTCTGACAGTCACCGCGGTGCTTACCGCAGTGCTGTCGGGTGTCGCAGTGCCGGCTTTCGCCGACACACCTCCAACCACGTCGGCGCCCTCCGCCGCGTTCTCCTCTGCATCCATTGCCAAGGCGGTGGCTCCGGCCGCGACGGTCACCACGGCAGTGGCTCCGGCAACAGCGCCCGCGACGGCTCCGGCGAAAGTGCCGCAGCAGTCCGAGGGCTTCTTCAAGTCACGGACTGGCATGATCGTGCTGGCCGTGTTTGCGGTGGGCACCGGGTATGCCATCTATTCGGCAAAGGACGACCGCATCCGCGGTCTGAACCGGTGATTCCCATGCAGATACACACCTTGATGAAGCGACTCGTGGGCAGCGCATTGGCGCTGGCCTTGATCCTTTCGGGGACTGCGTCGGCGCAGTCCATCAGCGGCACCATCACCGGGCGCGTGGTCGACGCGCAGGGCGGTGCACTTCCCGGCGTGCTCGTGACGCTCGTCAGTCGCACCGGCGAAACCACACAGACGACCGACGCGCAGGGGGACTTCCGGTTCCTGGGTCTCAACCCGGGCGTCTATGAGGTGCGCGCGGCGCTCCAGGGCTTCAAGCCCAAGTCGCAGCCCAACATCGAGATCTCGATTGGACGCGCGATCAGCCTGTCACTCACGCTGGAAGTCGGCGGGCTGACCGAAGCGATCACGGTTGTCGGATCGTCGGCGCGTGTCGACACCACCACCACGGCCACCGACAACAACCTGTCGCAGGACCTCCTGTTCAGCATGCCGATCTCGCGCACCAACGCGGCGGTCAACATCCTGAACAACGCCCCGGGCATCAACAGCGGGTCGGCGTTTGGTGGCGCGTCAAACAGTGCGAATTCCCTGAGACTGGACGGCGTGGACGTGCGCGACCCCGAGGGCGGCACGGCCTGGGCGTTCTTCAACTACAACATCATCGACCAGGTGCAGATTGGCTCGATCGGCCAGCCGGCTGAAATGGGCGGATTTACCGGTGCGATCATCAACACGGTGACGAAGTCGGGAAGCAACAGCTTTTCTGGCCTGTTCGAGCAGCGTTACACAAGTAAGGACTTGCGTGGCGACAACGTGTCGGCCGCGGTGAAGAGAGTCAACCCGGCCATTAATGCGACTGGCGTGGACAAGCTCAACGACTACACGGTGCAACTGGGTGGTCCGGTTCGACTGAACAAGGCGTTTTTCTTCGCCAGCATTCAGCGGTACTCGATCACGCAGGATCCGGATGGTCCGCGCACCATCCGCACGGAAGTCAGTCCGCGCTTCAACGGCAAGCTGACCTTCCAGCCGACGGCGTCGGACAACATCATGGTGTCGTTCCAGTACGACCAGTACAACCAGACCGGACGCACCGGCTTGGGCGGCGTCAACGGCACCACGGATGCGCTCACCGTCGTGCAGGACTCGCCCGAGGTCATCTACAACGGACAGTACCGGAAGGTCATCGGCAACTCGTCGGTGTTCGAAGCGAAGTTCACGGGCTATCGTGGCTATTTTGATCTGGATCCGCTGACGCCCAAGTCGGCTCGTCTCGACGGGGCGACCGGAGCCTGGTCGGGCGGTGCCGGGTACAGCGCACAGTTTGATCGTGCGCGTGACCAGTTGAATGCGTCCATCTCGAAGTATGTCGAGGGCGCCGGCACCCACGCCTTCAAGTTCGGCGTCGAGATCGAACGCAGCACCATTCAGAACCGCTTCGCGTACACCGACGGGCTCTTCTTCTTAGACTACGGCGGCGCGCCCTACCTGGCCTACGCCTATTCGTACGATGTCAAGGGCCGGTCCGATCGTCAATCCTTCTTCGCCCAGGACCAGTGGAAGAATGGACGCCTGACGATCAACGCCGGGGTGCGCCTGGACCGCATCACGGGCACCGCGACCGCCAACGACAAGCGGTACTACAACACGACGTCGTGGGGTCCGCGCATCGGCGCGGCGTACGACATCATGGGCGATGGCCGCTCGGTGTTGCGCGCGTTCTACGGCCAGTTGTATGACGGCGCGGTCTTCGCATCGTGGTCACAGGCCGTGCCCGGCATCGGCGACTTCGTCATCTACGATGTGAGCTCCACCGGCAAGCTCACAGAGAGCTCCCGCGTTTCCGGCGCATCGAAGTTCTCGGTGGATTCGAGGATCAAGCACCCGCGGACCGACGAATGGAGTGTCGCGTACGAACGCGAACTGGGGCGCGGCATGAAATTCTCCGCCACGTACATCCGCCGCGACGCCAAGAACTTCATCAACTCGGTGTTGACGGGTGCCCAGTGGACGCAAACCGCGTTCACGAACAACCTGACGGGACAACCCCAGACGGCCTATCGCTGGGCCAACCGCGTGTCCGACCAGAAGTTCTTCATCACCAACGTGGACTACTTCGCCTACAACGGCGCACCGGCTGCCAATGCCTACCGCCGTTACGACGGGGCCATGTTCGTGCTGACGCGCGGTTTCGCCAATCGGTGGCAGGCACAAGCCTCTTACGTCTACTCGAAGACCAAGGGCACCGTCACCAACGGCACGTTCTCCGGCATTACGAGCAGCCAGTTCCACACACCGAACCTTGCGTTGGTGAACTCGGACGGTCTGGTCGGCTTCGACCGGAAACACGAATTCAAGCTGTTTGCCGGCTATCAGATCCCGAAGCTGGAAATCGCGGCCAACGTGTACTACCGCTACCTGAGCGGTTTCCCATGGACGCCATTCCAGCGCGTGAGTTCCGGCACCTTCAACTGGACGGGCAGCATCGACATGCTGCTCGAACCTCGCGGCAGCCGCCGTACCGAGGATCAGCAGTTGATCGACCTCAGGCTGGAAAAGGTCTTCCAGATCGGGTCCAACCGACTCGGGTTGTATCTGGACGCGGAGAACCTCCGAAACGCGGGCTTCCAGACCGCCGTGCAGACACGGTCTCCGTCGTCGACGATCAGTGGCACGTCGGTACCGCTCGGCGGCGTGACGGCGATCACCGCGGCACGACAGCTCACGTTCGGCGCACGCTGGAGCTTCTGACCGCTGAGCGGCTGAGCCGCTGGGCGGATGGGTAGATGGCGGGTGGGCAGTTGGGCGGTTTCGACCGCTCAACTGCCCATTTGCTTTTGTGCCGCACTACAATCGGGCACCGTGCCCCTGTTTGATTTTGTCTGCCGCAGCTGCGGCACCCAGTTTGAGTCGCTCGTCAGGCCCGCGCCGTACGGGGACCCGCCAACCGCCTGTCCCTCGTGCCGGAGCGAGGACCTCGATCGCCTGCTCGCCACGTTTGCCGTCAAGTCCGCCGAAAAGACCCAAGCCGCTGCGGCCGCCAAAAACGCCAAGGCGGCCTCGGTCGCGAGGCGGGACCACATCGCTGAGCTCCAGGATCAGGAAAAACACCGCAAGGAAGACCACTAATCAGCTTCGCCCTGGGACTTGCCGGCGTACTCATCGGCGGGCGCAGTCACTCTGCGTAGGGCGCGCTGAACTGCAGCGCGCCGAGTGATGGCCCGCTACAGTTCAGCGGGCCCTACAATAGTCGCGTGCCCTTGTCCTCGCGCCGTGAGCTGGCCATCGCCGTCCTGGCGGTGGCCGCGATGGTGCTGCACCTCACACTAATACCCGACTGGCCGCTGTATGCGGCGCTGGCGCTCGGCGGGCTGCCGCTGGTGGTTCATCTCGGTCGCGGCCTGCTGCGCGGCAACTTCAGCTCCGATCTGCTCGCCGGCATCTCGATCGTCACGTCCGTGCTCCTCGGTGAATACCTGGCCGGGACCCTGGTCGTCCTGATGTTGTCAGGCGGACAGGCGCTGGAGTCCTACGCCGTTCGTCAGGCATCGTCTGCACTCTCTACGCTGGCGAAGCGATTGCCCCACGGGGCCCATCGGCGATCCGGTGAGCAGATTCCGCTCGAGGCCGTGCAGCCCGGCGACGAACTGGTGGTCTTCCCGCATCAGGCCTGCCCGGTCGACGGTGTCGTCATCGAGGGACGCAGCACGATGGACGAGTCGTATCTGACCGGTGAACCGTATCAGCTGTCGAAGACGGTCGGGGCGTCGGTGCTGTCAGGCGCGGTGAACGGCGAGGGCGTGCTGACCATTCGCGCGGAGAAGCGCGCGGTGGATTCGCGATACGCGCGCATCATGCGCGTCATGCGGGAGTCGGAACAGCGACGCCCGACACTGCGCCGGCTGGGTGATCAACTGGGGGCCTGGTACACACCGCTGGCCGTGACAATCGCCATCGGCGCGTGGATCGCCACCGGCGACCCTGTGCGATTCCTTGCCGTGCTGGTGGTCGCGACGCCGTGTCCGTTGCTCATCGCGATTCCTGTCGCGATCATCGGGTCCGTGTCGCTTGCGGCACGGCGCGGCATCATCATCAAGGACCCGGCAGCGCTCGAGACGATCGACACCTGCCGCACGGCCATATTCGACAAGACCGGCACGCTGACGTACGGACAGCCCGAAGTGACCGAGATCCATGCCCTGCCAGGATTCACCGCACCGGATGTGCTCGCCATGGTCGCCAGTCTCGAACGTTATTCGCGCCATCCGCTCTCAGGCGCCATCCTCACACGAGCGAAGAGCGACGATGTTGCACTTGTCGAGGCCATTGAGGTCAGCGAACGGCCGGGCGAGGGACTCAGCGGCCGGATCGACGGCCGACGGGTACAAGTCACCAGCCGGAAGGCCGTGGCCTCCATGGACCCCGAGGGCGCAGCGGCGCTGCCGCCACTTGAAGGCGGGCTCGAATGTGTCGCCGTGATCGACGGCAGAGCTGCGGGCCTCATCCGCTTCCGTGATGAACCCAGAGCGGACGGCCTGTCGTTTGTGAGTCACCTGGGTCCGCAGCACGGGTTCACGCGCGTCATGCTGGTCTCGGGCGACCGCGAAAGCGAGGTGCGGTACCTCGCTGACAAGGTCGGGATCTCGGACGTGCTCGCGAGTCAGAGCCCCGAGCAGAAACTGGCGCTCGTCCGTGCGGAAACGGCAAAGGCCCCCACCGTCTTTATGGGCGACGGCATTAATGACGCACCCGCATTGACGGCAGCCACTGTCGGGATTGCGTTCGGTCAGGCCAGCGACGTCACGGCTGAAGCGGCCGGCGTGGTCATCATGGACAGTTCGCTCGGCCGCGTGGACGAACTGCTGCACATCGGCGCGCGGATGCGTCGCATCGCGCTGCAAAGTGCCGTTGGCGGGATGGCCCTCAGCGTGGTGGGCATGGGCCTGGCAGCCGCCGGCTACCTCCCGCCGGTCTCCGGCGCGATCGCGCAGGAACTGATCGATGTCTTCGCCGTGCTCAACGCCCTTCGCGCCTCCGTCAGACCGCGCACCCTCACAGACATGTAGGGCGCGCTGAACTTGAGCGCGCCGTGAGATGGCCCGCTACAGTTCAGCGGGCCCTACATGCGCCGGGCCCTACATGCGCCGGGCCCTACAGGGCGCGCGCTCTACTTGCGCCGGAAGACGAATTTTTCTTCGCGGGTGACGCCACCCTGCGTCATGGCGAGAAGTCATTCCCAGGAGTTAGGACAGGTCCGCTGGACCGTGAACGGTCCGAAGTCGTTTTTTCCTCCCAGCCCGTCATGTCGGGATTCATGTGCTTCAGACGCATCTCGACGCTGCCCTCGACCTCGATCAGGGTCAGCATTGTTTCCTCAACTCCACTGACTGCGGCTGAACCCCACGCGGCGCGGCTGATAGTGGTGCGACCGGTGCTGCGCCACCGCCTCAGGCCGCTGAAACAACTTGATCAACACGACACCAGCGACAAAGCCGCCGAGGTGCGCCCAGAACGCGACGCCGCCCCCCTCGGGCGAGTACGCACTCGCGAACCCGCCAAACACCTGAATCGCCGTCCAGTACAGCAACATCACCCACGCCGGCAGCCTCATCGTCGTAAACACGACCCCGAGGGGGACGAGCGTGAAGATCCGGACGCGCGGATATAAGACGAGATAGCCGCCCATCACGCCGGAGATGGCACCCGAGGCGCCGACCATGGGGATGATCGAATCGGGTTCCGCATACACCTGACCGAGTGCGGCCGCGACGCCACAGACCAGATAGAACACCACAAACCGAGGCCGGGACATCGAATCTTCGATGTTGTTGCCGAACAGCCAGAGAAACCACATGTTGCCGATGAGATGCATCCAGCTGCCGTGCATGAACATCGATGTGAACACGGTCAGTATCGAGCTGCCCGGGTCGGTCACACAGGACACACCCTTGGCGATCTCAAACCCGGCCCCCACCGGCGCCGTGCTCAGCAGTTCACCGGGGATCAGGCCGAGGTTGCAAACCGACTCCAGGAACGGCATCCCGCTGCCGGCACCCTGGACACCCATCCACGCCAGCACACACCCGGCAATCAGCGCCAGCGTGACCACCGGGGTGCGCTGGGTTTCGTTCTCGTCGTGAAACGGAATCATCGCCGCGTTATTCTCCCCCGCCGATGCCGCACCAGATCACAAAACTCACGCCGAACCTGATTGTGTCCAACGTGGAACAGAGCATGGCGTTTTACCGAGATGTGCTCGGGTTCACGATTGTGACCACCGTCCCGGACGCGCCGCCGTACGTGTTTGCCATCGCCACGTCCGGCCCGACCGAAGTCTTCTTCAACGCACCTGAAGCCGCGTATGCGGAATACCCGGCGTTCAAGCAGATGCCCATCGGCGGCACCTTGACGTTGTTTTTTGAGGTGACTGAGATCGACGCCGCCTACGCCGCTCTGGCGCCGATCAGCAGGCGGAGGGCATGGCGCAGATCGGACAGCATGGAGAACCGGACGGCTGGCGAGGGTTCCTGGTTCCGCGGTTCATGGTTCAGCGGTGCGGAGCGGACAACGGCCTCGCGGAACCTTGGTACCGGATCTGCGTAATTTCAGCCAGCACCGACAGGGCGATCTCGGCCGGGGTCCGTCCACCGAGGTCAAGTCCCACGGGAGCCCGAATGACGGCAATGCGATCGTCGGCTACACCTTCGTCGCGCAACATTTTTTCGATCAACACCGTTTTGCGCCGGCTGCCCAGCAGACCGATGTAACGCGCGTTTGTGGTGACCGCTTCGCGCACGCAGTCGGCATCAAGTTTGTGACCACGCGTGGCGATCACGATGAAACTGTTCCACGCGTAGCGGAGCGACCCCAGCGTGGCAGGCACGTCGCCCTGCAGGATCGTGGCGTGTGGAAAGCGCTCATCACTGGCGAATTCGGGCCGGTCCTCGACTACGGTCACATCGAAGTCCAGCATCGACGCCTGGCGCGCGATGGCGAGCGCCACATGCCCTCCACCCGCGATCACGATGCGTGGCCGGCTGGCGATCGCCTCGACCAGAAAATCGTGATCATCGTCGACCTTCACCGTGCGGGCCGTGCCGTGCGGCAACTGGTGCAGCGCGGCATCACGCGCGTGGGTCATCAACGCGTCGGTCATCAGGGCTCCATGGACGGCCCCGTCTTCACGCACTGCGAGACGTCCCAGTCGCTCGAAGCCATTGGTGATGCGACGCAGATGGGTGACGATGGCGACCGGAGCCCCGGCTTGAGCAGCGGCGACGAGGGCCGGCAACATGTCGACGCCCCCACACGTGAGCGCCTCATCGTCGCGCTGCACAAGAATCCACATCGTGCCGCCACAGACCAGGCCGGTGTTCCAGGCGAGGTCTTCGGTCAGTTCATATGCGCGCAGAGAGTGATGGCCAGTCGTGATGACTTCACGCGCGGCATCCACGGCGTCAGCCTCGACGCATCCGCCGCCGAGCGTGCCCACCGCCGCGCGCACATCTTCATGTTCACCCAGCACCAGGGTCGCACCAACGACCTGTGGTGTGCTGCCGTGGGTGCGCACAACGGTCGCGACGGCAAAACGCTGGCCCTGGGCGCGCAGAGCGGCCATGCGGTGATAGATCGACGCGGGCATCAACGTGCGCACTCAGCAATCCTAGGCCGATCCACATCGCGTCGCACCCCTGGATCGGCCACCGGCACCAAGAGCACGGACTCGTGGGCCAGCTCGTGGTCGAGGCGCGACTCGGCTTGGGCCGCCAGAATGTGGGCGCGCATCATCGGAGACAGCACCACGGGATGTCCGGCGTGTCCCTCCAGGGCGGGCGCCGTGGTCCGGCTGGCCTCACGCGCATGGGCAATCAGCAGGGTGACGGTCAGCGGCTGGATGAACGGCATATCCCCGGGCAACAACACACACAGCTCGTGCTCGCCGGTGGCGTGCAGGCCGCACTGCACCGACGAGAACATCCCCCGCGAGGGATCCGGGTTCACCACGAGTTCCACGGCCAGGCCATCAAGCGCAGCGCCAATGGCCGACGCACCGTCAGACGCCACCACAACCACGCAGCGGTCGACGCCACCCGCCAGCAGGGTCGCCACCGTCCTGCGCACCATCGGCATACCGTCGATCGACGCCAGCATTTTTGGGGGTGCAGACGGGTCGGCCGCGGCAAAACGCTCCCCTCGTCCCGCCGCCAGGACAACTCCTACGATCCCTGTCAACGCCGGCGCGGAGTGGGACGTAATCATCCCGGGGATGGTACCTGAACTATGAAGACGAAGACGATTCGTGTGTCTCTGTGTGCGGCAGCGGGCCTGACGGCCCTGGCACTGCTATCGCCGGTCGTGGTTCCCGTGAATGCAGACCAGGCCACCGCCGACAGGTTCTGGGGTCAGTGGCGCGGACCACAGGCAACGGGAGTCTCAAGGACGGCGACTCCACCCACCGAATGGAGCGAGACGAAGAACATCCGGTGGAAGGTGCCGATCCCGGGCCGAAGTTCCTCCTCGCCTGTCGTCTGGAACGACCGCCTATTCGTATTGACCGCAGTGGCCGCCGACCCGGCCACGGTCGCCGGCCTGGCACCGCGAGGCTCCGTGCCCGCACCGTCGCCTCACAAGTTCATGGTCATGGCGCTCGACCGCAAGACCGGCAAGACCCTGTGGGAACAGGTCGTCCGCGAGGAGACGCCGCACGAGCGTCACCAGGAAAATGGCACGTGGGCCTCAACCTCTGCGGTCACCGATGGCGAAGTGGTGATCGCCTCGTTCGAGTCGCGCGGCATTTACGCGTTTGACCTCAACGGCAAGAAGCTCTGGGAGAAGGACCTCGGCGACAAGCGCATGCGCAGCCAGTTTGGCGAAGGCAGCACACCCGCACTGCACGGCCGGTATCTTGTTCACGTCTGGGACCACCAGGGCGAGTCCTTCATCGTCGCCCTCGACAAAACCACCGGCAACGAACTGTGGCGCAAGCCGCGCACCGAAATCGACACCTGGGCCACGCCGCTCATCACCGAGGTCAACGGCAAGCCGCAGGTGGTCGTGGGCGCCATGAATCAGATCCACGCATACGACCTGGCGACCGGCGATGTCGTCTGGTTCACGGCGGGGCTGACGATGAATCCGATTCCGTCGCCGGTGGTGGAAGACGGTCTGGCGATTCTGATGAGCGGGTTCCGCGGCAACAGTCTGAAAGCCGTCAAGCTGGCCGACGCCAGGGGTGACATCACCGGCACACCGGCTCTCGCGTGGACGTTTGATCGCGACACGCCGTACGTACCCTCACCGCTGCTCTACGACGGCGTGTTGTACATGTTGAAGTCGAACAACGGCATTCTGACGGTGTTCGACGCGAAGACCGGCGCACAGCACTACGGCCTGCAGCGGCTCGATGCCGCACCCAACGTGTTCGCGTCCCCCGTCGGCGCCGCCGGCAAGGTCTACATCACCGGCCGCGACGGCGCGACCGTCGTGTTGCGCCACGGGCCGAAATTCGAAATCCTCGCAACCAACACGCTCGACGATGGCTTCGACTCGTCAGCGGCGCTGGTCGACGGGGAGATCTATCTCAAGGGGTATCGCTACCTCTACTGTATTGCCGAGGGGTAGCCCAGAGCACTCAGCACCGCGTCCGCATGTCCGTCGACGCTCACCTTGTCCCAGCGCTTGGCGACCTTGCCGTCGGCGTCGATGAGGTAGGTGGTGCGGACGATGCCCCAGTATTTGCGGCCGTAGCGCATCTTTTCCTGCCACACGCCGTATTTTTCGGCGACCTCGTGCTCGGCGTCTGCGAGCAGGGGGAACGTGAGGCCGTGTTTGTTCGCGAACTTGGCTTTGCTCTTTTCGTCGAGGATGCTGATGCCCAGCACCACCGCGTCGCCGGCCTTGGCACACTTCGGCAGCCGCGCCTGGAAGTCGCAGGACTCTGTCGTGCAGCCCGGCGTGTCGTCCTTCGGGTAGAAGTACAGAATCACGGGCCGTCCCGCGTACTGCGACAACTTGTGCGTCGTGCCGTGCTGGTCCTTCAGTGTGAATGCCGGAGCTTTTTTGCCTGGTGCGATGAGAGACATGGGGGGATTGTACTGAACGTTCATGGTTCATGGTTCATGGTTCATCGGTTCAGCGGTGCCGTTCCAGGTGCTGAGTTCCTGGCGCCAGGTTCAATGCAGTTGAGGCGAACCCCACACGATTCGCACGCGTTCCCCGTTTGAGCTGGTGGCGAGCACCACAACGGAGGTGACGGGTGTGGTGGAGGTATTGATGGTCTGCCCCTGGGCCGCCACGAAGCGCTTCACGGGCTCGCGGATGAATCCCTTCGGGGGGATGGAGACCACCGAGACGGCGTAGTACTCGTTCACCCAGATCCGAACGTTCCGCCATTCCTGATCCGATTCGTTTCTGACGTGGATGTGGCCATCGGCCACTTCGATATCCGGCAGGCGTTCGTCGCATCCCCGTATGAAGAGGAAGGCCGCCAGGCCGATGGCCAGCACGATCACGGACAGAAGGCGGCTGCGGGACATGAAGGCATTACAATAGCCGCGAGGTTTCCCAAGATGCGAATGCTCTCTGCAGTCACCCTTCTCGCAGCGTCGCTGGCCTGTGGTGGCGCGCCCGAACGCACCTTCATCAATGTGGGCACCGCGCCCCCGGGTGGCGCGTTTTTTGTGGTCGGCACTGCCCTCACCGAAGTGCTCGGTGCCGCCAGTGGCGAGCGTCAGTGGCAGGTCACGGCGGAAGGCACCAGCGGGTCGCAGGAGAACATCCGCCGGCTGACCCAGGGCGATCTCGACTTCGCGTTGTCAAACTCCGCCATCACGTATTTTGCGGTGCGTGGCGGCGAAGGATGGGATCGGCAGTATCCGATGCAGACCGTGATGACACTGGCGCCAAACGTGGCGCTGTTCATCACGAAGGCCAACAGTGGCGTGCGCACCATCGCCGACCTCAAGGGCAAACGTGTCGTCATCGGTCCTGCGGGCGCCGGATTTGAGTATTTCGTGAAGCCGATTCTCGAGGCCCACGGTGTGCGCTACGAGGATTTCACCGCGCTGAACGCCACCCAGGCGGCCTCGGTGGACATGCTCACCGATGGATCCGCGGCGGCCATCTTCATCGGCGGCGCCATTCCAACGGCCTCCATCACGCAGGCGGCGGCCACGATGGACCTGCACTACATTCCGTTTGACGACGCGGCGCGCGCGAAGCTGTCGGCCGACTATCCGTTTTTTGCGCCAGCCACGATTCCGGCGGACACCTACCGGGGGCAGACGACGGAGTTCCAGGGGCTCGACGTGGGTTCGATGCACCTGATCGCGGCCGCGGACCAGGATGAGCAGCTGGTGTACGACGTCACGAAGATGTTGTGGGAGCAGCGCGAGCAGGTCGTGCAGAAACATCCGGCCGGTCGCGCCATCAATCCGAAGAACGTGATTCGGGACACCGGCACACCGTTCCATCCTGGCGCCATCCGGTTCTACCGTGAAATCGGTATCTGGCCGCAGTAACCTCACGTTCGCGCTGAGCGCCCTGCTCTGCGGGTTCACCCTCGTTGAGGTGAACTACGCGCGGCTGGGCCCGCAGGCGCAGCTCGCCATCTTCACGGCGTTCGGGCTGATCCTCTGTTTCCTGAACGTGCCCATGGTGAAGGGCCGCGCGGCATCGATCACCACCCGCGCAGTGGACGTCTCGCTGGCGCTGCTCACGCTCGGTTGCTGCGCCTACGTGGTGTGCCAGACCGAACCTGCGTTTGCCTCCTCTTGGGCGAACGGCCGGTCGCTCGGCAATCGGGCCGGCTACGAAACATCGCTCGATATCCTCGTCGGAGGCACGGGACTCCTGCTCGTCATGGAAGCGGCAAGGCGCACGTTGGGCTGGGCGCTGCCGTTGCTCTCCGGATTTTTCCTGCTGTACGCGTACTTCGGCGTCTGGTCGCCGGACTGGTTCTTCCCGCACCGCGGCTATCCGGTTGATCGGATCGTGGCGCAGTCCTTCCTGCACAGCCAGGGTGTGTTTGGTGTGGCGCTGCAGGTCATGTTCACGTACGTGTTCCTGTTCGTCGTGTTTGGCGCGCTGCTGGGTGCGACTGGGGCCACGCGGTTTGTGATCGACTTCGCTGCACGACGGTTTGGCGGCACTCCCGGCGGTCCGGCCAAGGTCGCCGTGATCAGCAGCGGCATGATGGGATCGCTCTCCGGCAGTGCCGTGGCCAACACCGTCGCAACCGGCACGTTCACGATCCCGATGATGAAGAGCGCCGGCTTCCCTGCCCACGAGGCCGGCGGCGTGGAAGCCGCGTCGAGTTCCGGAGGCGCACTCGCGCCACCGGTCATGGGCGCCGGCGCCTACATGATGCTCGAGCTGGTGCAACCGCCGGTCACGTATCTGGAGATCGTCAGGGCGGCCACAATCCCCGCGATTCTGTATTACCTCTCGCTCTACTTCATCGTGCACTTTTCGGCGAGACGACGGGCGATCGGCCATGCGGGAACGTCTGCTGACATCCCGGCGATCGAGAAGGGGCATCCCTTTGAAGGTCTCGTCTTCGGCGTCGCACTCACGAGCCTGATCGTGTTCCTGGCACTCGGGTACACCGCGTTCCGCGCGGTGAGTATCGCCCTGCTGGTCACGGCCGTCACGTCGTCGTTCCATGTGCGGACCCGGTTGTCGTGGGCGAAGATCCGGACGGCGATTCTGGATGCCGCCAAAGACGCCACTCCGCTCATTGCGGCTGCCGCCTGCGTGGGCGTTGTGATCGCGGTGGTGACGATGACCGGCGTGGGCACGCGATTGCCGGCGACCATCCTCCCGCTCGCGCAGCAGAATCTCTTCCTCGCCCTGCTGCTGATCATGGTGTCGTCACTGGTGTTGGGCATGGGGCTGCCCTCTGCAGTGGTCTACCTGTTGCTCGCCACGTTGATGGGCCCCGTGCTCGACCAACTCGGGGTCGTGCCGCTGGCCGCGCACATGTTCATTTTTTATTTCGGCATGATGGCGATGGTCACGCCTCCGGTCGCACTGGCGGCCTATGCGGCGGCCTCAGTGGCCGGCTCCGACATCATGAAGACCAGCTGGGCGGCATTCCGCTTTGCGCTGGTCGGCTTCACGCTGCCGTTCATTTTTGTCTACCGGCCGGAGCTGTTGCTGATGTCGAACGCCGGTGGATTTCCGCCGCTCGGCGACATCCTCGCTGCGGTAATTGTCGCCGTGCTCGGCATCCTCACGTTTGCCGCCGGCATCGCCGGATTCCTCTGGTCACGAACGCCCACCGTCGAGCGTGTCCTGCTGTTCGTGGCATCAGCCCTGATGCTCGCTCCTGGCCCGACGGTGATGATCGGCCCATTCCCGCTGCACGTGCTCGACGTCAGTGGTGTCGTGCTGGCGATCCCTCTCGTGCTCGCCAACTGGCGTCGACGGTAGACGGACCCGACGTGCCCTCGTAGGGCCCGCTGAACTTGAGCGGGCCATTTCCGTCGCAGCGACGGACGACCGCGACGACCGGTCGTCTTGCCTCCGCGTCGCAGGGCTCGCTGCTTACGTTCCGGCTCATTCAATGGCCGGCCATTGCCAATCCGCCGTAGAGAAAGAGCAGTATCGAGCTGATGGCCCACACTCGCCAGGCCTTTCCTTTGCGATGCAGTTTAACCGCCAACCACAAGTGCAGTGCCTCTGCGAGTACGAGCGATGCACCACTGCCGATTGACAAGCCGTCCATCAAGGTCATGCCCAGTCAGCCGGTTTCTTGAAACTCACTTCACCCCCAGGAAAGCAACACCGTGGCGGTCACGGAATCTTCATGACGACTACAGCCGCGACTCCCACGGCAGCTGCCAGCAGAATAAGGGCCGTGCTGGCTCGAGGGCGTGTGCGCTGCGAACGACTCGCCAGCACACTGATGCTGCTTGCAAGCAAGAGCAACCAACTCGAGGTCGGGGGCCCCTCGGTCCAGATCAGCATGATGATGGTTGTAAGCCAATCCAGCCCAATCATCGCCGCAGCGAAGCGCAGTAGCCATGATCACTCTGTCGAGCTATCGTCGGAGGTCCTCAACACTCTCCCCATGAAATTGCAGGTCAGCTCAACCCTGGCGTTCAGCAGCGGCGACCTCATCCTTGCACCGGCCGTCTGGTGCAACGCAAGTCAGGCATCTGCTGAAGGATCGGCCAGATCCGTGATCTGGCGGACTTCTTCGCGGGAGATGAGGTTCTTCGCCAGCAGACTTCGGACGAGCGTCGCAACTCCGGCTTTCAGTTGTTCGTGTTCATCTCGCAATTCGTCCAATTGGTGGTCGGCGCGCTCAAAAGCGCGGCGGTGCAGATGGACATCGACATTCGACGAACGGACACGGCGACCGGGCGGCGGGTTCGTCCGTCGCTCCGACGGGAGCACGAATGGCCCGCTACAGTTCAGCGGGCCCTAGGTGGGCGGAGCGGCCCGCTCACGTTCAGCGGACCCTACGAGGAGCGATCAGGGTGCGCTGTCGAGGAAGCGGACGCCGGGGTTCTGTTTTTCGGCGTACTGCAGCGCCCAGGGGGACGGGAACAGCAGCACGAGCTTCCCGTTGCGATCACTGGCCTGCATCACGCGCTCGTCGAGCCCGGCGAGGTTGTCGTCCTTGCCGTCCGGTGTGTCCACCCAGCGAGCCGTATGAATGCTCATGGGCTCCACGCGAATCTTGACGCCGTACTCACCCTCAAGCCGCGCCGCAATGACATCAAACTGCAGCGGCCCGATGACACCGACCACAGGCTCACGCCCGTACGATCTCGGATACAGCACCTGAATCAGGCCTTCCTCCTCCAGCTGCCGCACACCATCGTCGAACTGCTTGTGCTTGGAGTCGACAAGACGCAGGCGCGCGAACTGCTCCGATGGGAACCGGAGAATGGCGTGAAACTTCACCGGCTTCCCCTGGTAGAGCGTGTCGCCGATCGAGAAGCGGCCGGGATTCACGAGCCCCACAATGTCGCCGGCGATGGCGTCCGTCACTGATTCGCGTTCGCGGCCAAACATCTTGTAGACACGCGCCGCACGGATCGTCTGGTTCCCGCGCGCATTGACGATCGGGGTGTCCCGTTCGAGACGACCGGAACAGACGCGCACAAACGCGACGCGGTCCCGGTGACGCGGGTCCATGTTTGCCTGAATCTTGAATACAAATCCGCTGAAGTCGGGTGACGCCGGATCAATCAATCCGGAATCCGACTCTCGCGCTGAGGGCGGCGGCGCCAACTCAACGAGGCCATCGAGCAGCGGTTCCAACCCGAAGTTCACAAGCGCGCTGCCGAAAAATACACCGGTCTGATCACCGGCCCGATACGACTCGAAGTTGAACGGCGTGCCTGCGTGTGACGCGATTTCAAACGACTCGGTAAACTCGGCGAACACCCGATCACCTACGACCTCTGCGATCGCCGTGTCGTTGTAGTCCGCGGTCGTCACTTCCGAGCGGCGTTCACCCTTGCTCTGCTTGTCGTACATCGTCACGACACGCGTGCGCACGTCGAACACGCCCTTGAAGTCGATGCCCTGGCCCAGCGGCCAGTTCAGCGGTGCCGCTTTGATCCCAAGCGCGCTCTCGATCTCGTCCATCAGCTCAAGCGGGTCGCGCCCGGGCTGGTCCATCTTGTTGACGAACGTCAGGATCGGCAGCTTCCGCTTCTTGCAGACTTCGAACAACTTCCGCGTCTGCGCCTCAATGCCTTTCGCAGCGTCGATGACCATGACGACGCTGTCGGCGGCGATGAGGGCGCGATACGTGTCTTCGCTGAAGTCCTGGTGGCCGGGTGTGTCGAGGAGCGACAACCGGCGGCCGCGGAGTTCGAATTCAAGCGCGGTGGAGGTCAGCGAGATACCGCGCTTCTGCTCCATCTCCATCCAGTCGGACACCACGTGCCGCTGGGTCTTGCGCCCACGCACGGCACCGGCCAGCTCAACGGCGCCCGCATACAGGAGGATCTTCTCGGTCAGCGTGCTCTTGCCGGCGTCGGGGTGGGAAATGATGGCAAATGTCCGCCGGGTCGCAACCTCGGCGGCAAGCACTTTTCTGGATTCGGATGCGCTGGTGTCTATCGTGGTCATCGAGACAATGCACCAGTGTACACAGCCTTGCCATCCGGAGGCGACCAGCCGAAAGGCGGGGCAGCCCTTGGGTCGACAGGATTAACCTGTTAACCCCTGCGACACCTACTGACGAATCGGCTTCGCCGCAGCGCCATAATCGCAAAAGCAAGCCAAAGACCGACAACCCCAGTTGCCATCGACATTTCCACGACCCAGGAAGCAGGCTTGACTATCACGTAAAGAGCCAGCACGCCCATAGCGGCCACGAGCAGCCACACCTCAGGCGGTCTACTTGCTGCGCGCCTGATCAGCCAAATAGTAGCAACGAAGGCTACAATGAGACTCAACGTAGCAAAGAGACCGGCTTGGAGCTCAAGACCGAGTGCACTCGCCAGCGCGAGAAGCGATGGTAAGAGGAGCAGAGCGCCCACGACAACGAGCGGACGTCCACCGTCACGCCACTCAAGGATACCGATTAGCATCACTAGCACCGCAACGACCGCCAAGATCACTTGCACCACCATGTCCAAGGGCCCATCGTTTCTTGCCTGCTCCTTCTGAAAGACGCCTGGCGAATCAGATGGTAGCCTTATGCCATGCAGACCACCATTGATTCTGCCGGTCGCATTGTCATTCCAAAGTCCATGCGCACGAAGCTGGGGCTTGAGGCCGGCGGCGTCGTGACCGTACGGGAGCGGGACGGCCTCCTGGAACTCGAACCGGCAGGCACCTCCATGACCCTCACCGAACGCCGAGGGGGGGCCGGTGGCTGTGCCGGACGAGCCCCTGCCGCCCCTCACCGACGACATAGTGAGAGCCACGCTCGAAGGCACGCGCCGATGATCGCAGTCGACAGCAGCGTGGTGGTCGCCGCATTCGCGAGTTGGCACGAGGGGCACACGTCGGCTGTCGCCGTCCTTGCGCGGTCACCCAGAATTCCCGCCCATGCAGGAGCCACGCTCGTTACACGCGATCACCGTGCGCGCGTCACCTACGATCGGCTACACGTGCCGTACGAATTCGTGAGTTGATCGCCACCGGACCTGAAGGTCCGGCCTCCATCACGACCTCTGAATCAGCGCCCGGGCAGCCGGATGCGGGCGGTGACCGGGAAATGGTCGGAGGGCAGCCGCCCATCGCGGGCCGTCCGCACGATCTGCGCGTCCAGCACATCCACCCCGGGGGTTACCAGGACGTAGTCGATCTTGTCGCCGGTCGTGCGCTCGGGATCAAAGCCCGTGAACGTACCGACCTCTGTCGCCTCCGGATGGCGCACGCGGAACGTATCCACGAGCAGCGCGGTACCGCCAGAGACAGGCAACAACGACCGCAGCGCCGGATTGGCTTCGCCCACATTAAAGTCACCCGTCACCACCACCGGCTCGGAGGCGGGAACCCTCGCGCGAATCCGATCCGCCAGCAACGCGGTACTCCGTTCACGGGAGGGCTGCGACTGATGATCCAGATGTACGTTGAACACCCAGAACGGCCGGCCTTGCCGATCGATGAGTCTCGCCCACGTGCAGATGCGCGTGATGGTGTTGCCCCACGACGTTGACGCCACCACAGAGGGCGTGTCGGAGAACCAGAACGTGCCCGACTCCGCCACGTGAAACCGATCATGCCGATACAGGATCGCCGCGTACTCCCCGCGCGTCTGTCCATCGTCTCGTCCCACACCAATGACGCTGTACACGGGGACGGCGGTCGTGATTTCTACAATCTGGCTGTGCAGCGCTTCCTGCAGGCCGACGACATCCGCATTAACCTGACGGACCACATCGATCAATAAATCACGACGCAGCGGCCACCGGTTCTCACCGTCGTTCGCGGTGCCATACCGGATGTTGAACGACATCACACCGAGTTCGACAGGAGGAGCCTGCTGCGCGCGCACACCAGGCCCCGCCACGGCCAGGGCCACGGCACACACAAGAGCAGCGATCGAAGTCCGCATGGTGGGGAGAGCGTAACCCGGAAAAGCGCTTGTCAGGGATTTACAGGGAGGCACGGAGGATTCTGTTGGAGACGGGACGGTGCGAACGCGATCTGCTCCGCGCCAACGCAGAACCCAGGCGTCTTGCCCCCCGCCATTGGGAACTCCGCGCCTCCGCGTCTCCCTGTGAGTCTCTTTACGGGATCCGTCCGAGCCAGCGCAGCGGCGCCAGGGTCAGCGACGGGAAGTACGTGATGAGCAGCACGCTGATCGCCAGGATGATCAGCATCGGCAACGCCGCGCGCATCACCTCAAGCGCCGGCCGCTGGAACCGCACAGACGACAACAGCAGGTTCAACCCGAGCGGCGGTGTGAGGTACCCGAGTTCGAGGTTGGCCACAAAGATGATGCCAAGGTGAATCGGGTCGATCTGATAGAACTCCGCCACGCCCGCAATCAGCGGCACGACGATCACGATGGCCGAGAACACGTCCATCACGCACCCGACCAGCAGCAGGAAGATGTTGAGCGCCAGCAGGAACATCAGCGGAGACTCCACGTGTTCCGTGGTCCACGCAATCAGGGCATCGGGCACCTGCGCATTGACCATGTAATTGGTCAACCCGACGGCAACGGCAAGAATAACCAGCACGCCGCCAACGAGCCCCACCGACTCGCCGGTGACGCGCACGACATCACGAATTGTCGGCAGGTCGCGATGAATGAAGCGCTGCATGATGAAGGCATACAGCGCAGCGACAGCCGCCGACTCCACCGGCGTCGCATAGCCGCCAAGCAGCGCCGTCATCACCACAATCGGCAGACCGATTTCCCACTTGGCGTTCCAGAACGCCGCCATCGCCTCGCCGGCCACAAACGGCGGACGCGCGGCGCCGGCCTTGATCGCCTCGCGAACACCGTACGCCGACAACATCACCAGCATCAGCAGCCCGGGAATCATCCCGCCGATGAACAGGTCCTCCATCGAGAGGTTGGCAATGATCGCGTAGAGAATCAACGGCAGCGACATCGGGAACAACAGACCGAGCGACCCTGCCGAGGTCAACATGCCAATCGAAAAACGCTGGCGGTACCCGTCCTTGAGCAACGCCGGCAGCAACAAACCGCCCAGCGCGAGAATCGTGACACCCGACCCGCCAGTGAGCAGCGTGAAGAACGCACACAGCGCCACCGATGCGACCGCCGTGCCACCAGGCAACCAGCCCACCCACGCACGAAACAGACGCAGAAGGCGCTCGGACGACTTGCCCTCGGCCAGCAGGTACCCCGCCAGCGTGAACAGGGGAATCGTTGCCAAGCCGGCAGACCCCGTCAGCTCCTGATACGCAGTGATCAGCAGCACCGTCGGCTTGCTGCCCTGCACCATGAACAACACGGCCGCCGCGCCGCCCAGCAACACAAAAATCGGCGCGCCCAGCAGCGCGGCCACGACCAACCCGGCCAACCACGGCCACGCCGGAGCGCCATCAAGCAATTCGGGATGTGTGGCGATCCAATACCCGCCGATCGGGCCGACCAGCGCAATCGCGCGGCCAACCCACGACGTGGACGCACTCCACATCAACCGCGCCGCGATCAGGCCGAACGAAATCGGCAGCACCAGATCCGCGACCCACACCGGCACGCCGGCGGCGATCTCGGTGCCATCCACCCGGTCCAACGTCACAAGATTGATGCCGCCGACCGCAAACACCGTCGCCACTGCCGCGCCGGCAATGGCGGCCACAAATTTCGCCGCACTCGCCGTTCTGCTGTGCGCGAGAAACTCGCCGGTCGCCAGCGACAGCAATTTGCCGTCACGCGCCGCAATCGCCGCGCCCAACATCCCCACCCACATCGTCAGATGCTGCGCAAACGGCGCCGCACCGGGAATGCCGGTCGCAAACCACTTGCGCAGAACAATCTCGCCCAGGGGGATGACGATGATGCCGGCCATCGCCAGGAGGGCGATCGAATTCTCGAACCTGACGAGGGCCGGGCGCACCTACTTGCCGCCCTTGGTCTTGCGGTACGCGTTGCGGGCGTTCAGCGCCGCATCAAACACATCAGCCGGCACCATCGTGCCGCGCATCGAGGCGACGAGCGCTTCGGCCGTCTTGCGGAACTCCGCGTTGGCCGCGGGCGTCAGCGTCGTGACCTTGAGGCCACGCTGCTGCATCGTGCCGACTGCGGTCGCGTCGAGCTTCGGGGCCTCGCTCATGAAGCGAGTCTCGAGCGTGTTCGCCTCCGCCAGAATCTTCGGCCGATCAGCCGCGTCGATCTTGTTCCAGGCATCGGTGGTCATGACCGTCGCGCCAAGCAGCGGCGCGAGTTTGACGTCGAGCAGGAACGGCGCATCGCGGAAGATCTGCAGCATCGACGCGCCATACGCCGGCGTCGGCGCGGCGTCGATCATCCCGCGCTTGAGACCGCCCACCATGTCGTTGAAGGACAGTGGAATCGGCTGGAAGCCGTTCGTCTTGTACCACTGCACCGACTTGTCGTCACCCTCGGTCGTGTAGAGCTTCACGGCCTTCAGATCCGCCAGCGTGCGGATTTCCTTCTTCGAGAACAGCTGCACCCAGCCGCCGTTGCCCCAGTTGAGCACCTTGTAGCCGTTTTTCTCAATCCGCTGCGTCATGGTCGGCCGCATCGCCGTGAACACAGCGCGCATCTCGTCGTCGTTTTCGAGGAAAAACGGCATGCCGAACACATCCACCGCATCGTCGATGCGCGCGAGGCCGGGTGGCAGCAGGAGCGCTGCCTGCAGTTCACCGACGGCGGGGCTCATCATCTTCACTGTCGAGGCTTCTGTGCCCAGTGTGCCGCCGGGATACACCCGCAGCGTCACGCGGCCTTCGGTGACCTTGGACCACGCATCACCCATGTCGAGCAGCGCCTTGTGCCACGCCGAGTTCGCGGGAGCAAACGTCGCGAGCTTGACGGTGATGGCGGCGCGAGCGGAGACCGACGAGGTCAGCACCACCACGGCCGCGGCAATGGCGGCAGGAACGGCGAACGTGCGCACTGTCTTCAACATGTTGATTACTCCAGGTCCTTCAGGAACAGATAGTCGATCTGATCGAGCAACGCACGCGCGCGCCGCTGCAACAGCATCGTCGTCAACCGCTCGGTGGGATTTGCATCCGGGTCCACCGCGAGCGCGGCATTCATCAGCGTCTCGAACTCGGCGCGATCCTGCCTGGGCACCGAGACGGCCATCGCCAGCGAGATGTACGGGCCGGGCGACAGGCCTTTCTGCAGTTCCACGGCACGATCGAAGTGCCTGCGCGCTTCGTCCTGTGACCCGCCCAGCAGTTCCTGGCCGTTGAGCGTAATCATCAGTTCGTGCAGCGCGCCGTTCCACCAGCCCGGGTCGAGGGCGAGACCGCGCTCGGCCATGGCGCGGACGGCCGGAAAGTCAATGGCCAGCGTATCAGGACTGAGCGCCATCGCCAGTCCCCAGGAGGCCGCCGACCAGTAGAGCAACTCCACGTCTTCCTTCTTGGCCTTGCCGACGGCATTCACCGGGTCGATCAGCAGCCCCTGCGTCGATCCCTTGAATCGCTCTTCCAGGGCACGCGCACAGTAGCCGTAGGCGCGCAGATACATCTTGAGGGCACGTTCGTCGATCGCCTTTGCGGCCTCCCGGTTGGTGTGGCGGACCAGGTCGGCGTCGGTGGCGAGATAGCCGTAGGCGTAGGACGTGAAGCCGCTGCACGTCGCGCGCAGAAGCGGGACGTGTTTGGGAATCGACTCAAGCAGCGATTCGTAGGTTTTGAGGCCAAACGGCACCGCGTCGCGCACCAGCTCGGGGTCGTTATCGGACGTCATTGAGGTGCCGCCCGCCGACAGGGTATCCGCCACCATCTTGGTGGCCTTGTTCGAAATCAGGGAACAACCCGACAGGGTGACCACCAGCGCGACAAGCCCGACCGACCGCATCCACCGTGTTGCCATCATCAGTTCACCCGCCTCCCGGGAACTCTTGAGTGTGCCATAAGCCCTCCCGGTGCTGGCAACCCCGTGGACGCCGGAGGCCGGACGGCCTGTCAGCGGCCGGCGAGGACGCGGATGGCCGAAACGAGGCGATCGGCATCGCCGGCGTTGTTGTAGAGCGTGGGGGTGACCCGCACGCAGTCGCCCTTGGCCAGGCCCGTGCGCCAGTGGGTGAAGATTCTGAATTCGTCGAGCAGTGCGCGGGTGATCGCGACGTTGGCGTCACGTGTCCCTCGGCCATGCAGGCGGAAGGCGGAGATCGCGCCGACCATGCCGGGCTCATCAGGCGTCAGCACCTCGACGCCTGGAATGCCCCGCGCCGCGTGGACCCACCGATCGCGCAGGTAGCGAAGTCTGGCGGCCTTGTAGGTGATGCCAATCGACGCCTGGAACGCGAGGGCATCGGGAATCGTGAGGATGGCCGCGAAATTGGTGGTGCCTGTGTGCAGGCGGCTGTCAATGCTCTGTAACGACCCGGGATCACCATGCGCCCGATCGATGGCGCCGAGACGTCCCTGCCGGATGTACATCACGCCCACGCCAACGGGTGCGCCCACCCACTTGTGCAGGTTGAGCCCCACATAGTCGGCATCCAGGTCGGCCATCGTCAGCGGCACCTGCCCGAAGGAATGCGCCGCGTCCACGATCACATCGATGCCGCGGGGCCGTGCGAGCGCCACGATCTCTTTCACCGGCAGCAACAACCCGGTCTTGTTGTTGCAGTGGGTGACCAGCAGGACTTTGGTCCTCGGGTTGGCATCGAGGACACGGCGATAGGCATCAAGTACTGCGGCGCGCGTGGCAGGCTCCGGAATGTCGAACGTCACGAGCGTGGCCCCCGTGCGCGCGGCCAGGGCGTTCATCGAATATTGCATCGCGTTGTAGTCGAGGTCGGCGTAGATGATCGTGTCGCCCGCCTTGACGCCGTTGTATTGCCCGATGAGCGCCTGCAACGCCTCGGTGGCATTGCGGGAGAAGGTGATCTCGCCCGGTGTGGCACCAAGAAAAGCGGCCACCTGCGTCCGCACCTGCTGTGAGAGCGCGGGAAACTCCCGCCGGGCGAAGATCGAGCTGTCGCGATTGGCGCGATCGATATTGCGGTGGTACGCCTCGAGGACGGACCCGGCCATCAAGCCGAAATAGCCGGCCTCCATGTTCGTGACGTTGTCGGTGACGCGATACCGATCGGCAACTTGGCGCCAGTAGGCCTCATTGTTCGCCACCTCCTGAGGTGATCCGGCTGGCGGCTGCAGCGGTTCCCACGCCCCGCGCACCAGCGGGGTGATCGCACCCGCAAGGGCCGTGGACGGCATCGCCATCGAGGCTGCCCCCGCGAGGGCGGCGTCCCTGAGAAACGCGCGTCGGCTTGGCATCGGCACAGCTTACGATACTGGCATCCACGATGCCTGCACGTTTGGTCCCCCTTTCCGCCTACCGCGAGTACTCGCCGGACGACATGCAGACCCGCGCGCGCGCCTTCGCGGCCGACCTGCACCGCCGCCGGACCGTGCGCGATTTTTCGTCGCGGGCGATTCCCGAGGGAGTGCTTGACGACTGCATTCGGGCGGCCGGCACCGCCCCCAGCGGAGCCAATCTTCAACCGTGGCACTTTGTCGTCATCACCGATCCGGCGACCAAGTCCCGCATCCGCACGGCCGCCGAGGCAGAGGAACGCGAATTCTACGAGACGCGCGCCACGCCCGAGTGGCTCGCCGCGCTCGAGCCGCTCGGCACCGACGCGAACAAACCGTTTCTCGAGACGGCGCCCGCGCTTATCGCGATCTTTGCGGAAGCCTACGGCGAACGCGCCGACGGTGCCAGAGTGAAGCACTACTACACGACCGAGTCGGTGGGGATCGCGACCGGCCTGCTCATCGCGGCCATCCATCACGCGGGACTGGTGTCGCTGACGCACACGCCGAGCCCGATGGGTTTCCTCAACGAGATTCTCGAGCGGCCGGCTCGTGAACGGCCGTTCCTGCTGCTCGTCGTGGGGTATCCGGCCGACGAGGCGACCGTGCCGGATATTGCGAGAAAGCCGCTCGACGCGATCCGCAGTACGCGGTAGTCCTGACGACTCAGCGTACGACGAGCCAGGCGGACACCCGGCCGCCGCCGGCCGTCACCGCGTCCGCGCGATCGCGCGTGAGGTCACCCTGCAGGCGGACCGCCACGCCTCCTGGTGCGCGCCACTCAACACCGAGCCCCGCCATCAGCGCCGCCCCGGCCTCGCTGTTCCGGATGAGCGTGCCGGCACCGCCGTGCACATAGAGGCCACCGCGGGCACCGTCGCGCACCCAGAGTCGGAGGCCGGCGAGCGCACGCCAGTCGTTGTGACCATCCCGGCGGGTGCCGGTCACCTCCAGCATCGGCGTCAGCCGGCCCACACGGTAGCCAACGGCGACACCGCCTCCCGGCGCCAGCCCCTCGCTACCGGTCCGTCCTGTCGCCGAGACACCAACCGCCAGATCACGTGCGCGCTCCTGCGCCGCGGCCGGCATCACAAGTGCCGCACTGATGACAAGACCGAACACGATTGCTCGAAACATCGGGATGCTCATGATCGCAGTCTACAATCAGTGCATGGACGCCAAGGCTGAGGAGCCCCGCCTCGATTTCATCCGCGAGATTGTCACGGTCGATCAGGCCTCCGGCCGGCATCAGGGCCGAGTGGCCACACGTTTCCCGCCCGAGCCGAACGGGTACCTGCATCTCGGGCATGCGAAGTCGATCTGCCTGAACTTCGGCGTGGCGCGCGACTTTGGCGGCACGTGCAACCTCCGCTTCGACGACACCAACCCGGTGACCGAAGACGTCGAGTATGTGCGCGCCATCCAAGAGGACGTCCGGTGGCTGGGATTCACCTGGGACGACCGGCTGTTCTACGCGTCGGATTACTTCGAACACCTCTACGAGTGCGCCGTCCAGTTGATCCGCGACGGCAAGGCGTACGTGGACAGTTTGACCGCGGACGACATCCGCGCCTATCGCGGCACGTTGACCGAACCCGGTCGTGAAAGCCCGTACCGGTCGAGACCGGTGGAAGAGAGCCTCGACCTGTTTGCCCGCATGCGCGCCGGTGAATTCCCCGATGGCGCACACGTGTTGCGCGCAAAGATCGACATGGCGTCCCCCAACATCACGATGCGGGACCCGGTGTTGTATCGCATCCGGCGCGCCCATCATCACCGGACCAGTGATGACTGGTGCCTGTACCCGATGTACGACTACGCCCATCCGTTGTCGGATGCGTTCGAACAGATTACCCACTCGCTCTGCACGCTGGAGTTCGAGGAACATCGCCCCCTGTATGACTGGCTGATTGAACACGTCACGAACCTGCCGTCACGACCACAGCAGATTGAGTTCGCGCGTCTCAACCTGTCATACACGGTCATGAGCAAGCGCAAACTCCTGCAACTGGTCAACGAAGGCCGGGTCAACGGCTGGGACGACCCGCGCATGCCGACCCTGTCCGGTGTCCGGCGCCGGGGATTCACGCCCGAGGCCCTGCGCAGGTTCTGCGACGAAATCGGCGTGGCGAAGCGCGAGAACCTGATCGACGTCGGCTTGCTGGAGTTCTGCGTCCGCGAGGACCTGAACACACGGGTGCCTCGGGCCATGGCGGTCGTCGCGCCACTCAAGGTGGTCATTGAAAATTACCCCGAAGGCCAGGCCGAGATGTTCACGGTGGCGAACCATCCGGATCGCCCGGAACTTGGCACCCGCTCCGTCCCCTTCAGCCGTGAGGTCTACATCGAACGTGAGGACTTCATGGAGACGCCGGAGAAGAAGTTCTTCCGGTTGGCGCCTGGCCGCGAGGTCCGACTGCGCAACGCCTACTTCGTGACCTGCACCGGCATCGTCAAGGACGCTTCTGGCGCGATCACCGAACTGCGCTGCACGTATGACCCAGCGACCCGCGGCGGCGACGCCCCGGACGGACGCAAGGTCAAAGGCACGCTGCACTGGGTCTCAGCCGCACATGCAGTCGACGCCGAAGTGCGCCTCTACGATCGCCTGTTCACCGTCGAAACACCCGGCACCGGCGATACGGACTTCCTCACGCAGATCAATCCTGCGGCTCTTGAAGTGCGAACCGGCTGCAAACTTGAACCCTCACTCGCTGACGTCGCACCAGGCACGCGTTTCCAATTCGAACGCATCGGCTACTTCTGCGCAGATCCGGACACGGCACCTGGGCGACCGGTCTTCAACAGAACAGTCACCCTCAAGGTGGGCAGGTGAGCGGGTGGTGAATGTTGACATAAGGTCGGCTGGATAGACCGGGTCTATACGTCGTTTGTCTCCTTTGGTCTGCACTCTGATGGCCCGGGCAACGCACTCTGCATCTAGGCCGGCGGCGCACTGAGCACACAGCACTATCGAAGAATGTAGTAGCCGAGCGGCACGAGTGCGCCGCCGAGCACAAACCATTTGCCGCGACCGGTGAAGCCCGTCTTGCCGCGCAGCACGAACATCCCGGAGATCGCCATGAAGATCAGCGCGACCGCATAAACATCCGCGATTACCGTCCACACACCTTTGGTGGCATTCAGGTGCATCTGATTCATCTCGAAGAGCACCGGGCGCGGACGCACCCGATCGACGATGACCTGGCCGGTGGGGACGTCGATGAGGTAGGTCTTTTCCGGGAGGAAGATCTGCAGCGTATCGGGGTCGGGACGGAAGGCGTTGCGCGGCTCTTCGGTAATGCCGAGCTGCGGTAACGCTTCCTTGATCATGCCGTCACGGTCGGTCGCCGTGAGTGGCTGAATCGTCAGGGCTGTTTTTTGCTGCCGATACGACGGGTTCCAATCGGCCATGTGGTTAATGGCCAGACCGGAAATCCCGTACACGAGCGTCAGGGCGACAACCAGATACCCCACATCCCGGTGGAGCGTGTTATTCCATCGCCGCCATTTCATCAAATCACCCGAACTGCGGACCGCGGACTAGAAGACGACCGCGCCCTCGCCCTTGATCATCACGTTGACCTTGGGTCCCTTGACCGTCTTCGGATCAAAGGTCGTCTTCTGTTCCTTCGCGTGTTCGTGGCCCTGGGCGATCTGCTGTTCCACCGAGAGGGTCTCGACGGAGATGACGCCTTCGACCTTCGCGTTCATGCCCTTGACGGACATCGGGAACACGATCACGCCGTCCTCGACCTTGAAACGGATGGTCTGGAATTCCTGGTCGCTGCCCAGCGCGAGCCAGCAGCCCATCTGCGCACACACGTCGACGATCGGTCCCTGCACCTGCACGCGCTTCCCGCTGAACTTTTCGGGATTGGCGTAGATGTCCGACACCTTGGTCACTTCGGTCAACGTCAACGCCGTGCCGAACTTCTTCTCCTGCGCCGCCACGGCCACCGCCGCGGCCGCCACCACCATCATCACTACTGCCGCTGCTGCCTTACGCATTGCTCTACCTCCGAAAATGTTGGCCCCCTCAAGTTCAGGGGGCCCTACATGAACTGCGGCCCGCGGACTGTTATGCCCGCAGATGATCCCCTTGCCACTCCTTGATCATCTGCTTGATGACCTTCTTGTCGTGGATGTGATCACGCAACACGGCCACTGCCAGATCCGGCAACTCGGCGTCGCTCGCAAACCGCATCGCCACCAGCTGCGCCGGCGTGAAATCCACAATCCTTGGCTGCAGCCCCGGCGGCAGCACTTCCCGCAACCGCAGCCGCATCTCCAGCCGGATGACGCGGTCCTGCACACGCAGCGCGAAGATCCGGGCAAAGAAGAACATGATCACCAGCGCCAACGCCGTCAGCGTGTGAACGATGCTGTCGCCGGTGCGCAACTCGAACATCCGGTAGCCGGCCCACAGGAAGTTGAGCACAAGCAGCGGAAACGCGACGAAGTGGTAGACCGGAACGAACTTGGCGTGGTTCTTATAGGTTTGAACGGGCTCACTCATCTCGACTCCCCGGGGATGAAGCACTCCCGAGATGATACCCCACGCCGGATTCACCCCCGCAAGGTCACTGCGGGGTCCAGCCGCAGCAGCCGGCGCGCAGGCAGCAGACTGGCGATGGCGGCCACGAGCAGCAGGAAGCCCATCGCGGCGGCGTAGGTCCACGGATCCCGTTCCGCCTCGCCCGCGGTGGCCGACAACTCGCTGTTCGTCCGGACTGAGACGAAGTTGTATCGCATCGGGCGCTGACGGCAGGACGCCGGGTACAATCCGCAGTCATGCGGATTATGGCTGTGTCGCTCTCACTGGTCGCGCTGTCTGCCTGCTCCTCCCCCACCCGCTATGACATCGTCATCCGTAACGGCACGATTTACGACGGCAGCGGGAGCGAGCCGGTGCAGGGAGACGTCGCGATCAACGGCGACACGATCGTGGCCGTCGGCGATATCGGCCAGGCCGTTGGCACGACCGAGATCGACGCGGCCGGCCTGGTCGTCGCTCCCGGATTCATCAACATGCTCAGCTGGGCCGAGACGCGGCTGCTGGTCGATGGCCGCTCACAAAGCGACATCCGGCAGGGCGTCACACTTGAAGTGTTTGGCGAGGGCACGTCTGGTGGACCGCTGACCGCCGCGATGAAAGCCGAGATTGTCGAACAACAAGGCGACATCAAGTACGAGATTGAGTGGACGACGCTGGCGGAGTTTCTGGACCATCTGGTGGCGAAGGGTGTGTCACCGAACATCGCGTCGTTTGTGGGTGCGACGACCGTGCGCAGACACGTGCTGGGGCAGGCAGACAGGGAGCCGACGGCCGCCGAGTTGGACGCCATGCGCGCGCTTGTGGGCCAGGCGATGCGCGACGGCGCACTCGGCGTCGGGTCGTCGCTCATCTACGCCCCGGCGTTTTATGCAAAGACGCCCGAGCTGATCGAACTCGTGAAAGTCGCTGCGAGACACGGCGGCATGTACATCTCGCACATGCGCAGCGAAGGCAACCGGCTGCTCGAAGCGGTGGATGAGCTGATCACGATCGCGCGAGCGTCGGGTGCACGCGCGGAGATCTATCACCTGAAAGCCGCCGGCCGCGAGAACTGGAACAAACTCGACGCGGTGATTCAGAAGATCGAGACTGCGCGCGCCGAGGGCCTCGAGATCACGGCCGACATGTACACCTACACCGCAGGGTCCACGGGTCTGGACGCGGCGATGCCTCCCTGGGTGCAGGAGGGTGGCTACAACGCGTGGGTCGGCCGCCTGCGTGATCCGCAGACACGCCGACGGGTGTTGCGGGAGATGACCACGCCGACCAACGACTGGGAAAACCTGTACCTGGCGGCCGGTGCCGAAGGCACGTTACTCGTCGGATTCAAGAGCGACGCGTTGAAGCACCTGACCGGCAAGACCCTGGCTGAAGTCGCCAAAGCGCGCGGCCAGTCTCCGGAAGACACGGCCGTCGATCTGGTGATCGAAGACGGCAGCCGCGTGCAGGTCGTCTACTTCCTGATGTCCGAGGAGAACGTCCGCCGGCAGATGAGCCTGCCCTGGATGAGCTTCGGCTCGGACGCCGGGTCGATGGCCCCGGAAGGCGTGTTCCTGAAGTCGAGCACCCACCCGCGTGCGTACGGCAACTTCGCCCGTGTCATCGGCCGCTACACCCGCGAAGGCGTCGTCTCCCTCCCCGATGCCATCCGGCGCCTGACGTCACACCCGGCACAGGTGCTGAGGATCAAGAACCGCGGCACCCTGGCCCCCGGCTACTTTGCTGATGTCGCCATCTTCGACCCCGCCAGGGTCGAGGACCACGCGACCTACGAGCAGCCTCACCAGTACTCGACCGGCATGGTGCACGTCCTGGTCAACGGCGTGCCCGTCCTCAAGGATGGCGAACACACCGGCGCCACGCCCGGCCGGGTCGTCTACGGGCCAGGCCGCCGATGAACCCATGAACCTGTAATTGCGCGCATGCAGGGAACACTGGTTCATCAGTACAAGATCCTCGGACAGCTCGGCGCCGGCGGAATGGGCATCGTGTACGAAGCCGAGGACACCAAACTTGGCCGTCGCGTCGCCCTCAAGTTCCTGCCTGAGTCGCTGAACCTCTCGCCGGATGCGTCCGACCGCTTCGAACGTGAGGCCAAACTCGCCGGCTCCCTGAACCACCCGAGCATCTGCACGGTGCACGACAGCGGCATCTTCGAAGGACGCCGGTTCTTCGTCATGGAACTGCTGGAAGGCGACTCGCTGAAGACGCTGATCAAGGGCGACCCCCTGCCGGTGGACCGCATTCTCGACGTTGGTTGCCAGATCGCCGATGCCCTCGACGCCGCCCACACCAAGGGCATCGTTCACCGCGACCTCAAACCCGCGAACATCTTCATCACGTCACGGGGCCAGGCGAAGTTGCTCGACTTCGGCGTGGCGACTGCCGGGGCCGAACATCCGGCAGCGTCAGACGAAACCCGCGTCGCCTCCGAGGCGCTCACCACGCCGGGTGTCGCCATCGGTTCGGTCAACTACATGTCGCCCGAGCAGGCGCGCGGTGAACAGCTTGATGGACGCACCGACCTCTTCTCGCTCGGCTTGGTGCTGTACGAAATGGCGACCGGCCGCCAGGCGTTCGGCGGCCAGACCACGGCCGTCGTGTTCGACGCCATCCTCAACCGCGACCCGGTGCCCGTGCGGGAAGCCAATCCCGCCGTGCCTGTCGAACTCGACCACGTCATCACCCGCGCGCTCGAGAAGGATCGCAAGATGCGGTATCAGACGGCCGCCGACCTGCTCTCGGAACTGAGCCGCCTGCGTCGCGACACCACGGGTCGCACGGTGGCGACAACCGCAGCGGCCTCCGCCACGGCCGCAGCAGCCACACCGGCCGCTACACGCTCCCGCCTGCCTGTCGCGCTCGCCGCAGGTGTCGTCGTTCTCGCCATCGCCGGGTATGCCTGGTGGACCACCTCCGCCACACCAGCGTTCACTGAACGCGACCTCATTGTTATTGCCGACTTCGACAATCGCACCGGGGATGCGGTGTTTGACGATGCGCTGCGGCAGGCGGTGTCGGTGCAGCTGCAGCAGTCGCCGTATGTGACGCTTGTGCCGGACCAGACGATCCAGCGCACATTGCGCCTGATGTCGCGGTCGCCTGAAGACTCGCTGACCAGCGCGACGGCGCGCGAACTGTGCCAGCGATCGGGAGCGAAGGCGTCGGTTGAAGGGTCGATCGCGTCACTGGGATCGGCGTATGTGATCTCCCTCGGCGTCTTCAACTGTGCGACCGGTGGCTCGCTCGCACAACAGCAAGTGCAGGCCTCGTCGAAAGAGGAAGTGCTGGCGAAGGTCGGCAAGGCCGTGACGCAGCTGCGCGAGGGGCTGGGTGAGTCACTCGCGTCGATTCAGAAGTACGACGTGCCGATCACGGACGCGACCACGGGTTCGCTGGAAGCGTTGAAGGCCTACGGACAGGCGATTCGTGTGCGGCAGACACGTGGCGACGAAGCGTCGATTCCGTTCTTCGAGCAGGCGACGCAGATCGATCCGCAGTTTGCCCTGGCCTTCGCGAAGCTGAGCGTCGTCGCGTCGAACATCGGCCGCAGTGAGGACGCGCGAGTGAACGCGACGAAGGCGTTTGAACTTCGGGAGCGGGTCAGCGAGTACGAGCGCCTGTATATCGAATGGAACCACGCCACACGGGTGACGCTCGACCGCGCCGCCGCGCGCCGCACGCTCGAGCTCATGGTGGAGGCGTACCCGGGTGACTACGCCGCACGCAACAATCTGGGCGTGTCGCTTCTGGGCGCGGCGGAGTTCGAGAAGGCGCTCGAGCAGTATCAGGCGGCGATGAAGATTGCGCCGAACGAGCCGACACCGGTCAGCAACGCGGCGTACGCGCTGATGTTTCTTGGGCGGCTCGACGAGGCGTTCACCGCCGTGGACCAGACGCTGGCGATCCGGCCCGATCCCGGGCTTGCGGTGACGCGCTGGACGGTGGCACGGATGAACAACCATCCGAAGGCCATGGAGTTCGAGACGGTGGCGCGCCAGCTGGCCAGCCCACAGCAGGTCCTCTTCACCGACATGAACCTCGCGGTCTGGGAAGGCCGCCTTGCCGACTTCCGCAAGGTGGTGGACCAGCTCCGGGTGCAGGGTCGCGCGACGGGCAACGCCGAACTGACCGACGGGATCGGCATGGCCGAGATCGTGACGCTCGCGGTGGTGCAGCGCGGCGAGTGGATTCCACAGATGAAGGCGCTGCTCAAGACCACGCTCCCGCCCGCGGGACTTGCACAGGTCGCCTCAGGGCTTGCGATCATCGGCGACATCGACGCCGTGCGTCCGTTGGTGACGCGTCTGGAGATGATGGACACGAACGACCCGGGCCAGATTCAACCGGCACTGGTCGCCCGCGCGCTGGTGCTGGCGGCGGACGGACGCCATCAGGACGGCGCGTCGCTCATCGAAGCGTACCTTGTGCTCAACCCGCGCTCGCTCGAACTGCACTACTACCTCGGCCTGCTCCGCGAACGTGCGGGTCAGATTGACGATGCGATCGCGCAGTACCGGATGGCGGTGCAGGCCCGCAACGTGCTTGGTCCGAATCCGGCGGTGATGGCGGCACGCCTGGCCCTGGGACAACTGCTCAAGCAGCGCGGCGACACCGCCGGCGCGAATGAGCAGTTCGACGCGCTCGAGCAGCAGTGGGCAAAAGCCGACGAGGACTTCGCGATGCGGCAGGCGCTCAGGGACGCGCGATAGCGCCTCAGAGGAACGTCAGCGTGTTGTTGCGGAAGTTGCCGCCCAGGATCGGGATGGAATCCGCGCCGAGCCACTGGTCGAGCACGCGGGCATAGACGGCGCGGAAGTCGGTTTCGTACCGCACGTCGTTGCCGTTGTTTTCGAGTGTGCCATCGGCGTTGTTCGGATTGAGGCTCGCCGCCGACCCATACAGGCCGCCGTTGACGCCGCCGCCCAGCGCCATCATCACACCGGCCGCGCCATGGTCGGTGCCCTGGCTGCCGTTTTCGATGACACGACGCCCGAACTCGGAGAACTGCAACACCAACGTGTCCTGCAGCAGGCCCTGATTGCGCATGTCGTTGTAGAACGCCAGCAGGCTGTCGCCCACCGTGCCCATGAGATTCGTATACGCGCCATTGGCCGCGTTGGTGCCCTGCCCGGCGTGTGTGTCGAAGCCGCCGGTCTGCACCCAGAACACCTTCGTGCCGATGCCGCGCGCAATCGCACCGGCGACGGCCTTGAGCGCCTGCGCCAGACCGTTGTTCGCATACGTCACCGTGCCCGTGTACGACGCGACCGACGCCACCCGATCCAGCGTGGCCAATGCGGCCGACGATGTGCCGTTGACGAAGGCGACGTGTGGCCGATCCACCGGGACGTGGGATGCGATGTTCGCCATCGTGGCGCGCGAGTACGTGGCTTCCGTGCCGGTGTTCGGGCTGGAGAAGGCGTAGCCTGCCACACTTGGAATCGACGGCACACTGACGCGGCGCCCTTCGAGCGCGTGCGGCAGTTCGCGCACGGTGCTCCAGCCAACGAGGGGATCAACGGGATCCGCCAGTGCGTCGAGGTATCGGCCGAGCCAGCCGGCACCACTCGAGTTGGCGGGGTTGGCGGTGGACCAGATGTCGGTGCCGAGGAAGTGCGAGCGGCTCGAGTTCGGGTACCCCGTGCGCTGAATGATCGCGAGATCACCCTGATCGAAGATCTGCCGGAGCCCGGTGAGTCGTGGATGCAGCCCGAGCGCCTTGCCTGATCGATCGGCCCCCACCTGCAGGACACTCGCCGCCGGCACCGCCAACGTCGGACGCCGCGAGTAGTAGAAGGGATCGGTGTAGGGCACCAGCGTGCTGAGTGCGTCGTTGCCGCCGCTCAGATACAACACCACCAGATTGCGGCGCGAGGCGCCCTGAGCCCTGGCGATGTCGCTCAGGAAGGCCGGGGCCGCCATGCTGACGGTGAATGCCGTGACACCGCCCTTGACGAATTGTCGTCGTGTGACCTTCATGATCGGGTCCCTTCGCTACACAAACTGGAACTCGCCGGAACCGACCAGCAAGTGAAACAGGCCACCCGCCTTGGTGAGCAGCTGCGCGTCAGACCCGGTCCACGTGCCGCCGGCCCTGACGTAGTTGAGCAGCGCCGTGTTGACCGGCGCCGGCAGCGCCGGCGTCGACAACTGCCCGGAGACAAAGTTCAGCAGGCTCTCCGGCGACGTGCGGTGGTTGCGGGCGGCATTGCGCAGTTCAAACCGCTGGTTGGTGGCGAGCTGGGACGCGAAATTCATGCGCGCCAGCATCGCGCCCGTGGAGAACCACGCGGGGCCGATTGCCCAGCCATTGACGTCCGGCGGTTCAAACAACTGCTGCCCCATGTTGAGCATCGGCGTCAGCGCGTCGTTGACGGAGAATCCGACATAGCCGACCTCCTTCAGGGCGCGCACCACGTACTCCACCGGCCAGGCGTACCGCGAGAACCGGTATCGCGGACTCCTGAACTGGGCGCTCATGAAGACCTCGCGCAGCACCGGGCGCATCTGCGTGTCGTTCGCGAGGTAGATGCCTGCAATACGTTCCACCCAGGCCGGCTCGGGCGCCGCAATGTCGCTGACAAACCACGTCCAGAGACGGCCCGCCAGTCGTCGCGCCGTCTGCGGGTGAATCGCCAGCGCGTTGATCAGATCCAGACCATCCTGCATTCCCGCGGCGGCGGCGCGCGCAGGGATGGTGGATGATCCTCCCGGGTAGATCGCAAACGTAAACGTCTTCGCGTTGGTGTCGTGTTGCGCCTGATTGAAGTTGAACACGTACCTCGCGGTCGGTGTGTCCCGTGTGCCCTGCAGCGCGATGTTCCAGCCGGTGAACACCCGCGCGGCGGCATATACGTCGGCTTCGGTGTAATTCCCGATGCCGAAGGTGAACAACTCCATCAACTCGCGGCCGAAGTTCTCCTGCGGCTGCGCCTTGACGTTGGTGCGCCCGTCCAGCCAGACAATCATCGCCGGGTCGCGCGCGACTTCGATCAGCAGGTTGCGGAAGCTGCCAATTCCAAGCTGCCGGAACATCTCGATCTGCCCGCGCACGCCGGCGGTGTCGGTGGACGGCTTCGCGTCCATCATCCGCGTCGCTTCCGTCTGGTTGAAGCTGCCGGCAATCTTGCTGTACGCCGTCGCGAAGTGATGGTGCCAGAAGAGCGCCAGTTTCTCCTGCAGCGGCGCGGCCGAATGCGCCATGCGGAAGAGCCAGCGCTGCCGTGCATCATTGATCACGATGTTCGGCGTGAACGCACCATTGCGCGCCGTGACACCGACGTGACCGGGCGTCTGCATCAGATGGTCGATGTCGGTGGTCGCCGGCTCGAAGCCGACCAGCTCATCCACGATCTCGGTGTAGGACCGGCCGGCGTAGGACTCGCGCTCAATCGGCGAGGCCCCAAAGCCCGCCCGCCTGAGCAGGTGGTCAAGGAGTGGCCCATTAGCAGCAGTTTGCATACAGATATCCCCAGTGGATGTTACAGCGCGCGCGCAAAACCCACAAGGGCGTCGTCTTTGGTCCCATTTCCCGTGAAGTGCCGGAGGGCCGCCTGCGCCGCCACCCACGCCCACGCTTCCCCATGCCAGCCAAATGCCATGGAAAAGAAGTGAAACGGATAGTTCCGATGCGGGCCAATCCAGGGCAGGCCGTCCGCGGTCGTCACCACCGGCAGGTCCCAGCCAAACGCGGGCGGAAGGCCGGAAATGTCCGGATATCTCAAGGAAAGCTCGTACATCAGCTGGTTGGTGCGCGCAATCACGGCCTTGTCGCGGAGCGGCGCCGCCACCTCGGGCCCAGCCAGGCCTGTGAACAGTGCCCGGCCATCAGAGAGCCAGCGCAACCAGCGGGGGGATTCGGTGAATTCCGAATACAGGGTTTCGCGCGGCCCCACCGCCCGGCGCGTCGCCGCCGGCAGCGGGTCGGTCACCACCATGTAGCCGGTGGTTGCACGCACGTGCCGCTGCAGCTGATGGAACACCTTCCCGGGTTCACCGGTGGCCACCACCACGCCTTTTGCGGTGATCGTCGCTCCCGCCAACACCACCGTCACTTCCTTCCGCGTAAACGTCGTCTTCTTCACGCGCGCGTGCTCGACGATCTTCACGCCCTTCTTGAGCGCCGCCTCTGCAAAGCCGCGACCGGCCTTCACCGGATCGATCACGCCGGCATCACGCAGACGCATCGCCCCCTGCGTCTCCGTCACGAGCGCGGTGCGCGCGGCAGGCGGTGCCACCCAGAGACCGTCGAGTTTCGCCGACTTCCGCGCAGCGATTTCCTTCTTCACTTCGGCCGCATCGTTGGTGAACGGCGCATTCACCAGGAGCTCGGTCGCGGAAAACTCGCAACTGATTTTCAGGCGCTTGAGCACCGTGGGCAGCTCTTTCGCGGCGTCTCTCACCGCATGGAACGCCACCTTCGCCGGACGGGCGCCGGCCGACTTGCTGCCCACGACAAACCCGATGTCCGGCGTCGGAAGAATCGCACCCATCGCGTGACTCGTCGCGCCCGACAACAGGGTCTCCGCTTCGACGAGTGTGACCTTCAGCCCGGCGTTTGCGAGCACCCACGCCGTGGCGCACCCGGTGAGTCCGCCTCCGATCACGACCACATCGGTGGTGTGATGGCCTTTGAGTGACGGAGCGGCGGCACGAGCGGAACGCGCAGCAGGCTTCGCCTTCCGCGTCCAGTAGGACTGTCCGTAGTTCGGCATGGCTACGTCACAGGATAGCCGAGGTCAGTGATAAGGTTCGCGGGCAATGACTCCCCAGGCACAGCCCCGGCAGCTCGGCTTTGGCATGGCTGTGGCCCTGGTGATGGGCAACATGATCGGGTCAGGCGTCTTCCTGCTGCCGGCAGCGCTGGCCCCATTTGGCGGACTCAGCATCGCCGGGTGGGTGGCATCTGCGGCCGGCGCCACCTGCCTCGCGCTCGTATTTGCCAGACTGGCACGCCTCTCCCCCGCCGCCGGTGGTCCCTACGCCTACACGCGCCAGGCCTTCGGTGACGTCCCCGCGTTTCTGGTCGCGTGGGGCTACTGGATCTCGGTCTGGGCCTCTCTCGCCGCACTCGCGGTGGCCGGCGTCGGCTATCTCGATCCCTTCATCCCCGGCATCGTGCGTGCTCCGGCGCTGGCCGCCCTCCTGGCCGTCGCCATTGTGTGGCTCGTGATCGGCATCAACATCATGAGCATCCGCCGCGCCGGGTATGTGCAGGTCGTCACTACAGTCGTGAAGGTGCTGCCGCTCGCCCTCGTCGGCGTCGGGGGGATGTTCTTTGTGTCGCCGGAGGCGTTTGCCGTGCAGGCCACAGGCCCCCGTGAGGTGGCCGGAGGCGTCACCGCCGTCGCCACGTTGACGTTGTGGGCGTTCCTGGGGCTGGAGTGTGCGACGATCCCCGCAGGCAACATTGCGAATCCGGAGCGCACGATCCCTCGAGCGACTGTCGTCGGCACGGTCCTGACGGCCGGCGTGTACATCGTCAGCACCGTGGGAATCATGTCGCTCGTACCGGCTGACGTGTTGTCCACGTCGACGGCCCCGTTTGCGGAAGGAGCCCGCGCGCTTTTTGGACACACCGCGGCGCAGCTGATGGCACTGGGCGCGGCGGTTTCGTGTTTCGGCGCACTGAACGGGTGGACCGTGGTGGTCGGCCAGCTCCCACTTGCTGTCGCGCGTGACGGCCTCTTCCCCACCGCCTTCACGAACGTCTCGGCCGCCGGCACGCCGGTCGCCGGCACGGTGATCGCCGGTGTTCTGGCCACATTGCTGATCGCCATGAACCACACGCGCGGACTTGTGGATCTCGTGACGTTTATCGTCCTCATGTCCACGCTGGCCACGCTGATTCCCTACACGTTCTGTTCCCTGGCGACATTCAGACTCGGTCGTGACCGACTCACGACCGGCATGCGCATCGTTGCGGGCCTTGCCTTCAGCTACTCGCTCTGGGCCATCGGCGGCGCCGGACCGGAGACCGTCTATTGGGGCTTCCTGTTGCTGATGGCCGGGCTCCCGGTGTTTGTCTTTGTTCGGCGACGTGTATGACCGACTTCGGCTCGTGGTCCCGCATCCTCATCCGCCATCCCAGGGACGCCTTCGAGAGCGCCGGCAAGATCGCGCGCGAATGGCGCGCACTCAACTTCACGGCGCCACCGGACTTCGCGAAGGCATGCGAGCAGTTCGACGCGTTCGTGCGAGCGCTGAGCGAGCACGCACCCTGCACCCAGCACCAGGCACCGAGCACCCCGCACCGAGCACGCGGCACCGAGCACCCAGCACTGACCCTGGACTCGATTTACGTCCGCGATGCGAGCGTGATGTCGAACCGGGGCGCTATCCTGTGTCGCATGGGGAAGCCGCAACGTGAGGCCGAACCAGCGGCGCTTGCGGACACGTATCGGAGTCTCGGGATTCCTGTAATCGGCGCGATCGAAGCTCCCGGCAAACTCGAAGGTGGCGATGTCACGTGGCTCGGTCCGCGACTCGCCGCTGTGGGACGCGGGTACCGCACCAACGACTCGGGCATCCGGCAGTTGCGCGCGCTGTTGGGAGACACCATCGATGAACTGATCGAGGTGCCGCTGCCCCACTATCGCGGACAGGGCGACGTCTTTCATCTGATGTCGATCATCAGTCCCGTTGATCGCGATCTGGCCGTCGTGTACTCGCCGCTGATGCCTGTGCCCTTCCGCGAACGTCTCCTGGATCTCGGGTACACGCTCGTTGAAGTGCCCGACGAGGAATTCGACTCGATGGGTGCGAACGTGTTTGCGGCCGGCCCCCGGATGTGTGTGATGGTGGACGGCAATCCACAGACCCGCACACGGCTCGAACGTGCAGGAGCGGACGTTCGGGTTTACGATGGCTCGGAGATTTCGCTCAAGGGCGGCGGCGGACCGACCTGCCTCACTCGCCCCCTGAGCGGATGGGTAGCTGGGCGGATGAGCGGATGAGGAGATGCGGAGATGATGGAATCAGCGGATGGCATGCGCGCGTTGGTGGTGTTGCACTTTCTTGGCCTGGCGATGGGGTTTTCGACCGGGTTCGGCAACATCGTGATGGCCGGGATCATGGCGAAGGCCACACCCGATGAGCGCCGGACGTTGGCGAAATTTCCGCCGGCAATCGCGCGAGTGGGCGACATCGGCCTTGTGTTGTTGTGGGTCACCGGCCTGGTGCTGGTGTTCACCAAGTGGGGCGGCTTCGGCGCGATGCCCGGCCTGTTTCACGCGAAGCTGACGGCCGTGGTGTTGATGACACTGGTCAGCGGCTTCGTGCACTCGCAGGCCAAGGGCGTGGCGGCCGGCGACCCCGGCGCGATCGCCAAGGCACAGGCCGCCGGCAAGGTGACCTTTGTTCTGGCCGTGACGATCGTGACCCTGGCGGTCTGGACGTTTAACTAGATCGCAGGTCGGAGCCCGAGGGCTTCAGCCCTTGGGTATCAATTTGAGCACGCGACCCTGGGGGCTGTCGGTCACGACGTAGACCGCACCCTCGGGGCCCTGCTTCACATCGCGGATCCGCTCCGGCTTCGGCGTCAAGTCGCGCAGCAGCCGCTCCTCACCAACGACACGATCACCCTTGATGTCGAGGCGCACGAGATTGGTGGTGGCCAGCCCGCCGATGAACACGCTGCCCTTCCACGCCGGAAACAGATCGCCCGTGTAGAACATCATGCCGCTCGGCGCGATGACGGGATCCCAGTAGTACGTCGGCTGTTCAATGCCGTCGCGGGACGTGAGGCCCTCACGAATCGGCTGACCTCGGTATTCGATGCCGTACGCCACGTCCGGCCAGCCGTAGTTGCGACCCGGCCTCGCGATGTTGAGTTCGTCACCGCCGCGGGTTCCGTGTTCGACCTCCCAGAGATCACCTGTCGCCGAATTGATCGCCGCCGACTGCACGTTGCGATGGCCCAGCGACCAGATCTCCGGTCGCACACCGTCCTTGCCCACAAACGGGTTGTCCTTCGGAATCGACCCGTCGGTGTTGATGCGCACGATCTTCCCGATGAGCGTGTCCATCGACTGAACGAGTGCCCGGCCGGCTTCAGCCTGACGATCGCCCTGGGTCACGAACAACGTGCCGTCCGGTCGGAACACAAGCCGCGATCCGTAGTGGCCACCAGACACCATCGACGGCGACTGCCGGTAGATCACCTGCACGTCCTCCACGCGGGGCTGCGCGCCATCCACAAACCGGCCACGCGCCACGGCGGTATTGTTGGCCTTCTCCGGCTGCGGCTCAGAGAAGCTCCAGTAGATCAGCTGGTTGGTGGCAAACGCGGGATCGATGGCGATGTCGAGCAACCCGCCCTGTCCGCGCGGATCCACCGGCAGGATGCCCTCAACGGGCGGCGACAACGTGCCATCGGCGGCCACGACGCGCATCTGGCCGGCTTTCTCGGAGACGAGCATCTTGCCTGACGGCAGGAACTCGAGGCTCCACGGCGTGGTGAGCCCCTGGGCGACCGTCACCACATCAAACGCAACGTTGGTCAACCGCTCGGGTGCGCGCGTCTGTCCTTCAAACGCCGGCTTCTGCGTCGGCGCGTTCGGCGGCTGCTGGGTCACGCCCTGCTGCTGCGCCCACACCACGGCCGACACGGCCGCGACAGAAGCCACGGCCACGAACGAGATTCGAATCCTGGAAGTCATGCACCAGATCCTACCGCAGCACCTGACCGGAGCGCATTCACAGGAGGCACGGAGAACTGGAAGGATTCAGTACGATTCCACGTCGAGATCCGGCACCCGGGTGAAATGCCCACGATTGCGCGTGACGAGCGGCATCCCATGCACGACTGCCGTCGCGGCAATCCACAGGTCGTTTGTGCCGATCAGTTGGCCGTTATCCTTCAGGTGCCGGTAGATCCGGCCGTACTGCCAGCAGATGTCAGGCGTCGGCGGCAGCACAAACAGCGGCGCGAGGAACGCCTCCCATTTGTCCCGGTCGCGGGATGACGGCCCACCAGCAAGTTCCCCCGCCACCGCAGAGGGGATATACAAGCGGGCCTCTGGTCCACGCTCAAGAAACGCAGTCGCCGCTCCCGGCTCGCCGCGACGCTCCTCGCGGTCGAGGTCGATCAAAAACGTGGTTTCGAGGATTAGCGCCCGGTCCACTTGTCCTCCGGCGGGAGATCAGACCGCTTCATGTCTTCAATCCGCGCCGACTCCTCATCCGAAAAGTGCCATCGCCGCTGGCGAAGGAGTCGAAGAAAGGCGCCGGCAGTGACGGTGTCCTCCGGCCAGGTGGCCCGAAGGACCACCTCACTGAATGACTCGGCCGGATATCGGCGAGCCGCCTTCAGACGGGCGTAGGCCTCGTCTTTCAGCGATATCGTCCTGGTGCCCATGTCTGTGCACTATGCACATTCTGTGCATCGGCCGTCAAGCCGCCACCAGCAAGACCAGGGTCACTACACTCGCGGCAATCACCGCCCACACCGGCAGGGCAAGCGCGGCGAGCAGCATCCTACGTGAGAAGCCGCTCATACGCGTCGACCACCCGCTTCAGCGAGGCCCGCTTGATCTTCACTTCCTTGCGCTTGGCAAACATTGCGGGAGGAGGCTGCCACAACCTCACCCAACCCTACCCCACCGACACGCGCACTTCACTCCCCGTGACCACCGCCTGATTTGCCAGGATGCCCACAATCGACGCCCGCGCACCTTCCTGCATCGAACAGGCCACAGGCGCGCCTTCGGTCACGCTCTTCAGAAAGTCCATCAACGAGTAGTACAGCGATGGATGCGGCAGACCGACGCCCGCCTGCAACTGTCCCTGTTCGGCCAACTGGGTGGCATTGGCAATCAGCACGATGCCTTCCTCCTCGAGCACCTGCTGACGGGTCGCATACACCTCCCACCCCTGGGTCGGGGCGTCGGGCTCCTTGAACAGCCATCCGTGGGACCACATGAGTCGCACGGATCCGTTGATGCCGTTGATCACCTCATGCTGTCCGCCGTACGAATTCGCGAGCGTCGCGCTGTACCGCAACACCGCGCCGTCCCCCCACACGAGATCAAGATCGACCGTGTCCGCAACGGTGCGACCATCCTTGTGGTGTCGAACGCCACCTCGGCCGGTGATGCGCTCGGGATACGACCCGCGACACCAGTTGAAGACGTCGAACTGCTGGGCTCCCACCTCGCCGGCCAATCCTGTTGACACAGCTGGGTCGAGCCGCCAGCTCGCCTGCGCGTCGGTTTCGCCAGAGCTCGCCGGAAACCGCCAGGACGTCTTGCGATGCCACTGCCCGGACATCGACACAAGATCGCGCAGTTCGGACCGCACCAGCGGCTGGGCGCGCCGGTACGTCGGATTCGACCGGCCCTGAAAACCGGCCTGGCACACGGTTTTTGCAGTAGCCGCCATTGTCGCCAGGGCCTGACAATCCTCGACGGTCGACGCAATCGGGGCCTCGCAGTAGACATGACGGCCCGCCGCCACCACGTCCTCGACAATGGCGCGGTGCATGTGTGTTGGTGTGGCGACAATCACGGCCGTGATGTCCGGCCGCGTCTCAAGCATCACCTTGTGATCGGTGAAGTGTGCGGCGGTTGCGGCGCGCTGTTTGGCCAGCGTGAGCCGGCCTTCCAATCGATCGCAGATCGCCACGACGTTCACCTGCGGGATCTTCTGTAACTCCGCCAGGATGGCGCGGCCATGGCGTCCGACCCCCACCACCGCCAGATTCGTCGACGCCGCCTGCGACAACCGCGGCAGCAGGTCAGCCAGGTCCGGCACGAGGGCGAGTCCGGCCAATGCTCCAACGGTCTGTGTGATGAATGCGCGTCTATCGTGTGGTGGTTTCACCATGAGCGTAGCCTATCGGAAAAGTGCCTGGTGCTCGACCAAGCACCACCAGTGCGGTCGCCCAGCCGTCACATACACGCGCCGACGGTCCGGTCACGACCACAGGATTTAGCGCGGTGGCGTCGACGGGCATCTTCGTGAGGGGGTCGACGATGTGCGCGGTGGTTTGGGAGGCCGCGTCGGAGACGGCGAACGCGGTGTCACGGAGCGCGAGGGCCTCAGCCCTCGTGGTGACCCTCCACGGATGGCCGCTCGGGTCGAGACCGAGGGCGATGCCGCTGCTTGTGCCTCCATGCATGAATGCGGAGGCCACATCGTGCGCACGGAGCAGCCTCGCGCAGCAGTCGAGTGCATGCCCTTTGCCGATGCCGCCGAGATCGATCGACACATCCGCGCGTGCAAACCGGATGGTGCGGGACCCGGCGTCGAGCACCAACGCGTCGCCATCCCCGCGTGTGATGTCGAAGGCGCCATCCGAGTCGCGCCAGATCTGCACGGCGTCCATCAGCAGGCCCCACGTGTCTTCATCACATCGCACCGGTTCGCTGGCGGCGGTGCGGTTGACGTGTGACACCCAGCTGTCAGGCGCGAACCGGCTGAGACGCTGGTGCCAGTCCTCCACCTCGGCCATGACCACTTCGCCGATGGCTCGTCTTCCAGAGGGAAGGACGAGCTCGAACCGCGTGCCCATGGCCGCGGTGGCAAATAGCTGGAGGTCGTCGCTCAGAGCTTGCGGACCTTTCCGCTTCTGGGGTCGTACCCGAAGGCCGCCTTCTCCCAGAACGAACGCTGGGCCAGATCGACGATCACCATGACCTTGGTGCCGAGTTCAACATCACTGCGCGTTTGCTGACGCGTCCGGATGCAGTCAACCCAGTGACGGCGCAGTGTCTCCTGCGCGTCGAGCACTTCGCCTTCGGGGGCAATTTCGCGCTCTTCGATTTCGTCCGCCCAGATGCGCTCGGGCCGGATGATCGCATTGCGGCCTCCGACAAACAGGTTGGCCTTGTGACCACGAATCATCCGCTCGAGGCCGAGTTCGTTGCATGTGGATCCGGCGATCACCATCGTGTGGTCGTGCTCGAAGTCGACGTTGATGTTGATCTGGTCCGGATTCTCCATCGCCTTGTCAATCATGTGCCCGCCGGTGGCGACAACACGTGTGGGCCAGCCGACGTTGAGCGCCTTCAGGGTCGGCGTCACGTGATGCACGAGCAGATCGCCGATGATGCCTGAGGAGTACTTCTTGTACCGGCGCCACCGTGCGTAGATCAGCGGATCCCAGCGCACCTTGCCGAGGGGTCTGCACCACTCGTCCCAGTCGAGATTGGTCCCCGGATTCCAGGCCTTGTCGAGCGCGTAGTAGTTCCATTCGCCGGTCTTGGAGTTGCGGCAATAACTCGTCTGGCTCCACACCGGCTTGCCGATCGCCCCCTCAGCGACCAGCTTCTCTGCCGCCATGTAACTCGGTGTCATCACAAACTGGGTGCCGACACACACGATGACCTGGGGATTGGCCTGCGCCACCTTCCTCAGACGCTGGGCGTCCTTGAGGTTCAGCGTCATGGGCTTCTCGACGTACACGTCCTTGCCGGCCTTGATCGCATCCTCGGCAATCCGGCCGTGCCAGTGTTCCGGCGTGGCGATCAACACGCCGTGGATGTCCGGCCTCGCCAGCACATCCTGATACCGGCGGTACACCTGCACATCGCTGTTCTGCAGCCGGTCGACCTGGGTCTTGGCGTTGGCAGCCCGGGGATCACACAAGTCACACAGCGCTTCGATGCGCACCGGACGGCCGTCACGCGCATTCCGCGCAAACCCCTGCGCGTGCCCCGTGCCCATCCCGCCCGTTCCGATGATGGCGATCTTGACGACGTCGCCCTCGGCGAGCGGCGCTCGCGGCCTGGCCTGCGGGATCGGCTCCAGATCCTCAGCCGCATCCACCTCGCGCGCGGCCATCCCCGCCACCATCGCCGCCGCAGCCGTCGTCTTCAGAAAATCACGCCGTGACCTCGAACCCATCCACTCACCCTCCCATCCACCCATCCACCCAGCTGCCCATCCACCCAGCTGCCCATCCGCCCAGCTACCTGGACATCTCCGTTCGAATTCGTTCCAGCAACTGCTTGGTCTTCGCAATACCTTCCCGCTCGGGCAGTTTTGTTCCCTCGTATTCGATCCCGACCCACGACCGGTAGCCGGCATCCAGCACGATCTTCATGAGGCGCCGGTAGTCCTTCTGCACCTCGTCGCCGTTCTCGGCAAAGTCGTGGGTTTTTGCCGACACGGCTTTGGCGAAGGGCATCAAATCGGTGACGCCCTGATAGCGGTCGTATTCGTAGAAATTGCCGAAGTCCGGCAACGTGCCGCAGCGAGGGTGGTTCACCATCTTCATCACGCCTGCCAGCCACTGGCCGTTGGATGACAACCCGCCGTGATTTTCGACGACCACGTTGAGATTCATCGGTGCGGCGATCTCGGTCAGCTTCCGCAGGCCTTCGGCGGCGAGTTTCTGCTGCTCCTCAAACGACCCGACGCTGGCGGCATTGACGCGAATGGTCACACACCCAAGCACCTTGGCTGCTTCGAGCCACTTGCGATGGTTCTCGACCGCCTGGTCCCTGACGGTGGCGTCCGGATCACCGAGCCGGCCCTCACCGTCGACCATGATCAGCCACTGCGTGACGCCCTCGTCGGCCGCGCGTGTGTTCATCTCGGCCAGATAGGCCGCATCGCGCGCCTTGTCCTTGAAGAACGTGTTCACGTACTCGATGCCGTCGATGCCGAACTCGCGCTTGGCGACACGCGCGAAGTCCAGGTGATCAATCTCCTTGGCGCGCAGGGTCCGGTGAAGCGACCACTGGGCCAGGGAGATCCGGAACAGTGGTGCCGGCTGCGAAGCCGCCCACACCTCGGACAGCGGCGCCACCGCCACCGCACCGACCGTTGTCTTCAGGAACGTCCGTCTGGTCCACTCACCGCTCATCATGCCCTCCCGGTCACCTTGACGATTCGTCCGCCTTTGGCGGCCGATCGATCCACAGCCATGCACACCCGCATCGTGACATCCGCATCAAACACGTTCAGGTGTGTCTCGCGATCGTCGAGTACACACGCGACCAGTTCATCAATCTCGCCCTGGAACGGATGGTGCGCGACGTCCGCCGACCCGGGCATGATCGTCTCCACCCGAATCGCGCGCGCGCCGGTCGGCGTCACCACCTCGTGAAAGGTCACATCGGTGAAGGGGCACGCCAGGCGCAGGGCCTTCAGATCAACCGGCGTATCCTGCCAGAGAAGCAAGTCGTCGCGCAGGGTGGCCTTGTCGCCCATCATTTCAACGCCAAACGTGTACGGCATCTGCAGATCGGTGGAACTGACCAACTGGGCCAGCACCGGCTGGCCGCGTCTGGCGCCGCTCGGCGTCATGGTCAGATTGGCGATGACTGAGGTCGGCCACTGGTAGCCCGCAGTAATCGTGGATTGAAACGCGGACACCTCGGTCACTTCAAGACCAGTGCACCACCGGAGTGCGTCCACGGCGTGACAGCCGGCAGCCAGCAGGTGGCTGCGTCCACTCTTTTTTGTGCGCACCCAGGACCAGCCGGAATACCAGTCGGTCACCCGGGACAAGTACTGAAAGCGCGCAAACACGAGCCGTCCCAGCCAGCCCTCCTCCCGCAGCCATCTGGCAAACCGGAGGTACGGGTTGTAATGCAGCTCGAACGACACGATCGTGCGCACGCCGGCCTTGCGCACGGCATCACGGATGCGTCGCAGCTCAGCTTCGTCGAGACCCGTGGGCTTCTCGAGCAGGATGTGTTTGCCGGCCTTCGCGGCCGCCACGGCCTGCTCCGCATGCAGATGATTCGGCGTCGCGATGGAAATGATGTCGACATCCGGCGCGGCCAGGAGGTCGCGGAATCGCGTGGTGAACCGCGCGTCCGGGAACGTCAGACCGGCGTCAGCCAGACGCGCGCGCGCCCGCGTCTCATCGCGGCCGCACAACGCCACAACCCGGCACCGGGGATTCTTCGCAAACGCCGCCAGATGCTGAGTCGCGACCCAGCCGACACCCACAAGCCCAACCCCCAACGTCCGCACGGGGGAAGCATACGGCACGGATGCACTCGTGCACCAGTGCACCCCGCTACCGCTTATGCATCGGCAACCGGAACGCGACCATCTCCCCTCCGTTCCTCACGAGCAACGTATCTCGCACAAGCACGGGGAGATTCCACGTCCTGTCATCCAGCGCCGGAAACCGTGCCAGCTCCTTGAAGCCGTCCGGCTCCCACGCGTGTTCCCACAAGACGACGCCATCGGCGGGATTGAGTCCAATCGCACCAGGCGCGCCGTGTAAGACCACCCGCTCGACACCGTCCAGCGTGACGCGCTGCGGCGAGGTGTAGCTGCCGCCATACGACGGTTGACGACCGTCTACATGTTCCGGCAGGCCGTCACATCCGCCCTGCAGTGTTCCAGATTCATGATTTCGATCTTCCGAAACTCGATCGGAGCCGTTTCCGACTGGATGGCGATGTAGCCGCCAGTCAGCGGCGTGCCGTCAATCTTCACGGCCGGGTCGGTGGGCGACGCCTGGCCTCCCCCAATCTGGGGCTTGGTGTATTCCAGCACGGTCTCGCCATCCACCATGTGCCGGATCAACTGGTCGCCCAGCACCAGCACTTCCACGCGTACCCACTGATCGCCGTGGTAGGTCTTTGCCGTCGAGTTCGTGCAATGCGGCGTGTGCAGCTTGCCGGCCATGGTCACGTGTGTGCCTGGCGTGCACAGGTTGGCGGTCGGTCGAAGTCCGCTGCCCAGCCCTCCGAGAAACTGCACCTCGATCGAGATCGGAAAATCCTGATCGCGCACCATCGTCTTTGGATCCTGCGAGTGGAGCATGAAGCCGTTGTTGCGCACGGCCCAGCCCAGACCGCGACCCGCCGCAGTGAGTTGCTCACCAACAAATCGATACTCGGCGGCGATGCGATAGTGCGTGAAGGGGCGCTCGTAGAAAAGGTGGCCGAACTCGCCGTCAAAACTCGTCCACTTGTCATACGAGACCTTCAGCAGACCGTCCTCCACTCGGAAGGTGTCGCGCAGATTGACGCCGATCTCGTGTTTCGCGAACTTCGGCGTCCAGCCGGTCAGGTCGCGGCCGTTAAAAAGCGGAGTCCAGGCGGGATCCTGGTGAATCAGAGGCAGTGCGAGGGCGCCGACAAGAAGAAGCCGCAACAGCATGCGGCATTGTCGCAGGGCTATGAGCCCATGACAACGAAAACGGCCAAATAAAACGGACCGGCCCTACTTCTTCTTGTAATACGCCTCGATCGGTTGGAAGGGGCCGAACTTGTGTTGTTCGGCGGGGAAGGGATCCCCGAAGGGCGGGTACGGCGAATCCACAGGTTTGGTGGATTTGTCAGGGTAGTCGAGGTTGAGCCGGTCCTGGCTCATCATCGGTCGCGGCTGTGCGTTGATGAAGGCGGCGACGTCGTAGGCCTCGTCGTCAGTCAGGTCTGGTTTCCCGAAGGGCATCTTCGCCTTGATGAACCGCGACGCCGTAATCACGCGCGTCATGCCCGCACCGTTGTTGTAGGTGTCGTCGCCCCACAATGGCGGAAAGATGTAGCCGCGGCGAGGATCAGCAGACGCGCGAAGGCCGAGGCCATCGCGGCCGTGACAGAGCGCACATTTCTCCGCGTAGACGTCACGCCCGGCTTCGGGTGATGCGGCGCGCTCAGGTGTGCGGAACGGCGACGGTTCGTTGATCGCTTTGGCCATCGCCGGCATGGCCGCGAACTCCTCGCTGAGCGCCTTGATGTAGGCCACCATCGCGTTCAGTTCAACACCGTCACGCGGCAGGACGCGCCCGTTCATGCTGCGTTCCATGCAGCCGTCGATGCGATCCTTGAGGTCGGCCTCACGGCCGTCGCGGCCGGAATACCGCGGGTATTTCTGGTACGTCTCGGTCAACGAGAGCTGACCGGTCATCTCGCCGGTCTGCAGATGGCACGATCCGCAGTTGAGACGGTTGCCGGCGAATCGCATCTCCGGATCCGGATGGTCCGGACCGATCAGCATGTTCGTCTGTGCAATAAGCCGTCGCCCGTACTCCGCTGTGGCCTCCGCCTGCACTCCGGCATCATCCGTACGGGCACGGTCGTACATCACGAACCAGGTGGCGGCCAGGGCGGTGAGACCGAGGACGCCGGTCACCACCAGCGCAGCGACAAGACCTGACGAAGGGCGGGAGGGGGATTGGTTCATTTTTGTTGCCGGAAGAACTCGCCGATGTACAGCGCCACAGCCATCATCTCATCCTCCGACAGCCGCGACGACCACGACGCCATCATCGTGCCTTCCACCCCGTCACGGATGGTCTGCACGGCGTTCGCGGACTTCTGCTGGCGGAAATTGGTGGGCGGCACGGTCAACTGGTGGGCCGCCCATCCATCCCCGGCGCCGCTCGCGCCGTGGCACTGCGCGCAGTTCTCGGCATACACGCGCGCGCCAACCACGCGCTGGTCGCCGGTCGGGCCGATGAGGTCGTGTTTTGTCTCGTTCGCGGCGAGGCCGACGCGTGGGATGAAGGCCACAAGCGCCGAAAGCTCCCTGGGTGACAGGTCGCGCCAGGCCGGCATCGACGTGCCCGGCACGCCGTGCCAGAGCGCTTCAGCCAGCCGTACGTCTGTGTACCAGTGCGCGCGGAGATTTGCAGGTCTGGGAATAAGCGCCATCGCGGCCGGGCCCTCACCCTGCCCGGTCTCGCCGTGGCAGGTCACACAGTAGCGGCCATACAACTGCGCACCCAGCACGGCGTCGCCAGCGTGTGGCAGCACCGGCACCTCGCCGGTACGTCGTGGCCGTGCGGGATGTGCATTCAGCGCCTGCGTGGCGCCGCCCTCGGCGAGTTCGCGCGCGCGACCAAGTGTTTCCAGATACGCAACCAGGTCCCGCGCTTCCTGCCGTGGTGCTGTCGCCGCGCCATCAAAGAGGTGACGATAGGCAGGCATCACGGACTCGGCGACCACAAGCCTGGGGTCATACAAATGCGCGAGATGCCAGTCCTCCGACCGCGTGCCGCCGGTTCTTGACAGATCCGGACCGATGCGTCGCGTGCCCAGCATGTGTGGGTAGTCGCGTCTGCCTTCCCACGCCAGCGACGGCGCGCCAAACCTTGCTTCGTCCGCCGCGGTGAACCGAATCTGCTGCGTATGGCAGTAACTGCACCCTTCACGCGCGTAGATATCGCGGCCACGCGTTTCTGTCGCCGTGAGGGCGATTGTCACCTCGGGCCCAAGATCGCGCGACTGCTGCTCCAACGCGCGCCCCGGCCACACCCCCAACGACACCACCGACAACACAAAAAACCCGACGCCAGCGACGAACGCCGACAGATATGCCATTCGATGTACGTAGGGCCCGCTGGTTTGTAGCGGGCCGCCATGGGACCCGCTGGTCTGTAGCGGTTGTACGTAGGGCCCGCTGGTCTGTAGCGGGCCAGTCAATAACCCCTGCAACAAATCCAGGAATCCGCCAAGGATCAACAGCCCCGTCGCTGAGCGTGTGATCCACGCGTGTTCTGATGCAACGACCGAGTCGATCCATGGCGCGCCGGATTGCCAGAGCTGCGCCTGAATGAGTCCGGCGACGGTAAGGTCGATCACCATCAGCAGGACGCCCGCAAAGAGCCACCAGTAGGCGCGGTTGATGGCCTTCGCGTTGAAGCGCACACCGGGCGTGTGTTCCCACGCGTGCACCAGACCGCCGGCGGCTGCAAAGGTCGCAAAACCCAGCATTGCCAGATGGGAGTGCCCGATCACCCAGTCGGTGAAGTGCACGACCTGATTCACCGTCATGAACGCCTGCAGCGATCCCTGTACGCTCACGACGAGATAGAAGATCGTCGACATCACGACAAATCGCAGGCCGGCGTCTCTCGGAAACACACCGGCGCCACGCAACGACAGCAGCAGGTTGGCGACCACAAGGATCACCGTCAGTCCCAGCAGTGCCGACGCAGTGATCGCGGTGAACTGCGCGGGCATCGGAATGACCGAGTAGATGTAGTGATGAGTGCCGTTGAGCGGATACAGGAAGAACAACAACCAGAATCCGAGCATCGACAGCGAGTGGCTGTAGATGGGCTTTCCTGTGGCGGCTGGAATCACGAAATAGAGAATCGCCAGCGCCAGTGGCGTGACAAACAACCCGACCGCGTCGTGTATCCACAACCCGCTGAAGGCCGCGCCGGCGGCTCCGGGCACAAACTCCGGCACGATGTTGCCCATCGGGTACGAGAGCAACGTAAACACCAACGCACCGATCACATACCAGCTCGAGACGTACAGCGATTCCAGACCACGGGCAAAAAACCCTGGCAGGAATTGGATGGCCGCGAGGATCAGGCCAACAACAACAAACGCATCAACGACGAGCGGGAACTCGGCCCATTCAAGAGGCTGGCTGACGCCGGCGAGCACAAGCACCCAGCCAGGCACCATGACCGCGAGGTTCCACAATCCGAACAACCACCAGCCCAATCGTTCACTGGTGACGGACCGGCCGGTCAGTCTCGGGACGGCGTAATAGAGGAAGGCAAAAAACGCATTGGCGAGCCAGCCGAGCATGATGCCCTGCGTGTGGGCATATCGAATGCGTCCCCAGCTGAGCGCGGGGGTTCCGGCGCCAAGGTCCGGCCACCACAGTTGAATGGAGGCAATCAGTCCGAACGTGACTGACAGCAGCAGCGTCGCGAGCGCCGCGAGTCCGTGGGCGCGGACGAGGCGGGCCTCAGCACCCATTCCCGGCTACCCGACGGTAATCAGGCAGTACCCGTATTCCTGGGCGCGCACGATGCCAACCACGCCGGCCGACATGATGTGCGCGTTCGCCACCATGTTCGATTCGAGTTCCTTGTAGACGGCCGCGCGATCGCCACCCTGACCCGCAATCGTTCCCGCGTACAACCCCGTGGCGAGGCCGCAGACGATGAAGTGGGCACCGCGAGCCGCAAGCCGGTCGAGGGGCGGTCGCTCGCCGGAGTTGAACGGATTGGTCGTGGGTGTCACGCCATCCTCAGGCTTGTACTCGGTGAGTTCGGTGAACACCGTGCCGTACTTCGCCCACATCGCATTGTTGAAGGCAAAGGCCGTGGCATCGTGCCGCAGGCACAACACAACGGCCATGTCGGCGTTCTCCAGCTGATACCCGGTACGACTCGCGTTGAAGACGTTGTTGGAGTAGCCGATGCCCTGACTGGCGCCGGTCGGCGTGACCGAATCGAGCACCACACGATGTTTGCCGGGAATTTTGTCCAGCCACGCGTCAATCGCATGCCGCGCCGGCACAAACGTCGTCGCGGCCGGGGCCTGCGCGGAGAGATCGGACGCGCCACCCACCATCAGGCCGGCGGTCGCCGCCCCCACACCCGTCAACAGCCTGCGTCGGTTCATGCGGGGATTCTACCGCACCGTGATGGTCTTGATGACCGGCGGCGTCAGGGGACGCTCGCCCCCCATCTCAGTCGGCATTCCGGCAATCCGGTCCACCACGTCCATGCCCGCGGTCACCCGCGCAAAGATCACGTAGTCCGGCTGCAGCGGATACGTCTCGTGCATGATGAAAAACTGGCTGCCGTTGGTGTTCCGGCCGGAATTGGCCATGGCGACGATCCCACGCCGATAGCCATCCCGATACAGCTGCGAGTCCCGATTGATTTCGTCCGGAAACGACCCGCCCCAGGCGCTCTCGCCACCCATCCCGTTGCCCAGGGGGTCGCCCCCCTGGATCATGAATCCACGCACGACGCGATGAAGCATGAGGCCGTCGTAGTACTGATGCTCGGCAAGCAACCTGAAATTTTCAACGGCACGGGGCGCGTCCGCCTCGAGGAACTCGATCTCGATCGGGCCCGCGTTCGTCTCAATCACAGCGGTCTTGCCACCGGAGCTCTTGGCTCCCGCAGGCACTTTCGGATTGCCGTCCGGGGTGGCATTACACGCAGCCGCAACCAGGGCAGCTACACAGACGACGACGCGGGAGATTTTCGAAGTGAGCACGTCATGAGAATAAGCGATCTGAAGGAGCACGATAAGATGGCCCGTCCCGCATGAAGGATCTGACCACCGGCCTCGATTTTCGCCAACACCACCAGACGTTCGATGGCTTCGTCGAGCGAGGCCGACGCCGACGAAGCCCACCCTGCTTGTCGGACCCGACCAACCACTTGCGTCGCAGCTCCGCGTCAACGAGTTCGTGGGGAACAACCCGGCCGGCTCCGATGGCTTGGGTGACGTACAGCTGATGCTGCACGTCTTCGATCGTGCAGTCGTTCGGAAGGCGCTCAAGAAACGGCCAGGACGTCTCGCCGACGCGGCCGAGGTTTCTGGTACGCGAATCGAACGGCCCTGACGGCCATTCAGCAGCCTAACGCCCGGCATCAGCCGCGGCGGCGCTCATTCTGACACGCGCCGCTGTCGGCTGCAGGCCGAGTTGGGCCGCCCTTCCGGCTTGGGTATACTGCGGGCATGACTCGAAGCTTGACGGCGGCCATTGAGAGGCTGGAGGCCCTGCCGCCGGACGAGCAGGACCGCGTCGCTACCTGGCTCCTCGATGAGCTCACGGACGAGGCCAAGTGGGCGGAGCAGTTTGCAGCTTCGCAGGACCTGCTTGCGGAGCTGGGCAAGGAAGCACTGGCGGATCACGCAGCGGGCCGCACCCGCCCGCTTGACCCCGGCAAGTTGTGACATCCAAGACGACGCCGCGCTTCTGGGCGGCGTTCAACGCGCTTCCGCAGGACGTGCAAGACCATGCCAAGAAGGCGTACAGCCTATTCAGCGCTGACCCTCGGCACCCGAGCCTTCAGTTCAAGAAGGTCCACGCCACAGAACCGATCTACTCCGCTCGAATCAGCGGCGGCTATCGAGCGGTCGGTCGGCTTGATGGCGATCTCGTGCTCTGGTTCTGGATTGGTGGTCATGATGAATACGACCGGCTTCTCAAGTCTTCGAAGTAGATCTTGTCGGCCCAACGTTGCAAATGAGCCGCGCGACGCTGACCTTCAGCGGCGCGTCGGCTCCATTTGCGTGTTCGGCAGCGAGTTGGCAAGTGTTCAGGACGCCTGTCGGACCGCCTTCGCCTTCCGCGAAGGAAGCCGGAAGGTCTTCGTGCCACTTTCGACCTGCCGGGCCTTGGCTGCCTCGGCGATCTTGCGAATGTCGTCATCGGACGCGCGCGAGAGAACCTTGCGGACGGCGTGGATCTCGTCAACGATCGGATCGGATTCCATGGCGTCTACTCCTCTGGCAATTCAAGAGGCATGCAAATCGTCGGCGGCTCGAAGCCACCGGCCCGGCACAGTTCCTCAATCTTGCCACGCAAGGTGGCATTGGCGATATGCCGACAATTCCAGGTCAACAGGTAGTCCATCCCGTGAACAGCTGCCGTCGCGACATGAAGTGCGTCGATCCGGGCCTGCGAAGGCAGACCACCGCCGACAATGAGCCGCTGAGCCAAAACGATCGCGTCTTCCGTGACCTCGAGAACGGTCATATCCATGAGCGTCGCGAGCCGACTGGCCGCCGCTTGGGCGTCGCCAGCCGCAGCTTCGTCAAGAACGAACTGCGAGACATACAACTCCTAGGCTAGTCGGCTGGCCCACCAATCCCGCGTAACCTGTTGGTGTGCGGCCGACACGAGGTCTCGACTCGGCCGGGCGGCCAGGTAACTGACCATCGAGGTCTCGATGTAGGCCTTGGGCTTCATGAGTTTCAATTCAGCTCGGTCCAATGATTGTCTGCCGCACTAGTATTGGAGTAGACCGCTCCACGAGCCCCCGCAGCTATCCACGGTTTCCGCTCGCAGCCCTCTCCCCTATCTCGTTGACCCGGGACATGATAGCCGCATTCAGCGAACAGGCTCGACGAGTGGTTGGCTGCAAGGCCGGTGGATAACTGCGGAGCGGCTGCAGCCAACCACCGTGCCCCGAAACACGGCGATTGGGGCAAGCCGTTGCAGCAGCGGGACTTGGCGCGGTGACCAGAAATCCTCTTGCCGTGGATGGCTGCGGCCAGTTCACAGCCATCCACTTTCATCCTCACATCCGATCAATCGGACTCCGCACGCCAAGCCCGCCACGGTTGAGCACATGCGTATAAATCATCGTCGTCGACACATCCGCATGCCCCAGCAACTCCTGCACCGTCTTCACATCAACCGTCGACAACACCACGGGCACCCGATGAGGCGTCCTAGCCCGCGGCGGTGGCGCGATCTCGCCCAGGTCCATGCCATCGTCGTCGAAGATGTATCAAGCAGCACGCACAACAGCGCAACAGCCGCGTTCCGTGACAGTCGTCGGACGAACGCGACGGTTGGTCGTCAGGCCGACTCGGAGGAGGCGAATCAAATGCACGAAACCTGCGTCGGAGTCGTCAGACAGTCAACGTGGGGCTGGGGGTCCCCACGTGATCTGACAGCCAGACAAACCGACGGAGGTGCAGGTTTCGAGCCTGCGACGCGGAGGCCGGACGACCAACCGTCGCGTTCATCCGCCGTTTAGTGGCGCGCTCCAAACCAGCGCGCCCTACGTACTTACTTCTGGCGCCAGTATTGGAACTCGTGCTCGTAGCAGCTGCCCTCGAGATCGACTACTTTGGTCTCGAAGTACCGCTGCGCATCCGCAATGGCCTTGTTGTAGATGCTGGGCCCGATCTCTTTCAAACAGAAGTCAAGCAGCATCGTCGCCTTCAGGTCGCCGATGTCCTGGCCCATGTGTTCAGCCACAAGGAACTCTCTGGCCCGCTCACGTTCAGCGGGCCCTGCGAGCGCTCAGCGCACCAGCACCTTCCCGGGCAGCGCCCAGGTCAGCTTGGACTGATCCACCACAGCAACACCATTCACAAACACGTGCTCGATGCCTTCCGAATATTGATGCGGCTCGAAGAACGTGGCTTTGTCGCGAATGATCGCAAGGTCGAACACCACCAGATCAGCCACCATACCCTCGCGAATGATCCCGCGATCGCGCAGACCCATGATGAGCGCCGGCAAGGACGTCGACGACCGGATCGCCGACTCCACCGTGATTACGCCGCGCGTCAGCGCGTAATGGCGAATCTTGCGCGGGAAGCTGCCGTAGAACCGCGCGTGCGTGGACGGTGGACCATCCAGCAGCGCGATACCACCGTCCGTCGACGTGGCCACCCAGGGCTGCTTCGCATAGGCCTCCATGTCGCCTTCGTCCATCGAGAACCCGCGCATACGCGCGCCACCGGCGCGGTTCGGCAGCCCTTCAAGCTGAATCTGAATCGCCGCTTCAACCGGATCCACCCGCCACAACGCCGAGATCTCCGCGAGTGTCTTGCCGTACAGGGACTTGTCCGTGTACTCGTACACCACGACATTGTTCGCGCCACCACGCCGCGCGATTTCGTGCGCAATATCCGAACGCACGGTCTTCGAGAGCGCCGGATCCATCAGCGTCTTCCGCAGGGCCTCGGCACGCCCACCCGACGCCTGCGTCGCGCCGGTGGATCGGGTGGCCCAGTCGGGAATGAGCACGGTCGAACCATCCGTGCCGCTGGTGGGATAGGGATACTGATCCGCCCACACATCGATACCGCGCGCACGCGCACGCTCAATCAACCCAATCGCCGCCGCACTCGATCCCCAGTAGTTCGCGCCCTTGGCCTTGATGTGTGACGCCACGACCCTCGCGCCGCTCTTTTCGCCAATCTCAATCGTCTCGCGCACCGCATCAAGCAGCGTCGGTGGTCCGGGCCCATCCTGGCTCGGCACATACCAGAGCGGGTCACTCCCCTCGCTGCGTTCATGCGAAATGAACACCCCGTCAAACGCCGGCAGCTCCTTCGCCAGTTCGACAACCTCCGCAGTGGTGCTCCAGCGCCCCGGGTCATACTCGAGCCCGGCTGACATGCCAACCGCGCCTTCCTCCATGGCCTGCTTCACCAGCGCCCGCATCTTCACGATCTCCTCGTCCGTTGCAGGACGCCTGGTATCGCGACCCATCACCTGCGACCGCACCGCACCGTGCCCCACCAGCAACATGGTGTTGGGGCCAATCTGGTTCTTCTCAATGAGCGCGCGCTGCGTCGAGATCGGCCACGGCGATCGACCGTCCTGATTGACGACGACAGTCGTAATGCCCTGCGTCACAAGATTTGGTGCCGCGCGAATCTGCGAGTTCTGATCTCGGAACCCACCCTGCACCCGCGCACCATCGTCGGCGTGCGAGTGGATATCGATGAACCCCGGCGCGATGTATTTGCCCGTGGCATCAATCACCCGCGCGGCCTTCGCGCCGGCCAACCGGCCGACCGCGACAATCCGGCCGTCGCGCACCCCGATGTCCGCCGGAAACCACGGATTCCCCGTACCGTCGTACACCCGGCCGTTCTGAATCAGCAGATCAAACGTCTGCGGCGTTGCCTGCTGCGCAGCAAGTGCCACAGCTCCCGCCACGGACAAGGCGACCCCAACAAGCAGTCTGGCTTTCATGAGGGAAAGCCTACCCGAAGATCGCGGTATCATGCGCGCGGGAGAACACCATGCGCCGCCACACTCTGCTTGCCGCCCTCGCGCTCGCCGTCGTCTCGTCAGGCCCACTCGCCGCCGTCCAGGCACCGGCCACCCGGCTGATGACGGTCCGCGACACCCAGAACTTCGTCGCTGTCGGCAGCCCCGCCATTTCCCCGGACGGCCAGTGGGTGCTCTACACCCGCGCGGTGCGCGATTGGGACGATGCGCAGTTGCGGACGAGGACGCACATCTGGCGCGTGAAGATTGACGGGACGGATGCGCGACAGCTGACCTTCGGCGCGTCGAACACGACATCACCGGCGTGGTTCCCGGATGGGAAGCGCATGGCGTTCCTGTCGTCGCGTCCTCCTGCCACCGGAGCGGCCCCCGCGGCCGGCGCAGCGGCCGGCGGTGACGGCGCAGGCAATCAGGTCTTCATGATGCACACCGACGGCGGCGAGGCATGGCAGGCCACCAAACACGAAGGGGGCGTCAGCAGCTTCTCGATCGCTCCGGACGGCCGCACGATCATCCTCACTGCACAAGACCCGCTCACCGCCGACGACCAGCGTCGTCAACGCGATCGAGACGATGCGGAAGTAGTGGATGAACGGTTTCGCTGGACGCATCTGTGGTCGTTCAACGTGGAGTCGGGCAAGAGCGAACGGGTGACCCGTGGCGACTTTGTGGTGAGCGATCCACAATGGTCGCCTGACAGTCAGCGTATTGCCTACGTCACGCGCCCGACGACGAAGGTGGATGACTCGGCGTGGTCGGACGTGTGGGTGACGGACCTTGCGGGCAACACGAAGAAGTTCTTCGACAATCCCGGCCCCGACGCGTCACCGCGCTGGTCGCCGGATGGCCGCACCCTGGCGGTGGTCTCGAGTGATCGCCCGGGCAATACGCAGTGGTATTCGAAGCTCTATCTGTTTCCGGCGGAGGGCGGCGCGCCGAAGGTGCTGCTGAAGGACTTCGACCTCGACTTCACCACCCCCATCTGGGCGCCGGACGGACGGATCGTGTACTGGTCCACAGGCCAGGGCACGAAGGTCGCGCTGTTTGGCGTCGATGTCGCCACCGGAGAACTTACGACGACACGCGCGCCGATGGCAGGCGTGAACGGCGCGTCGCAACTGTCGAAGGACGGCTCGACCTGGGTCTTCAGCCACAACACCGGCGCGATGACGC